>Ga0268262_10000018_pt1 | contig 183256 bp, 149 predicted proteins | sample TergutNc150P3_FD_190354 | JGI IMG/M metagenome (GOLD analysis project Ga0268262, IMG submission 190354) | Nasutitermes corniger P3 segment gut microbial community from laboratory colony in Florida, USA - Nc150 P3 (SPAdes) (version 2) | ecosystem: Host-associated > Arthropoda: Insects >...
ACTGGCCTGTTCAGGTTAATAAAATTCTGCGAAAAGGGACAAAGGACAGCGGCAACTTCTCTCTCGCGCTGAGTATCGGACAGGTTGTTCCCCATGAAGTCGCCGGAATGGCAAACCACGGAAAAAACATTTTTGTCGGGACAGGCGGCAAGGAAGCAATTGATAAAAGCCACTTTGTAGGAGCCGCCTACGGAATGGAAAAAATAATGGGCAAGGCTGACACCCCCGTCCGCGCCCTTTTCGACGAAGGACTGCGCCGCTTCGGCGCAGAACTGCCGCCGATTCTTTGGGTGTTAACAGTTATCTCGGCGCGGACAGAGAGCGAAGCCGCTGATAGCGGCAAGGAACGCGGCTCTCTTGCGGTTCGGGGGCTTTATATCGGCTTTGGCAGGGAATGTTTTGAAAAAGCAGCCGCCTTATCGCGTCAAGTTAACGTTAACCTCATGGACGAGTCGGTTAACAAAGCGGTAGTTTACCTTGAACCGGACGAATTCCGTACCACTTGGCTTGGAAACAAGGCAATTTACCGCACACGCATGGTAATTGCCGACGGCGGCGAGCTTTTAATCCTTGCCCCTGCCCTTGAGCGTTTCGGCGAAGATTCGGGGATAGACGCGTTAATCCGCAAACACGGCTACCGTCCGGGGAAGGAAATAAGGGCGAGAGCGGAATCTGACCCGGAACTTGGCGGTAATTTAAGCGCCGCCGCCCATCTGATACACGGCTCCAGCGAAAACCGCTTTACGATACGCTATTGTCCGGGGAGTAAGCTGACAAGGCAGGAAATTGAGTCTGTGGGCTTCCAATGGGGCGATTTAAAAGAAGCGCAGGAAAAATATGACATTAACAAACTTTCTTCCGGCTGGAACACTGTGGGCGGCGAGAGGATTTTCTTTGTTCCCAACCCCGCGCTTGGGCTGTGGGCGGAGAAAACGAAGTTTTAGTAAAATATTCCGATAATTAACTAATGAAATATCCGCTAGTCATAGTAATTTTATCAGTGTTTTTATTAACCCAATGCAAAACCCCGCCTAAAGAACCCGAAGTTGAAACTGAAGCCTCTGATCAGGATATTAAAGAATTTATCCCAAACCCGGAAAAAACTCTGCCTGTAACGGCGTTCAGGGAAGTATGGGGCTATGTTATAGCGGGACATGAAGCCGATCTTAAAAAAAATATCCCTTTAACGGACATTGGCTACTTTGGCATGGAAGTCGATATTTACGGCTCTCTTGCGAATATTCCAAACCGCCAGAATCTTTCCGCGTTCGGCGGCAGGGTGCATTTGGTCGCGGTCTGCAACGGCAACGCTCTTTCCTACTTTACGCTTCTGCCGGAAAGTCCGCAGCGTAAAAAATTAATAGCCGATTTAATTGCGGCTACCAAAAATTATGACGGACTAAATATTGATTATGAAAATATTCCTCCCCGTTCGGGCGAGGCGTATTTTTCTTTTCTTCGTGAATTAAGAGAAGGGCTTCCAAAAGATAAAATATTTTCCGTCGCCCTTGCCGCCCGCACAAAAAAATTAACCAACGATGTTTACGATTATGAAAAAATAAAACCCCTTGTAGATAAAATTTTCATAATGGCTTACGACGAACACTGGAGCGGCGGTCCCCCCGGTTCCGTAGCGTCTCTTCGCTGGTGCCGAAGCGTGGCGGACTATTCCATGCGCGCAATAGGAGCAGAAAAACTTGTCATGGGTATTCCGTTTTACGGACGCGCGTGGGAAGAGCAAAACCACCACAGGGCGCTTATTTACTCTACTACGGAAAAATTGATTAATACCCATAAGGTTAAAGACATAAAACGCGAAAACGGCATACCCACTTTTGATTACGTTCCGAATGTAAACGTTAAAGTCTATTACGAAGACGAATATTCCATCTCCGCGCGAATGGAAATGTATAAGTCTATGAAAATAAACGCCATTGGTTTCTGGCGCATCGGGCAGGAAACTCCCAAAGTTTGGGACATTATTCAGATAGAGAAATAATAGCTTTCCAACGGACCCAAGTACGATTTAAACGGCGGATTATTCTTGGGATAGATTATAATTCTCTCCAGCACTAGCCCGGCTTCCAGCGCGCTTACCGTAATTTCCTGTACGCCTTTTTCAAAATTAAACGACGCTTTTGTTACGCGAATGTTATCCAGCACTCCCTGACACCATCTTGAGTCGCCCGGGCTTCCGGCGCGGAAATCATCGGGGACTGTTACTATTATCTGCTTTTCGCCTTTGCCGGTCTCAAGCTGACATCTTAGCGGACGCTTGTTTTGCACCGAATTAACGGGGGTTGTCCACACTTCTATCGTGTACTCGCCGTCTTTTTCAATTAGGAAACGGTATGTGAGCGACGGTTTTTCTTCGTTTTCATTAAAATCCGATGTTACGGGAAATACTTTCATGCCGCAGCCGGTTCTGCCGTAATTTTTTAACTCTTTAAAGCCGCCTTTGGAAACGTCTTTTTTGGCGCAGAAATGATTCGCGTTAATCGCTATCACATTGTTGTTTTCCAAAAATGTTTTTTCCGGTAAATCAAGATTTATATTTCTTGCTTTTACTTCGACCGCTACCCTGCTCTCGTTATCCTGAATAATGAATATTGCCGTTTCTTCCCGCTGTTTGTCAAGTTTATCGCGTTTGCACCTAACGCTTATTTCTTCCTGAAACTCAACCGTTCCTTTTTTGGAACTTATTTCAAGCCACGGATATTCGTTATTTAAAAAATCCAAAGTGTAATCAAGTTTGCCTATTCCGTCATTGGCTATTTCCAGTATTACTTCGTCATTTCCGGCGTAAAGAAAATCATCAACTATGACGGTCATGGGGTTGCCGTAAGTTTTTGTGTATATTCCTTCTCTGTCCTTTCTTGAAACAACCAAGCGCGGCTTGTACGCCGGCTCAACTTGAATTCTTACGGGGTATCTGCAATTATCCTCGTTCCATTTTGTAAAACCGATGTGCTGTTCCATTTCCATGCCGAACCATTTGCCGCCGTTAAAATTATGGAATTCATTTGTTAAAGAGCGATCTTTTTCTATGCAGGCAGTTACAAGATCGGCGTATATATTGGCGAGTTTCTTTCCTTGTCCGGCGAAATGCCTGTTTTTTCCGGCGTACAAATGCATTCTTAACAAATTAATACTTGATTTTGCGGGGAAGTATATCGTGCTGTAATAGGCGTTTTTTTCGCTTTTGCCGAGCGAGGAATATATTTCTTCGTTTTGTTTATCGATTTTTTCCGCAAGAGCCAGCATTCTGTCGGCTTCAAGATAATGGCACGGATTGTAAACATCGGAGTTAAGCGCTTCCGGTCTTCTTGCGGCGTTCAGCCTTATATAGCCGTGCAAAACGTCCGCCATTTTTTCGCGGGTTTCTTTTTTAACACTTGGGAAATTTTTATCAAACCAAAGAGACGTATACTCGTCTATTTTGTTAGGCGATTTTGTTCCCCATTTTTCAAAATCATAGGCGAGATCCATAAAATAATTAAGCGGCACTTCGTTAAATTTTATATCGCCTACGTTTACAATCCATATATCTTTTATTCCGTAATCATAAGCCATACACATCTGTTCCCATGTCCGCTCATAAGACGTTGACGCTACCCACTCATAGGAAATAGGTCCGCCGTGGTAATCAAAATGATAATACATGCCAAAGCCGCCTTTACGCTCTCTGATATCCGCAGTGGGTAATGTGCGCATAAAGCCGAAGTTGTCCTCACATAACATACAGATAACTCCGTTAAGCTCGTCCCAGTCTTTTAAACCCTCTACTCCTTCTTTGCCGTAAAAATATTCCTCAACTTCCTTGTAAAGAGCGAGCACTTGCGGAACTTCATCAATATTCGGGTTAACGTGCTTTTTTATCAGATCACGCTGGTTTTTAATAATATCTTTTAATAAATCGATATTTTCTTTCAGCGATGAATTGTCGCCTAACATAGAACTGTCGCGCTCTCCGCGCATTCCTATCGTAATTATTTTTTCGTATTTGCCGCTTCTTATAAGAGCGTCTTCCCAATACTTTAAAAGTCCGTTTTTGTTTTTATAATAATTCCACTCATTGCCGTAAATTGAATTCGCTCCTCTTACCTTGTCCCACTCCTCGCTAGCGCGAAGACACGGCTCATGATGCGAAGCGCCCATTAATATTCCGTAAATGTCAGCCAATTCTTCGTTAAGGTTTCCCGGTCCGTCCAGAGGAAAACAGGAAGTCCACATGGCAGGCCAAAGGTAATTCCCTTTAAGACGCAGTAATAACTCAAAAACATGATCATACATATCCGCTGTAAAACCTTTAAAATGCCCGTACGTCCATGTTCCAAAGCACGGCCATTCATCGTTAATAAAGAATCCTCGGTATTTTACACTCGGCTCTTTGGAAACCGTCTCTATGTCTTTTGATATTTTTAAGTCTTTACGCTTTTGCGGCTCCACATCTCCCCAAAAGCACAACGGGGAAACGCCGATATATTCGGATAACGCGAACATTCCGTAAATCGTCCCGCGCTTGTCGCTTCCGCAGACAAGCAAAGTTTTGTCTATAAACTTTATGCTGAAAACTTCCCTCTTGCCGCTAACCGCCGAAGGATCATATTTTCCTTCACGCACAAGCGTATCCACAAAAGTACTTTTTCCCAGCGTGGCGAAAATAACGGTATCCGGCTTTTCACCTAACGAAATTTTTTCGGTAATAGCGGGATATGTTCCGCATACTTTTTCAAAATCCAAAGCCACTTTCTTGGCGATTCTTTTTACGCCCTCAAAGGCTTCGTTCTCAACAATAAATGTAAATTTGCTCATTTTTTTACCCTGTCGGGGCGTAAAACTTCCGCCCCATTGCGATAGACATGACTTGCTTTTGCGCCTTCGTCAAGATAACAATGTATTATAACCCTTATAACCCTTTCAAGATAATTTTTTGTTTTAGGTTCCTGCATCGAAAAAAGCGCAAGCTCCGCCGCCCTGCCGTTTTTTCGCAAAGCCGTACATGGATTAATGGCGGAAAGATCTTCCGTTACGGAAAACATTACGGAAACAATATCGCCCTCTTCCAACTTGTTTAAATTAAGCAATTCGTTGTACATCAAACCGATTTGGCGGCAAATATCGTCTTCCGTGTTTTCACATTGAACCGCTCCTCTTAACGCGTAAATTCTTTTCATCAATTTCCCCCTGCAAGAGCGATAATAAACGCTTCCATCAAAATAATAGTAAGTCCATATACTATTAATACAAGATAAATCAGTATTTTTACAAGATAAAATCTGCGATTCCGGACACTGTGAATAATTTTAACGCAAAATTTATAAAATGCGCTGATACATACCGTAAACGAAGAATACCGTATTACTTTAAGCAATAAAAAAAGAGTTGTATCGCTGAAATTAAAATCTATAAAATAAACTATCAGCGCGGTTAACGAAACGCAAAAACTCAACAACAGTATCCAGAGGGAGGGACTTGTTATACTTTTTAAATAACTTCTCAATTTTACCCTTTCCTGTCCCTGTACAGGTTGCCAAAAAATCAATATATGTATTATTATAATACAGTATGAAAAAGTTTTTTATCACCCTGCTTATGTTGATTATCATCGCGGGCGCCGCCTTTATGTTCGGCTGGGCGCAGTTTTCGGTTCCTCCGGGAAAATTCGGTATCATCAATTCCAAAACCCACGGGATCGATCTAAAACCCGTGCGTTCCGGCGAATTCCGCTGGATTTGGTATAAATTGATACCCACAAATGTGAAAATTTCCGTTTTCAGCCTTGATTTTAAAAAATATCCGATTAATTTTAACAGTTCTTTGCCTTCGGGAGAAATATACGCCGATTTTATCGGACTTTCAAACGCCGATTTTTCATGGAATCTTAAGGGCGAATTGGGCTTTAGGCTTGATTCGGATATGCTTGTTCCCGTCGTAGTCCAAAATAATATTTTAAGTCAGGAAGATTTGGACGCGTATTTACAAACAACAGCGCAAAATCTTGAAAATCTTATGCTTCGGCTGCTCTCTTCACAGGGTACGGACAGCACAAGACTGGAACAATTAATGTCAGGGAACCCCGATACAGACTTGGAAAGGGAAATAAAAATGGATTTCCCTGAAATTTGCGATTTTTCCATTAAAATTCAGTCGGCAAAGTACCCCGATTTTGTCCTTTACAGGCAGCTTCGCCTGCTTTACGAGGATTTTCTTTCCAAACAGCGCGAATATGCCGTTTCTTCGTTTGGAAAAAGAGCGGAAAACCATGTGGAAAGCCGTCTTCGCTTTGAAGAACTGGAAAAATACGGGGAATTGATTACAAAGTACCCTCTTTTGCTTAAATATTTGGCATTGGAAAAAGGCGTATATAACTTGCAGTAACCCCGGACGCTCTTTGTTGTTGAATAAATTAGAGAAATACTGTATTTATTAGTATAGGAGATCTTATGCAAAAGGCGTCAGCCTTATTTTTAATACTTTTTTTAGGCTTTTCAGTCATGCTTTTTGCCCAGGACGAGAACGAAGCTGAGGTAGAACAAGACTGGGACGACTTTAAATACGAATTATATTCCGAAGGCGACCAAACTTTTTCTATTGCTCTGGGAGTAGCTTTCCCCACACTGTTTATAAATCAAGGCGAGAAAGTAAAAAAACATAACATCGACCCGCCGATAGGAGGAACGGGAGCTCTTTCATACGCTTATTATTTTAATTCACATTTCTTTTTAGGCGGAGAGATTAGCCTTTTATTCCTGCCGACAATATCTGATAACACGGTATTTATTACATCTATGGGCGCAAAATTGGGCACTCAATTTATTCTGGGAAGATTTGAATTTCCCCTTTCCCTTGCTCTCGGTATGACATTGCAAACATATCTTGATCTTGGTTATTTTGGTTATTACATGAAAGCCGGAGGCAGCGCGTTATTCAGGGCGACTCATGAATGGTCGTTTGGTTTAGCGTCAAATTTCTGCTGGTATCCTCAATGGATAAAAAAAGAACCTAAAAAAAATGTCGACGCTTTCTTTGTTGATTTAGCTCTTGTAGCGAGGTATCATTTTTAATGGATAAGGTTAAAACAATGAAAATATTTTTTAAATTATCAATTTTATTCCTGATTGTTTCTTCTCTTGTTTCCTGCAATGATCCTATATTTAATACGGTCTTTGGGGAAACGCCGATACTTAAACCTTTTATCGACGGATCGCCTACAAATTTTGCCGAATATGGCGGCAAATTGTATGTAGCGTCAGGAAAACAGATTTATTCATACAACGGCTCCAGCTGGTCTAAATGGAAAAAATTAAGCGAGCGCATAGGAGGTCTTGCGGCTACTACCGGCGCTAACGGATCTCTTTACGCGTTTTATCTGGAAAATGACAAAAAAGGAAGAATAAGAAATTGCACCGCCGATTCGGATGTAAGTCTGTCAGGTAATGTTCAATCAATCCACGCGTCGGGGGATACCCTGTTTGCCAGCGTAAGAGAAAGCGACAGTAATTATAAGTTTCACTTTAAGAAAGGCAGCGCCGATTTTAAAGAGATTCCCGAGACAATTTCCAAAGAAGTATTAAAAGGTGTGGCCTTTGACGGCGTTTATTATTATCTATGCACCTATTACGGAATTTTTTACGTTGAAGCATCTCAAATAAATACCGAGTCGAAGCTGCCTGTTCTTTTAGAGAACGAGGAGTTTACCGGTATTATTAATCTAGAAATAAATAATCGTGTCGCTGCAATTACGCGAAAAGGAAATCTTTATGAAATCTATGACAAAACAACCAGCAAAAAGGCCGAATTCTCCAACGATCGCTATTCATCAGGCGCGCTTGCCGTTTGGTATAGATACAAAGGCGACACAAGCCCGAGTTTACTTCTTGTAGGCAGAAGTGAACATTATTATTCCACTAATACAGGTTATACAAACGGTTATGTTGAAATTACATTAGACGCTGCAGGTATATCAGGATCGGAGTTCAACGATCCCGGAAAAGGCACTCCGACCAGCGTTGATGATTATGATCCTTACGTATCATCTTTGGGTAAAAAGCCTGTGAATCATCTTCTCCAGGCTCCTGAAGCCATAGATTCCGAAATGACTCTTTTTGCTTCCACTCATCAAAACGGCGTTTGGTCGTACCGCTACCGCAGCCGCGATGAAAAAATACTGTGGAATGCGGAACAATAATCCGCTATTCTAACACTGATGGACGAATTATTTAACGAAAAAAATAAAGCTGACGTAAGCCCTCTTGCGGACAGAATGCGTCCTCGCACTTTGGAAGATATCGTAGGTCAGGATCATATCGTAGGTCAGGGAAGACTTCTGCGCAGAGCCATTCAGGCGGATAGGCTTTCATCGATTATTCTATACGGTCCGCCGGGGACAGGAAAAACTTCTCTTGCCGCGGTTATCGCCAATACAACACGCGCCGCTTTTGAAAAATTAAACGCCGTTCTTTCAGGCGTAAAAGACATACGCGAAGTAATAGATCGCTCGGACGACCGTTTCAGACTTTACGGCAAAAGAACCATTCTGTTTGTAGATGAAGTCCACCGCTGGAATAAAGCCCAACAGGACGCGCTTCTTCCGTGGGTGGAAAACGGCACGGTAATACTTGTCGGCGCGACAACGGAAAATCCGTTTTTCGAGGTAAACCGCGCCCTTGTAAGCCGAAGCCGCATTTTCCAGTTAAAACCGATGGGAGAGCCGGAACTGCTTGAAACCGCTCGGCGCACTCTTGCGGATAAAGAACGCGGCTACGGAAAATGGAACATCAGTTTTGATGAAGGAGCGTTAGAACACATAGTTGAGGTAGCGGGCGGAGACGCAAGGAGTCTCCTTAACGCGATAGAACTTGCCGTGGAAACAAGCGTTACTCCGTGGCCGCCCAAAGAAGGAACGGAGATTCACATTTCCATGGAAGCGGCGGAAGAAAGCATACAAAGGCGTGCCCTTCTGTACGACCGCGACGGCGACTACCACTTTGACACTATCAGCGCGTTTATAAAAAGCGTTAGGGGAAGCGACCCCGATGCCGCCCTGTACTGGCTGGCGAAAATGGTGCGCGCCGGAGAAGACCCGAAATTTATTTTCAGGCGAATGATTATCCTTGCGAGCGAGGACGTAGGTCTCGCCGATCCAAACGCAATTTCCGTCGTTATCTCCTGCGCGCAGGCTTTTGAGCGAATCGGCTTCCCTGAGGGAAACTTTCCGCTTTCCCATGCCTGCCTGTACCTCGCTACCGCTCCCAAGTCAAATACAACCATGTCTTACTTTGACGCGCTCAAAGCGGTGGAAAGCGAGGATGCCGAAGTCCCCAACCATTTGCGAGACGCAAGCAGAGACGCTGAAAGTTTCGGTCACGGAGAGGGATATGTCTATCCTCACGCCTACCGAGACCATTGGGCGGCTCAGCAGTACCTGCCCAATTCATTGAGGGGAAGAACTTTTTACATTCCGTCGTCATCGGGCTATGAGGGAAAAATAAAAGAAGATGTTTTAAGAAAAAGAGAATTGCAAGCGGCGATTGTACTGGGTTCGCAAAACGCTGACGCCGACGGAGAATTTTTAACATGGTCGGCGGCGGCAAAAGGACGCGAAGGCTGGTTCAAACGCCTTGAATCGGGAAGAAGCCGGCTGTTGTTAAACGACAGGGACGCTGTTTTTTCGACCGCTTGCGTCGCACGGCAGGATCGGGTATTAATTCCCCTCGCAAACGACGGACTTCTGCTTTGGGAAAGCCTTCGCAAATGCCCCGAAGGTCTTACAGCCGCGCTTGTAAACAATACGTCGGCAAAAGACGCTCTTTATCAATACGCATCCGTGTTAGACGAAACCGAAAAACCGTTAATCGCCGTAACCGATGAAATAATACCCGCTCCTAAAGAATGCGAAGAATGGTTTTCATGCCATGAATTTGAACATATCCTAATTCGCGCCGTAAGATTAACCGTCAACCCCAAAATTCTCGCTTCCCGCGCAAAAGCTCTTATAGCGAAAAAAGGCAATACGGTATTACTCTGCTCCCCGCCCCGCCTCGGCGAGCGTCTTTCCCGCATACTGTTACAGGAATGCGGTCAAAAAGACCTTTCATCCGCGCTGGAGCAGGCGGAAAACTCGTTCTTTAAAGAAAGCGCAGGATTTTGGGAAGCCGAAGATTTCACCGCCGCCTTTGAAGAACAGGGCTTTACCGTCTCCCTTGAAACCATCGACCAAAAAGAAGAACGCCTAATCACCGAAAAAGACATTTCCGTCTGGTTCAACACAGAACAATCCCGCTGGGGCTCATTTATGGCAAAAACCCTCAAAAACGACGATTTTAAGGCTATTGAGGACGCCCTGCGCGCAAGAGCCGCCAAGGGACCCCTCCTATGGAAATGGAAAAGTATCTGTCTAAAAGCAATTAATCAATAAATACCCCCTAATTCTCCTCTTTTTACTCTTTGTGTGAAGTCTTTGCGAATACCGCAAAAAGGGTGTATTTTGCGATTTTTATTTCCTCATATTAGGCGGGTTTCCCATTAATAAAATAGTTACTTTCAAAATATAAGACATTGCAAAAGGAAGATTTTTGCAATAAGGAGGGTTTTATTATGAAGATTAAATTCAAACTGAGTATTGTGGTAATCACAATCATGGCTGTCGTGGTAGCAGGAATTACCATGTTATTGCTTTGGCAAAGTTCCAAGAATACTCTTCAATTGAGCCTGCGAAGTCAGGAACATTTGGTTAATAGCCGCGCCGAATTCTGGAAAGGCCGGGAAGACGGGTATGTTCGGGCGTTAACTACGCTGGCGAATGTAATGGGCGATTTTGAAACATTAAAACCGGAAGAACGCCGCAACAAGTACGATGATATGCTGGGATCGGCTATTAAAGCAGAACCTCAGATGATAGTTTTGTATACTATCTGGAAACCGAACGCTCTTGACGGTATGGATGAAAAGTATATAGGACGCGCAGGTTCAAGCCCCACAGGACAGTATGCGATGGCATGGAGCAAAGAAACAGGCAACACAATAAAACGCCAATCCAACGACATTGACAATGTAATGGCGCACATTAACGGTCCCAACAAATACAAAGACCTAGTTAATGAACCTACATTGCGGACGATAAACGGAGTTGACAAGTACACAATAAGAATTGTTGTTCCTATTACCAATAACAGAACAAACAACGAAGAGGTTGTAGGAGCCGTAGGATGCGTACTATCTATCGACGCAATACAGAAAATAGTGGAAAACACAGTAAGAAAAAACGATGAAATCAGTATGCTCATAATCTATTCAAACAAAGGCTCAATTATCGCGCATTATAAATCGGAACGTATAGGGCAAAATATGTTTGACGCCGACGTAGAGTTAGGTGATTTCAGAAACGACATATACAAAGCTATGAATAACAACGAAATCTGCAAGGGAACAATATATGAGCCTAATCTTGATGATCATATAAGATTTGTGGCAAAACCGATTCAAATAGGCAACTCTGACACCAACTGGATGATCTTTATAGGCGTTCCTGAATCTTACGTGTTAAAGGAAATAAAAGCTATAACCCAATTTACAGTTATTCTTGCGGTAATATCCATTATTACAACAGCGGTTATCTTCGTTCTTGTCCTTGGATACATTACAAAACCGATTATCACCGTAACAAATACGCTCAAGGATATTTCACAGGGCGAAGGCGACTTGACAAAAACCATTCCCGAGAAAGGAAACGATGAAATTTCCGATATGTCGCGTTATTTCAACTTAACGCTGGAAAAGATTAAAAAACTGGTCGTTTCAATAAAAGAACACGCAGGTATTTTATCGGAAACAGGCAATGATCTGTCCAGTAATATGGTTGAAACAGCGGCTGCAATGAACCAAATTACCGCTAATATTCAAAGCATCAAAAGCAGAATAATCAACCAGAGCGCGTCTGTAACTCAAACCAACGCCGCTATGGAACAAATCACCGGTAATATTGACAAGCTCAACGGATATGTGGAAAAACAAGCCTCCAATGTTTCACAATCGTCATCCGCTATCGAAGAAATGCTCGCCAATATTCAGTCTGTAACCAATACGCTGGCAAAAAACGGCGAAAGCGTAACAGAACTGAATTCATCGTCGGAAATCGGACGGGAAAGCCTTGAAGAAGCGTTTAAAAATATACAGATAATCGCGAATGATTCGGAAGAATTGCTTAAAATTAACAGGGTAATAATTGATATCGCCGCCCAGACCAATCTGCTTTCAATGAACGCCGCTATTGAAGCCGCCCACGCGGGAAATGCCGGAAATGGTTTCGCGGTAGTCGCAGACGAAATCCGCACTCTTGCCTTAAACTGCAGCGATCAGTCCAAAACAATAGGCACAGTGCTCAAAAGAATAAAAGAGTCAATTGACCATGTAAATGAAATCACGGGAAGCGCGCTTTCAAGGTTCCAGGTAATTGATTCGGACGTAAAGACCGTATCGGAACAGGAAGAAAACATCCGTAACGCCATGAATGAACAGAACGAAGGCAGTAAGCAGATTCTGGAAGCTGTCGGTCAGCTTAACGAGATTACCCGTCAGGTTAAAGAAGAGTCGATTGAAATGTACGAAGAAAGCCGCGGTGTAATACAGGAAAGCCGTAACCTTGATCATGTAACTCAGGAGATTACAGGAGGAATCAACGAAATGGCGACAGGAGCGGAACAGATCAACGAGGCGGTAAACAAGGTTAACGAAATAACCATGAAAAACCGTGAAAACATCAATCATTTAGTCCGTGAAGTCTCATTATTCAAGGTTGCGTAATCCTTTTGCCCTTCTGAAAGCCCCGAAAGGGTTTTCAGAAGGGCGTTTTTTTCTTTTTTTTTATACCAAAAATTAAAAAAATAGTTCACAATTATAAAAATTTATATTATAATATTATTATAAATAACATATAAATTATTACTTAAAAGAGGTTTTATTTATGAAAACTGATGCTTCAAAGAAAAAAGCGGCAAAAAAGGCAAAAAAACCGGCGCCCAAAAAGGCTTCCGCTAAAGCAAAAACATCAAAAACACCGGCAAAAAAAGCCGCAAAACCAGTAGCCAAGAAAGCCGTAAAATCAGCCTCAAAACCGGCGGCAAAGAAAGCCGTTAAAAAGCCGGCCTCAAAAACCCCCGTAAAAGCCGCAAAAATCGAGAAAAAAATTGAAATTCCTGTAGAAAAACCGATAGAAAAGCCCGAAACCCCGCCGCAGCAGGACATGAGCCTCCCCGAAGGCAGCGCATTACAGCAAACAGGCCATAGACGCCCTTTAATTGTTTTTCCAAAATAATTAAAAAAAATTGTTAAAGTTTTTAAGCCCCCCTACCGACAATTAAAAGTGGAAAGATGTAATTGGAACGGAGTTTCCGCGGATTCCGCCTACATTACATTAACCAGCGGTTAGAACCGGAAACGGTCAACACCGCGCGGGAGCATGGATGCTTCCGTAACGATTCAAGGAGGATCTTATGATCATTAATCACAACCTTAGCGCAATGTTTGCGGACAGGTCCCTCAAGGTAACACAGGTTTACCTTACAAAAAACATGGAAAAACTTTCATCGGGACTTCGTATCAACCGTGCCGGCGATGACGCGTCGGGACTGGCGGTTTCCGAGAAATTACGGAGCCAGATTCGTGGTCTAAACCAGGCATCAACAAATGCCCAGAACGGCATTTCGTTCATCCAGGTTTCAGAGGGGTATTTGCAGGAATCCCAGGACATTCTTCAGCGTCTTAGGGAATTATCAGTACAGGCGGCAAACGGTATCTACAGCGACGAAGACAGAATGTACATTCAGGTCGAAGTTTCACAGCTCGTAGACGAATTGGACAGAATTGCAAGCCATGCCCAGTTTAACGGCATGAACATGCTTACAGGACGTTTTGCCCGCTTAACCGGTGAAAATTCCGTTACGGCTTCTATGTGGTTCCATATCGGCGCCAACATGGACCAGAGGGAACAGGTCTTTATCGGTACAATGACCAGTAAAGGTCTCGGAATTCGTCAAATGGACGAGTCCTTTGTAACATTAGAGACACCGGATGACGCAAACAGGACCATCGGCGTATGCGATGCGGCCCTCAAAATCATCAACAAGCAAAGAGCAGACCTTGGAGCTTACCAAAACCGCATGGAACACGCTGTCCGCGGCTTGGACGTAGGCGCCGAGAATATGCAAGCTTCCGAATCCAGAATAAGGGATACCAATATGGCTAACCAGATGGTTGACTATGTAAGGGACCAGATTCTGAATCAGGCTGGTACTGCGATGCTTGCGCAGGCTAACCAAAGATCAACTTCGGTCTTGTCATTACTGCAATAATGTGTTAAAATTATCTTAAAGGGGGAACTGGACTTTCTTAACCGTGGAAAGGGGTTCAGGCTCCCCTACTTTAAGGTAATTAAGGCTGGGGTTTAAACAGGGTTTAAACCTTAAGCAGAGTTCTTTGACAGAAAACCCTCCGTGTTCCGGTTAGGTCTAAACCAAATCGGCGCGGGACAGCTCGAAACGATCGATTTAGAGGCACGTATGACAAAAGTTATTTACTAACGTCATGCCTTAAAAATCAATCGTTTCGTTCTGTTTGCAGTGTACAGGAGCGCGCGGCGCGAAACCGCTCCCTGATACTGCCCTGCGGAACGGCTCCGGCAAGGATAGCCGGGGTAAAGAAAACATGGAGGGTATAAAATGATTATTAATCACAACATGAGCGCCTATTTCGCCGACCGTCAGCTCGGCGTAACCCAGGAATCTTTGACCAAGAACATGGAGAAATTAAGCTCCGGTTTAAGGATCAACAGAGCCGGGGACGATGCATCCGGACTTGCTGTATCAGAAAAACTGAGAAGCCAGATTCGCGGTTTGCAACAGGCGGAGCGTAATATCCAGAACGGCGTATCGTTTATCCAAGCTACTGAAGGTTACCTTCAGGAAACACAGGATATCCTGCACCGTTTAAGGGAGTTAGCGGTTCAGTCAGCCAACGGCATCTATTCGGACGAAGATCGTATGCAGATCCAGGTCGAAGTGTCGCAGCTGTATGATGAAGTTAACCGTATCGCGAGCCATGCTCAGTTTAACGGCATGAATGTGCTTACAGGCGCGTTTGCATTTGAATCACCGTCAGGTAGGATAATGCAGCTGCAAGTAGGCGCGAACATGGATCAGAACGCGAGAATTTACGTTGGCAATATGTCAGCTAATGCGCTCGGTTTGCACGATTCACAGGGCGACGGAAAGATTTCCATTTCCGATCCCTCGGAAGCAAACCTTGCTATCGGCACCGTAGATTCAGCGTTAAAGATTGTTTCCAAACAACGTGCTGATCTTGGCGCTTACCAAAACCGTTTCGAAATCGCGGCGCAGGGCGTAGCGGTAGCGGCGGAGAATATGCAAGCGGCTGAATCCCGCATTAGGGATACCAACATGGCGAACAAGATGGTTGACTACACAAAGGACACCATCCTGTCCCAGAGCGGAACCGCGATGCTGGCGCAAGCTAATCTTCGCAGTCAGTCGGTTTTATCACTGCTTTCATAATCATTATTATTTAAAAATACGGATCAAGAGACTTCTGGACGTCGTCTTTTTATTCGGACCTTAACTGTTAAACCAAAAGTTTAACGGTCAGGGAAGGACAGTGAAGATCGCGCCTTCACTGCCCAATTTTTTTTCCGCCAGGGATTGGCGGAAAAAACAGCCTTATACAACGGGAGGGGTGTCAGGTATTTACATGGAGGTACAATATGTCCGTAGCAAGCGTGGGATTTAACAATGTCTCAATGCTTTTTCCCGAACAGGAAAGAACGGTCAGACAGCCGGTGGAACACCAACCGGAAAAAAAAGCAAAACCTCAAGTACACAATTCTACTACGTCAGATTTGGAGAAAATCGGTCTTGCTTTTAACAGGAAACTGCAATTCGTGGTTGATCAACGCTCTAACGAGGTCATTATCAAGGTAATTGATAAAGAGACCGATAAGGTGGTAAAGGAGCTTCCGCCCGAAGAATTACAGCGTCTGCACAGTAATCTTAAAGAGGCTATTGGTCTGTTATTTGATGAGATGGTCTAGCCTAAGAAGATCGTTTTGCTTTAAAGCGATTTTCTTGTGATAATCGCAGATTTGCAGGTTTTACCTGTTTGATGGGGAGTTCAGGTATGTCTGATGTTTACATTCCGGGGGTAAAAAGCAGATTCAACTCTGAAAAGATCGTTGACGATCTTATGAAGATTGAAAGAATCCCCAGAGACAGAACTCAAAATAATATCGACTCTCTGCGCGTACAAAAAACTTACTGGCAGGAAGTCGGGAAGCGTATTAATTCACTGCGAGACAGTTCCCGTCAACTCTACTCTTATCAAAACCCCTTTAACGAAAGGCTCGGTAAAAGCGCCGATGAATCCGTAATTACGGCTACCGCAACCAGAGAGGCGATGGAACAATCGCTTTCTTTTACCGTTAAACAAACCGCGCAGGCGGACAGGTTTCTTTCCAGACCTCTCGATGAAAAAACCAAAATAGACGCGGGAACTTACTCTTTTTCTGTCGGTAATGATGAAATATCCATAAATTACCGAGGCGGCACTTTAAGAAATTTCGTAGAAACAATTAACAACCGCGGCAAAAATAAATTAGCCGCTTCTTTAATCACTGTAAAACCCGGGACACTCTCCCTTTTAATAGAATCCAAACTTACCGGCTCCGAAAACCGATTAGGCTTTACACAAGACGCATCTGTATTAGCTACTAAAATCGGAATGATGGACGTGAGCAATGACACTCAAAAAGACATCGTTATAAGCGAAAACACGGTGCGCAAAACAGGGCAAAACGCGGCTAATGTCGCGATTAACGACGGAGTGCTGCAGGTAGCCCCTCAGTCTACCGCGTCCCTGCCTGTAAACATCGCCATTGGCGCCGATACGTCTTTGGTTCTGCGCCTTGAAACGCAAACAAAGGTCGGCTCAAGCGACAGTTTTAATGTTCCCCAGCCTCCTCCGGGACCAAGCGTTCCCACAAGCTCCGTAACATACGGCGGAATTACGGTACAAAACTTACCGTCCGACGCTCCCCTGCCCGATTTTACTCCGCCGCCCGCGCCTGTGCGAGTAGACAACATGGAAGTTTTAACCCTTGCTTTCTCGGACGGCTCCAGCGCGAAACTCCCTGCGATAACCGATTCTTCCTCGCCTGCCGCAAGACAGTACAGTTTGGCTGACGTTGCGCGCGGCAAAACAATTACATCGCTTAATATCGAAAATACAAATACACACCGCGAAGTTTCAATCGGCAAAGTGGAAATTTTAGACCCAACTTCCAAGGGCGGATTAAAACCGTTGAACGCCGTCTCCACATCGCGCGATGCGATAATTTCTATGGAAGGCATAGATATCGTTCGTTCTTCAAATATTATTGACGATTTAATTCCCGGCGTTACATTGAATGTAAGAGGCGTATCCGACAGACCCGTCGAGTTAAAAATTACTCCTAACATAGAAGCGGTAAAAGAGTCCATCATAAACTTTGTGGGGAACTACAATCGGCTTATGGCGGAAATAAACGTACTTACAGCAAGAAGCGTGTATTCAGGCTCGGGATACAATACAAGCATGGACGAAACAATTATTAACGAATTGACATATTTAACCGCCGACGAAAAAGCCGAGATGAAAACCAGACTGGGCGCATTTAACGGAGACGTTACTTTAAATAATTTAAGAAACCACCTTATGCGGACGGTTACGGCGCCCTACCCTACCAGCATGGAAAGAGACCTTGCGCTCCTAGCGCAGATAGGCGTCAGTTCTAACGCGTCAAGAACGTCGGGGTACAATCCGGCGCAGTTAAGAGGTTATCTTGAAATCGATGAAAAAAAACTTGACGCCGCTTTAGAGACAAAAGTACCCGCGATAAAAGAACTGTTCGCAAGCGACACTTCCGGCGATTTAATCGCCGACACGGGAGTCGCTTACAATGTTGAAACCCTCATTAAACCGTTTGTAGAAACAGGCGGCATTATTTCCCTAAAAACCAGCACTATTGACTCCCGCATTTCCCAGGATGAAAAACGCATTGTCAACCTTGACCGCCAACTGGCAGCCAAGGAACAAGACTTAAAAATGCAATACGCAAGAATGGAATCCGCCTATTCGCGAATGGAATCAATGTCCAATTCACTTGACAACTTCAGTCAGCAAAATCGGGGCAACAGATAATGATAATTAAAATTAACGACAAACCGCTGGATTTCTCTCTTGGTAATGAAAAAACGCTCGCAGAGGTTTTTACCTCGATTGAACAATGGCTTTCCAACTCGGGGCACAGGTTAAGCGAAATTTTTGTAGACGGTCAGGCTGTTACCGCCGGAATGCTGGAAGATGTTTTTAAAAAAGAAGTTAAGTCGATTAAAGAGCTTAGTATAAACACAAACGCAATCGCGGAACTTGCCGCGTCAAGCCTTCAATCCCTTATAAAAGATATTGACGAATACGAATCCCTGAAATTCAATGAAAAACCGAAATTCTTTGACAACTGGAAAAACAGCGCCCAAGCCCTGTTTATAATGCAGGAAATGCCCGATCTTTATTCGTACTTTAAAAATACGTTTTCCAACGGAGATGTATCGTCTTTAACCCTGCGGTCGGTAACGGAAGAAATACAAAGGGAAGTAAACGAGCCTGTAAAAGAACTGACAAAAATTGAGCCGATTTTAAACGAAATTTGCGAAAAGCTTATAAACCTTCCCCTTGATATTCAAACGGGAAAAGACCTTCTTGCCGCCCAAACAATTCAGCTTTTTGTAGCTATTACGGAGAAAATAATACGGCTTTTCTACCAATTAAGCACTCAAGGGTATATAGTCCAAATAGAGGAAGCAAAGAAAATAGCCGAAGGATTCAGTAATTTTAAGAATATTTTAACGGAACTATTGGAATCTTATGAAAAACATGATATTATTATTGTTGGAGATGTCGCCGAGTATGAAGCGGCTCCAAAACTTAAAGAGTTATATTTATCTATTTTGAATAACTGCCGCGAAGGGGCAAAAACACAGGGTGAGGAATGATAAGCAATTTTCTGCCGTTTTTTCTGTTGCAAATATCGGCGAAAGACTTAAACTTAAAACCTCAAACATCACTTAAAGATATATTAGTTTTAATAGCTATCTTCGCAGGCATCATCGTTATCATGGTAGTTTTAAATTCAAGAAAAAGCCCTACAGGAAAAAATTCTTCCGGCGGTCTTGGAGGCGGCAAAAGTTCGGCGGGCGGATCGGGCGGTATTTTTTCAGTTTTTGCCTTTCATCGTATAGCGAGAAATCTGGGACTGGACAGCGAACAGACCAAAATGCTCGATTATATTTTTAAAACAGATCAGGTTACAGAACCGGAAAGATCCATAAAAAACCCGGAGCTTTTAGACCGGCATTTCAGGCGCGCGTTCAGAATACTGGATCAGACGCAGGGAAATGACGCCGAAAACCAGCATAAAATAGCCGTTCTTTTCTCGACAAGAAATATCATAGAAAACAGCGTACTGGAAGTGTTAAATTCTTCGCGCCAAATAAAAGATGACACAACATTTACAGTTATATATAACAAAGACAGGCTTAGTCTTAACGTTGTTTCCGTAAAAGGCGATTACATTGACGTGGATGCTCCTAAGAACGTGCTTGGAAGCCAGATTAAGATTCAAAAAGGCACAAGACTTACGGTCTTATTTTTCAGTAAAAATAATAAAGGTTTTTCTTTTGAAACCAGAGTTATAGGCTATGCGACCAAAAACGGCCGTGCTATAATGATGCTTGCGCATTCAAACAATGTAAGGTTCCTTTCACAGCGGCGTTTCAGAAGAAGACAGGCTAATATGACCTGCACTTTAAACCTTGTAATTATCGAGGGAACCGGCAAGAAACAGCGTTTAATTGCCGATAAAAAAAGAATACAGGGAGCAATAACCGATATTTCAGTAGGCGGCTGTTCAATAAAGATTTTGAACCCTGTAAAAGCCGGAGCTATGTTTAAAGTCGAGTTTCAGATAAGCGATACGATTTTAACGGCTTTGGGACAGATACTAAGAACAAACAGAACGGGGGCAAACACTATTGCGCACATGAAATTCCTAAAAGTGTCCCAGAAATCAATGAACGCGATTAACTCTTTTGTATATGAGTATTCCAATGAGTAAAAGGATGTAACATGAAAATTATAACATTAAAAGACATGATTAGAAAAGATGTCCCGATTTATTACAGGAAACTTTTTACAAGTGTCGCCGTAATTGAATTAAATACCAAGCAAAACGAGTATCGTATTGATTTTTCTATTGAGTATAAACCGACAGGGCAAAAAGAAATCAGCGTAAATTTTATTGACGCCGTTGATTATCCCCTTGTCCCATTAGTAAAAGAGTTAAAGCAATATATAACCGAACTTGAAGCCGCAGACGGACTTCCCGATTAATTTTATGATTGAGGTTATTTCTAATTCCCCTGATGAAACTATTGCGCTTGGAAAAAAAATAGCGGGCGGTCTTAACGCGGGAGCGATTGTCGCCGTTACAGGTACGCTTGGAAGCGGAAAAACCTGCCTTACAAAGGGCATTGCGCTTGGTTTAGGTCTTACCGAGAATATCACAAGCCCCACATATACGATAATTAACGAATACAACAGAGACCCCTGCCCTGCCCTGTACCATATCGACGCGTATCGTTTAAACTGCGATAAGGATTTTGAGGATATAGGCGGCGTTGATACAATCAATTCAGGCGGAATTTCGATAATCGAATGGAGCGAACGCATACCTAATTCAATTCCCGGAAATTCAATTTTTATAACACTTGAAATAAAAGATGAGTTTTCAAGAACGATAAAAATAAAAGGGCTTGATAATTTATGAATTTACTCGCGATAGAAACAGCAGCATCTATTCTTTCCGCGGCGATTTTAAAAAACGAAGAAATCTTTGCAAGCGAAACAATAGCGGGAACAAGGCACTCGGAGCTTGTAATGGAATTAATTGACGGCCTTATGAAAAAAACCGCTCTTGAGCCCAAAGACCTTAACGGTATTCTCTGCATGGGCGGACCCGGTTCCTTTACGGGGCTTCGTATCGGCTATTCAATCGCAAAAGGACTCGCGCTTTCGCTGTCTGTTCCCTTCGCGCCCGTCCCGACTTTGGAATGTCTTGTCCATGGCGAGCGTTTTAAACAGGGGCTCACCCTTGCGGTAATTGAGGCAAGAAAGAACGCCTGCTTTAACGCGTTTTTTAAAGACGGACAAAGACTGTCGGAAGATAAAGATTCCGAGTTTTCGCAAATTACAGATGAAATCGCACAGTATGTAAAAAAGGGGCAAAAAATAACGCTTACGGGTTACGGCGCAAAGACTCTTTATGATTCCCTGCCGGATGATTTTAAAGCCGATATTATTCTTGTAAACGAAGACAAAGGGTACGCAAAAGAACTTATCGCCATAGCGAAAGATAAAAATTTATTCTCAGGCGACTGTACCGCCAACCTTTATTCAGGACCGGAGTATATCAGGAAGACAGACGCGGAGATTGCCAAGGAACTTTTAGTTCTATCTCGCTAAACGCGTCGGAAAGAAAAGTATTCAAAAAAGACATTATATCCCTGTCCTTCCACTTTTCAAGTGTCTTTGGTATACATTCTTCCAGCGAACAGCCGAATCTGTTTTTAAATAAATCTTTTTCATTCCAATCTTTCATGCGGAAACCCATTAAGATTGTATCTTTTAAAAGGGTTTTTTTGTCTATTTCTTCACATTGCGCGGAAGTAATTAACGGCGATTTTATATACGCGTCAACGTCTTTAGCGTAGGTAAAACGTTTCGCTGTTGCGCTTTGCTCGTTTATCAGAGTGCCGGACGCCGAAGGACCCGCGCCAATCCAATTCTTCATTTGCCAGTAGCGTAAGTTATGAAGGCATTGCTTACCATCAAGGGCAAAATTGGAAACCTCATAATGTGCGTAACCTTCTTTTTCAAGTAATTCGCAGCCTAAAAGCCAAAGAGCGTCAGCCTTATCCGCACTAGGCATTGTTATTTCTTTTTTATTGATTTTTTCTTCAAGCGCGGTGTTTGCTTCCACGGTAAGGCTGTAGAGCGAAATATGCCGCGGATTAAAAGCGCGGATTCGTTTTATGTCGTCAATGATTGTTTCTTCTGTTTGATACGGCAGACCCGTCATAAGGTCTGCGGATAAATCGGTTCCCTGAGCGCCGAAATACCGCGACGCTGTTTTTAAACGCTCCTCAAGCAAACGAGCGTTACCCGCGCGGTTTATACAAAGACGCGAAGGTTCATGAAAAGTCTGCGCTCCAATACTAAGCCTGTTCACTCCGCCCTGCCTGCAGATTGAAAGAAACTCCTCTGTTAAGGATTCGGGGTTTGCCTCGACTGTAAATTCTTTCGGCGCAAAGGAAGGGAGTTTTTTAAGAGCGTCAAAAAGGGGGGAGAGTTTTTTGCCGAGGACGGACGGGGTTCCGCCTCCTATGTACGCCGCGGGGATTTCACCAATGTTAAAATACTCTATCTGATAATTTATATCTTTAATGAGCGATGTGATATATGAATCGATATAATCTTCGCTTAAATTTTTCGCTGTTACGGAAAAAAAATCGCAGTAATCGCAGAATGAGGCGCAAAACGGAATATGTATGTAAAGCGACGCGCTTGTTTTCAATTTTTAAAAGAGTTCCGCTTTAGCGAACGGCCAGAATCTAATCAGCGCTTTCGCCGTGATTAATGATGTCGGCACGGCTCCCCATGTGCGGGAATCATTTGTGTTGCTTCTGTCGTCTGATATTACAAAACATTCGTCATGTCCTAAAATAACCGCGCTCATATTGCCGGAAAACGGAATTGAAGCGTCCCATAATTCAGAAGTATGCGGAATATACGGCTGATACGGCTTGTCTGAAAGTTCAAACTCCGTAAGACTGTACGCGCTTCCGGCGGCTTTTACCCTGAACACATAATTACTCATGGAAATTTCATCGCCGGGAAGAGCGATAACCCTTTTTATGTAATACTGCCCTTTCCCTGAAAATATGCTTGTTTTTTGCGCCGTAAAAAATCTTACAATTCCGTCTATAACGCGCAAAGGAAATTTCTTTTCCTGATAACGCCCCATATCCACTAACACGATACTGCCGCGTTTAAACAGATATTTATTCTGATCGTTTTTATTGCGCGCCCACGAAGGCGGAACAAAAGAGGTAAACAATAAACGGTCGCCCGAATTAATCCCGGGTTGCATTGTATTGTTATCTACAACCCATACGGAAAAAAAGAACCCGGTGAAACAGTTATACAAAATATACAGAAAAATAAAAACAAAAATATATTTCATCAGCCTGTTCTGCTGATTTCTTTGAGCCGTATATGAATATTGCGTCCATTTATCAAACATATTGCGCCTATTTAATTTTTCCCAGCCGCCATATCGGCCAATAAACAATCATTCCTTTCCCGTTTATTTTTGATTCCTTTACAGGACCAAAATAACGTCCGTCCCTTGAATTATCGCGGCTGTCACCTAACGGTAAAACCCTTCCCTGCGGCACATACCAGCCAAGACGGTGTTTTGCCGAAAGAGCCGCGTAACGGCTGTCGGCGGGAGCCGCTTTCCGCAATGTTTCAATTCTTGTGTTTTCATAAGCGAGATAATCGGGGTATTGTATTTCTTTTACTCCCGAAGACTGCGAAAACAGATCCTCGGAAGGATACAGTTTAACATCCGTCCACCCCGCCGCTTTTGCCGCGGCTAAAAGAGCCGGATACTGTTCCTGCGTCATTAATCTGCTTATATGGTGATTCCACCCCATTGCCGCGTTATAATCTTTCTCGTCTACCCAGCGATCTTCGCCTGAAAAACGTATCTTTACATCGCCCTTGTACAGAACAACTCTGTCTCCAGGATACCCTACGGATCTTTTTATAAGAAAATGAACCCTGGGGGCTCCTTTTTCGTCTTTATCAATATCAACTAAAGTTAATGTAAGCATGTAGATAATCCGCTGCGTAACGTCGAAAACCGTCCCGCGTGAAATATACGACGGATTTTCAAAAATAATAATATCATTGCGTTTCGGATGTATAAGGCTCGGCAATTTAAAAAAACCGGGCAATAATTCAGGACCCCAGACGATCTTATTAACAAAAACATGGTCGCCTATGTTAAGAGTATCTATCATTGACCCCGACGGGATCTTGTATGCCTGCATCAAATATTGGTTCGCAAGCAAAACCATACAAGCCGCCCAGATAAAAGCGTCCAGCCAGTCTAAAATGGGGTTTTTTGCCTTGCGTTTTTCTCTCTTTTCATGACGTATTTTTGCCCGTTTTGTTAAAAAATCCTCGGTAATTCGTTGAATGCGACAAAAAAAATCAGTCTGTCCGGAAGTATTTGACATTTATGTAATTTTACCATAAAATGCATTTTTATAGCAAGTAAATTAGGAGGAAATCCGCATGATTAAGGGAATCGCAAAGTTAATACTTGCCTTAAACGGTAATGTCAGCAAAACCCAAATAGCAGCGGGGTTCGCGTGGGGCATACTTTTAGGGCTTGTTCCCGCCGGCAACGCGTTCTGGATCGTACTTTTTTTATTAACATTTTTCTTTACCCACCACCACGGGGGAAAAATAGCGGCTCTTGCCGTTTTAAAAATAATATACCCTGTTTTAGCGTACAAGATTGACGCGGTAGGCTGGTATGTACTGCATATCGATTCATTAAACGGTCTTTTTACAAAGCTTTACAATATGCCGTTTGTGCCGTTTACAAAGTTTAACAATACCCTTGTTATGGGCGGACTTGTTACGGGGCTTATTCTTTGGATTCCCGTCTTCTTTTTGTTTATTGCGATAATTCCTATTTACAGAAACAAAATAGGACCAAAAATAAGGGAATCGAAAATTGTCAAAGCAATAATAAAATTCCCCCTGCTTTCAGCGATTGACAGCGCGATGAAAGGTTAACGGAGCGTAAAATGAAAAAAGAAAAAAAACAAAAACCAGGTAAAGCGCCCGGATCGCTTAAAAAACCAATCGATAAAAGCAAGTTCGATAAAAAATACGCAAAATATTTAGAGCACCCGCAGGACAAGCAATTTTTTATATCTTGTTTTAATCTTAAAGACGATAAATACACAGTCCGCGATAATTTAACAAAAGACGATGTTAAAAAAATAAAAAAACTTTTAAAGTCAATCAAACAAAACAGAAAAGGAGCCGTTAAATTGGTTCCTCTCGCCTTTGCCGCGTGCGTTGTAGCCGCCGTGGTTATCTTTTTTACAATCTTCGCGAATCCGCTTTTGGAAAGAGCCCTGGAACTGGGACTTGAAGCCGCTTTTGAAGCAAGATCGGACGTTGACAATTTACGCTTAAAGGTTGTCCCATTAAGTATTTCTCTTTCAGGCGTTACCGTAGCGAACCGCGACAGCCCCATGACCAATTTATTCCAAATGGGAAAAACAAGAATCAGTCTTAGAACGCAGGCAATACTTCGCGGTAAAATCTATATCGAGGAAATTCGCGCGGACAGTATTCGTTTTGGAACGCCAAGAAAAGTTTCAGGCGCTTTACCCGCCAAGCCCGCGAAAGTAAAGAAAGAAAAGACTGAGAAGCCGAAGAGCGACGCTCCTCCGCTTGTCGATTTAAAAAACTTTAACGCCGCCGCGCTTTTGGATCAGGAATTTGACAAACTTAACACGCCTAAACTTTACGATGAGACAATAAGTTTCTACGATGAAACATCTACAAAATATCAGGGACAAGTTGAAAATACATCGGCTAAAGTAAAAGAATTGCAAACAACCACCGCTCCCCTGCTTAAACTTAACGTGAACGAAATAAAAGACGTAGAGACAATCAGGAGCACCATACAAAATATTAATACCGCGGTAAATTCCGTACAAACCACAACAAGCGAAGTTACGGCGGTAGCGAACGGTCTTGAAAACGATATAAAGAAAGCCCGCGCCATGGAAGCGAACGCGCGCAATTCATTAACAGGGGATTTAAATCATTTAAAATCGTATATAGACATTGGAAGCGGCTCGGCTTTCGCGTCCGTAGAACCTTTTATCCGCGAAGCGCTTTCCGGCACCGCTAATCAGTACCTTGATTACGGTCTTATGGGGCTTGAAGTCCTTGGAAAATTAAAAGCCAATTCTTCAAGCAAACCTAAAACAGAAAAACCCAAAAAAGAACGTAAAGTTGTTTTTAAGGGAAGGAACGTTCCATTCCCCGTTGTGGCGTATCCGGCTTTTTATCTGGGCATACTCGCGTCCGACTTTACCCTTGACACATGGAACTGGGGTTTTGATTTACGCGATATAAGCTCCAACCCCGATCTTACCGATAAACCCGTAACTCTTTCGTTAGGTGTAAAGGATACAAATAACGCGCAGAAAAACGTTTTGTTTAATGGAAGCGCCGACTTTAGAACAAACCCGAAAGAACTTTATAACGCGAAAGTAACAGCTAACGGATTCCCGATAAGCATGGGAGACCAGTTAAACAAATTGGGAATTAACGGAGTAAAAGGAAACGCCGCATTCTCCGTTAACATGGCGGGACAGGCGGACAACAGCTTCTCAGGCGGCGGAAACGTAGTAATAAGCCAGGCGTCGCTTGTAGATCCAAGCGGAACAATAGGCGAAGCTATGAGTACGGCGGTAAAGCAGGCTGGAAACATCGATTTGGGATTGCAATTCGCGCATAAAACCGACGGAAAAGACGAGTTTAGCATAACGTCAAACCTTGCGGATCTATTCGCGAAAGCGTTACGCAGTTTAGCCGAAGGTTACGCGAAACAAGCCATGGCGGATCTTGAAAAAGCGCTGCGACAAAAAATTGACCAATATATCGACGGCAGATTCGGTTCAAAAGATCAGGTTGATACTCTCTTAAAAACAGTAAAGGGCGACAGATCGGCTGTGGATCAATTAAAGAGCGGACTTGACGCTAAAAAAGGCGAACTTGAAAAGAAATTAAAAGATCAAGCGACAGGCGCCGCGACTCAGGCCATAAAAGACAATTTGCCGGCTAACACGCCTAAAATACCTGGCTTTGGACGCTAGGAATTTTATGAAGCGGAATATTTTTGCGTTTGTATTTATTTTATTCGTTCTCCCTGTTTGCGTTTACGCTCAGCAGGGAGCGTCTGTTCTGCGCGATTATGTCGGATTAATAAATCAAAGTTACCACCCAGGCATTATAGCGTACTTTGAGAAAGCGAAAAAAGAATATGAAGCGCAAGGCGAAAAGGATTCCGCCAAATTTATAGATCTTATTTTAAGCGGCGCTTTCGGCTCCGGTTTTTTATACAACGACGCAAAAGGAAATTTATACGTTATTACAAACAACCATGTTATTTCCCAGGCGCATACAATTTCCATTACGTTTGAACGCTCCGACGGCACAACAAAAAAAATAGAAAATTTAAAACTTATAGCCACCGACGTAGAGGCGGATCTCGCGATTATGTCCATACCGGCGGACGAAAAACCTTTTGTGTCGCAGGGATTGGCTTTTCTTTCAAGGGCTGTTGAGGAAGGAGAAGACGCGTTCTCCGCCGGATTCCCCGGACTCGGCATGACTCCCATCTGGCAATTCGGACGCGGTATGATATCCAACGCTTCAGTTAAATTTCCCAAAAGTATTAACGATGATACAATGATGGGACCTTATATCCAGCATACGGCGCAGGTTGACAACGGAAATTCAGGCGGTCCCCTTTTGATTCCGCAGCGCAATGTTCCTTCGGGCTATGCCGTAGCCGGCGTAAACACGTTAAGCAGTATGAGAAGGCAGGCGGCAAATTACGCTATTCCTTTAAGTACGCTTCAAAAATTTATTAACAGCGCGTTAAATCCAAAACCGGAAACATTCAGAGCCGATTTAGACTCGCTTCTTGAAAAATTTGTAAAAGGACTTGGAGAGAACAAGGCTGTTTATCCGCACATAGCGGGATATTTATCCACCGCCTGTATAGGCGAGAACGCGGAATACGCGCTTGAAGAACTGTTTAAAAAAGGTCCTTCTTCCGCAAGACGCTCCTTCATAGAAAAAAGCCGCGAGGACTTAATCGGCGCGATGGACATCGCGGTAGCATGGACAATTGAAAACAGTATCAGAACAGGTTCTGGCGCTCTTAAGGCGGAAGTAAAAGAAGTAACGGGAGAAGGCGAAGAATATACCGTTATATTCACAATAAACAATAAAGACGCAAAGTCCGTATGGGTGCGCGAACACGGCAACTGGCGTATTAAATCTTTTGGAACCGTAGCTACGGGAGATAAAGAACTTGTTAACAAGAGAGAAAAACAAAAAGAAAGAGACTCAAGACTGCATTCGGACAATTTTCTTTACATAGAGGGCGGATACGCAACCCTTTTTGATAAAGCTGACTCGGCTATGTATCTTTCTTTGGATTTACTTTATTTAGGCTTTAATTATTATTCAACGAAAAGTTTACTTTGCATTGGAGGATATATATGCGCAAATATCCCAATTCCGGCGGGCAATTTCGCGTTTATTCCTTTTTTTAAACTTGGTATGGCTTTTATTAAAGACAAGGACTATGGAAATTATACTATACCCGCGAATGATGATGATGTTTATACTTCAAACAGTTTAAACGTTTGGGCTACCCTTTTTCAGACGGGACTTAAAATAACCACAAGCTATGTTCCGGGTCTATATGCAGGTATCGGATTCCAATACAATTTCGATCCGCTATTGAACAAATATGCCGATTCTTATCCTAACAAATTTAAAAAGGCGTTAACGCTTTCTATAGGGTACACCTTCTAGCCGGCGAGAGACGAAAGTTTCTCGCGGATGAATTCGCTTTTCTCTTTCAAACCTATACTGCCTGTTGTAAGCAAAACTACGTTCGCTTTTTTGGGATCGAGTTTCACCTTGCCGGCGGATTGCTGCATCATGCGTATAAGACGGTCTACGTTTACACGCGCCGCCTTAGCGAATTCTATTCGCACAACGCCGGACCTTTCTTTGAGTACCGAGACTGTTAATTGGCGGCATATTATTCTGATTTCGGCAAGGGCTAGCAGGGACGCGGCTTCATCGGGGAGCGGACCGAAGCGGTCTAATAACTCTGAGTATACGCGCTCCAAGTCTTCTTTGTCGCGTATTGCGGCTATCATTTTGTATACTTCCATTTTCTGCTGAGGCGAGTCGATGTATGAATCGGGGATAAAGCCTGTGTATTCAAGTTCAAGCAGGGTTTCTGTTTCCGACTCGTAATTTGAGTCTTCCAGACGTTTCACGGCTTCTTCCAAAAGTTTCACGTATAAATCAAAACCAACCGAATAAATGTCGCCCGATTGTTCTCTGCCTAAAAGATTTCCCGCCCCTCGGATTTCCATGTCTTTCATGGCTATCTTAAAACCGGAGCCGAGTTCCGTAAAGTCGGAAATTGTTTGCAGACGTTTCATGGCGATTTCGGAAAGCGCTTTTTGTTCGGGATAGAAAAGGTAGGCGTAGGCTACTCGGTCGGAGCGTCCTACCCTGCCCCTTAACTGGTACAACTGCGATACGCCGTACATGTCGGCGCGGTCTATGATGATTGTGTTTACATTCGGGATATCAATGCCGTTCTCGATAATCGTAGTCGATACAAGAACATGAAAGCCGCCGTGAATAAAACGGCGCATTACATCCTCAAGTTCTTGAGCGTCCATTTGTCCGTGGGCGGTTTCTATCAGTATCTCAGGCATTAAATGTTCCAGTTTTATGCGTATCTCTTTTAACGATTCAATTCGGTTGTGCAGAAAAAAAACCTGCCCTCCCCTTTCAACTTCACGGCGGACAGCTTGCGCTATCAAATGGTCGTCGTATTCTTCCACAAACGTCTCTATCGGGTGTCTGCCGCCGGGAGGGGTTGCAAGGAGGCTCATGTCTCTTATTTTTACAAGGCTCATGTGGAGTGTGCGGGGAATCGGCGTTGCGGTAAGAGTTAAGCAGTCCACGTTTGTTTTTAATTCTTTAAGGCGTTCCTTGTCTTTTACGCCGAAACGCTGTTCTTCGTCAATTACAATCAAGCCGAGATTCTTAAACTGAACGTCCCTCTGAATAATTCTGTGAGTGCCTATAAGTAAATCAATCTCTCCTTTTTTTAACTGTTCAAGAATTATACGCGTTTTCTTTTTGTCTACAAAACGCGAAAGCATGGCGACATTTACGGAGAAGCGGGAAAATCTTTCCAGAAAATTTTCATAGTGCTGCTCTGCAAGAATTGTCGTGGGGGCGAGAAATGCCGTCTGCTTCCCGCCCATGATTGCTTTGAAGCAGGCACGCAGTGCGACTTCCGTTTTACCGTAGCCTACGTCGCCGCAGACAAGCCTGTCCATGGGCGAAGAGCTTTCCATGTCCTGCTTGATTTCCTGTATACAGCGGAGTTGATCCTCTGTCTCGTCAAACGGGAAGGCGGCTTCAAACATTGTCTGCCATTCGCTGTCTTTGGGGAAAGCGAAACCCTGCGCCTGTTTTCGTTTTGAATACAGTTCTATCAACCTATGCGCAATATCTTCTACTGACTTTTTTACCTTCCCTTTTCTGTTTTCCCAGCTTTTGGAACCGAGCTTGTCTAACCTCGGCGACTGCAAGCCGTCGTTTCCGATATACCGCTGTACAAGGTTGAGTTGTTCCACGGGAACAAATACGGTTTCCTCGTCGGCATATTCGATTTTTATGTAGTCTCTTTCGTTTCCGCCGGACGATAATCTTTCGATGCCCTTAAAAAGACCGATGCCGTGGTTTACATGGACAATGTAATCGCCCGGATTGATTTCTAGGAAGGTGTCTATGGGGCTGGAGCGGACGGTTTTTAAGGAGCGCGGCGGAAGTTTACGCCTGCCGAAAATTTCATTTTCCTGCACCAGCATAAATTTTATATCCGGCAGACAAAAGCCTGAGGAAAGAGGGACTGCCATTATCGATAAGTTCTTATGCGGCTCAAGGATCGTTTTAATGCGATCCGCCTGCACTTGCGATTCCGCCGCGACGGCTATTTGCCAGCCGCTTCCGAGTAAAGAGGCAAATTCTTCTTTCAGGTAATTGATGTTGCCGAAGAAACTGCGTCCCGGTTCGCAGGCAAGCTCTATGTGGGAAACTCCCTTTTTCGCCTCCCCCTTAATCGATCTAAACGAAACCATACGGGAAGCTGAAGAAGCGTAATTTTTAAGCATTTCTTCAAAATTAAGCAATAGCCGCTCCGGCAGGGGATATTCGTACTTTTCCCTTACCGCCCTCGAATACAAGCCGTGGTACTCGCGTACGAGGCTCTCATGGGTGTTTTCAAGCCTTTCCCTGTCGATTAAGAATAAAAAGCCATTCCGCCCGATGTAATCCAAAAGACAGCCTAGCTTTTCAAAGGCAAGGGGGAAAAACATCTCTTCGCCTTTTACGCTCTTGGAAGTAATAAGGCTTTCAACCACGGATTTTCCGCCGTCGGAAAATTCCTTGCAAACAGAGAGATTTTTCTGCAGCGCCTCGATTCTGTCGTCTGTCCATATAACTTCTTTCATGGGGCATATAGTCAACTCGGGCAATTTTTTGTTACCCGTACCCTGCATTAACGGGTCAAAACTTTTTATGGTCTCTATCTTGTCAAAATCAAAAAGAATCCTGTAAGCGTCTTCATCGCCGCCCATGAAGATATCAAGCACTTCTCCGCGCAGGGCGAACTCTCCCTGAACCTGCACGCGCGGGACGCGGGTGTATCCGTTGGTAACAAGCGTTTTAGCTAGCGCGGAAGTATCGACTTTGCTTCCCTGCTTTAGGGAAATTACCTGCTCTTTTATATAGCTTTCGGGCGGGACGGGGGTAAGAAGCGCCCTTTGCGGGATAATGACTATGCCCTCTTTTTTAAGCGCCATGTCGGTCAGCGCCTTGGCTCTTTCCCGGAAAACAAGCGCTAACTGGGACAATTCCCTGTACGGCGCGTTCCCCCACCAAGGGAATTTTACGCAGGGGATGCCGGAAGAGGCTAAATCCGCCATAAGGCTGTCCGCGGCGTCCTCGTGGGGGACAATTACAAAGATATTGCCGCCTAATATCCCGTAAAGACGGGCTATCAGCAGGGAGTTCAGAGAGCCTTCGCAGCCCTCGATATCTATGGGGAAATTTCCCTCTTTTACGCCGTTATAAAGGCTTAAAACACTGCGGGAGACGCCGATTTTCTGTAAAAGTTCAGGAAATGATAAGGTATTCATAGAATTCTACCGATTACTATAATATAGAAGTGTGTTTAATGTGAACACCTAAACAGAGAGGGAGATATAATGAAAAACGTAATTCGGTTTGTGCTTTTTAGTCTTTTGGTTTCAATAAGCTTTTCTTTTGTGTACGCTGTTGAAGCGCCGGGGACGGTGGATTTTAGTATTCGCTTTTATGACAGGCGGGTTTACTATGTCGAGTCCGATCCTATTTTTGTACAGATAACCGTCACCAATAACAGCCCCGCGCCCTACCGCTTTAAACTTGCCGACGACAGGGCGTTTTCCGTCGATTTCGACATCAGAACGATGTCCAACCGTCCTTTACAGCAGGCGGACTCGTTAATCAGGAAACGGACTGTAAACAGTCAGGTGTTTTTCCGCGAAGTGGCGATTGAAAGCGGCGAATCTTTTTCATTTGTAGAAAATATTTGCGATTATATCAGTTTCGGGCAGACCGGCTCTTTCAGGGTAAAAGCAAAAATATACCCGGAATTGTTCCGCGCCGTTGGAGCCGCCGCCATTGAATCAAATTATCTCAGCCTTACCCTGCGCCCCGCCGTCATAAAAGGTCCCGACGGCATTCCCATAGAAATGGACGTGGCAACAGGAGCCGTTCTTGTTAAACAAAAACTCCCGCCGGACGAAGTAGTCGGCTATATGATTACAGCCCGTCAGGAATCACAATGGGAAAAATTCTTTTTGTATCTGGACCTTGAAGCAATGTTAAAAAAAGATGCCCTGCAGGGAAGAAAGTTTAACGCGGAAAACGAGGAAGGAAGAAGGAGAATGATTAACGCCTACAAGCAAAACCTTCAAAGCGCCGTTATTGACGGGGATATTGTGGTTATTCCGTCTTCGTTTAACATTTTAAAAACCCAATATAACAGCGACGAGGCGACAGTTGTGGTTCTCCAGCGGTACAGGTTCCCCAATTACACTGAATTAAGGGAATACACATATCGCCTGGAAAAGAAAGACAATTTTTGGATTATTGTAAATTACTCGGTTCAAGGTATGGGAACCATTGGCAATAATTGACACTTAAAATAAAATTATATAGGATAATAAAGTGAGCAAAAAAGCATTAATTATTACGGACGGAACTGAAAAAATCAATTCATTAGCAAAGCCGATAAAAACCGCGCTTGCCGGTTTTAACGTACAAATATGCTCTGCGGACAAATTCGTTGGAAACGACATTCTTCCCGCCGACATATTTTTCCTTGGGTGCGAAAATCCATCGCCGTCTTCGTTCGCGTATCTTGAAGAAATGCTCTCTCATATAAATTTCGCTTCAAGAAAATGCGGCGTTTTTTCCACAAGCCAAAAATCTTTAAAATACCTAAGCGGTATTTTAAAAGACAGCGAGGCGGCTTTAGGCGAAACAATGCTCTCCACGGACGGCGGTTACCAGCAGTCCGACATAAATAAATGGATTAAAGGATTGTTAAAATAATGGCTTTAATTCTTGACGATTACATAAGAAAAGTTCCCGACTTCCCAAAAAAGGGAATTCTTTTTTATGATATAACAAGTATTCTTGCCGCCCCCGAAGCGTTTAAATTCTGCATAGACCAAATGGCTGAAATCTACAAAGATAAAAAAATAGACGCCGTAGCGGCAATAGAAGCCAGAGGCTTTTTATTTGCCGCCGCTTACGCGTATAAAACAAGTATTCCCGTAATTCCAATCCGCAAAAAAGGCAAACTTCCCGGCGTTACACTTTCCAAAAAATACGATCTTGAATACGCCCAAGCGGAAATTGAAGTTCACATAGCCGACATTCCGCGCGGAAAGCGCATACTTCTTACCGATGATCTTATCGCGACAGGCGGCACATTAAACGCCGCCCGTTCCCTACTGATTGAAGGCGGCGCCCAAGTGCCGGAAATATTCGGCATAGTAGGGCTTCCCTTCCTAAACTACCATTCCGTTCTTGATCCTACGCCTGTGACAACTTTGTTAGAGTATCACGCGGAATAATTTTTTTACACTTTAAAAAATTAAAGACGCTCAAAATCCGCCGCGCCGTGCTTGCACAGCGGGCAAACAAAATCATCGGGCAAAGTATCTCCTTCATGCACATATCCGCATATTTTGCAGACGAATCCTTTTTTGTTCGCTTTTTGCGGCTGGGGCTTCGGTTTTATATTATCAAAATAATATTGATATGTTACGCTTGCCTCGCCCGACAGCGAGAACGCCTGATTCACTTCGGCGATAAACAGCGTATGTGTGCCGCAATCAATTGCTTCTTTCACTTCCGCGGAAATTACGCCGTTTGTCCATTTTGTCAAATAACGGATGCCGTTTTCTGCTCGCGAAACTTCCTTGCAATCGGCAAATTTATCGGTGTCTTTTCCGCTCTTAAAACCAAATTGCTGAAAAACACTGAAAGGCGCGCTCTGGCTTAAAACGGAAACATTGAATTTTCCCGTCTTTATTATCATATCGTGGGTATAATTCGCTTTATTCACTCCAATTATAATCTTCACGGGGGTCGCTGTTAATTGCATAACGGTATTGATAATACAGCCGTTGTCTTTATTGCCGTCTTTGGCTGTTAAGACAAATAAACCATAGGACAGCTTGAACATGGCAGCGGGATCAACTGTGTTAGGTACAGCCTTATTATTTTGATTAACAGTCGCGGGCGCGGCAAAATCCGCGCCGATTGCTTGCGCCATCGCTTCAATATCCGAAACCTGCGCGGCCTTTAAGGCGGACAGTATGCTTACATTTTTTTCAAGAATATCGATCTTTTCGCACTTGCCTAGTATTTCGCGAATCAAACCGCCGCTTGCGGGAGCCCATGAACCGTTTTCTATAATGGCGACGCGGCGGTTTTGAATATTGTGCGCCGCAAGATCGTTAAGCAAGGCTTCCATTGTTACGAAAATTCCCGCGTTGTAAGTTGTGGACGCAAATACAAGGTGGCTCCATTTGAACGCCGCGCTTACTATCTCGGACGCGGGCGTAACCGAAACGTCAAATACAACCGTTTTAATTCCTTTGTCGCGCAGACGGCAGGCAAGAATTTCCGCAGCGTTTTCCGTATTCCCGTAAACGGATGCGTAGGCTATCATAACGCCGCGTTCTTCCGGCTGGTATCTGCTCCAAAGCATATACTTTGAAAGTATTTCATTTAAATTTGAACGCCATACAAATCCGTGAAGCGGGCAAATCATTTCGATATCAAGAGCGGACGCTTTATCCAATACCGATTCAACCTGCGTCCCGTACTTCCCTACTATATTTGAATAATAGCGGCGAGCCTCGTCCATGTAATCTTTCGCAAAGTCCACTTCGTCCGCGAAAAGAGCGCCGTTCAGCGCGCCGAAGCAGCCGAACGCGTCCGCGGAAAAAAGTATTTTAGACGCGGAATCATAGGTCATCATAACTTCGGGCCAATGCACCATCGGAGCCATAACAAAATGCAAAGTGTGCTTTCCTGTATTCAATGTCTTGTTTTCGTCTACCAGATGAACGCGCGAATCTAAATTAAAATCGTAGAATTGTTTTATAAATTCCAATACTTTTTCACTGCAAACAATTTTTATGTTAGGATATAATCGAATCAATTCAGGAATTACGGCGGAATGGTCGGGTTCGACATGCTGAACCACAAGGTAATCCAATTTTCTGCCTTTCAGCGCTTCTTCAATATTTTCCAAAAACCTCTGCCGCACCGCTTTATCTACGGTATCAAACAGCACGGTTTTTTCATCGGTCAAAAGATATGAATTGTACGACACGCCTGTCGGTACGGAATAAACTCCTTCGAATAACGCAAGGCGGCGGTCATTAGCGCCGACCCATACTAAATCATCAGTTATTTTTTTTATACAGTGCATTTTTTTTACCTCTTGAAATCATTATAAGGTATATGCGGACGGCTGTCATTACTTAGTCGGCATTGTAATGCGAATATGCGATATATTCGTCATTATCAACGTAAATACGCCTTTAATTTAGAAGATACCACATTAAAATCAAGCGGTTTTCCTACATGGTCGTTCATACCGGCGGCAAGACAGCGTTCCACGTCTTCGCGGAAAACATTTGCGGTCATTGCAATTATCGGAACACCCTTTGGGTGTCCCGATAATTGCTTAGGAGTTTCCTTCGGAAACTCCATGCTTTTATTTTCACCTTCGGTGAAACTCGTGCTTGAATTTGGGAGGTTTTTATTGCGTTCGGCTTCAAAGGCGCGGATGAGTCTTGCGGCTTCATAACCGTCTATGCCGGGCATGTGAATATCCATGAAAATCAAATCGTAGGCTTCGGGATCGGCTATGAATAAATCATACGCTTTCTGCCCGTCTTCGGCTTCTACTATTTCCAGTCCAAGGGGTTCCAGTACGGTAATAACTATTTCACGGTTTATTTCAACATCTTCGGCAAGTAAAATACGTTTGCCTTTAAAATTAGGTTCGTCTGTTCCGGCATCTGCGTTAACCGCGCCGGACATTCCTTCCGCAGAGTCGGAATTTTCTAACGCCTGCGTTTGGGAATTTACAATTCCCGCCCGAATAGTAAATATAAATGATGATCCCTTGTTTTCTTCCGATTCTATCCTTATTTCACCGTTCATCAATTCGACAATTTTTTTGGAAATAGCAAGTCCAAGACCTGTGCCGCCGAATTTTCGCGATATGCCGGAATCTACCTGCACAAAGGAATCAAAAAGTTTACTTTGCTGTTCTTTCGGTATTCCTATCCCGGTATCGCTTACAACAAATTCCAGAATGCATGTATTATTTTCGTTATCATCATTTAACCGTCTGACAGAAAGAGTAACATCTCCGCCGTCAGGAGTGAATTTATTGGCGTTTCCCAAAAGGTTTGTAAGAACCTGTGTAAGCCGCTGATCGTCCGTATTAATTCTTTCAGGAAGATTCGGTTCTAAATTAACAATAAGATTTTGTTTTTTTTCTTCAAATCTGAATTCAAAAAGATAAACCACTTTCTGTATCATGGCGCGCAGTTCAAAGTCGGTATATGAAAGTTCAAATTTATCTTCTTCTATTTTTGATATGTCAAGAATATCATTGATAACCCCAAGCAAATGAACGGAAGCGACGTTTATTTTTTCAAGACAATAATCTTTTCTATCCTGCTCTTCCGTATTTTTAGCGATAGAAGTCATACCGATAATGGCGTTCATGGGAGTTCGGATTTCATGGCTCATGTTGGCAAGGAAAATAGACTTTGCTTTGCTTGCCTGTTCGGCGCGATCTCTGGTTTTAAGAATTTCCGTCATGTCGTGGAAAATTATCAGAGCTCCCTGAAATTCTTCTTTACTGTTATACATTGGGGTAAAATGAATCTCATAATGACGTTCATTTCCATCGTTGCTGAAATCCAAAATCTTATCGAATATGACGGATTTTTTGTTTTTTATTGATTTGTTAAAATGAGCGGTAATATCATTTAACATTTCATGCTCTGTAAAAAGACCAAAGACATCAACATAACTTGCTTTGCGTATTTCATCAAAATTTTTAATTTTCACGCTTTTCAAAAAAGCTTTGGCGCAGTGGGTAAGACCGCTGTTTTTATCCAGAAGCATGATAATATCGGGGCTGTTATCAAATACTAATTTCATGTAACTGTCCTGGCGCGCCAGCCAGCGTTCCTTTATTGAGCGCACATGTTCATATACGGCGGTAAGAAGCATTATAAAAAAATAAACGCCGCACAAAATAGCCGCTTCCTGAAAACTATAATTGTATTTTGAAAAACCTCCGAAAGTTCCGACAGTGATAGCCGCCAAAACAATTGTTGCGGGAATGACCCCGACCGGCAGTCCCAGCGTAAAAATGGACATCAATGGATAGGTGAATATCCACAAGCTGGAAAGTCCCTGTATTTCATGTTTAATAAAAAGCGACAGTCCGCAAAAGACACCGAAAATAGCGGTAATAATTAAGCCGCTTGCGGTATACGGTATTTCCGTGCGCAGTAAAAGAAGATTCAAAAAAGTCATAAAGCCAAGTATTATTTGAAGAAGACCGTCGCTTATGTTTCCGCCTTTCATATCCATAACGCCCAAGACTATGATTAAAACAGAGGCTATAGTGTAGGTTATGTTAAGGACTATAAGACGGATTATGGCGTCCATATTGGTTTCGTAATCAAGGCTCGAGTATTTACCGCTTGTCAGGCTTGATATTATTAGATCATTGATCCTTTTCATAATTATTCCGTACCCGGTGTTTCACTGAGTTTATCTTTCTCCAATAATTTTTTAGCGCAGGAAAATGCCACAAGAATTCCCAATACCAAAAGCAGCACGGCAATGCACATTTGAATACCGTCGTCAGCGGGATTAAATTTGTTGTTAATTAAAAGCATGATTTTATTTCTTATGCTCAAAGAAAGAGAAGTATATGTAACGGCAAGCATGATAACGGTTGGAATTAAAAGCATGGAAAAACGTTTTCCTGTTTTTTTAAAAAACATAGTACAGGCAATCAATGTAAGAGCGGCAAGAAGCTGATTGGCGGCTCCGAACAAAGCCCAAATATTTTGATAACCCATTATCGCCAGAAGATAGGCGGGAAACAGTGTAAAAATAGAAGCGGCCGCCTTGTTTTTTAATATCTTTACCCATAATTTATTCGAGTGTTTTTGTTCGTCAACTGAAAAAAGTTCCTGAAAAGAAAGCCGCCCCAGACGCGCTACCGTATCCAGCGTGGTAAGTACAAACGATGAAACCGCCAGCGATACAATAACAAAAGACGCCTGATGCGGCAGTCCAAGCTGTGAAAGAAAACCGGAAACGGCGGTCGCGAAGATAACCGGCGGAGTGCCTTGCGGCAGTTTTCCGTTCCACGCCAGAGAGCCGACGGCTATAAGGGCGAGAATCGCCACCATAGTTTCGACTAACATCGCTCCGTAAGAAATGGGAAGCATGTATTTTTCATTGCTTATCTGTTTGGACGCCGCCCCTGTAGCCACCAGAGAATGGAAACCGGAAATAGCGCCGCAGGCAATAGTAACAAAAAGACCCGGAAATAAAAAATTGCCGTTTACATTAAAACTTGTGAAAGCCGGAATAGAAATCGGCGGCGCGGTGAAAACAACCCCGATAAACGCCGCCAGCATCATTGCCAGCAATAAAAAGGAATTCAGGTAATTACGAGGCTGCCCCAATGCCCATACCGGAACAATGGAGGCTACGAAAATATAGCCGAAAACCAGATATATCCAAATTGATTTATCTATATAAACAGGGAAAAACATTCCCAGAACAATGCAGATAATAAGCATATCAATAGCGATGATGCCGCTCGCAAGTCCCGAAGCCTTGCGCTTGCGGATAAATAAACCAAGTCCTATGGCGGCGATAATAAAAAGGCTTGAACTGGAAGCTACAGAAGCGTTTATACTGTTATGCTCCGCCGCTTCGTTAAAACCATTGAATGTTCCGGCTACGATGTCGGCAAAAACCGCCGCGATGAGTATTGAAAAAAGCCATACAAAAATTAAAAAAAGGCGTTTGCCCGCTTTCCCGACATAACATTCAATTACATATCCTATGGATTTACCTTTATTTTTTACCGATGTGTAAAGCGCGACAAAATCATGAACGGCGCCGAAAAAGACGCTTCCAAAGAGCAGCCACAGCAAAGCCGGAACCCAGCCGAACATGGCGGCGATAATCGGTCCGTTTATCGGTCCCGCGCCGGCAATGGACGCAAACTCATGCCCAAAAAGAACCGCGGGAGACGTAGGCACATACTCCTGCCCGTCTTCCAGTTCGCAAGCCGGGGTTTTTCTGGAAGGGTCTATCCCCCATTTTCGGGCTAAAAACCTGCCGTATAACAGATAGGCAAGCGAAAGCGCGATTATAGAAATAATCAAAAGCAACAAGCCGTTCATTTATGTAATTATATATTAAAATTTCATTATTAGGAACAGTGGAATAAACAAAATTTGTAATAATTTTTAGCCCCTACGGGAATCGAACCCGTCTTTTAAGATTGAGAATCTCATGTCCTAACCGATAGACGAAGGGGCCTATCTTCTTCCTTATTTAACGTTTTCTTTTATTATTGCCGATACCGAATTGTGATTTATCCTTACTATCTTCTGCTCTCTCTCATAACTTTCAGGCGAGTCGGAAGCGTGGGCGGTGTTAACCATGATATTGCTTCCGAATTCTTTGCGAACAGTGCCGTCGGGCGCTTTGAGCGGGTCTGTAGGACCTAATACGTCGCGTATTTTTTTAACGGCGTTCTCACCCTCGTAAACAAGTATCATACATTTAACGTCGCCTTGTTTGTCCATGTCTTCTTTTGAAGCTTCGCTGGGACGTCTGCCGGACATAAATTCCACAATACTGTGAAATTGATCCCTTGCGCATTCTTCGCCGAATTTGCTTCCTAAAAGATTTGACAGATCATTGCTGATTTTAAAACCGAATTCATTTTCCAATAACTCAACCGCTTTCTTGCTAAAGCCGGGAGCCAGTTTTTCTTTTAGCACGTCCTCTACGGGACCGTAAAAATCAAGCGCCTGTGAAAGCGAAAAACGGTGTACTTTAATTCCGATTATACGAAGCCCTGTGCGGGAAAACATGTCGATAATAGCGCCCGGACGCGATGAATTATGTTTCCAGTTATCGGGTTTTATTATTACAAGAGTTCTTTCTATTTTTGAAGGATCGGGGTGTTTGACGTTTTGAACAATGTTTTCTTTTCCTTCAAGAAAATCGGCGAACATTCTAAGATCGTTATTTGCCTCTTCCTGCGATCTTGGAGTAAGAACGGCGGGCTCGAAATAACGGACTTCTTCGGGATTCTCGGCGGAAAAAATAAGGTCTGAATATGTGTCGCGGATTGTTTCGCCGGCGAGAGCGTCAACTTCCACATGCTGGGTGTATAAATGCCCGCAGGTATTTAAAAGTTTTTCGCAGGGATTTTCTCCCTTAAACAGCAATAAAAGCGTTCTGTGCGGTCTTCCGCCCGACGGACCAAAATAGTTTTTTACATAATCCGCCAAAAGAACAAGCTGATTCTGCGGAGCTCTCGCTCTAAGGGAAAGCGCGTACTTTTCCGCAAAATTTTGATCCGGCGCGAATATCTGCGCGCCCGCCAACTCTAAATCCGTGCGCATTAAAAGCCGCGAAAGAACGCCGCCTGTTCTGCTTTTTGCGACGGTGTACGGCGTTACAAGAACATACGATAAACCTTTACTCATATCTGCCTTATTCTACATTATTGAACAATATTAAGCAACTATCCCCTAATACGTTGAATAATTTTTGTTTCTTGTCTAAAATGACCTATGCTTTCAACAATGCGGAACATCGGCATAATGGCGCACATTGATGCCGGCAAAACGACTACCACGGAAAGGATTCTCTTTTATACCGGAAAAAGCCACCGTATCGGCGAAGTTGACGACGGCGAGGCTATCATGGACTGGATGGAACAGGAGCAGGAACGCGGCATTACGATTCAAAGCGCCGCTACCACAACTTACTGGAGAGATCATCAAATCAATATTATCGATACTCCCGGACACGTCGATTTTACCGCCGAAGTTGAGCGTTCCCTCCGCGTTCTGGACGGAGCCATCGCCATTTTTGACGCCGTTCACGGAGTAGAGCCTCAAACCGAAACTGTCTGGCGGCAGGCTTGCAGGTATCATGTTCCGTGCGTGGGATATGTAAATAAAATGGATCGAGCGGGGGCGGATTTTTTCAACGCGATAGAAGACGTTAAAAACAAATTAAAAACCAATACATTAGCCCTGCAAATTCCAATCGGAAAAGAAAGCTCTTTTGAGGGCGTTATCGACTTAATCGAAATGAAAGAAATCCGCTGGGATAACAACGGCGAAGATATGACCTTTTCGCCAATCGCGCCCGAGCGTGAAGAAAAGGCAAAAGAATGGCGGGAAAAATTGATAGATACGCTATCGGGCTTTTCCGACGCAATAACGGAAAAATATCTTGCCGGTGAAAAAATAGATGTCTCTTTGATAAAGAGCGTGATTCGCAAGGCAGTCATTAAACGCGACATACTTCCGATGTTTGCGGGCGCGTCGCGGCGCAATTTGGGCGTTCAGCCGATAATCGACGCGATTGTAGATTATCTTCCCGCTCCCGATGAATGCGCGCCCGAGATTGGGCACAATTTAAAAAAAGAGGAAGATGTCAATATTCCCTGCGATCCCAACGGACAGCCGCTCGGACTTGTTTTTAAAATTCAGAATGACCGCGAGGCGGGAAGCCTTTGCTATGTAAGAGCCTATTCAGGTTCTTTTAAATCGGGCAGCGCTGTTTACAATGTCGGCAAGAAGAAGCGAGAAAGGGCGAACAGAATTTTAAGAATGCACTCGAATAAATCAGACCCGATAGACAGCCTTAACGCCGGAGACATCGGCGTAATTATCGGAATGAAGCTGGCGCAGACAGGCGACACAATAGGAAGCGAAGGCTGGCCTGTAGTGCTTGAAAAAATGCAGTTCCCCGAACCTGTAATTTCCATTTCCATAGAGCCGAAAACAATTTCAGACCAAGACAAATTAAAAGATATACTTGCGATTCTTTCCAAAGAAGACCCTACTTTTACAACAAGAGAAAACGAGGAAACAGGGCAATTAATAATTTCCGGCATGGGAGAGTTGCACCTTGACGTTCTTGTTACCCGCATTCTAAGAGAGTATAAACTCGGCGCGAAAGTAGGAAATCCGCAGGTAACATACCGCGAATCAATCAGCGCGGCAAAAGAACACAGCGAAAATTTTTCCAAAGTTGTCGCGGGAAAAGAAAATACGGCAAGTGTTACCCTGCGCGTAGAACCCGCGCAAAGAGGCAGCGGCAACAAATACGTCTACGCTGCAAGAACTACGGGAAGAAGCGAAATCCCGCAGGAAATTACCGACGCTATTGAGAGCGGAATTAACGCGGCGTTTTCTTCCGGCATCGTAATGGGATACCCCTGTATCGATATAACCGCGACAGTTACAAACATTCAGTATTCGGAACAGACAAGCACCGCCTTCGCTTTTGAAGCCTGCGCCAGCATGGCATTTGACGAAGCGTGCAGAAACGCCGCTCCCATTCTCCTTGAGCCGATAATGGCAGTCGATTTAAATACTCCGCATGATTTTGTCGGCGAGGTAATGAGCCTTGTCACGCAAAGAGGCGGTCAGATAATCAGCATGAATTCAAAATCAGATATAGACGAAATAAAAGCGCAAGCCCCAATGGAAAAGATGTTCGGTTTTATGACAAGCCTTCGCAGCGTATCGCAGGGAAGAGCAAGCTTCACACTTCAATTTTCCCACTTCGAAAAAAAAGCGGATCGCTAAGACCCGCTTTTAAAATACTCTGCTATAATGGACTACCCTATTTGCTAGCCATATTCATTATTGGAACAAAGTATGTAATAAATATACCGGAACAGATAGCGGAACCGATTACACCGGAAACAAGCGGTCCCATCGCATGCATTAAAAGGTAGTTATCGGGGTTGTATTTTATGCCCATTTTCTGGGAAATACGCGCCGCCATAGGCATGGCGGAAACGCCAGCGTTACCGATAAGCGGATTAACTTTTCCGCCTGTTAATACGTTAAGAATCTTTGCGATAACAATGCCGCCGACTGTTCCGAAGGCGAACGCTATAACGCCGCAGAGAAGAATAATTATTGTCTGGAATGTAAGGAAGATTTCCGCTGTGGCTGAAGAACCAATCGAGAACCCTACAAAAAGAGTAACGATACTTAAGAAATCTCCTTCAAGCGCCTTGGCGATACGAGGCACAGCGCCGCTTTCCTTAATCAGGTTTCCAAGGCATAACATTGCGATTAACGCGCCGGCGGCGGGAATAAGCAGCAATACGACAATGGCCAATATAATGGGGAACATTATCTTTTGACTTTGCGTAACCGCTTTTGGTTCGGGCATTACAATAACACGTTCTTTTTTTGTTGTAAGAAGCCTCATAAAAGGCGGCTGAATAAAAGGAACAAGCGCCATGTATGAGAACGCCGCTATACTGATAGCGGGCAGTAATTTAGGCGCGAGCATTATCGACGTATATACGGCGGTAGGACCGTCCGCGCCCCCGATTATACCAATAGCGGCGCATTCCCAAATCTTAAACTCTTCCAAACCGGGAATATACGGTGAAAGATATTTTCCTGCCATGTAGGAAACTCCCATCGCTACGAATATTCCAAACTGCGCTCCAAGACCGATAAGAAAGCTTTTTGGGGAAGCGATAAGCGGTCCGAAATCTGTAATACTTCCTATGCAAAGGAAAATCATCGGCGGGAAAACAACCAGCTTAATACCTTTGTAAATGATATTCAAAAGTCCGGGGTTACCGCTTACCGGATTAACATAATACGAGGAAAGAGGAGCCGCGTTTGCCGCGTTCCTTAAATTTTCCGGAAGACTACTTAAATCCACACCCATTGTAACAGAGCTGGGAAGATTGGCAATCAACATTCCAAATGCCAACCCAAGCAAAAGAAGCGGCTCAATTTTTTTCGCAACAGAAAGGTATAGAAAAAACAACGCAACAATTATCATTATTCCCTGCTGCGGCGTCATATTCAGTATACCAAAACTGTCTACAATACTTTTAAAAAAACCCATCATTATTTCTGTTCTCCTTAGTTAATATTAATAAATTACAGATAAAGAAAAAAAATGTCAAGTAGTCTCTTTCTGGACAGCCATAAGCCGTTTGACTATACTGATTTATGCGGTTTTTAGGCGGTATATTATCGGTTTTCCTCTTATCGTCCTGTGTTGGGCGTGTTTCTTCGCCTGTCGGCGAGAAAAGCGCTGTTATTGACCCTATCCGCGTCAGGGCGCAGGAAATAGCCTCCGCCATGGATAATCGGCTCCTTGCCGCGCAGATACTCATAAGCGGCATAGACGGAGCGGAAAACCTGCCCGATAACATGAAAGAGTTATTTACCGCGATACCCGCAGGCGGTATAATGCTGTTCAAATACAATCTGAATACCGATAACAACGCTATTCAAACCCGTAACGCGAAAATCAAGTCGCTAATCAAGAATGAGTCAAATATACCCCCCTTTTTCGCGGTGGATCATGAGGGCGGAACAGTAAACCGCTTTAGGCGCGGCGTTGCCGATTTGCCCGCGGCGGCTTCCTATTGGGAAATCGCCCAAGGACAGGGAAAACAGACCGCGCTGGCGAAAATAGAATCCGACAGCTTAAGAGCGGGCAAAGAGATAAATACCTTGGGTCTTAACATGAATTTCGCCCCTGTAGCGGAGTATCTTTTCGACGGCAACCGCGAATTCCTGGCAAGCCGCTCTTACGGACCCGATCCGCTCTTTACCGCGCAAGCCGCGTCCGCTTTTATTCACGGCATGGAACAAGCCGGAGTTTTATGCGTAGTAAAACATTTTCCCGCAAGCGCGGGACCCGATCCGCACCGTTCCCCCTCCGTACTGAACATTGACAGAGCCGCTTTAAATAAACTTGTCGCGCCTTTTTCCGCTGTTATTAAAAACGGCGCAAGAGCGGTAATGGCGGCTCACACCCGCGCCCCAGCTATTGATAACAAAATAGCGAGTCTTTCCCCCGTCGCCATGGGTAAGTGGCTAAGGGGCGATCTTGGCTTTGACGGAATTATTGTAAGCGACGATTTTATAATGGCGGCGGCGGGAAATACCAGTCCCGAAGAAGCGGCGGTTCTTTCCGTCATAGCGGGATCGGATATGATACTTGTATGGCCTGCCCATCTAACAAAAACCCATAACGCGTTTATTGCCGCGCTTGAAGACGGGCGGCTTTCACGAGAAAGACTGCAAGACGCGGCGCAAAGAATAATTTATGAAAAATTAAAAATGGGATTAATCGATGGAGAATAATTCTCTGTTACCGGTTAAATCCCGCGTCCTTTACCAAAGCTCCGCTTGCGTTGTGATAAACAAATTGATAGGCGAGGCTGTGGAAGGAGCGTCAGGCGGCATGATCGATTTGCCCAAAGAGCTTGCAAAAGTTTTCGGCGCAAACGCGCAGGTTATCGAAGCTGTCCACCGTCTTGACGTTCCTGTAACCGGCTGCGCTCTTTTTGCCCTAACCAAAAACGCCCTTTCCTTTTTAAACGCCGCCTTTGCCGGAGAAGCCGCTCTCCCCTCCCCCGTAGAAAAAACTTATTGGGCTGTGATAGAAAAACCTTCCCGCTCTCTGCCTGAAAGCGGAGAGCTTATCCACTGGATAGAAACAAACTCGGGTAAAAACAAATCAATCGCCCATAAAAAAGACGGTTCCAACCGTAAAAAAGCGGTTCTGCGTTACAGAATAACAGGCGAAGGACAGAATTATCTTTTTGCAGAAATACAACTGCTTTCAGGCAGACATCATCAGATACGCGCGCAATTTGCCGCCGAGGGGCTTCACATAAAAGGCGACCTAAAATACGGAGCCAAACGCAGCGAAAAAGGCGGCGGCATCCGCCTTCACGCGCGGTCGCTTTTTTTCCCCGATCCGTTGAAGAAGGGCGAAATAATCCGCATAACGGCAGACCCGCCTGTAATAGACAACCTATGGCAAAGCTTTCTAACCGCTAATCACTAACTACTAACCCCTAAAATCATAACCCCTGAACAATCATGCAAGAGATGATAAACAAGAACGCCTGTTTCGCGGAGATATCTTTTATGTTAATATTCAGAACTTCCTCCGCTTTTGTTAAACGGTAAATAAGCGTGTTGCGGTGAATTTTTATCGCTTCCGCCGCGGAGCTTAAGTTTCTGCCGTTTAAAAAATAATGATACAGACAGTGAACCAGTTCCCTGCCTGATTCATTGCCGCTTTCCCAAAGCGAAAGAATACCCGGGTGGCAGAAACAGCGCAGATCATATCCTTGCGACAAGGTTTGTAAAACATGATCCGCCTGATGCTCTTCATACAAACAGACTGACGGATTCGCAGTCGGTTTACAATTGACGGCGGCAAATTTACTTTGAGTGTAATAATACCGCAAATTTAAAAAATTATTAAAAACCATGCTTACGCCGCAGCGCAGTATAATGTCTTTTTTTAATAACTGTTCCAACTGCTGTTTCTTTTTTTGATTTAACTGCTGTTTGTCGATACATCGAATAACAATTACAATACTCTCTTCGTAAACGGAAATAAGCGCGTCGGGAAAAAGTTCGTTTATATTTTTGATATCCAAAATGGATATAATCGGAATCTTTAAGTCGGAGGAAGTAGTAAAAGTGACTATGCAAAAATGGTCGTCAAGTTTCCATTGGTATTTTAAAAGATAATTGGAAATTATTTCCGTGGGAACATCAACGCCGTCAAGTATACTGTCCAACCAGTTGGTTTTATTTTCCGCAATCCGCATATAAATATTGTGATTCTGAAAATACAGCTTTAATACTTTTGCGATGATAACAAGCGTTTCTTTTTGACCGTCGGTAAACGGTTTATTCATTTCCACCGACCCTATAGCGCCGTAAAGTTTTTCGTTTATCAAAATGTTTATTCCAAGCGTGTCGCGCTCGGGATCATTTGCCGGGCGAAGTTCAATAATCTGCTCGCTGTTTTGAGCGAGATGCGAAGAAATTTTGCGTATTTCTTCGGAAGTATAAAAATCTTCCAGTACAAATCCGGGCACATTTACCTTTTCCCAAATTGTTCCCTTGGTAGAGCCTAAAATAGAACCCGCGGTTCCTATAATGCCGAAGTTATTATTCATAACAAGCAGCGGATTTACCATCATTTTCGCCGCAATATTCAAAAACTCATCGATGGATTTATGATTGATAACAGCCATAAGAAGCGAGTTGTACCAAGCGTCATAGACCGCAAAAAGTTCATTCCCTGTTTGAATAATCGTCTCAACCGGAATGTTTTTTTGTATTTGAATAAGCGTACCGGTTTTTTCAAGCAAACCTTCTGGTATATTACCCGAAATTATAATGTGTTTTGGGCAATTTTCACTAAAATTCTTTCCAACCTTCTCCGCGTTGATTACATACAAATATTCAGGGTCTGTTTCCGTAAATTCCGTTGAATAGTAATGAAAGCCTCTAATTTGCGCCTTTTTATCGCTTGTTTTATGTACAATAGGCTTATAACCTGAAAAACCGTCAATAATAATACCTAACGTTAAGTTCATTTAATTTCTCCCTATTTCGTCATAAATGACTAAAACCAATTCCCCATTATAGTATGAATATATGAATTTTAGTCAATAGGTTTTTAAATATAAATATGTTATATTTTTTAAAAAAAAGCTGACGGTTTAACTTGATTTATATTCGCGAAGGAATTTAAGAAGCGGCTCTTCCCAAGAGGACGCCGTTTCTTTTTCTTTTAGGAAACGGTTGTAAAGCAAAAGTATGTGGCTCTTTATCCGCGCCTTGTCTTCTTCCTCAATCTTTGTCAAAGGCGCGGCTGAAGGGTGAACTTTTATTTTCCGTAAAGATTCACAGGCTTTAGGCGCGGGAGAGAAAAGCAGGTTTGTAAACGCCTCCGCTTCTTTGGGCGGGAAAAGCTCCGGACTAAAGCACGTCATTGCGTATAAAGCCGCGGGAATACAGTTTACGCTGTGTTGTTTAACAAAAAGAATCGCCTGACTTATCGCCAGCGCGCCTTGTTTTAATTCCAGCGCCTGTTCTTTTAATTTTTCATAGTCTCCCAGTTTTTTCGCGGTTTCCGCAAATTGCAGATAAGTGTGAATAACCACCATAACATGAAGGCTGGGAATGCACATAAGGTGGGGATCCATCATATGAATCACAAAAAAACGCGGTCTTGCGATATAAAAGGGGCGTTCTGTCGTTGACATATTTTTTTTGTAAACATCAGCAGCAAAAGCGTAGAGGTTTCCAATCGAATAAATAAATTCCCTCATAAGAACATACGCTTTACGTTTGTAGCGTTTAAGAAAAAACGTAATCATTCTTATCCAAAAATGAACAAAATCAAGGTAAATTGTCACCCATGACGGAATAAACGGTACTTTTTTGTCCAAAGCGTGATCAACTTTTGTAACGGGAATCCTGCCGGGCAGAAACGCCGCGCGGAACTGGCAAAAGAAGAAATTGTAAAATATAGACGGAACGCTCTTACAAAATGCCGGTCGCAGGGTAGGGAAAAAAAACGAGTTAAAAAAAGCATATAGCCAGTTTTCGCTGTAAACGCTGTCTTTGCGGCTCATAATTGTAAAAAATATCATAAAAAATGTCCTTTGTCATCTCTGTAAAACCGCCTTTACGCGCCTTTTACCACTTCCCATAAAATTCCTTTTTTGCTAAACTTGTTAAATACAATTTTTTAAAGAGGAATAAAATGATTCGATGCGGAGATATTGTCAAAGGAACCTGTCTTTTACAAAAAGGACAGCCTTTCCTTGTAGTCGAGAGGGAATTTCACACACCCGGCAAGGGTACTGCCATTGCCAGAATAAAAATGAAAAGTATCAAGGACGGCTCGGTGTTAAGCATTACCGTCCCTACACAGCAGGAAGTTGAGGATGCGCAGGTAGACGTTCACACCTGCCAGTATCAATATGCCGATCAGGACAATTACCATTTTATGAATAACGAAACTTACGACCAGTACGAAGTCCCAATATCCGAAAATCCCGATAAAAAATTATATTTAAAAGAAAACGACAATTACCAGCTTACCATTTGGGAAGGAAAAGTTATTGATATTCAGATTCCCTACAAGGTGGTTTTCACGGTTGCGGAAAGCGAAAACTATGTAAAAGGCGATACCGTATCCGGAGCGACAAAGCCCATTGTAACCGAAACAGGCTTAACGGTGCGCGTTCCCCTTTTCATCAAACAGGGCGAAAAAATTCTTGTAAATACCGAAACAAACGAATATGTAGAACGTGTTAATGAATAAATCCCAATTCTTACAAAGGAGTAACTTATGTTGATCAAGGTAATTCTTCTGCTTTTGTTTTTCGCAGTAACAATTTTTGTCGGGTTCTATTTTAAGAAAAGAACAGCAAGCGTAAATGATTTTGTTCTTGGCGGACGCGCTGTCGGTCCGTGGCTTACGGCTTTCGCTTACGGAACATCGTATTTTTCCGCGGTAATTTTTGTCGGATACGCCGGACAATTCGGCTGGAGATTCGGAACCGCCGCCACATGGATAGGTTTGGGCAACGCGTTTATCGGCTCGCTGATGCCGTGGGTAATACTCGGGCGGCGGACTCGCGTAATGACGCAGCATTTAAAAAGCGCAACAATGCCGGAATTTTTCGGATCAAGGTTCAACGCGACATCTTTAAAAATAGGCGCGTCAATTATACTTTTTATATTCCTTATTCCCTATACCGCTTCGCTGTATAACGGTCTTTCACGTTTATTCGAGATGGCGTTTCATGTTGATTTTATTTACTGCATTGCCGGCATGGCTGTGCTTACCGCAGTTTATGTCGTAGTCGGCGGTTATTTTGCCACAGCCGCAAACGATTTTATTCAAGGTATAATTATGCTTTGCGGTATTGTAGCCATTATCGCCGCAGTGCTTCACACCAACGGCGGTTTTATTAACGCTTTGGCTAAAATGTCGGCGGTAGAAGCAAAGAACGTAAACGGCGACATCGTTCCCGGTATTCTTTCATCTTTCTTCGGTCCCGATCCTTTAAGCTTGTTAGGAGTTATAATTCTTACATCGCTGGGAACATGGGGACTTCCTCAGATGGTTTCCAAATTTTACTCCATAAAATCAGAGAAAATGATAAGCAAGGGAGCCATTGTATCGACATTTTTCGGTCTTGTTGTAGCCGGCGGCTGTTATTTCCTGGGCAGTTTCGGAAGGTTATACAATAACCCGGGTATATATAACAGTAAGGGAGCCGTTATCTTTGACGCCATTATCCCCGCCATGCTTTCGGGGTTTCCCGATATTATGATCGGTATAGTTATAGTATTGGTATTCGCCGCGTCAATATCCACTCTTTCGTCCCTTGTTATGGCTTCCTCCTCTACTCTTACTTTGGATTTCCTTAAAGGACACGTTATAAAAAACATGAGCGAAAAGAAACAATTGTTTATCATTCGCGCGTTGATTGTTGTATTTATCGCAATAGCTTCTTTTATAGCCATTATTCAATACAAAGGCGGGGTCAATTTTATCGCCCAGCTTATGGGTATTTCATGGGGCGCGCTCGCGGGTTCTTTCCTTGCTCCCTTCCTCTTCGGACTGTATTGGAAACGCGTTACAAAACCTGCGGTTTGGTGCAATTTTATTTTCAGCACGGTACTTATGACTCTTAATATATTTTTCAGAGCGAAGTTTCCGGCTGTTTTACAATCGCCTATTAACGCCGGAGCGTTCACAATGCTTGCCGGTTTTATTATCGTGCCTCTCATAAGCATTCTTACCAAAGCGCCGGATAAAAACGCGGTGGATAATTGCTTCTCATGTTATGAAGAGTTGGTCAGCGTAAAAGTCCGCGACGATCTTGGCGGGAAATAATGAGTAACGAAAAATTACCCCTCTTGGGGGACGAAGCTGTCGCTCTCGGCGCGATACACGCGGGAATAAGCGCGGCTTACGGCTACCCGGGAACTCCGTCAACGGAAATTTTACAGTATTTAATTGACGAATATAAAAAAGGCGGTCCCGTCGCGCGCTGGTGCGCCAACGAAAAATCCGCGCTGGAAACTGCAATGGGCGTTTCCTTCGCGGGACGCAGGGCAATCGTTACGATGAAGCACGTCGGGCTGAATGTAGCTGCCGATCCGTTCATAAACGCCGCTCTTTTAAAAATAAAAGGCGGTCTTGTTATCGCCGTAGCGGACGACCCGGGTATGCACAGTTCCCAGAACGAGCAGGATTCCCGTTTTTATGCGAACTTCGCTATGGTTCCATGCCTTGAACCGCGCAGCCAGCAGGAAGCCTACGACATGGTTCGCGAAGCGTTTGACGTTTCGGAATGTTTCAGCGTTCCCGTTGTTTTGCGCCTTGTTACCCGCCTTTCTCACGCGCGCGCCGCGGTTGAAACAAAACCCGCCAAAGCGCAGAATACTCTCTCCAAAACCAAGGAAAAAACCGCATGGATGCTTCTTCCCGCTTACGCCCGCAAAAATTACGCCTCTCTTATAGATAAACAAAAAGTTCTTGAAGAATGGTCTTTCCAGCACGGCGTAAACTCTTTGACGGGCGCTGCAACAGATCTGGGCATAATCACATCGGGAATCGGCTGTAATTATTACGAGGAAAATCTTGCTGACTTTTTGGCAATGCGAAAAAAACAGGGAAAGGGCGAGCCGCTTCATTTGCACATAGGCGCTTATCCCATGCCGGAGAAAAAAATACGCAAACTATATGAAAGCGTCGATGAAATCCTTATCATTGAAGAAGGACAGCCGTTTATAGCGCAAAGGGTTTTCGGCATTACGGGCGCGTATTTAGAGCCGATTATTCCATGCGGAGAGCTTGACCCCGACAACGTGCGCAAAGCGCTCGGTCTTCCGCCGAAAAACAGCGTCAAAATTGTTACAGGCGCTCTTCCGGCGCGTCCGCCGCAGTTGTGCCAGGGCTGTCCCCACGCCGACAGTTACAATTCAATTAACAAAGCCGTCGCCGCCCTAGACCCGCGCCCGGATCACCCCGATGTAGCGGTTAATTCCGACATCGGCTGTTATTCATTGGGAGCGACACCGCCGTTTTCCGCTATTGAGAGCGTAGTCTGCATGGGCGCATGCGTAGGCATGGCTAAAGGCGCAAGCGACGCGGGGCTTAAATACGCTCTTGCCGTAATAGGAGATTCAACCTTCATACATTCAGGAATTACCCCGTTAATCGACGCCGTAGAAGCCGACACGCCGATGACCCTTATAATTTTAGACAACTCCACCGTGGCGATGACAGGCTGTCAGCCGACCATAGTGCCGTCCAATAAGCTAAAAAAACTGTTAATCGGCTGCGGCGTAAAACGTATCCTTGAACTGGAAACAAAACCGGCTCTTGTAGAAAAAAACGCCGCCAAACTGAAAGCCGAGATTCAACACAGGGGATTTTCTGTCGTAATCTTTAAACGCGAATGCCTTGAGGCTCTGCGAAGAAGCAAAAAACACTAGTTGACAATAAAGCAACATTCCTGTTAACCTATCTTTCAAGAGAGGTTAACAGTGAAAAATACCCGATCCACACGGAATAGGCTTGTTTTTGCGGCTGTTTTTGCGGCTTTAATCGCTGTTTCCAACTTTTTTCAAATCCCTACCCCGCTCGGCGTACCTATCGTTCTTAAAAATATGTTTGTTGTGTTAGCGGGTACAATCCTTGGAAGTTTCTACGGCGGGATTGCGGTTTTAATTCTAATCGGCGCGGGGCTTATCGGTATCCCCGTGTTCGTTATCCCGGGGGGTATCGGAGTTTTTTTTACCCCGCTTGGCGGCTATATAATCGGCTACTTTGCCGCGAGTTTGTGCGCGGGGCTTGTTTGCGGGCTTCCAAAGGTTAGCGAGAAAAAGCTCAAGGCTGTCCCCGTTATCAGGCTTTGTATCGCGTCGTTTTTAGGCTTCTCTCTTATCCTTGTTTGCGGCTCCCTTTACATTATGTTTTTAAAATCAATATCGCTAAAGGCGGCTTTTTTATCCGGAACAGTTCCTTTCGTTATCGGCGACCTAATCAAATTGGCGCTCGGTATCGCTCTTGCCCTCGCGCTTCGCCCGATAGCGGCAAGGTACATTAACAACGAGTAAACAATGACGGCGGTAGAAGTTCTTAACGTAACAAAAAAATTCCCTGTCTATGAAGATATGCCGCAAAATGAGCAGATAAAGGACGGAAGTTTTTACGCCCTTAGCGGCATCTCGATTTCCATAGAAGAAGGCGAATGTACGATAATCGCGGGGGCTAACGGCTCGGGGAAAAGCCTTTTAATGTCTATCATCGCGGGGCTTGAAGACCCTGCTTCCGGCTCCGTAAAGACAAGCTCTAAAGTTGGGCTTGTGTTTCAGGAGCCGGACTCTCAAATACTCGGCGAGACGCCGAAAGAAGACGTTGCCTTTGGTACGCGCAGAATGAAGCTTTCAAAGAACGAAATAAAGGCGCGGGTTGCCGATGCCCTTTTACAGACAGGTCTTGAAGACCGCGCGGACTTCCCTGCCCGCTCGCTCTCAGGGGGCGAAAAACGCCGGCTTGCCTGCGCGGGAGTTTTGGCAATGGATTCGCAAATAATCATTTTTGACGAACCTTACGCCAACATGGACTTTCCCGGCGTTGTGCAGGTAAACAAGCTTTTTCAAAAACTAATAGCGGACGGCAAAACCGTAATTATTCTCACCCACGAATTGGAAAAATGTTTATCCCTTTCCAAGCATTTTATTGTATTATGTAAGGGGAAGAAAGTTTTTGACGGAACCGCGTCCGACGCGCTTTCCCTTGATCTTGAGGCATGGGGAATACATCATCCGTTAAAAAATTCCGCGCGTTCTTTGGGAGACCTTTTATGGTTATAGGCAATGCGGTATTCAAGTACAAAACAAAAAAGGGGCTTTTACACAAAGTTCCCGCGGTAATAAAACTGCTATTGCTCCTGCCACTTTCCTTTCTTTGTATGTATCTGCCGTCATTATGGCTCGGCGTCGGTATTTTATTTTGCGTTCTTATCGCATTCATCTGCGGTTTATCGCCGCAAGATCAAATAACAGATTTTAAACCCGTATTTTTTTACGCAATTCTTATGTACGCGCTGTCCGTGTTTTCCAACATAATCGAAAACTTCAGGCTTATGCCTAATCAATTTTTTACCGTATTAATTCCCCACCTTGAATATCTGCGAATAATTCTGCGCCTTGCGTTTATTGTGCAAATTTCCGCGCTGTTATTCCGCACAACAAGCTCCATGGAAATAAGGGAAGTTGTACGATTCGAAGTTATATCTTTATTTTTAAGTTTTATTCCCGAGATTTTTAAAATATGGAATTCCGTAAACCTTGCGTGGAAAGCGCGCGGAGGCAAAGAAGGTTTGAGTAAAATAAAATCGCTTATGTTTATTTTAATTTCGCTTAGTTTTGAAAAAGCGGCGTTAAAAGCAAGAGCACTTGAGGCAAGGAGTTAACATGAAAGATAAATCCAAAATTTCAAGCAAGGCGCGTCTTCTTACGCTCCTAAGAGAAAAACAAGGCGCGCCTACAAGCGGCAGCATTCTCGCTAAAGACATGGGTATCTCCCGCGTCGCGGTTTGGAAAACCGTCCAACACCTTACGGAAGCCGGCTACTCCATAGACACAGGAGAGGCAGGTTACTCTCTTGACCCTAAAAAAGAAAAAGATTTCCTGTACCCTTGGGAATTCGGCGATAAGGAAAATTTGTTTTTTCATTACAAAAACACGGGAAGCACAATGGACAGGGCGAGAGAATCGGCTGTAAGCGGCGCACAAAGCGGCAGTATCTTTACGGCGGAAAAACAAAGCGCGGGCAGAGGAAGAAACGGCAGAACATGGGTCTCGCGCCAAGGAGGGCTTTTCTTCTCTGTTCTGGAACGTCCGCGCCTTACAATAGCCGACTATACCCAAATGTCGCTTACTATGCAAATTGCCGTCGTGCGAAGTATATCGTCAATTTGCGGCAAGAAAGCTTTTCTGCGCTGGCCTAACGACATTTACATTGACCGCAAAAAAATAGCGGGCATTACAACCGAAGTCTGCGGCGAAGGCGATTTAATCACTTGGCTTACGGGCGGAATAGGCGTTAATGTGAATAACCCCGTCCCCTCAGGCAGAGCGTCAAGCTGTACGGAAATAACAAAACGGCAAGTTTCGCGCAAAGAAGTGTTAATCAAAATACTGGAAGAAATTGACAATGTAAAAAACTCTTTCGCGTCTACCGCCGCTTATTCGCAGGGAAACCGCCATCTTGCCGCCGAGTGGAACTCGTTAGCCGATTGTGTCGGCGCGAAAGCCGCTGTCTTTGAACCGGCGGCGGCAAAAAACGGCGACGATGATTATAACAAACGCGAAAAAATCCTAGCTCGCGGAGTTTTTCAGGGAATAGACCCCGCCGGGCGATGCATTATAAAAACAGACGAGAACACTCTGTACTTTAATCACGGTTCAGTTTCATTGGCTTTCTTGAACGGGTAGGCAAAAAAAAACGCCCCTCTGCAGGACGCTGAGCTTGTCGAAGCGTCCCAGGAGCGTTTTCTTTACAAATGTAAATTTACTTTGACTTGCTAACCCAGTTATTTAAATCAACAACCATAGTATGGTATCTGTTAATTAAATCCGCAAGCTGGGTAAATTCACCTTGCGGCACTGTTTTACCGGCTCTTTCCATTATTTGAATTTCTTCCATTTTATAATCAACCAGTTTTTTTTGCCGCTCTATCAGAGTTTGCATTGCCTTAAAATCATCTCTTTGCTGTTTTGTATTGTTAAAAGTTTTTAAAGTCTTGAATTTAGTTTGAAAATCATTAAAAAAATCTTCGTTCTTTCGGAGTTTTTCCATAATTTCAGGGTCTTCTCCAATTGACGCTCCCGGACTATCCACTGTCAACTGCCCAAGCGGCGGAGACGGTCTATTTGTTATACCTTCTTCGTTAACCACATCTCTGTGAGCTTTATTTTGTTGCCCAAAAACAAAACCGACTGCAAATAATAACATTACAGCAAATATTATCTTCTTCATTTTTTACACTCCTTTATATAAAAAATTATTTATTAGGACTGCTGCCGCCATTTGTCCAAGTAGCCATATCCGAAGTCATTTGATGATATCTGTTCATTAAAGTTTTAAGCTGAGAAAAATCCTTTACCGACGCTGTTTTACCGCCTCTCTGCCTTACTTCAATTTCCTCTATTTTAAAATCTATAAGTTTTTTTTGCCGATCTATCATTGTCTGCATCATCTTTAAATTCTCTTGAGATTGATTGCTTTGATTATACTCTCCTAAAGTTTTAAATTTATTTTGAAAATCATTAAAATAATCCTCATTTTTTTGCAGCAGCGCTTTTGCCTCATCGTCCGCCGCAGGATCGGCAAAAACAGAGTTTACCGCAAATAAAACCATTACACTAATCATTACAAGAAATATTAACTTTTTCATTTTTTTATTCTCCTCTGGCTTACATAATACCAAAAAGTGTAAAATTTGTCAAGTTTTTTATGAGTATTTTTCCAGTTGGTTAATAAGGCTTGCCATGTCTTTGGGCAGCGGCGCTTCTAGTTCCAACCCGTTAGGCAGAGCCAATTCCCGCGCGTGCAGTCCCAGCCTGGCAAGCAAGGGGCGTTCCTCATACGGGTCGCCGCGCCATGAGCGTTTAAATGACGAAAGCTTAACAGGCGACATTTTTCCGTATAATTCATCGCAGACTACAGGGTGCCCAAGCGCGGCTAAATGCACCCTTATCTGGTGAATTCTGCCCGTCTCGGGAAAAGCCTGAAGGACGCTGTAGTGGGCGGCGCTTGTTACGCATACAAACCGCGTAAAAGATTTTTTCCCTCGGTATTTATCTATAATAGTCATGTGTTTTTTATTGCCGTTAGGAACAAGCGCCAAATCGCAAGAAGTCTCTTTCCATGACGGGCGTCCGTGAACAATAGCGGTATAAAGTTTTTTCACATCACGCTGTTCAAAAGCCATGGACAGCTCTTTGTGAGCCGCGCTGTCTTTCGCAAAAACAACAAGCCCCGAAGTATCCTTATCTATCCTATGCACCGTAAATATTTTAGGAATATTTAAGTCCTTTTCAACAAGCCTATCCAGTCTTTCCGCGGTTTCATCCCATCTATCCCCCCCGATTGAAATACCCGAAGCCTTATTAACCGCGATTATTTTTTCATCTTGAAAGATAACATTATAAAGATTTTTTTTTACCATTTATCCCTAATCGAAAGATCGCTTAATTTCGCTATTTTGTTAGCTGTCATGTAGCTGTGTATGCCGTCGATAATTTCTACCATCGCGTGGGGGTTTATAAAAGTCGCGGTTCCCACCTGAATCGCCCTAGCTCCCGCCATAAAAAACTCCAGCGCGTCATTTGTACAGGAAATCCCGCCAAGTCCTACAATCGGAATATTTGATTTATTGTCTTTAAGCGAATCATATAATTCCCACACCATGCGAAGCGCAATCGGCTTAACCGCGGGTCCCGAAAGACCGGCGATTATATTGTCAAAAACAGGTTTGCGGTTTTCGATATCAATCGCCATAGCTTTCATTGTATTTATCAATGAAAGGGCGTCCGCGCCGGCGTTAATACACGCGTTAGCGACAGACGCGATAGACGGACAGTTAGGTGAAAGTTTTACCATAAGCGGCTTATGTTTGCAAACGCGGCGGACTGCGATAACAAGCGCCGCGGCGGTTCCCGCGTCAAGACCGAACGCAAGCCCCCCGTCTTTGATATTCGGACATGAAATATTTAATTCGATCATATCGACGGAAGACTCGTTAAGCAGCCTTGCTCCATTAATATATTCATCTGAAGACGAGCCTGAAAGATTCGCTATTATCGCAGGTCCAAGCCGCTTTAAATAATCAAGATCGTTCATTAAGAACGATTGTATACCCGGATTTTCAAGACCGATTGAGTTTATTAACCCGCTCGGTGTCTCCCAAATTCGCGCTCCCTTGTTTCCGTTACGCGGAACAAAGGTAAGTCCCTTTGTGCATATTCCGCCAAGCAGCGATATGTCAAAAATACTGCTGTACTCTCTCGCCTTTCCGAATGTTCCCGACGCCGCGATTACGGGGTTTCTTAATTTTACTCCCGCAATTTCAACGGACATATCGCATTGGTTTTCCTGCGTATTATTAATTTCACTCATTAAATGTCACCTCACGAGAAGGAAAAATAGGACCGTCTTTGCAAACTCTGCGGTTTCCGCCGGCTGTATCTATCGTACAGCCCAAGCATACGCCCGTACCGCAGGCAAAACGGCTTTCCATCGATAAAAAGCACGGAACATTACTAGCCTCGCATTTTTTCTTTAACGCGCTCATCATGGCTATAGGTCCGCACCCGAAAATTACGTCAAAATCCTGGGGAGAGAAAATAAAATCGACAATCCTTCCGTTAAGAGCGTTCCCCCCGTCTTCCGCGGAAATTGTATATTTAGACGCGTTTACGGCGTTGCCTACAATGGCGTTCTCGTGATCTTTCTCTTTAAAACCTTTTTTAAAACCGGCGAAAAAATGAAAATAGTAATCGGGTTTTTCCGCGACTAACGCCGCAAGCGGAGCGACTCCCGCGCTTCCGCCGACAAGCGCCGCTTTTCCGTTCTCGGGCAGGAAATCCGCCCAGCAATTTCCAAGCGGTCCCGTTAGCTGAACTTTATCACCCGGGCGCAGCAAAGAAAGCTCTTCCGTTCCATTGCCTTTTATGCAAATAAGAAATTTAACTGTTTTATTCTGCGGATTATATTCAAAAACGCTGATAGGACGCGCTAAAAACACACTGCTAAACATAGGTTTTAACATAAAAAATTGTCCGGCTTTTATCGCGGGATTTTCCCATGGGAATTCAAGAATAAAATAATCATCTGTAATATATGAATTTTTTTCAACTTCGCATACAACGCTTATACTCATATTTTATTTCCTTACTTCATTTAAAATTTCATCTCTCATCTTAATTACGGCGCGTCTTGCGGACCCCGCGGCAAACAGATTATCCGCTTTCTCGCAGTCGGATTGCTCCTTCCACGCCGTAATAATCGACCTTGAAGCGTTTACAACTCCGCCGTTTCCGTCTCGTAACAGCAAACTAGCGTTTTTCGCGCTGCCTCCCTGCGCCCCGTACCCGGGTATCAGGAAAAAAAGGTCTCCGTAAGCCTTGCGGATTTCCGCCGCCTCGTCGCTTTCCGTACAACCGGTTACAGCGCCGAAAAGCCTGTAGCCGTTTTTACCTAGGCAATTCGCCTCAAGAGAAGCCAATTTATCGCCTACACAATGGTATACACGTTTTCCGCCGCCAATTTCAAGATACTCAAAGTCCTTCATTCCGGCGTTGCTTGTCCGCATTAAAACAAACGCGCCCTTGCCTGAATTTCCGGCTTCTTTCAGCCACGGTTCAATCGAATCCATGCCCATATACGGGCTTAAAGTGACAAAATCAGCGTCAAAATCGCCTGAAAAGTGAGCTTTTACATAGCGTTTCGCCGTATCCGCGATATCGCCGCGTTTTATGTCGGCTATCGCAAGACTGCCCTTGCCGCGTATGTATTTTAACGTTTCCGAGTATGCGCGCAAGCCCTCAAGACCCATTTCTTCGTAATAAGCAATCTGCACCTTAAAACAGGCGCATACGTCGCAGACGGCGTCAATAAGCGCTTTATTAAAAGCCAACACGGCATCAGCGTCGTTTCCCGCCTTGCGCCTCTCAGCAGCGGGAACATAATCCGCCGCCGTATCCAGCCCAACGCAAACATGCCCCTTATCAGCTACCCTCTCAAACAATTTATCTACATTAAACATTACTTAACCTCTTAACCCCTCTACGCATCTATCATTTGAAGTCTCCCGCGGAGATAATCTCGTCGCAGTATTCACAGCGGTATGTGCGCTGCTCGCGGTTTTCCAAGTAGAAAATATGCGGCAAATACTTCTCCGTAGAACTAATACAGCGCGGATTCTTACAGATAAGCACATTCTCAACTTTTTGCGGAAGCTGTAACTTTATTTTCTTTGTTACACGCTCGTTTTCTATTATACTCACCGTAATATTCGGATCGATTAACCCAAGAACGTCGAAGTTAATCGAAATAGTATTGTCTATTTTAATTATATCCTTTTTTCCGCATCTTTGCGAATTTGCGTTTGTAACAAACGCGACATTATACGGAACTTTGTCAAGATTAAGCCAGTTAAAAATGCGAATGCCCAAACCCGCTTTAATATGATCAATAACAATGCCGTTTTTTATCTCATCAATATTTAACATCTTCCGCCCCCAAAACTGAAGCTAGTAAAGCCATACGGACATACATACCGTACTTCGCCTGTTTAAAATACGCCGCCCTTGGATCCGAATCGATCTCCACGGAAATCTCGTTTACGCGCGGCAATGGGTGTAAAACAATCATTTTTTCCCTGCCCGCCGCCATTTTTTCGGTATTCAGGACATATGTGTCTTTCAGGCGGATATAATCGTCTTCGTTAAAAAACCTCTCCCTTTGCACACGCGTCATGTACAGAACGTCCAACTCGGGCATGGATTTTTCAAGATCTTCTCTTTCTTCAAATTTAACGTTCTGCTTTTTTAAGATATTCTTAATATAATCAGGCAGAATAAGCTCCTGCGGCGATATAAAAATCATTTTTATTTTTGGGTAACGCGCGAGCGCCTTCGCCAGCGAATGAACGGTGCGCCCAAACTTTAAATCGCCGCAAAAACCTACGGTAATATTCTCTATTTTGCCCAATAATTGCCTGATTGTCAGAAGATCCGTGAGCGTCTGCGTGGGGTGATGATGCCCTCCGTCCCCCGCGTTTATAACCGGAACATCCGAATATCTGCTTGCCAGAAGAGCCGCGCCTTCCTTGGGGTTCCTCATAACTATCGCGTCCGCGTAACTTGCCGCCATGCGGATTGTATCCGCCAAACTTTCGCCTTTTACCGCCGAACTGGAGCCCGGTTCCGCAAAACCCAGGCAGCTGCCCCCCAAACGGAGCATTGCCGCCTCAAAACTAAGGCGTGTTCTGGTGCTTGGCTCAAAGAATAAAGTGGCTAAAAGACGCCCTTTTAGTGCATTTCTGAGGTATTTTTGGTCTTTTTCTATCAATTCTGCCTGAGAAAATAGAAATTCCATCTCACTTAGTGAGAAATCTTCCGGTTCAATTAAAGATCTGCCTTTTAACATTCCCCCTCCCGACTAAACAAAAAAAAACCGCCCTTAAAGGCGGAATTGAATTAAAAAATAGCTTCTGACCCAAGTTTATCATAAGGCTGATTATACCCGAAAAGCGGTTTTTTGGCAAGGGAAAGTTAAAAAAAATTTAAAAATTTGTTAAAAAATATTCCCACGATGCGCAAAAATGTATTATAATAAGAAAAGGAATATTATAATCAGGCAAAAGGTACGTTTACTCAATTCCACAACGTTATAGTTCTGTTTTTACAGAATTTAAGGGGTTTTAAATGAGCAAAAGAATTTTTATTATCTGCGTGTTGTTTATCACTTTTTGCGGCGGCTTGTGGGCGGCCGGAAGAAAGGAAAACGTTTCCAAATCCGCAGAAGATCCGGCCGGGTTTACAGATACATTTGATGTTTCTGAAAGAAAACCGGGTAAGTATAATTATTACATAGAGGCGAAAGACAGAGCCGGCAATACTACCCGATCAGGTCCTGATAATATTTATATCGATCCGGAGTCCGATCTTCCAAGGACTACGATCATCAACCCTCTGCCGTACATGCGCGTTCAGGGCAACATGAATATCGTCGGTATAGCGTTTGACGACGACGGAGTTAAACAAGTTGAGATCGCCGTATACCGCGGAACAGACGGCAAGGGCGAAGAAATAACCCGCGTAAAAGCGTCGGGAACAGACTACTGGTCATATTTCCTTGACACGTCTGACGGCGAGATTTGGACGGACGGAGATTACACCGTTAAAGCGTGGGCGACCGATATAAACGATCTTTCCGGTATCGCTGACGTTTACACTACCGGACAGAAAGTCCCGGCGAAAAAGAAAAAAATAGCGACAGTTTACTGGCGTTTGGACAGAAAAAAACCCGAGACAATTATTACAAGCCACACCGTAGGCGCGCTTGTTTCCGGCAATATCCGTTTAGGCGGAACTCTTTACGACGGCAACGGCATTTCCGCTTTAAGCTATTCTGTTGACGGCGGACAAAAATATATTCCTTCAAAATTCAAAGTTAATAAAACAGGTCACGGCACTTGGGATATCAATCTTAACACAAAACAATTTGACGACGGTCCCGTCGTTATCTGGTTTAAAACGGTGGACGGCAACGACAGCGTCGGAACCGCCGCGCACCTGTTATTTGTAAATAACGTAGGTCCGGATTTAAAAATCGTATACCCCGAACCTAATAAAGTTGTAAACGGAGTGTTTAACATCGCCGGTTACGCGAAACACCCTGTAGGATTAAAATCCGTAACATGGAAAGCCGGCACATCTCAGGGCGAATTCGAGCTTCTTCCCGGAAACCAGTGGTGGTCAACTCCGGTAGACGCGCGCGCGTTCAAGGGAAACGCAATCGAAGTTGAAATCAGAGCGGTTGACGTTTCGGGTAACGTCTCCGTCGTAAAGCAAAAATATAAATTTGATCAAAATTCGGATTTACCCGTTGTTAAATTGACATTACCCATAACAGGCAATGTCAACAGCGACTTAGGCATTATCGTAAAAGGCGAAGCGACTGACGACGACGGTATTGAATCTGTCTTCTACTCGCTCGACGGCGGTCCCGCCGTGGAATTCCCGTGTAACGGATATTTCCAGTTTTACATTCCCGATCCAAGCGTAGGAGGTCATACTCTTGACGTTTGGGCGAAAGATACTTCCGGCATTACCGGAAATAAAGTAAGCGTAAAAGGCATAACGGTTACAGGCGGCGCAATACAGCCCGGTATCGCTTCCGTTACATATCAAGAAGGGAAAACCACAAAAACCGACGTATTTAATTCAGGTATGAGGGTAAAACCTGTTCCGAAAATGACAATGCTTCTTTCTTACAGAGCCGCAAATCCTCCCGCGTCCGCTTCAATTACCTTCGGCGATCTTATGAAATCGCAGGTTAAATTATCAGGCTCAAAAGACCTATTTACAGCGGCTGTCCCTGTTCCCACAGACCTTCCCGAAGGATTTTTAGAAATTAAGTTATCGGGAACGGATCGTCAGGGCAGAGAATTTAAATCAAGCGAATATATTTATGTTGTTTCGCCTTCCGGCGAAGATTCCGCCAACGTGTTCTCGTTTGTAAAACAGACGCTGACGCCGGACGGACGCATACTGCTTAAAGCCGGAGACACACTATTGGGCGCGAGCAACAGACCCATAACAAGGGCGACCTTACAGGGCAGCGGCGCAAATATGTTAAGCACAAGCATAGATACATACGGACGCGTTGTAATTACCGCGTCGGACGACGGCGAAGCCGGTCCGGTCTCTCTGCGGCTTGACACTGAAGGCGGCTCTTTTACAAGCAATCAATTCAGAATTTCCGTAGCGTCATCCGGTCCGTCTATAAACTTGCAGAATTTTACCAATTACAGTTGGGTAAAAAACACTGTTAATGTTACCTTTAACCTGGCAAGCAGAAACAGAATAGCCAATGTGGAATACTCCGTAGACATGGGAGACACATGGCAGAGGCTTCTTACCGCGGCCGAAGTATCGGGACTGCGCGCGCCTGTTAATACAAACATCACAAAATCAGTTGATATCTCAAGCGCGAACGACGGCTCAGTTAACATACTCATAAAAGCGTCCGGCGATTCCGACTTCACAATTGCGGATTTTACCGTATTAAAAGACACACAGGCTCCCGCGGCGACTACTATCGTGCCGATAACCGAAGCCAAAGTAAACGGAACAATACGCATGGCGTTTGCCGTTGAAGAAAAAGGACGCATTCAATCGATTTCTTACCGCAGAAACGCGTCTTCCGCTCCAAAAGAAGTTTTTAACGACCTTTCATGGAACGGCGATTACGCGCCGCGTTTCTTTGAAGTATTAATGGATTCGCTCCAAATGCCGCTTGATAACAGCATGCGCTTTACATTTACGGATAAAGCCGGCAACTCAGGCGATCTTAGCGCATGGACATTTGTAATCGATCAGCAGATGGACATTCCTACGGTGCAGGTAATTCTTCCGCAGGAAGATGAAGTAATAACAAACGACTTTATCGTATCCGGCGTTATGTTCGACGACGACGGAATTAAAGCGTATCAATGGAGAATAGACAACAAACCGTGGAATAACGAAGAAGCCGCTTACGGTTTCTCAATTCCGGTCGCGTTATCAACATTGACAGATAACGAACACACGGTAACAATAATCGCGGAAGACCTTTACGGCGTAAAGAGCCTTCCCACAACGCGAAAATTCCGCGTGTCTTTAACAGAGCCTACCGGAACAATGACGTATCCTCTTTATGATACGGTATTAAAAGAAGGCGTAGAACTTCGCGGTTCAGCCTTTGACCGCAACGGCATAAAAGAAGTAAGAGCTTCAGTTGACAACGGAAATACATTTAACAAGGTAAAAGGAAACTTCGGCACCGCGGCGGAAACCGTACAGTGGAACTATCAATTTAACACGACAATATTAAAAGACGGTCCTCACGTTGTATTTATCAGAGTATTGGACAGATACGACATACCCGCCACTTACGCGTTTATGATCAACGTAGACAACACACAACCGGAAATCATTTTGGACAGCCCGGGCGACGGTTCAATCTCGGTAGGAAATATTTCCGTAATGGGACGCGTGCTTGATCCTAACCTTAAAGACGTAAGCATAGAATTAAGAAGTCTTGACGGCGTGCAAATTCCCGCCAACTTAAGATCAAGAAAACTTGACGTTAGTTCCATAATAAGAGAAAACATCGACATCTCGGCAATGGCGGACGGACAGTACAATGTCGCGATTATCGCGGTAGACAGAGCCGGAAACATGACGCGCTTCTCGCGCAACGTGCAGATGGCGCGCCAGACATACAGAAACTACATAGAAATCCTCTACCCGCTTGAAAACGAAGAAACAAGCGGCGAATTTAACCTGTACGGCTATGCCGGCGGCTCGGCGCCCGCGGGAACGGTAACAATCAAAATTAACGGAGCCGATTCGCAAACCGCGCCTGTTGACGACGCCGGGTACTATGCATTTAAGCTGAGCAGCGAATACCTTAACGTTGGAAACAACGCTATTACAGTAACCAGCAACTTCGGCGGACCCACTATTGTTTCATCAAGGGCGTACAATATCGTTTACAGGGACGGCGGTCCGTGGGTAACCATAGACAGCTTTAAGTTCGCCGAGTTCTCCTATGACAGAGCGTATCTGATGGGAAGAACGGGCTATGTGTTATCGGAAGATGACAAACAGCTTCTTGCGGACAAAAAACTCGATAAAGAAACAAAAGCCGCAATACTGGCAAAAACGCCGGACTATACGGAAATAAGTTTTGACAACGGAAGATCTTTCCTAAAGACAAGCAAAGCCTTGGCAAAAGGCGTTGATTACCGCTTCCGCTTGGAAGACAGCGAAATGCCGGAAGGTTATCATTACATCGTTATAAGAACAACAATGAAGAACGGCGAAACCGTAGTAACAAGAATGATTGTTCAGATTGACAAAACATTCCCCGAGATTCGCCTTATATCGCCTGAAGCCGGAAGCAGATACAACCAGACTATCGCCTACTCCGCTTCCGCTACCGATGATATCGAGCTTGTAAGCCTTACTTACCACCTGCGCAAAGGCGACAAGGCTATGTACGAAGTCCCCGGCTTCCTGCAAGGACTTTATCTTGAAGGAATAATCCCGCCGTTTATAAAACAGCTTGCCCCCGAGGTTATGCCTAACTTATTCGCGGGCGGCGCGACATACACAGATTTCGGTCTTGGATTAAGCTTCTTTGACGACAACGTAAAAATACAGGGACAGTACGGATTCATGACTCAAGATCTTTACGAAGCTCTCAACGGAAATATGCTTATGCGTTACGGCGGAAAGGTAATCGGATTTAAGATTATCGCTAACGTATACGCCCTGCCCTTCGGCTCATTTGCCGGACCTGATTTTGAATGGCTGCACGCATCCTTCGCGTTCGGCGCAAATTTCTCGTATTTCGAGATATCGGGTAACAGCGGTAAATCTACATGGTTGAGCGCGGTTATCGCACAGATGGAATTCCCCAAGGCGAAAATACCCAAGAGGGAATACTTAAGAACGTTCAGCTTATTTACGGAATTCCAGTTGTGGTTTGTACCAACGGACGTAGATAACGCAAAAATTGGAGACATAATGAAACCGCACGTTACAATGGGCTTAAGAATGTATATATTCTAGGAAATTTTAATTTAAAAAGGGGCTGTCCTGCCGGCAGCCCTTTTTTAAAGAGCGGTTTGTTCGGCATCTGTCGTTTTTCTTTTTATTTTTTGTGTAATATGACAAAAAATGTATTTTTGTCATTTAACATAATTTAGTTAATAGTAAAATAATTTTAAAAAATGCTTGATTAATCATATATAAAATGATATTATTCAAGTTGAGAAGATCTATTTTTGGAGGGAATTGTATGAATAAATTACATTTTCACAAAAACCCCATATTATTGGGTGTCGGGATATTCGCTGTATTAGCCGTAATTTTTATATTCACAACCTGCGATATCGGGTTAGGACCTATTGTAAACACTGAAAAACCGATTATTTCAAACGGTGAAGAAGGTAATGGTCCGGGATCATTCTTGCAAGGAACAGACAACACCATTGAGCTTAACGTTGAAAACAAACTGGGCTTTAAAATTGACGATGTCTGGATGGACGTTGAATACATCGATAAAGTTACCGGCGAACGCGTAACAAAAAAATTCCCCGGACGTATAAATCCTGAAACAGGTAAATGGGAAGTTGCTCTAGACACATCCGAAATGTCAGACGGACAAATTAAAGCGTGGGTTACGGCAGTAGACGAATCCGGAAAAGAAACAAAATCAACGGAAATTACTTACTTTGTAAAAAACAAACTTCCGCAAATCGAAATGACTATTCCCGTTATTACAACCGAAAAATTTGACAACGATGCTTTTCTTAACGGACTTGTAGGTTCTGACCCTGTTTATCGCAGATTTTCATTAATGGGCGTTGCCACAGATGATTTTGGAATATGGCCCGGCTTCCCCAAAATTATGATCTGGCCCTGGGATAATCCAAATGTAGATATAGACGGTCTGCCAAAATGGGAAGATGATAAGCCTACGGATTCCTATGGGTATTGGTACGCAATGGAAGATATTCCCCCTCTTGAAGAAAAAAGATCTACAACGGCAACAAGATTCTCATGGCCTATGTTAAATTTAATACATAAGCCGTCGCCTGAAACAGCCGCCGGTACATTTCCTGAAGGCGGAGAATGGCGTTTACCTAAAAAAAATACCAATGAAGATCGTGAAGGTTTTCTTCCGCTTGGAAGATACAGATTCAGAGTATGGACAAAAGACAGATTTGGAAACGATAATATCTATCCTGACAGAAAAGATCATGGAGATAATAAGTCTTCAAAAAAATATATAGAAATAAATTATAAATCGGCGACAAGTACGGCTATGGCGGATATTACATTCTGCCCGCAATTCTATAACTTGGCGAAAGATCTGGTAATTGACGTTATACTTGACAGAGGCGATGGCGTAGATTTAGACCCTGTTCATCCTGTAAAAGCAAAGATAATTACAGCAAACAATACCGATGCTCCTTCACTATGGGAAGGATACGCTACTCCTGTAGGTGCTCCTAATACAACTACCGAATTTAAACTGAATATTCCTGCCACGACAGCGCAAACATGGAAAGGCAGCTTACCGGGGGACAATCGACTGTATGTTAAAGTGTGGGCTGTTGGTGCTGAGGGGAATGATGCTCCGGGGACTGTAGGTCCTGTGATAGGTACTTTCTTTGTTGTTGACTATACTCCTCCTGACTTGACGATTGACAGACCTACTGCTCTGATGACTGATTATCCAAGCGGATCATCGGGAACATTTTCAGACGGCGGCGCATACAAAATTTTGTATCCTACCGAACCAAAACCTAAATGGGTAACAGGCATAGTAACATTAGGCGGAGTCCCAAAAGATATCGGTACAAACGCCAGCGGCGTAGATAAGATATATTATTATTTTGGCAGATTGGGTGATGATCAACCGTTGACTGACGCCGCCAGAAAAGCACTATATGATAAAAAAGACGATCAAGGTCTCAGCATTTGGAAAGATACAGGACTTGATATTTCCTCTACGATAACAGATAGCATAGGCGGACAATGGAGCGGAACACAGTATTCTTTTACATGGACATATAAAATTTTCCCAAATGATTTTAAAACTCTACGTTCTGATGTAGTACAAATGGCAAGTGATCTTGGTTATTCAGCATACAGTCCTGAATGGAGATACAAACGTACAGACAGCGCAGACGGGATAACAAGGATGCGTTTCTATTTACCATTCTATGTAAAAGTAGTAGACAAAGCTGATAATTACAGAATAGTTCATTATACTCTTTGCGTTGATCCGTTAATGGATGAACCCCAGATTGAAATAACACAACCTGAACCTAAAAAAGACGCCGGTGGCAATATTATACCCGGCGACCCCGGCAAACCGATTGTAGGCGGCACTGTACGCGTAGCGGGAACTGCCGAAGACAATAACTGGATGCACACCGTACTTATGAGGATAAAAAAAGATGGTGTTAACCCTTACCCCGTCGGAACTAAAACGGATGGTGGTGGTGTTTATTATATACCGCCCGACGCAAAATATCAAAAATTTTATACATCGTCTACGGCTCCTGTTGGATATCCGAGACCAAAGAAAGCGGATAATAGCGATGACACAGACGGATGGTTTAAAGCCGATATAATCGGCGACAGCAGTATGGTAAACTGGTATGCAAACATAAATGGTGATAAAGCTCTTGACCCAACCGGCGCTACTGTAGGAGTTACCATTGAAGTTATCGCCATTGACTGCGATGAAAACGACCTAAATCATCTTACTCCGCATATAGTCGGTCCTGTTTCTACATTAAATGTTCTTTTTAGTAAAGACGTTCCCATGTTTAGTAATGTTAAAATTAAAAAAGATAATGTGGCTGACAGAGATTATACAGACGGGATAAAAACGACGGGTAAGTTTACCTTCTCCATGGATGTTGAGGCTGTTGGCGATATTAATGAACTTTCTGTGCGTGTAAATAATACTACAACGCCGGTATACCTTGTAAAAGATAACAATACGGTAGCCGGTACAAATAGTTCTTGGACTGTTGGCGGAACATCCAGTCCAAACGCCGGCAAAAAGAAACGTACAATATCGGTTTTAGTTAATTCCATACAAACGCCTATGATTGGCGGATTTTCCGGAATTCCGGCGCTTAGCTTTATTGATTACGGAAAAACCGGAAACATGACGCTGGAAGTAACAGCGGTAGACAACTCGGTAAATAAGCTTACAACAAACTTTACTTATAACATAAGTATTGACAATTTATACCCAACCGCGGTAATAACAACGCAGCATATCGCTTTTGAAAACTCCGGAACCTCAAAATACTACTTTGTAAGTGGAACAGCAAAAGATTACGATTCAGGCAGCGAGTCTGTTCAGGGACTGGAACGGGTGTTGGTGTATCTTGAAAGAGCGACTATAACCCGCAGCGGCGGCGACAGAACGGTAACCGGAAACGGAACTTTTGTAAAACCGGACGGCACTAACGCTACTATTGCTTCCGATTTTACCACCTATCCTGAAGTACTGGATCACAATGGTCCCACCACAACATCATCAAAAGCGCCGAATGTTATCAGTTATAATAGATACCCAAAACTTACTTATGAAAAAACTATCACAAGTCCTGAACAATGGGCATATAAATCCACAGCGGCGCTGGTCATAGATTACGGTGAAAGCGGTGTTTTTAACGCGGATAATGACAAGGACGATACTTTAGGAGAAACATGGAACGGTACAACTTCCAGCAGAGAATGGGGAGCGCGTATTAATTTCTCCGGCGCAAACTGGGCTGACGGACCGTATATTGTCCATTACCTGGTCATGGATCAGGCGGGTAACGCGGTTCACTACAAAAACGATATTTATCTTCAAAATAAAAAACCAAAGATTACAGCTATTAACTTTGGTACGGACATAAACGGCGCGGATGATGTAACCGACGGAACCGGCGGTAAATTAAACGAGTACCTATACGCTTCTAACATAGCGGTAGACACTTCTAATGCTTCTTCTATAGCGGGAGTAATGAGTCCGTCCTTTAGGATTCGCGGCGGTAAATTCAGCGTTAAATTAGATTTCGAGAAAGGAAACGGCAATAAAACGGTAAAAATCGCCTATGTTCAAGCCGGAACGGCAACGTCTGTCAAAAATATGACAAGGGGCAATGTATATGAAATTGTAGATTTTGGTACAAAAACTACAGATTTTACAAGATACGGCGCTCCGAATAATTTACCCGGAACTATCTTTGTAGCAACCGATAAAGTTCCTCTTCTTACGGGAGATGGCGATGCTACTATTGGCACTGTTATTCCATACACCAGTCCGGCTTCAGCCAACGGCGGAAATCCGATTAAGACAGTATCTAATGCTTCAACCGGCACTGCATTTCTATTTAATACCTTCCCAACAAGCGGCTCAAATGCTCAAAGGTGGGAATCAGATAAAAACGCTACGGGAGATATACCGGAACTTAACAGAAATAAACGGTTCTTCGTTGTAAAAGTTTACGATACAACGCTTACAGCAAGCTCCGGCGGTCCGGACGCTGAATTGGATCAGCTTTCCGACGCGTTACTGGTAAAACTGGATATTGACAACGTAGACGATAAACTGCCTACTTTAAACCTTCTTCCGTTTGGACAGGAATACTATGTTGATCCGGCCGCTACACCGCCGAATAACAATCCCGCATACGACGCGGCGAAAATCATAAGAAATCTGTCTGCCGCGGATTACATCAAGAATATAGGAACCAAAGTTGTAACAGGAGAAGACGGCAGTGACGTAACTGTAAAAGAAGGTTATGTACAATACCAAAAAGACAACAAAGATGGAAACGCCAATACATTTATAAGCGGCAAGGTAAAATTTATCGGCAAGGTGGAAGATAACCAGCGGCTCGGCGGTATTTGGGTTTCTATTACCGGTTACCGAGGCGCAGGCACTACCGATGCCGAAGGCACTCTCTTCCAAATAGCGGAACCGATTCCTTCAGGTAATAATGATGCTGGTTTACTTAGACCTAAGACTCCGGATGCAAACCATACCGGTCAATGGGAATTCAGAGTACTTGATAATAATTATTTAACTCTTGATTACGGTCATGCCCTCACTTGGGAATTTATGTGGGACAGTTCAAAGGTTACCAATGTCGCGAGAAATGACATTGACATTACTTTTGAGGTTCGCGATGCTAAACCTAATACCGGCATAACCAAGAAAGTAAGAGTAAATATTGTTCCGTATATATCGGAAGTTGTAACATCGTTAAGCGACGCGTTCTCTTCAACGCCTTCCGTCTTTAACCGTTCCGCGTTAGGCGGCTATCCGGTAAGAGAAACCGATACAATTACCATTAAAGGCTTTAACCTTGGAAGCGGCACCGCTAATGACGCCACCAGCAGTGTAACAATAGGAGGAGGAACCAATTATCTTACTGTAACCGCCAGAACCAACGAAACAATAACAGGTACTGTTCCCGCTGCTCGTTCATCTGGAGCTCTAGTTGTTACGGTAAATAGTATTCCATCGTTCAATAATAACACCACAGTTAAAAGCCCGACTGCCGCTTACAACAAGGAGCCCAACAACGTAAACAACAACATTCTGGACAACAGCCGTTACGTCTATGTTTGGACTACGGGTGATTTATTTAACGGTACAGCTACATATTCTACAATAACTAATGGCGGCAACACCAGAACTGTAAATATGGCAGACATTTCCTCTCCGTTTATGAGAGTCGATAATCAAGGCAACCGGCTTATTGCCCACACTTTCTATAATGATCAGTACTCAGGAAGATTAAGAGTTCTTAGAAACAACACTATTATTGATCTTGGAACCGGGTACACAAACAGAATATATTATCCCACTGTCGGTACCGGCGGAGGTAACGCTTTTTATGCGGCAGGCACTGATTCCAGTTCATTAAGTGGCGATAATCGCGGTTTCCAATTAGGTTTTAGTAATAACGATGGCACTAACAGTATTAATCGTTCCAATGCCAATGGTACCGCTACTGTTAGTGATAACGGTACCAATAACCGTGGTCCTAGTCATGGTAATATCCGTATTTATAATACGTTTGACACAGCCACTGACAGATTCAGAATTCCGCGTATTGCCGTTAACAACTCCGCCACGGGTGACAGAGGTACTGATACTGTTTTATTATGCTATTACGACGGCAATACCAAGAGAATTGAGGCTTTATTAGCCACTGTTGGCAATAATACTGTTTCTTCTCCCACTTCTTCAGGTACTCCTCCTACTTTTGCCAACAATTCGGCAGTACAAGTTACAGCAGGCGGCACTATATATACGGCGGCAGGCTTGCTTAAAAAAGCTCCTAATACGAACACTCCGATTGTTGCCTGGTATAACAACAGCAATTTATACTTATCTTATGGCAGCTCCGGAAGCACAACGGGTCTAAACTCTAACTCCGCGCTAATTGATACAGGAAAGGGTATGCACGTTGACATGGCGGTTGATAGCGATGACAATGTTCACCTTGCTTATTACAGTAACTCAGGCGGTTTGTGGTATGTTTATATTCCGGCTAATCAAGTTCTTAATAAAAACAGAACTGTTACGCCGGTAAGAGTGGATACCTACCTTTCCGCCGGAACCAGACTTATGATAAACACCAGGAACAATATACCTTATATTTCCTACGCCCACGCGTCCTTCCCGGGAACAAAACAATCAGCCCGTGTAGCGTGGCGGTTACCTACTTCCGCCGCTACTGAAGCCGGTTCGTTCAGCACTAACACATTTACAGGCAAATGGGAAGTAATGACCGTTCCGGTTAACAACATCCCAAATAACGATGATTTTATCTGTAACGGCGTACCTACAGGCGGAGCATGGACAGCACCAGCTTCCGGTTTAAACTTTAATAACGGTAATCTTAATCAAACCATTGTTGTCGGCTACATGACAAGCAACTCGTATGAAGGAGCTATTTTAAAAGGCAACCTTACAACCGTACCCACAGAACTGCAAAGGTAACACAAACACAAAACACACAGCGGGCGGACGCAAAAGCGTCCGCCCGCTTTTTTTTGATAATGTGTCTTTTAATAACTTTACCGATGCCCAATTACTGTCTGTTATTTTGAAAATCTCTTTTTTTTGCAGTTCCCCTAGAAGATTCCATAGGGGTTTGCCGACAGACTGCGTTTGTAACATTTAAATTCTTCCTTTGGAATACTAAAAACAATGCTTAAATAATTAAGCGTTTTTTTATCAAGATATTTTATGTCCAAAATAGCGTTTACTACCCCGCTCCTCTCCCCCAACCATGCCGGAAATTCTTCATTTTTAACTGTTTTTATTAAAATTTAGTTAAAAACATAATAAAATTATGCGAAAAACTTGAAAAAAGTCTCAAAAAAAACTATATTTATAGTGAAGTAGTCTAATTTATAGGAGATTGTATGAAATTGTCATTCTCACACAAAAAATCCCTGTTTTTGGGAGCCGGAATACTTATAGTAATGAGTATTTTATTATTCACCACTTGCGATATCGGATTAGGTCCAATCGTAAATACGGAAAAACCGGTTATTAACAGCGCAGGCGATAATGCGCCGGGGGCTTTCTTGCAAGGCAAGGACAATAAAATCGATCTGGATGTATCGAACCAGCTTGGTTTTAAAATTGAAACTGTTTACATGGATGTTGAATACACTCCTTTGAATTCAAGCACATCGGAAATTAAAAGAATCTACGCACAAAAAGATGATGCGGGTAAATGGTCTGTTAATCTTGACGTATCCGGAATGGAAGACGGAAAAATAACAGGCAAAGTTACGGCAATAGACGAATCGGGAGGTAAAGCAACAACAACAGAGATGGTTTATAATGTAAAAAATAAACTTCCTCAAATTAAATTGACTATACCATCTGTATCTGACAGTGAATTTGACAATGTTGATTTTTTGAACCAAATTAAAACCAGCGATTATATTTATCAGGGACTTGATTTAATGGGATTGGCTACGGACGATTTCTATATAGCCGACGGATTCCCGAAAATAAAGTTCTGGAAGTCAGACTGGACTGATATAGACAACGATGGCATACCTGTTGATGATAAATTCGGACAATGGAGAACTGTAGAACTTCCTTTAAATTACAAATCAAAATCAACGGCGACTAAATTTTCATGGCCTATGGTACAACTTGTAAAAGATTCAAATGACCCAACCGGCTGGCGTTTGCCGAAAAGAGACTCGGAAGGCAAATACGACTCTTCAGAATACATACAACTTGAGGCAAACAAAACATATCGATTCTGTTTAATGATAAAAGATGGTTTTGGTAACGTCAATTATTTCCCAAATCGTACAGACAACCAGCGCGGTCCGAATAAAACGCCTTTAGATCCTGATACCGCCGAATTAAAATACATAGAAGTAACATATAAAGCTATTGACGAAATGACAATTGTTCAAGTTCCTGATCCGCCCCGCTACTATAACAGGGCAAGTGTTTTTCAAATTGACTTATCGGTTATAACATCAACAATGATTACTTCAACAACAGATGTAGGAAATCCTGGAGACCCGGGATATATAAAAGGCAACCCGCAAGCGGTAAGAGCCTATATAACAAATTCGAACGATGGATCCGGTCCTGTTTTGGGCGGTCCTGCTAATTATTACTATGCTACATCAAACGGATCAATAAAAAATCCGTATTCATATACTCTTAGAATTACTGCCGAACAAGCGCAATCTTGGGGATCTGTATCAGGGACATTGTTTGTAGCGTTACAAGCCAAAAAAACAGCTGATACGGATTACGGTCCCACAGAATACCAGTATTTTAACCTTGATGAAACGCCGCCGAAGGTAGAAATTGATCAGCCTAGTGATTTAACTCCTGCTCATAAAACAGGTAAATTTTTAGGCGGTGAATTCAGTATTTTGTATCCTCCCAAAACTTCAAAACCAAAATGGGTAACCGGATCGGTAACAGCAGGCGGAAGAAATACAGACAATTTTGGTATAAAAAACGTCTACTTCTATCTTGGTAATAAATTAAACGATGATAAAAAAAGCGTTGAAGAATTAAAAACTTTCTACAATACCGTTACATGGACAGATACCGGACTTGGCACATCGTCCACAGCTCCCGGTTGGAGCGGATCCGTTTACGCATGGACTTATACTGCCACATACCCAATAGGCTATAAAGGAAATCATGGAACAATTGTACAAGAGTTAAGCGAGCTTGATTTTGTTCCCTCTGATGATACAAATTACATTACACTCACCAAAGAGCGATTCTATCTTCCCTTGTATTTAAAAGTGGTAGACGTTGCCGGAAACATAAATTATGTTCATTATACAATGAGCATAGACCCGCTTTTGGACGAGCCGCAAATAAACATAATATATCCAAAAAGTACAGACACCGTTGGCGGTACTGTTCGTGTAACCGGTACGGCAGATGACAATTACTGGATGCATACCGTGCTTATGAGGATTCAGAAAGCCGGAAAACCTGCCGGTGAATACTATATACCGCCTTCAGCCGAAGATGGGTTGTTCTATCCCAATGCGGCATATCCTGCGCCTATGAAAAGCGGTTCGCGGGACGAGGCAGGCTGGTTCAAACTGGCATTAGTAGGCGACGGTCCCACAGTAAACTGGACAGCCACTGTAAACGGAGATGCAAAACTTAATCCGGAAGGAGTAGCGGAAACAGTAAATGTAACATTTGAAGTTTTCGCCATTGACACCAATGAAACAACTCATCAGATACCGCATATAGTAGGTCCGATTGAAACACGGACTGTTCCATTTAGCTCAAAAGTTCCCAGAATTGAGAATGTTACAATCACAAAAGGATCAGATACCCGTGATCACAAAGATGGAATCAGTACGTCCGGGTTATTTACCATGTCCATGAAAATCAGCGCCACAGACGGTATAAATAAAGTCTTGGCAAAGGTTAACAACGACAATCAGTTAACCTTAATGACCAATAATAGCGCTCAAATGAACGGCACAGTGTGGAACATTTCTACTCCTGTAGCAAATGCCGGGCGATGGGAATCTACTCTTACAGTAACTGTTGATTCAGCGTCAACAAATCCCGCTGCGATTGGTAAAATTCCTTATGGAAGCACCGGCGTTATGAATTTGGAAATTACCGTAGAAGATAAAACTGCGCAGAATTTTACTACAACAAACAGTTTTAGAGTAGGCATAGACAACCTTTTCCCATACGCGTCAATAGAAACATCAAGAACGGCATCTGACGATGTAAGCGCCAAAAAATACTTCACTGTTCAGGGAGAAGCGCAAGACTGGAAAACCGGTTCAGAGATAATCCAGGGACTTGAACGCGTACTGGTATACTTTGAAGAAGCGACTATAGAATATTCAGGCGCTAATTATACAGGTACCAGAACGGTAAAAGGAAATCAAAGAATGCGGAAGCCGGATGGTACTGCCGCTACTACTTCAGATTTTTACGAATATCCTGTAATGGATGCCACAATAGCAGACTATGATCCAAAAACTACGATAGTACCTAACAAACTAACCGGATTTACAATACCAAAATTTGCAAAGAATGCGTCAGGTGTATACACATCCGCAGCCGCAATGGTCATTGACAATAATGAAAGCGAAGGCACTGCAGACTATGATCATGACGGAACATACGGTGAAAAATGGAGCGGCTTAACAGATAAAATCTGGGGAGCAAGAATGCTGATTTCCAATTTTGCCGGAACAGCACAACCGTTTGCTGACGGTCCGTATATAGTGCATTATATCATAATGGATCAGGCGGGGAATGCCACCCATTACCAGAATGACATCTATGTTGAAAATAAAAAGCCGCTTATTACCAATATTAACATTGGTACGGATATTGATTTTGACAATACTGTTACCGACTGGACTAACAACAAAAATCCGGGCGAATACCGAGATGAATCTTATAAAGTTGATATTTCTGCCGAAAGCAAAAGCTCAATTGAAACAAAAGACGATGTTTTCAGAATTAGAAATGGCAGATTGGGACTCAAACTTAATATAATAAATGGTAATGGCAACAAAAACCTTAGGGTTAGCTACGTTTCAAAAGGCACTGCAAAATCTGTTACAACCATGGAAAGGGGTCATGTTTACCAGATTGCAAAAACCGCACAAACTACCGACTTTACCAGATACGGCGCTCCAAACGGGTATACAGACACTGTCTTTGTCGCATCAGGTAAAGGTGAAGGAGAAGGTGAGGTTTATGAGTTTACTACAAAAAGCGATAATACTCAAACACAACAATTCACAGGTTTGGGCACTTCTGCAAGCCTTGACATATCAAAAGTATTCACCGGTTTTGCCGGAGTTTCGGATACCACAACCGGATTATTTATCGTAAAAGTATACGATACAACCTTGTCGTCCGGTGCGAACCCGGAATATGATCAGCTTGCGCATGCGATTTTGCTTACTATATCTGTAAACAATACAGATATCCTTCCTCCCAAGATTGAAGTTAGCAATTTTGGACAAAGACATATAGCGTCTTTAACAGGAAGTGCTAAAAACTATGATGATAATATTCTTTCTGACATTGCTAACGCTGTTTATACCGATTATGTTGATACAACGGTTACAACAGTAGGTTCATTAACAGTTACCACAAAGAACGGTTATGTTCAGTATCAGGCTCATTCAACCGCTAATAGCGGCACAACTGGAACCGCGAACATAAGCGGCAAGGTATTATTTAACGGTAAAGTTAATGATAACCACCGTATTGATAAAATTACCGCTACCATTCCGGGTTATAACGGCGGTAATGGCGTTGGCGCTGAATTTAATATTGCAACAAGAAATACAAGTACCAATTTGCTTCAGCCGGCAAATATTTTAGCAGGAGAGAGAGTATTTAAACTTATGCATACTCAAGCGGAAGTTCCGCAGTTTTCTCTTGAGTACGGACATACCCTTGTATGGCAGTTTATGTGGGACAGCTCAAAAGTTGCCAGTTCTGCCGCAAGTAATGTTAATATTATCTTTACTGTTTATGATTTAAGACCTTCAAGCATAAGCGTAACAAAAAATGTAAACATTGTTCCGTATATATCGGAAGTTGAAACAACGCTGACAAAGGCATACGCATCAAATCCGTCCGCCTTTAACCGTTCCGCTTTAGGCGGCTATCCGGTGCTGGATGGCGATACCATTACGATAAAAGGCTTTAACCTGGGAAGTTTCACCGCTAATAACACCAATAATAATGTAACAATAGGAGGAGGAACCAATTACGTTACCAGTCTATCAAATAGCGGAACAACTATAAAAGGTACTGTTTCCGGTCTTTCATCAGGACCTCTGGTTGTTAAAGTAAACAATATTGACTCGTTTAATAACAACAGTAACAAAACTAAAACAAACGGTAATTGGACCGCACCATACAACCAGGAACCAAACAACGCAAACAACAACATTCTTGATAACAGCCGTTACATATATGTGTGGAATACCGGATTTATTGATGATACAAATCCGGCAATGGTCTATAACCCATTTATGAGACTTAGTACATATACCACTACCGCCAACTCAGTAACCACAAACGTCCGGCTGTTAAGTTACGGTTATTATCCAAGTTCGAATAACGGAGTATTGAGGGTAAGAAGGAACAATACTAATATTGCTACGGCAACCGCAAATACAAACAGAATGACCAATACTACTGTCGCCGCAGCCACCGCCGCTAACATCACAGCCGCCGGCGCCGCCATCACCAACCCCACCGTTAACGCATCGTGGTATGCGATCGGTTCTGATATTACCGCCGGAAGTTATCCTTTCAGATTCGCCAAGAGTACTACTGACGGTACAGGACATGGAAATGATATAAATATTGTCGCAAACATAGGAACTAACAGTAACCGATTTAAGATTCCGCGTATTGCCGTTCAATCTACCAGCACAGGTACAAATAACAGAGCAGACGCTAATAACGACAGAATTTTAATAAGCTACTATGATGACGACCAAAAGCAAGTCTATGTTATATACGGCAATATGGGATTAGATAACAATACTGACAATATTCCCGGCACACCGGTAATAGTAGCGTCTAATGGTACTGTTACCGGTACTACCGCAACAACCAACAAAGCAAGTATGTACACAGCGGCAGGATTCCTTGGCAACGGCTTGCCGCTTTTAGCCTGGTATGACAGCGTTAGTGAAAAATTAATATTCTCCTGGGGTAACGGTGCTCCAACTTCTAATACTTACAACGCTGCCAATAATGCATCAAGGAGTAATACTAACCAAGGTCAATGGCAGGCTAATGCCAAAGTAATAGACAGCGGCAAGGGCGCGCACGTTGATATGGTTGTAGACGGAGGAAATAACGTTCACCTTGCGTATTATGATACAATTAATGGCGGCTTATATTACGCCCTTATTCCGCCGACCGGATCGGGAAATAACATGACACCAAACACAGCCGGTGTTGTACCGGTAAAGGTAGACACATTCCTTTCCGCCGGAACAAAAATTATGATCAACGTAAGGCAGGAAACAACTCCGACAACAAGGTATGTACCTTATATTACATACGCCCATGCGTCCTTTGCTGAAACCAGAAACTCCGTCCGTGTCGCTTGGCGGACAGATTTCAGTACGACAGCGCCAGCAGCCGGTACAGACGAAAATGATACATTTACCGGCAAATGGGAAGTAATGACCGTTCCGGTTAGCGGTGTAATACCAAAGACCGATGAATTTATATGTAACGGATTACCCACCCAATCAACTTGGGTGGCTCCGACTGGCACTGGTACCAGCACATTGACATATAACACAAACCTTAACCAAACCATTATAGTTGGTTACATGACCGACAAATGGTACGAGGGCGCTATCCTGAAAGGCGACATAAGAACGGTACCCACCCTACTGCAAAAGTAGCGCAGAGCAAAAAACACAGCGGGCAGACGTTTTAACGTCTGCCCGTTTTTTTTTATTTTACGCATAGAATTTCTTGATTTTCTTTAAGTTACAAATGAGCTACGTCTAATTATTCCTCAACCGCTCTTTTATTTCATCTTTAGTCAAATCTTGATCTAGCAACTCAAGGAAATACTGACGGCTTTTTTCCTCACCTTCCTCAATCCCGCTTCGCCTGGCTTCCGCCATTCCGCTTTGATAATCAAGTTGGCTTTTTATAAGATTACACATACGAGCATATTCTACCTCGTCTTGTGTGATGTTTGACAATGTTTCTACCGCCATTGCTATGCCTTCCTCAATCGCTCTTTTATTTCATCTATTGTCAAACCTTGATCAAAAAGTTCAAAGACTTCTTCACGCCCGCTTCGCCTGGCTTCCGCCATTCCGCTTTGGTAATCAAGTTGGCTTTTTATAAGATTACACATACGGGCATATTCTACCTCGTCTTGTGTGATGTTTGACAATGTTTCTACCGCCATTGCTATGCCTTCCTCATGGTTAATTATTTCTATCATTTTAACCCTTTTCTCCTTGTTTGTCAAATATTCAAAAAATACTGCCCACAATTCCGCTGTTGTCATTTCCTCGGTGGGTTTGTCTACTATGGGCTTGGTCTTTACCAGTTCAACGGTAATTATTTTGGTTTTCCCGCCAAGCGAGATACGAGTATCGGGATCATAATAAATAAAATTGTGTATAAGCTCTACGTCAAAGAAAAATCGGTTCTTTGCCAAAATAGCAATTTGGTAAGTTTCCTTTAGATCTTTATACTCTTTATCTTCCCCATGCATGTCTTGCCCCACAAATAACTTTGCCGCATGGTATTCTAGCCGTACAGGTTCATCTTTTTTAGGATTAAACGACATTTCAACATTGACAAGTTCGCCCTCTTCCGTTTTGCAGGCGACATCGAAGCGCAGATACCGCTGCCGTAAGTCGTCAACAGGCGGCTCATTGGCGATAATTGTCTCCACTGTTACATTACGCCCGATAAGAGCGGAAATCAGGTGCGACAGCGCGCCTCTTGATTCTTTTGTGTCCTTGGTAAATACCGCTTTGAATACCGGGTCATAGCGTATGTCCATAACGCTTTTTCCGTTCCCTAGGGGGAATTGTCCCCACTCGTTTCGAGCAGGTTTTTGATTGCTTGTTTTCATAAGCAAACTCCTTAGTAAGATTTGCAGTTAACCGTCCCAAGACGATTATCGTTAAAACGACTTTAAAAACTACATACCTATATATGGGTGCGACCGTGCATGGCGCTTGACTGAATTTGAAAAAATATTAAGAATTTTTTATGAATACCTTTGCCGTTCTTATCGTGTATTTTTGGTGGAATTCTCGTTTTTTATTCTTTATAATTAAAGAAGGTACCAAAATGTCAAGAATAAGCGAATTTATTAACAGGGCGGAAAAATTACATAAAGCAGGGGCGGGCTCGCCTGAATTTAAGAAATGGAGAGCCGACGTATCTCAATATTTAAAGAAATTATACGGCGATACCTCCAATGAGCTAACCTCTTTTGAAAATATCGAATATTACAATTACTACCTTACTTACGACGTATTTAACGGCGGCTGGCGTGAAAACATATTAAAAGAAAAAGACCTTTTTGAAAAAGGCTTAAAAAACGCCATTTTTTATTTGGAAAATTATGAGGCGGATATTCTTGAGCTTGAAGAAAAAGCGCAAGAAGCCGAAGCTGAAGAAGAAGCCAAAAAAAGAACAAAAGGTAAAGGCTCAAAAAGAAAGGGAAAAAATATATTTATTGTTCAGGGTAAGAACGACGGCGTAAAAAAGCAAGTCGCCAACTTTTTACTAAAAACAGTAGCCCAGCCGATAGTTTTAAACGTAGACGACCGCGGAATAAGAATGTCCTCCGACTCAAAAGAAATGTATTTTGAAATAGACCAAGACGGCAAATGGCAGCAAGACATCGCCAAAAAACTAAAAGCCATGAAACTGGAACTAAAAAAGAAAAATCTTAGAAAATAAACCGCCGGTAAAAAAACGGTTGATTTCTTTACCATTCTATATTATATTTATATCAATAAAGTTAGGAGGAAAACTATATGGGAAAAATGACATATTTAATAAACGGTAAATACTATATAATTGATGATGAAACAGGCGAAATAAAAAGCGTAAAAATAAACGATGATCAGAATATCCCGCTTGACGATCTTAAACAGTTAGTTAAAATCTTGGCAAAAAATCAGAAAAAAAACGACTAATTTACATAACTTCCAAAAACGGTATGCAAACCAAATTAAAAGCGTCTCTTAATACCATCATCACGGCGCGGCTTAATTCCAACCTTGCCTTGGAGAGCGCGGGATCTTCGCAGTTAAGAATCGGGCATTCATGATAAAAAACACTGAAGGCTTTGGAAACCTCATAAAGAAAACCTGTTAAGCCGGAAGGGTCAAGGTTCTGCGCGGATTCGCTCACCTTTGCCGGATACGCCGCAAGAGATTTAATCAGCGCCCATTCGGGATCGGAAACAAGCAGGGAAAAATCCGCGGCGGAGTAAACAGCGGCGCAATCCGTGCCGCTGTTTACTCCGCATTCAGCCTTGCGTAACATGGAAGAAATACGCGCGCCCATGTACTGCAAATAAGGACCTGTGTTGCCCGTAAACGAAAGCGACTCTTTCGGGTCAAAAAGCATATCCTTAACGGGGCTTGGCTGGAGCAGAAAATAATGCAGAGCGCCAAGGGCGATTTTTTCCGCTACGGTCTGCGGGTCGCCTACTACTTCTTCCCTGCCCTTCTCGCGTATCTCGGCAAGCGCCATATCGCGCAGAGAGTCAATTAAATCGTCCGCGTCTACAACAGTACCCTCGCGGCTTTTCATTTTTCCTTCGGGAAGATTAACCATGCCGTAGGATAGATGATGAAGATTCTTTGCCCATGAGTAGCCTAATTTTTCCAGCAGGATAAAAAGAACCTTAAAATGATAATTTTGCTCGGAGCCTACAACGTAGATCATTTTATCGAATTGCCAGTCTTTATGGCGGTTAATCGCCGTCCCGAAATCCTGCGTAATGTAAATCGACGTGCCGTCGCTTCTTAAAAGAATTTTTTTATCCAGTTTTTCTTCGCTTAAATCTACCGCTACAGAGCCGTCTTCCTGACGGAAAAAAATGCCTTTTTCCAATCCTTTTAAAACTTCATCTTTGCCCAGCATATAGGTTTCGCTTTCAAAATAGTATTTGTCAAATGAGACGCCGGTTCTGGTATAAGTTTTTTTCATTCCCTCAATCGCCCAACTGTTCATCTTTTTCCAAAGTTCCACAGTTTCGCCGTCTCCGGCTTCCCAATTACGCAGTAACTCCTGCGCCTTCTTCATTGACGGCGTTTGCGCTTCGGCTGTGTCTTTATCCGCTCCGGACCTTATCAATTCATCGGTTTCCTGTTTTAGCGTCTTACTGAAACTTACATACCAGTCGCCGACAAAACGGTCGCTTTTTACGCCTTCGCTCTCGGGCGTTTTGCCCTGCCCCTGCTCCTTGTACGCAAGCATAGACTTGCAAATATGAATCCCTCTGTCATTTATAATGCAAACTTTCCGCACTTCCGCTCCGCAAGCCGCCAGAATACGCGACACGCTTTCGCCCAGCGCGTCGTTTCGCAAGTGCCCAAGGTGAAGGGGTTTATTCGTATTCGGGCTTGAAAACTCCACCATTACCCTCTTGCCCGCAAGATTGCCGGGTCGCCCAAAAGAAAAATTATCCTTGCTGTCTTTGGTAACCTGTTCAAGTATCGTCTTTGCCGTTGCGGCGCGATCCATTCTTACATTTAAATACGGACCCTGCGCCTGAACAGACGCGGCGGATTTTTCGTCATCAAGGAGCTTTGTAAGTTTTTCCGCCGCTATTTGCGCTATTTGCGGAGGTCCCTTACGCAGTATTTTTGAAAAACTGAACATGGGAAAGCCTATGTCTCCCAATTCGGGGTTTGGCGGGTCTTCCGCAATGACTTGGTCGGGGGTTGTTTTTTCGCTAATACCGGCATCGGTTAAAAGCGTATTTATAACAAATGCGATTTTTTCTTTCCAGTATAATTTATAATCGTACATCTTGCCTTTATCATATCATATTGTACAATTAATTTCATGCCGCTTGGAAAGAAATTTTTTAATCAGCCTACCGTAGACCTTGCTAAAGCGCTGCTTGGCAAATACTTATGTTTCGGCAAATTAAAAGGTATGATTGTAGAAACCGAGGCGTATCTGTACAAGGACGATCCCGGCTGCCACGCAAGCAGGGGCAAGACTGTCCGCAACGCGCCGATGTTCGGTCCCGCCGGAAATACTTATGTCTACCTGATTTACGGAATGTACCACTGCATAAATATCGTAAGCGGCAAAGAGGGAGAAGGCGAAGCTGTGCTCCTGCGCGCGCTTGAACCTATCGAGGGAATCCCTCTCATGCAAAGAAGACGCAAGACCGCGAAGATAGATAACCTATGCAGCGGTCCGGGAAAGCTTACGCAGGCGTTCGGCATTACCAAAAAGCACAATAATTTGTCTTTGTTAAAAGGACCGATACAAGTTTTAGATAACAAAAAAAATTATGAGATAGCTTGCGGTACGCGCATAGGGCTTACAGAGGGCAAAGATCTGGAATTACGGTTTTTTATCAAAGATAATAAGTTTGTGTCAAAAGTAAAATAATTATCTCTTATAAAGCCCGTCAAGGATTTTCTCGATGTTTTTTTTGTAATTCGCGGGGTTTGCCGCCCATCTAACATATAATTGGTCAAATGTTTTTACTGTTCCCAGATATTTTAAATTAATGAGCAGATAATAACGGGGATCGACTATTTGTTTGTTGTTCGTGGTTACGTTTGCGTAGCCTTTAAGGTGCTGGATATGCGCCCTTACTCCTTCTGTCATGCTAGTAAAACTGCCGTTCCATGACGGAAGCTCTAATAACCCGCCGTAGTTATTCGATGATACATATTTACCGCTTTTAAGAAAACTTGTGGCGGACAGCATTTGCGCTATCGCTATGTCGTGGTTAATGTTCTCAAATGCCGCTTCTTCAAAGTATGTATCGATAAGCTTATCCAATAAATTGTCATTTACCGAAGGATTCTGCCTTTTTACATACGCTATTATTCCGGCTTTATCCAGAGAACCTTTTCCCTCTACAAGTCCGCCTCCGCCCTGCGAATACGGGAAAGCCTGTACCTCGCTGCCGGGGATTATATTTGAACTAATCGCCAACTGCGCAAGCTCAGCGTCTGAATGAAGTTTATAAGGTCTTGTGTCTATGACCGCGGAAAAAAGCTCTAAATAGTTTTGCTTGTTTTTCTTGAATTTTAACGCGATGTCCTTGCCGTCAACCTGAAAAATAACCTCAAAAATATCCTTGCTTCCCGAAACAGGAAACTCGTGCAGTCTTCCCGGCTGGCTGTTGTTGAACACTATCGCCTGGGCTTGCCCCCTGTTCGGCATTATCAATGTCCCGTCTTGTATCTCAATTTTTGGGGAATCGTACTGTTCGCTTATTACCATCGTAAAAGGTTTGGAAAGATAAAAATTAAGCTCGTTAAGCCCCCTGCCCGAGTTCTGTATTAAATTGACAAGATCCCATGTAAGAGGGGTAATATTCTGACTTGCGGCATACTGTGTCTGCGGTTGTATCTGTAACTGCGTCTGAACGGGAGATTGTTCTTCATATGTTAATCCGTTTGATTCTTCCTGGCAAAAAATACTAACCGAATTTAAACAAATTAATAAAATAAAAAAGAATTTTACCTTTTTCATAAATACTCCTTTAAAAAAGGCAATATTAGGGTTATTTTAGCTCTTTTTTGATGTTTTGTCAATGAAAAATACCAGCAAAAAGAAAAATCTTGTTTATAAATATCTTCCATATGTTTGACAAAAAATTTAAAAAAACATATAATAATTTTAAATCAATTTAAGGAGGAACAGTATGTCTGAAGTTTTGTCAATAATACTGGGCGGCGGTAAGGGAACACGTCTGTTCCCCTTAACACAATTCCGTTCAAAGCCTGCTGTTCCTTTCGGCGGCAAGTATCGCCTTATCGATATCCCCATTTCTAACTGTATAAACGCCAATTTAAAGCAAATTTACATTGTTACCCAGTTTAACTCGGCATCTTTGCACCTGCACATTGGTCAAACTTACCTTTTTGACACTTTTACCAAAGGTTTCGTTGAAATTCTCGCCGCAGAGCAAACTTTGGAGCATTCCGGCTGGTATGAAGGCACTGCGGACGCTGTTCGCAAGAATTTTCCCCACTTTAGAACGCAAAATCCATCATATTACATCATTCTTTCAGGCGATCAGCTGTACAGAATGGACTTACAGGAGCTTTTAAAGAGCCATATTGACTCAAAAGCGGCAATTACCATCGCCTGTACGGGCGTTACGCGTGATAATGCGAGCGGTTTGGGCATTTTAAAGGTCGATAAGAACAATCAAATCACAGAATTCCTGGAAAAACCCGGTCCAACAAAGGATATTTCCGATTTTAAAGCTCCCAGAGAGCTGCTTACCGATAAAAACAAGGACGATTGCTACCTTGGTTCTATGGGTATTTATGTTTTTAACGCCAAAACTATGGAAGACTGCCTTGCCAATGACCTTACGGATTTCGGAAAAGAGATAATTCCGGGCGCTATCAGCAAACTTAAGGTAAACGCGTATCTTTTTGACGGATATTGGGAAGATATAGGAACCATTAAAAACTTTTATGACACCAACCTGGAATTAACCTCTGTAAAACCCCGTTTCGATTTTTACGACGAGCGCAAGCCCATTTATACCCACATGCGCAATCTTCCGCCGTCAAAAATGAACTTTTCCAACATGAACCAGTCAATTGCCGCCGAAGGTTGTATTATTACCAACGCGAATATTACCAACTCAATCGTCGGTATTCGTACGCTTATCGAAACAGGCGCGAGCCTTAACGGCGTTGTTTGTATGGGAGCCGACTTCTACGAGACGGAAAAGCAAAAAATACATAACGCAGAGGCAAGAATTCCTAACGTTGGGATAGGCAGGGGCGCAATTATCAAAGGCGCAATTATCGATAAAAACGTCTGCGTAGGCGAAGAATGCAGAATCGGCGTAGACGACATCAAACGCACGGACGGCAATTACGGGCATTACTACATCGTGGACGGGATTATTGTAATCCCCAAGAATACTATTCTGTATCCCGGTACTGTTATTTAATTAGGCAAAAACTTCTAATTCTACTCTTGATTTCGCTGTTACTTTAATCTTCCCGTTCTTCACGCTCGCAATAAAGACTGTTCCGTCTTCCCAGTTTTTTTCCAACATAAGCTGAGATAACGGCGCTTCAAGTTCTTTTTGAATTGTGCGGCGCAACGGTCTTCCGCCGAATTTGGGATCCCAGCCTTTTTCTACAAGTACGCGTTTTGCGGCGGGAGTTACCTCTATGCTGTAATTTTGTTCGGCGAGGCGCGAGGAAAGTTCTTCAAATTCAACGTCAAAGATTGAATTAATTTGTTTTTGCGTAAGCGGATTAAAGACTACAATTTCATCTACCCTGTTTAAGAATTCAGGGTTGAATATACGGCGAAGCTCCGACATTGCCGCCGATTCAATTTCCGACGAGCTCATTATTCCCGAACCCGATGTAAACCCAAGGGTTGATTCCTTTGAAATCTCCCTTGCGCCTGCGTTGCTTGTCATGATAATAACGGTATTGCGGAAGTTTACGGTATGCCCAAGGTTGTCTCTTAATTCCCCTTCTTCCAAAACCTGTAACAGAATGTTAAATATATCGCGGTGCGCTTTTTCTATTTCGTCAAATAAAATTACACGGTAGGGATTGCGCCTGATTTTCTCGGTTAACATTCCGCCTTCTTCATAGCCGATGTATCCGGGGGGCGCTCCGACAAGACGGGAAGCGTTGTGTTTTTCCATGTAATCCGACATATCGATTCTTACAAGGGCTTCCTCATTGGCGAATAAATACTTTGCAAGTTTTCTGGCGAGCAGGGTTTTTCCTACTCCTGTGGGACCAAGGAAGATAAATGAGCCCATCGGTCTCTTGGGAGAAGATACTCCCGTCATGGAGCGTCTTATCGCGTTTGCGACGCGTCTTATCGCGTCATCCTGACCCATCACATTCTTATGCAATTCATCTTCGATGTAAAGCAGACGCTTTGATTCCTGTTCCTCAAGGTGCATTATGGGAATTCCAGTCGCGTCCGTAACAACGCGGCGCACGTCGTCTTCTGTTACCAGCGGCCATTCGTTTCTTGAAGCTCTTTCCCATGACGCGTGAACTTCTTCAAGCCGCGCTTTTAAAACGCGGACTTTATCGCGCACTTCCGCGGCATGCTCATAGTCCTGCGCGCTTACATAGGCTGTCTTTTCTTCGCACAACTTGGCGATCTCGTCTTCAATCCCGTTGATCTCGGGCGGCTGTTCGCGGTTTTCCAGTTTTCTAAAAGCCGCGGCTTCATCGATAATATCAATCGCCTTATCGGGCATAAATTTGTCCGTAATGTAGCGCTGCGCCAGTTTTGCGGCAAGTTTAACCGCTTCCTGCGAATATCTTACCTGATGATGTTCTTCGTACTTCTTTTGAATACCTAACAAAATGCTTACTGTATCGTCAAATGAAGGCTCCTCTACTATTACAGACTGGAAACGCCTTTCAAGAGCGGCGTCTTTTTCAAAATGCTTGCGGTATTCGGCAAGCGTTGTCGCTCCGATACAGCGAATCTCGCCGCGGGAAAGACCGGGTTTAAGCATATTCGCCGCGTCAAGGGTTCCCTCAGCGCCGCCCGCCCCGATTATCGAATGTATTTCGTCTATGAAAAGGATAATATTTCCGGCTTGGCTTACTTCGCGCATAATCTTTTTTATTCGCTCTTCAAATTCGCCGCGGTATTTTGTTCCGGCTACTACAAGCCCCATATCAAGGCATAAAATGCGTTTGCCGCAAAGAGCGTCCGGAACAGCCTCGCTTACAAAAAGCTGGGCAAGTCCTTCGACAATAGCGGTTTTGCCTACGCCCGGCTCTCCCACGAGGATAGGGTTGTTCTTTGTACGGCGCGCCAAAATACGGACTGCGCGGTTAATCTCCGCTTTTCTGCCCACAACAGGGTCTATTTTTCCGGCTCTCGCCAGCGCCGTAAGGTCGCGGGAGAATGTATCCAATATGGGAGTAAGTACGGGGAACGGAACGGGCTTTACTCTGGGCTGGCGTTCTGTTCCCGCCGAGCTTCTATGATGAACCGCTGTTTTTTCACGGGCGGTATAATACGGCTGGTATCTCTCCACAGGCACATAGTCGTCGCTTCGCGAAGACGGCTGGTTAAACGTGGTTTGGATTATTACCCTCATCATGTCGGTATCAACGGCGCGCTGGTTTAAATAAACCTGTACGCTTGAATCCTGCTCTTTCATCGCGGCAAAAAGCAAATGCTCCGTTCCAAGGAAATCACTGCCCATAGCCCTTGCTTCTTCCGTGGCGGTATCAAGCATATTTTTTGTGCGCTTGGAGGGCGGCACTTCGCCTTTAACAATAAGTCCGGGTATGCGCGGAATGGAGCCTTCAAGAATATGTCTGAATTCGGGGATATCGATCCTAAGGAACATAAGCGCCTTGCAGGCGGTTCCGCCGCCTTCTTTAAGCATGGCTACAATGATATGTTCCGGCAAAAGCTGATCGGAATTATAACGTTTTGCTTCTTCTTGGGCATTTATCGAAAGAAGCCGCTGAACCCTGTTTGTTAGTCCTTTAAACACAAATGCTCCTTATATAAGTATACTAGTTTTTTGCGAATTTTCAACGAAAAGAATCTATTTTAATACTGTCGCCTTCTTTCACTCCGGCGCGTAAAAACCAGCCTTGGGGCGCTTCCAGCGCGTACCTAACGGAACGGCTTGATAATACTGAAGTGGTATCGTGGGGGTACATATCTTTTATATCGATAATTTTGCCGTTACCGGCTATAAACGCTATGGAAAGCGGTATGTAGGTGTTCTTCATCCAGAATGACATTACCTCGTCTTTTTCATAAACAAAAAGCATACCGTGTCCGTCTTTTAAACTTTTACGGTACATTAACCCCTTATTGCGCTCTTCCTGGGAAACGGCAATCTCCGCTTTTACAACGGCAATTACCTGTCCGTCCCTTTCAACGGGAATTTCCTTAACAGGCAGTTTTTTTGCGGTACAGGAAAAGCAAAATATAACCGCTAAACCGCAAATGAGTATTTTTTTGTTTTTAGAATTCATTTATAAAATCCTGGCGGAGTTTGACGTGTCCCGATTCAATTAAACCTGATTCATTTACAATATCTTTAAAGACTACCCTGTCTATGTATTTAACCGTAAGGGGACGTTCTATCGCCACTCTTATATCGTCCGTTTCCCAAACCGCTACGCTCGGGTCAAGGTATGAGGGCTGTCCGTACTTTTGTACAAATTGGGTAAATATCGAATAATGATCTATTACTTCCGTATTAAGACTGAACGCCATTATAAAAACTTTACCGTCCCTTAACTGGAAAAACGCCCGTTTTATAAACGACAAGCCCGTTGTTTCAACAAGGCTCTGCTCTCTTGCCGGCAGAAAAGAAACGTCCCTGTCTCCCCTGAATTGAAAAAGCTCGTCTTTTATAAGCTCGTCCTTTAATGCGTCTAATCCCATTCCCAGCGATAACTGGCGGAACTGCTTGGGAAGCTCGCTTCCGTCAGCGGCTTTGGCGGCGTCTTTTGGTTTATCCTGCGCATAGACAGGAAGGAGCAAGAAAGTGAGTAAAACGGCAAAAATTATAGGTTTAAGGTTCATTACTATAATTATCGGATATTTTTGACCAAAAGACTATATACAAAAAATTATGCGATTGGTTTCTTTTCCATGCGGGCTTTTTCCAGTTGCTGCATTTTGCGGAAATAGGAGTTTTGTTTTGGGATTTCCTGTAAGTCCTTAATAAATAACTTTTCATTTACTACCTGGAAGGCATGGTTTTCCATCAGTTTTTTGCCGTATATAGCGGCGTCCCCCTGGGACAGCCCTACCATACTGCCAAGCTCTTTAAGACCAAAATCAAACGAATAATTTGTTACGTTATTAATGTCCACCCGCTTTTTATCAAGCTGAATCTGAAGCATATCAAACATTCTGCCTAAGGGGTCGTTTATTTGGGTATTTGCCAGTTGTTTATAAATAAGCCATATTCTTTCCGACAACAGCGTTGTAAGACGGGCTATAAGCTGGGGCTGGGTTTTAATCATCTGCTGGAAGTTTTCCCTGTTTACCGCCATAAGCTGGCAGTCTTCGTAAGCGACCGCTCCCGCGGCTCTGGGCTTTGATTCCAAAAGCGCCATCTCCCCGAAAATATCCCCGGTTTTTAAAACGGCAAGCAAAATCTCGTTGTTATCGGTAATTTTAATTATTTTGACAGAACCCTTTTGAATGATAAAAAGCTCGTCTCCCGGCTCGCCTTCGCAGAAAACAATATGGTCTTTTTTAAAAGAACGATTCATTTCGCCCGGCTTTGGAGCCTGTTGAAGGTTCTTAACATAAGGGGCTATCTTTTTCATACGTTCAATAGCCGTCTCTTTATTCTCGCCGTTCGGACAGCATTTAACATATTTTTGATACGCGTAAAAAGCCTGATCATACTGACTGCGTTTTACATAAAATTCGCCAACATTAAAAATATGGCTTGGGTCTTCGGCGGCGTTGTTTTTTAACGTCAGCCTTGTAAGGGCTTCGTCCAAGTAGCGCATTCTTTTGGAGAACTGCATTATTATCTTCATAGCGACAGGGGCGTTGCCCTGAATCAACTGGCTGAACTGTTCTTTTTGAACTGAAATAAGGGTAACGTCCGTAAGAGCCTGAGCGGTCTCAATATGGCTGTGACCGGACATGGTGGAAACAACGCCGAAAAAATCGCCGGGACCAAGTATATCGCTCTGTTCTTCGGCTACAATTTGAACTGCCTTGGAGAGCCTTACCTTTCCCGCGCGGATTATAAAGAATTTGTCCGCGTTTCTTTTACCTTCTACGATTATATATGAGTTTGCGGCAAAATTAATGAATGTCAGTTGAAGCGGAGCGGACATTTTTCCCCTTTTTTAACCCTAAACAGTATTATAGAAAAATTATCGACATATTGTCAACTGTTCCTTATATGTAAAGAGTTATTGTAAATTCCTGTTTTTTTGATAAAGAATAACCGATAATTATAACGATACCATGAATAAACGTATAAATTTTGAAGATACATTATTCATTTTAAACGTCAGAATCAGAATGATCCGTGATCTTCTGCGTCTTGATACGGATTCTCAAGCTTTCTACCGTCAAACTATGTCGGATCTTGAGTTTATCAGTTCCGTATTGGATACCCTCAACGTTCAATTTCTTGAAAACCTTAAATTCTTGGACAGAGAAGTTGAAGCGGATAATATTTTGGACGCCGAATGGCAATTCAGCCAAATTGTTAATGAAATTTCCGGTAATTCCAGTCCTTTTTCAGCCTCTGTTTTCCCTGAAATGCCGGCAATAATAGCCAAATTAAGAGCCGACAGCTTAAAACGCAAAAAATCGGTAGAAGAATCATATGTCCCATCAGATAATGTAATAGCGGAACCTGTTGTAAGCAACGCCGAATTAAACGGTCTTCTTGGAAGTATCTAAAGCAAAATGAGAATTACGGGCGGAAGCCTTGGCGGCAGAAAAATATCTGTTCCGCAAGGGGCTTTTGAAATAAGACCCGCGATGGATAGAATGCGCGAGTCTGTTTTCGGCTGTCTTGGAGATATAACCGGACTTTCATTTCTTGATATTTTTACGGGATCGGGCATTATCGCGCTGGAAGCCGCTTCCCGCGGAGCGTCGTATATTGAAGCCGTAGAACAGGATAAACAAAAGCGAAAAACACTTCTTGAAAATGTGTCAATTTCCCCCTGCCGTATAAATTGCCGCTTTATGCCCGCGGAACTCTATGTAAAAAGGGCAAAAACAGCATTTAACATCATCTTTCTTGATCCGCCGTTTCCGTATCAATTTAAATGGGAACTTGTAGCTAAAATAGCCGTTTCCCCCCTTGTGTCTAACGGGACAAGAATACTTATCCACAGACCGAAACAGGACTATTTAAAGGCTGAAATTCCAAATTTACAAAAGACGGATTCAAGGGAATACGGAAGATCTGTCGTCGATTTTTTCTTGTGTTTTTCATAAATAAAGGTGATAATTATAGTATCATAATAAAAATATTATGGAATTTTATGGACAAAAAATTATTAGAAAAATTTGACGACAAAAACGCATTTATAAAAGTAACGGAACCTTCGCCTGTTGAGGGCTCCGACAAAGCCTCTTTAAACCGCAAGGGAAACCAGAAATTCAACGAAGGCGACATAGAGAGCGCCAGAAGAATTTTTATGACCACCGGCTATTCGGACGGTCTTTCCAGAACGGGCGATTATTATAAATCCCAAGCCAGACCTCTTGAGGCGTTAAAAATGTACTGGATGGCTCATGACAAAAACAAGGCTAATCCTATAATCGAACAATTAAGTTATCTTTTACAGGATATTCTTCATGAAGACGAAGAAAAGGCGGGGGGCGTCGAAATGGACGTCATTCCGGTAGATGACACGGCAGTCCAAGAAGGACAGGAAGTAAAAAATGAGTGATATGCAACAAAACCATGAATCTCATCATTCCGCCGAATCACAGAAAATTGCGGAAATCTCAAAACACGGGTATCAGTTATTAAAAGAGAATAAAGTCAGCGACGCCATAGACTGTTTTTCCAAGATTCTTCTTTTAGATGAGAATAACAACTACGCGCTTGTGGGTATGGGAGACGCGGCGCGCAAGAACGGTTCAATCCGCGACGCCGTGAATTACTATCAAAGATGCCTTAACCACCACCCGGGGAACAACTACGCGCTGTTCGGTCTTGCCGATTGCTACAAGGCTATGAACCAGTTCCAAAAGGCGATTGAAATTTGGGAACAGTATCTTATACATGACGATAAAAACATAACCGTTCTTACAAGAATTGCGGACGCTTACAGGAAAGTCCGTGATTTTAAAAATTCAAAAAACAATTATTTAAAAGTTTTAGACATGGAAAATTCCAACGCATACGCGATTATCGGGCTTGGTCATTTACATTACGATTTTAAGGAATACGATAAGGCTCTTTCTTATTGGGAAAGAATGTTAGAATCCTCGAATCAGGACGTTGATATCCGCGTTCTTACGTCGATTGGAAACTGCCACAGAAAATTAAAATCGTTTAATAAGGGCATACCGTTTTTTGAAACCGTACTGGGAAGAGAATCGAGTAACTTTTACGCGCTTTTCGGTCTTGCAGACTGTTACCGCGGCATGAATCAGGTGGAAAATTCTCTTTCTTACTGGTTACGCATACTTGAACAAGACCCAAGAAACAAAATGATTCTTACCCGCGCGGGAGACGCATACCGCAACTTAAAAGATTTTGATAACGCAAAAACATTCTATGAAAAAGCGTTAAATATTGAATTTGACACCTACGCCGTTATGGGGCTTGCCCTTGTCGCTAAAGAACAGAGTAAATATGACGAAGCCATCATATCATTCAAGCGGTTAATTCAGCAGGACAGTAAAAATTACCGTCTTTACTATGAGCTTGCGGATTGTTATGTAAAAACAGGCGATAAACGAAGTGCCGTAGAAACCCTGGAAACATTCCAAAAACTTGGGATAAAAAATCAAAAAGTTACGGAAATGCTTGAATCGCTCAATGATACGCATAAGGGCGAAAAATCCAACACGGCAAATACGCAATGATTTTTCTTTCAGGACTTACTCTTACGGAAATAGAGGAACTGCTCCCCGCCCTGCCCCGTTTCCGCGCCGCTCAAATATTTAAATGGATAGCCAAAGGGGTTAATTCTCTTGAGGAGATGACAAATATTCCCGTATCCCTTCGTTCCGAATTAAGCGAGAAATTCCGTCTTTATTCAAGCAAGGTTGACAGCGTCCATGAAGACGGAGACACAAGAAAATATGTCTTCTCTCTTGAAGACGGATCAAAAATCGAGTCCGTCCTTTTAAACGACGGAAAAAACCGCCTTACCGCCTGCCTTTCCGCCCAAGCCGGCTGTCCCGCAGGCTGCGTCTTTTGCAAAACAGGTTCTCTGGGTTTTAAACGCAACCTTGACTGCTCTGAAATTATCGAGCAGTTTTTACACCTGCGGCTTGCTTCGCAGGGCAAGGATTCAGGGCACATCATAGACAACATCGTCGTAATGGGCATGGGCGAGCCGCTTTTGAACCTTCCCAATTTAAGAAAAGCCATTTTACTGTTAAACAATAAAAAAGGCATAAATTTTTCCCTGCGAAGAATTACAATTTCCACCTGCGGCATTTGCGACGGTCTTTACGACCTTGCCCAAAACGGACCGTATGTCAGGCTCGCCCTTTCGCTGGCAACAGCGGACGAAGCCCTGCGCCGAAAACTTATGCCCGTAACAAATGCAAACCCGCTTGATAAAGTAAAGGAGAACCTTCTGCTTTTCCAGAAAAAAAGCGGCGGCAGAATAACTCTTGAAGCGCCGCTGCTGGGGCAGGTGAATACCCGCGACATAGACGCGAAATCTATCGCGGAATTCGCCAAGGGGCTGGATACTATCGTAAACATAATACCTTGGAACCCTGTCGCGGGGTTTGAGTTTGAGGGAAAGCCGCTTTGCGAGCCCGAGAAAAGGGAAACAGAGGATTTTATTCGCAAATTGGAAAGTTATGGGTTAAAAGTTACCATGCGGCTGCATAAGGGACGCTCTGTCATGGGAGCGTGCGGACAGTTAGGCGTTGTTTAGCGGGACAATAACTCGGAAGCTGTTACCGCCTGATTTTCGTTATTGTATATATCCATTACATCTTCTTTAAGCCACCCCTGCTGCTGACCGTCGGTTAAAACCCATGAAATATAGCCGTCATTGGTTTTGACTGTCTGCCGCCTGACTATTTTTACGCGCGAACCCCGCCTTAGGTAGCCCAGAGAGGGACTTTCTTGCGAAGGATCGGTATTAATATGAGTAAAGGATTCCTTTATTACTCCAAAACCGATATATTCGCCGGACAGGGGGGAAGTAACGGGAGGAATTACGTTAATTTCTTCTTTTTTTGTTCCGCAGGAGTACAATAAAATTAAAATAAGAGCAAGTAAAGCTATTGTTAATTTACCGATATTCTTTATCATAATACATATTATCGGCAATAATTGCGTATTAAGCTGATTTTTATGACAGATACCTTATAAAAAGAGTATTTCTCCGAAAATAAAATGCAATAAGGCAGCCGCCAATAAAGCCAAACCAAGCGGCCTTCTTAGAGCCAAAAGACTTGCCCCGATACGATCCAGAGTTCCGGCGGCTTCGGGTTCCGCGCTTTCGGCTCCGCCTTTGCGGTACAGTCCGAAGAGCAGCACAATACCGGCGGCAATACCGGCGGCGGCGGGGATAAAATCTCCGAATATAAGAACTCCTCTTACGGCATCAATGCCGGAAGGGAGCGGCGACAGCAATTTTAAGATTCCCGTAATAGAGCTTAATATCCCCAAGATAAGATAGAAAGTAGGGGTATTAATCGGAAGCCCGGTATTTTCAATTTCTCCTTCTTTACCCAAGAGCAATAAATAACCGGTTATTCCGTTACACACAATTGATAAAAAATACAGTTGAATCATACATAATATATAACACAAATATAAATATTAGTCAATGGACTTTACAGGCGCTTTTACTTTTATGGATTTTTTTTCGGTTTGAAGCACAATAAGCAGTTCCGGGGATTCAAACGGAACGACTACTGTGTAATGTTCTTCTTTATCGAGCGAAAAAAAGATTCTGTGATAAAAAACGGGAAGATTATTTTCATCTTGCGCGGCGGCGTCTTCCTGCGCGGCGGAAAGCGGAACGGATATCGCGATATCCACGGCTCCCGTATACGCGTTCATGCCTTTTAATTTTTTATTTATTACGACAATAGTTGTATCTTCATAAAAAGAAGCGGAAATACTAACCAAGTTTCCGTCAAGATTAAACGGCGAAGTAATAAAACCCAAGAACGAAAGCAGCCATATAAGCAAGCACATAAGAATAATAGTAAAAAACATTATTTTTCTGGGCGGATCGGCGACAAGGATTCCCAGAAAACCAAAACGCATCGACTTTTTTTCCTTGTAAAGATCTTGAACATCTTTGGGCGCTTTGGCAAGCCTGTGTTCGCGGTTATAGTAAAAATTTAATTCGTCCTGCGGAGGAACAGCGGCGTTATCGGGCTTGCTTAACTTATAATTTGCGTTAGGTCTTTTTTTACCGTTCTCTGAATCGGTCACGGTATTACTCCTAAAAGTTTATCAGTACGCCACCAAACAAATTTTACGTTAAAATTATCCGCAAGCATGGCGGAAAGAATTCCGTCCACCGACAGAAAGAAATCGTTATACCTTAGCTCATCCATGGAAAATTGAATATATCCCCTGCGGTGTTCCCGCGAGTTTGTATCGACAAAAAGCAATGAATACCCTGTTTCAATCGGAAAGTAAAAAAGCACCTGCCCGTTTCTTGCCGCTCCAAGGACTGAATAAAAAACTTTAATTCCCGTAAGCTTCCCGTTTTCTATTACTTCATAAAGAGGGATTTCCACGGAGCCTGAATAAGTTCCTCCGTCCTCAACATTAAGAATCCATAAATAAGAGCTTAAAGGCTCGCTTCCCGTTCTGGTACTTGTAGACTGATCATAAATGTCATGAGAATAATCAACTTTTATATAGAGTTTTCTTGAGTCGGGAGATGGAGTAATACTGTCTATCGCTGAAATAGCGTTAGGCCAATTTGACAAAGCGGGAATTACATTCGATGAAATTTTTACAAGGTAAAGAAGCGTCCCCGTTGAATTAAACCAGAAAATATCCCAGCCGTCGGGAATACGGCAAATTACAACAATCTCGTCCCTAACCGACGTGCTCATTCCGATTATTCTGGGGAACGGACTCCCGCCTATTCCCTCTTTGCCTAGATAATTAATAAACCGCCCGTTTTGATCAAAATGTAAAATTATGCCGTCCAGCACCGCCTTGGTTTCGGGGTCTATGCGGTGATCCTGCTGCGGCAGTCTGTCTTCCACAAATATATGTTTGCGCGAATCTACGGTTATCCAACCCGGTTCTTCAAGCGGATATGTATAAGCCCAGCGGGTAGACTGTTCGTCTTCCTGAATATTTGTTTTAAGATTGATTGGCTGGGGGTTGGTTTCGTCGTTATAAATCATAAACAGCAAGTTGCCGTAGGAGTTATAGCGCACGATTTTTCCGTTATTACCGTCCGATATAAAAAACAACCCGTCCCTCATTGTAAAAGCGGTGCGTCTTATACCCCTTGTTCCGTCCAATTTATACAGCGCTATCTGATCTTCCATCGGACCTATATCAAGTTTAAAAAGGTCTTCTCTTTCTACGGAACCTATTTTATCTCTTTTGCACGAAAAAGAAAAAAACGCCGCGCAAAGAGAAATTATCGATAAAAAAACTAAAATTCTTTTCATATTCTTTTAAAATCCACTTTTTTTTGTTGTTTGTCAATCAGTCTGTAAAACGCCCACTAGCCATTTTCAGCTTATGTCTATTATACTATATTTATGGATAAGGTAATATTACGAGCCGACGAATTAGACGATTATTTAACCGCTGAAGACAAGTCATACCTTCAAAATATGAATGCCATTTTCAGCAAGGCTCTCGATATTTTCCCGAAAGTGCAGGAAAGGAAAAAAGACGCGCAAAACGAGCTTATTGCTGTTTATAACGATATGGGCGAGTTAATGCAGGAAATATGCCAAAAAAACCCGAGGATTCATGTTTATTCGATTATTTCTCCTCAGGAAGATCAGTCGGAGGCTTCCCGCGTTATCGCCAAACTGCGCGATGTAAACACGGATAACAATGAATTTGTGTATTATATCCAGCGCGCCTATGAGATGCTTTTTAAACTGGCGTGGACAAGCAAAGGATCGCAGAAAAATCATCTTATTGTGGAAACTCCCGTAACAAGTCCCGTGCAAAATTACGCGGTTCATAAAATAACCAATATAGACGATAAAATTTGCAATACGGTAATGTGCGTAATGCTAAGGGGCGCGCTTCTTCCTTCCATGATTATGAGCAAGGAAATTGAGGAGTATTCTTCCAACGGATATATAACTCCTTTCGCGTTATTCAGAATTTACCGTAACGATAAAAAACATGAAGACGACATGGAATACATTCTTGACCTTGATAAATCTTATTTCAGCCCCCACTCTCTTGACGATAAAGATTTAATATTCGCCGATCCAATGAACGCTACGGGCGGAAGTCTTGTTACGATAGTAAAATATTTGTCAAAAATCGGAGTAAAACCGCGCTCAATTATTTTTTTAAACGTAATCGCGGCGTTAAAGGGCGCTCTTAGAGTAGTGAGGGCTCTTGATAATTGCAATGTCTATACATTGTGGATGGACGGCGTATTGAATAACAACGCGTACATTATGCCGGGTCTTGGAGACGCGGGAGACAGAATAAACGGACGGGACGGGGCGAATCCAAGAAATATTCTTCAGCTTCTTGCGGATTACGGAGTTGGTATGGCAAATTTGTACCGTTCCCAATTCCGCGAGATAGAGAATACGGTTTTAAACAGGGATATATGTTAAAAAAAAGTTTTATTTGCTTTTTATCAGTTTTTGCTCTTTCTTTTTTATCCGTTATTTCAAACGGATGCGCGGGAAGAGCCGCGTCCGCTCAGGAATATTACGCGCTCGGCATGGCTTATTATGATCTTGGAAAATTTGACGAAGCCGAAAAATGGCTGGACCGCGCAAGACAGAAAGACAGAACCATGACCGCGTCCACATACAACCTTGGACGAATCGCGTATGAAATGAAAAGATACGAAGACGCCGCTAAATATTTTGAGGCTGTTTTAAAAAAAGACAAAGATAACGTGCTTGCCCTAAAAGCGGCCGCTTATTCAAGAATAAAAACAGGCGATATTGAACTTGCCGAAAAACATTACGCAAAACTGCTTACCCTTGTCCCCGAAAGCGCGGACGACGGATATAACCACGCGTTAGTGTTATTCGCGCTGGAACGCTATGCCAAGGCTGAGGAAGTATTGGAAAAGTATCCGGCGGGTCTGTTGGAAAACAAGGACACAATGCTGCTCTACGCGCGGTGTCAGGCAAAGTTAAAAAAAGTAGAGGCTATCGACAGTTTTTTTAACTATCTTAGTTTTAACACGGACGCAAAAGCAAGATATGAATACGCGCAGGTTTTGGAAGACAACTCTTTGTACGCAAGAGCGATTGAAGAATACCGCAAATCTTTAACGGAAATAGCCGCAACCGACGTTAATCCCAAAAAGAGCGACATACGTTTCGCGCTCGCCAGAGTGTTAATAGTTGCCGACGGTGAAAACGCCGAGGGTATTACGGAGCTTCAAAACGCAATCGGCGACGGGTTTAATGATATTCCCGCAGTTGAAAAAATACTTACTTTTAAAATCAGTGCCGCAAATAAAACCAGCGTCCAAAATATAATTAACGGTATGAGAAAAACGGAACAGGAAAAGAAAGAAACTAAAAAAAGCGATACGTCAAAAACTAACTAGCAAAGCGGTTCCCAGAACAACGTCAAAAATTAATGTTTCCCTTTCTTTGTCTTCGCCGCCTCTGAGTTTTAAATATGCCGAAAAATTAAGCCTTCCCTGAATCCTTACTATTTCTTCATGACCGGCGATTACACTCCAGCGCATATAATCCGTTTGTCTGTCAAATACCAATTCCAGGCTTTCTTTTCTTAATTGTTCATGCTGCGCGCCGAAGAACGAAGTCAATTTAAGCCACGAGTTTTGTTTTTCCGCCGAGGAAATAAATTTAGTATACATATTGCCTAACATACTTTTTTTAATCGGAACTTCCCAGCCAAAAACAAAACTTTCCAGCCAATAGCCTTCGGTTTTAATCGTGTAAGTATTAACAAAACTTAATAAACCTCCGCCCGCTCCCTTAAACCCCGCGCCTAAAACGGATTGCACCCTGTAGGAAATATCTTCGTACTTAGGAATGTACACCGAGACATCGATTGAATGCGAATATTCATCAGTTTGATAAAAATTAAAAATAGGACGATACCCCATATTGCCGAACATATTTATCGCGTAATAACCCAAACCTCCGCCAAGGTTAAGTTTATCGGTTTTTGTATCCATTTTTTGTTCCAGCGTTCTTTCAATCTGGAAAGTTATTTTATTGGGTAGGATAAAAGCCGAAGGATTGTAAATCATAGGCAAATTAATTTTTGTGCTAAAGTGATCGTTAAAGAACGAATAAAAAGCCGACTGCGCCGAAGGGGAATCGTCAAGACCTTTGTACATTACCGACGGAAGTTCCGGCGCAAAGAGCGAATATCCGGGGAAAACTCCCCATACGGGAGAAAAATCTTCTATGCTTTCCATGAATTTATTACCGTCGTATGTTATGTCTTTTCCGAAATAATACAGATGCCTTTTAAAACCGCGTCCCATTCTGAAGTTAATACCTGTTTTGGTAAATGTTAAGGGAATGTCAAGAAAGACGGAATGTCCCGATTGCGTAACGGAGTTTACGCCCGTTGAATTGGTATTACCTTCCAGCGAAATAACCGCTCCAATGGGTTTTGTTCTTTCCGTTAAAACAAATTGCGCCTGTGTTTTTCTGGCATTAGCGTCCCTGCCTTTGTCGGGCACAAGCGTCTCCCATGTGTCCAGCCAAAAATTACCGTAATTGTCCATCTCGGCGGTAACGTCGTTTCTTGTCCACAGGGCTTGAGCGTTTATCGCGGCTGACGGAATATATTCATTTTGCGGAGTGTAACCAAGCCCCGCATTCCACTTTTGCAAAAGTTTTGAATAGTCATATAACGCGTCCGCCTCAAACTTCGCGAAAAAGTCCGACGAAAACGCCATGTTAAAATTATGATGCGCGTTGTTATCGCGCGGAGAGTCATAAAACGTTTCTTTTACGGAAAAAGGACCGAGTATTTTTGAGACCGAATGATCCGCGCTCCAAAGGTAAGTGTCTTGCGCGGCTGTAAACGCGTAGTTACCGGCAAGTTTTACGCCGAATACGGAGAGCCCCGCTCCTGTGCGATTTGTTAAACTGCCTGAAAAATCATTTTCTTCCGTTTCGCTCTGAGCGCGACCTTCGGATTCAACATTGGTGTATACGGTAAAATCCTCTAACATTGGAATATCGCCCGCAAAGAGCAATGTCCCCGGTTTTGTAAATTCAAAAGCCGTGCCCGCGTTCATTCTGTAATACATAACCGAATCTTCAAGAATTATTTCATCAATACAGATAGTTCCGTCATCAAGAGCGTCGCCGGAATCAGGGTTTATCAAAATTGCGATATAACTTGTTCTTCTGCCCTGAGCGTCCTGCGGTTTTCTTTTCGGCTCATAACTCAAAGCCGCCGCCGCTATCCTTCTTCCGTCTACAGTTATACCCTTATTATCTCCTTGATAGCGTATTGTAACTTTAGACCACTGATGAGCGGTAAAAGCGTTTAACGGTATTTCCGCTTTTAATTGATAATCGGAAAGGGAATTCGACCCCGCGGCGGCAATAAATTTCAGTGTCTCATTTTTTACCGACTGTTGCTCCGTTTTAACAAAGAACGATAATTCCCTGTAATCCGCTAACGGTAATTCGGCTACTCTGCCGTCGATACCGGCGGAAAGTCCAATATCAATCATATCCTTCCAGTTAAGTTTTAACACTCTCTGCGCGGTATCGTTGGGGTGAAGTTTTTTTATTATATCGCCGTAAGCGGAGCCGAGCGAATTAATTCCCGAATCATAAGTTTCAATGACGGATATATCTTTATCGGGGTTTCCGTTTACAGCGTTTGCTCCGGCATTATATGTTACAGGTCTAAACGCCGCTCCCCGCGCGATGGGCGGGGCAAGCAGAAACCGCCCGGATATTTCATTTGTATCGTTATTCACAACGATAATACGCAAATATTTCGCGTCTCCAAGTTTTAATCTGTCATCATCGTCTAATATGAACTTAGCGATTCTTTCTTTATAATTAAAACCCGTATCTGTGTAAGGAGCGGTGGAAATTCCTGTCCAATCATCGGTAAAAAGCATTTTTTCCCATATTAAATTGGTTTCTTCCGTATAAGCGAAATCTTTTCCTGAAAGAGAACCTATTTGAATAATTACCCTAAACTTATCAGGCGAATTTTTATTAAAATCATAAAATCTAAACGGAATCTCTATTTCGCGCGCCCGCGAAAAAACACTCGCGTCATTGTATATGGGAATTTGAAAGCCCGTCCATTCATCTTCTCCCAAATCAAACTCCGCGGCAAGAACTTGAGTGTCGCCTAACTGACGGTCTTTAACGGGATATGGTCTGTTAATTCCCGAAACGAAAGGGGCGTTCCAATCAAGGTACATAAGGTTATTGCCAAGCACGGTGTTGTTATTGTAATTCCTGTAGATTAGATCGGCGCGGTCATGCAGGCTTAACTCAGCATTATCCGCAATTATAAAAGGCGGGTTTGAAATAAACGATGTTTCAGGCGTAAGGGATAATATCACTTCATTTCCTTCCATACCCGCGGCGCGGTAAAGACCCGTTGTATCCGTTTGAACAAAAGCGAAACCTGCGGTAATTTTCGCTTTTAGATAATCATAGTCCCACGCCGTCTTCGCGCTTATTCCCGCACTGCCCTGACTGGAACTTTCTTCCTCGGTATATGAATCTTCCGTTATATTCCAGCGAACTCCGACTGCCGCCCCTGCCGAAAACGGACTCGCTCCGTTACGGTAAATCGCTCCGAGACCCGCCGCAACGCTCCCCAGGCGAGCGCCTTCACTTTTTTTCAAGTACGTTATGCGAATAATCTCACTTTGTCCAATGGATCCCTTAATTGCGACCTCGCCTGAAGACTGGTTATAGTTAAAATCCGTGTATTGAATGCCGCTGCGCCAAACCTGCACGGAGCCGGGAATTACGTCCGTGCCGATAAAATAGCCGCTTGAATCGCTTAAATTTGTAAAACGTATAACAATATCGCCAGAAAAAACATTTGAAGAAGGCAGATAAATCTCAGGGTACTCGCCGGCTAACGGCCAGCAGTTTTGAGGGTCTCTCAAATTTCTGTTTCCTGCTGCGGTTACAAGTTGATACACGCCCTTTTGACTTACAATACCGGAAAAAAGCGTTTCATCTATAACCGCCGTATTTTCCAATAATATTAATTCATAGCCTCTTACCTCGCCGCCTGAAGAAGTTCGCACTAACGCGGCTTTTTCGGCGGAGCTTGAAGGAGCGTCGTAGCGGTTTCGTTTTTCAAAGGGCGAAAACGCTCCCGGCTGATAAACAACAAGGGCGGGACCCATAGCGAAGTCAACTTTACCGGGAACCGCCGCGCCGTTTCCGCACTGCGGATAATCTTCCAGTTTTATTAACGTACGAGTAGGATCAAACCGCTTTTGAACTCTTTCTAAAAATTTGTCGGTACCGCTGCTACTGTAACTGCCCATCGAAGTATTCCACGGGTTATTGTTCCCGCCTTTCGAGTACGCCACGGCAACCATTCCCGTCGGTCTTATACTCAATTCCAAAATACCCTGCGCTCTTGAAAAAGCGTATTCGCTCTGCATGGCATAACGCCAGCGCCTCCCAGTTGAATAATCGCGCACCGTACCTTTATCGTCTTCAATGTAAATCGTTATTTCGGGATTTACATCGGTATCAGGCAGTACAAAAGAAATTCCGCGCAGGGTATCCTGGGGCTGTAAATCGCTGTAGGTTCTCTCCCTGCCGCCTGTAAATGATCTTTCCTCTCTGGAAGCCGCATCGTATCTAACCAACGTATGTATTCCAATATCGCTTGTTCCAAAGCGGCTGTAAAAACCGAATGAAGAAGGAGAGTCGCCGCCAAGATCAAGGTATGGGAACGTGGGGAAATCCAGCCCCGTGTTGCCGACGCCTGCGTATTGTAAAAATTCTCCCGTCTGTCCCTGATAGCCCGCTCGGTAGGTGTTTTGCGTTGAATCGTCCGTAAAGTTCGCCTCTACAAACCAGCGGTTGTTAATCCACAGCGATAAGGTTAAATCGACTTCCTGTTTGAATAAAATCGGCGAATCGGGCGAGGCAAAACCAAGCCCAAGGGGCGAGTAGGAAAAGCCCGAATTACCCTGTAAATCGCCCGCCCACGAGCCTGCCGCAAAAAGGGAAACATCGGAACTGCCGAGAGAAACCTTCATAAGCTCCTGCCGAGCCTCTCCCGTAATTCTGTATCTTAACTCATCCATGTCCAATTCCGTATCGGTTTCTTCCTGACCGAATACGGCAAACGGGAGAAAAATGAGAATGACGATAATAGCCCTTCGCAAAAAATTCATTTTAAGATATAATAACCTATATTTTAATGATTGTTTCGATGATACAGATAATATTTGAGATTCCCGACACTGCCAATATCAAGGAAAAACGGCGGGTGATTAAGTCTGTACTGGAAAAGATGAAGAAACGCTATAATTTAAGCGCGGCGGAAGTAGACCTAAACGATTCGCTTTCCTTCGCCCAAATCGGCGGCGCGCTTGTTTCCAATTCCAAAACATTCGGGGAAACGGTGCTTAGAAAGGCGTTTGATATGATCGAGAAAGAGACCCATGTCCGTATTCAGGACATGAAAATACATTCGGAGGAATTTTAATGAAAACCAAACAAACTATAAGCCTTTCGCTTTTATTGATTATTTTCCTGTTGCTTAATTCGTGCATCGGATTATCTTTAAATATTCAAATGAACAAAGACGGTTCAGGCAAATTGGCTATGGAATACCGTATTTCAAAAATGCTGGATAGCCTTGGCGGTCTTGACGGCAATGAATCAATGCCGACCATTCCCGTTGGTAAAACAGATTGGGAAAGAACAGTAAACAGAGTACCGGGCGCAAAGCTTTCATCATTTTCATCAACCGAGGATAAGAAAGATACCATCATAAAAGTTGTAATTGATTACAAAGACGATAAAACGCTTATTACGCTGCTTGCCCCTGTCTTGGGAAAGACATCGATAAACAGACAAGAACAAGGCGGTAATCTTAATCTTAGCCTCATGGATGATTCAATAGATTTATCGGACTACAGCGAAGAAGTGATAGAACAAGCGCGCGTTTTTTTTGAAGGTTATGATGTAGCGGTTAGTTTTAGCGGACAGGGTAATTCCAAATTAACGCTTACAGACAAAAACGGCAACGACATTCCCGTTCAGTCAAACGCAAAGGCAATCCTCTCCGGCAAAAAAGTTTCCTATTCCATCGGCATTATGGATTTAGTGTCAATGAGAAGCGGATTGATACTGCATTTTACTTGGTAGTCCCTAACACTTCCGTAAACCGCAAAATTTTCCAACCGTGTTTTTTTGCCTTGCGGGTAAGGATACCGTCGGGGTTTACGGCTACGGGGTTTCCGCAGTATTCCAGCAGCGGCAGGTCTGTGTAGGAATCGGAAAAAAAGCTGACATTTTGAGGATTAATGCCGTTGGTTTCCATCCACGCTCCGGCGGCGGTTTTCTTTTTTGGTCCGAAAAAACTGTACCCTACCAGATTACCTGTCGTTATTCCCTGCGAATACTCCAACTGACAAGCCAGAGAGCCTTCTATTCCAAAATATTTTTCCAACGGTTTTATGATAAAATCAAATGACGATGTCGCAAATATTACTTTCTCGCCTTTTTTTATTAAATCTTCAATAATAATTTTTATGCCTGTATAAATGTTTTTTTTAATTCGCTTTTCAAAGCATTCAGCGGCTACGCGTTCAAGGGCTTCTTTTTGAATACCTGCCAATCTTTTAACGGCGTTTTCTATAAAATCATTGTTAGGGAGCGCAAGTTTGTATTTTACCCAGTCAATTATTAAATGGCTTATCTGCGAAAAGCGTATTATTTTTTCTTTTAACGCCATCTGCACAAAATATTCCGCGCTTGTTTTTCTTACAACAGTGTGATCAACGTCAAATATATGCACATTAGCGTTAGGATTATTATTCGGCATTAAATAAACTCCAGATATTTACATTCGTTATTTATATGCCCCGCGTATTCACCGCGCAATTTTTCTGGCAAAAGACGAGCCATTTGGGACATAACTTCCGTCATTATTTTTTCTCGTTCTTCTTTTCCGGGCATTTCTTGGCATTTAATGCGGAAAGGCCGCCCCGCCCTAAAACAAAAAGGCGTGCGGCGCAGACGGCGTATATTCTGCCAAATGTTTTCGCCGCCATGATGGGCGACTGGAAGTATCGGCACATTCGCTTCAAGAGCAAGTTGAATTATTCCCGGTTTTCCTTTTCCCAAAACGCCGTCCTTGCTTCTTGTCCCCTCGGGCGCTACGCAAATAAAATACCCTTTCTCTATCGCTTTAAGCGCCTTTTTAAAAGATTCGCTGAAAGCGCCCTTTCTGTCAATGGGAATCGCCTTATATGTGTTAAAAATAAACGACTCTACAATGTTGTTCCATGTTTCCGATTTAACAATTCCCGACACATACAAAGGATAACTATGAGTTACAAGGATAGGAACTTCCAAAAAATTAATATGGTTAAAAATAACCAGCATTGGTTTGTTGTTTTTTAACGCCTTGATAAATTCCCTGCAGTCAATTTTACAGATAACGCTTAATATTCCTTTCATGAAATAAGTTACAGCGAATCTTCTAAAACCCACATTACGCCTCAATAAGCCGCAGAGCGTTCGGGATACAGGTTATCTCCAATTCCTTGCCGTCATAACAGACGGTTTCTCCGTCGCAGTGCGCCGCCATTCCGCCTTCAAGAGCCTTTAAATGGAAACGCACTCCCTTGCCGAAAGTTACTCCATTACATTCTCCCTGTGTTCCTTTTGTATAATGAGACATTATTTTAAGCAGAGCAAAACGTGATTTTTGATGCTGCACATAACAGATATCCAAAAGCCCGTCGTCAAGTACGGCGTTAGGTCCCATATAGAAACTTCCGCCCATTCTTCTGCCGTTTACAATCGAAACAAGAACCGCGGGAAGCGTTACTTCTTTGCCGTCAAAATTAATTTGCAAAACGGGCGAAGGCTCGTAGCGGATAAGAGTGATAAGAGCGCCGACTGCGTAGGAAATGCCGCTTTTTATTTTTAATTTTGCCGCCTCAAAGCCGACTTTGGTGTCGAAACCGATTCCGATTCCGTTGACAAAATAGCGTCCCTCGGGGAAAAAGCCGCCTTTTACAAATCCGGCGTCAAGCGGCTTCGCGTTTCCGGTGGTAAGTAACGTTAAAGCGTCCTCGACATCTTGCGGGATATTGGGCGTAGCGGAAAAATCATTGCCGCGCCCGATGGGGAGGATTCCAAAAACAGGAGGGGTTTTCGCGCCTCGTCTTAACAGACCGTTTACAACTTCGTTGCAAGTTCCGTCCCCGCCCGCGGCGACCGTTACATCGTCCGCGCCGATAGGTAAGTCACGCGCCATATTAAGCGCGTCGCCGACTCCTTTTGTAAGGAGTATTTCAAAATTAAGCCCGCTTTCACGCAGAAAACGCTCGATTTTAGGGTGCTGCTTAGCCGCCTTCCCCTTCCCCGCCGTAGGATTCAATATAATCCAAAACTTCCCAAATTGTGCCATGTAAGAATTATACCATAGTTTGTAATATTAATACAGGTATAGAAAAAATTCTTGCAAACATATATAATGAATACAATAGGAAAGAATGATTAAAATGCGAGCGTTCAAACCCGCCGGACGGCTATATTTCTTATTATCCGTTCTGTTTTTAATAATGACAAACTGCGATTCCAATCCGTATTTTATACCGGTAAAGTATATTGACGGCGTACCAACTACCGGCGTTGCAAAAAAGCCTTTAACCCTTACCGGCACGGTAAATCCCGGTTCTGCAAATAATAACGTTATTGTTTGGCATATCGTAAACGCCGGCGGTACCGGGGCTGTTTTAAACGGTAATATCCTGACAACGGAAACGGAAGGAAGCGTTTTAATCAAGGCAAAAATCGCAAACGGTTCGGCTGAAGGCAGGGACTACACTCAGGATTTTAAGATTGTATTTAAAGCAACAGATGGAAATCCGGGTTCAGAGGGCGGCGATGAAGTCCCTGTTGCCGGCGTAACACTGGATCAAACAAGCTTGAATCTAAAAGTAGATACTAAAGCAACACTTACAGCAATTGTAGAACCCGCTAATGCAACAAATAAAAATGTAACGTGGAATTCAAGCGATACTACCATAGCAGCCGTAAGCGCCGGCGGTGTAGTTACCGCTGTTTCCGTTGGAACAGCGATAATTACTGTTAAAACAACGGACGGCAATAAGACGGCGACTTGTAGTGTTACGGTACAGGATGATAATGTAGATGTCACAGGCGTAACACTGAACAAAACTAGCTTGAGTTTAATCGTAGGAGCTGCGGAAACTCTTACCGCAACTGTAGCGCCTAATGGAGCTACAAATAAAAATGTGGCATGGAGTTCAAGCAATTCTGATGTAGCAACCGTAAGCAATGGTACGGTTACCGCTGTTAGCCCTGGAACCGCAACAATTACTGTAACTACACAGGACGGTGGAAAAACAGCTACTTGTACTGTTACATCAATATCAATAGAAATGGTATCAATATCCGCCGGGACATTTACAATGGGTAGCCCCAATGGACAAGGGATAGGAACAGATGAATATCCTGTACATAATGTAACGCTAACAAAGAATTTTTATATGGGTAAATATCAAGTAACGCAGGAACAGTATCAGGCGGTAATGGGGACAAACCCAAGTAATTTCAAAACATCTGTAAACGGAGAAACAGGAACACCAGGCAAGCTGCCTGTAGAGACTGTAAGCTGGTATGATGCACTTGTGTTCTGCAATAAATTAAGCATAATGGTAGGCTTAACTCCTGCTTATAGTATATCTAGTAAAACTGATCCGAAAGACTGGGGAACCGTACCAACCAGCAGTAACACGACATGGAACAATGTTCAAATAGTTTCTAATTCTACCGGGTATCGTTTACCGACTGAGGCGCAATGGGAATATGCGTGCCGTGCCGGAACAACAACTGCGTACAACACAGGACCTACGATTAGCGATGACACAGGATGGTATACAGCAAACAGCGTAAATAAAACACATCGGGTGGGTTTAAAACAAGCTAATACATGGGGATTATACGACATGCATGGGAATGTGTTAGAATGGTGTTGGGATTGGTACTACATATACTCAGATACCTCTCAGAGTGATCCCACTGGTGCGTCCTCTGGATCAAAACGTACATTACGCGGCGGAAGATATAATGATCCGGCTAATAATTTGCGTTCAACTTTCCGAAACAACGTCAGTCCGGACAGTGCTGGCAGTACCGCAGGCTTCCGTATTGTCCGTCCGCAATAGCAAGCGCATTTTGTGCATTACTTACAATAACATGTGCAAAATTCACCGTTTTACTCCACTTTTATCAGCCTATTTTCGTTGATAAATTTAAGAAAAAAGCGTATATTTATAGAATACGAGTATTTTTATTATAAAAATGAGGATTTTTTCGATATGGGTGAAAAAAAGAGATTTTTGGAAAGACGAAAAAGTCATAGAATACGTTTTTCCATCGGCGCAAAACTTATTACCATTATCTCAATAATCGTTTTGGTTTCTTTGGGTTCCATAACCGCGCTTGTGTCGTGGCTGGTTCGGGAAGACCTTAAAATTTCCGCCGAAGATAATAACTTCCAAATAAATATGCGAGCGGCGACTGAAGTTGAACAAACTCTCGATAAAATGCACTTGCTCTCACTCATGTTTACACGCACTGCCTCGGCTCTTGGGATGCGAGGCGGCGCAATACAGGAAGAAGCCAACTATTTCTTTAATCAAAACCAGCAGATTGCGGCTCTTTTCTATACCTCCGCTCAACCTGCCGCTTGGACAAACCGCGTATTTGTCAACGAGCGTTTTTTCCTTTCACGCGGAATCGACATATCGCTTGCGGAAACCTTCCGAGTCAACAGTAAAAAAATACTGGAAAACGCCGCTATAGGGAAAACGGCGCTTATCAACGCATCGCCCCAGTTTACCAAAGAGAAAGGGGCAACCTCTCTTGCCGCCATGTTCTTTCCGTTACAGGGTTTGCGGGGCGGCGGCGGGTGCGTTTTATTTTCCAGCGATAACCTTAACGAAAGTTTCGGCATAGGCGTAAACGCTTCATATTTAATAAACGCCGACGGCGATATTGTCGCCGATGCCGACCCCGAAAGAGTAAAAAACGCCGTGAATCTTTCCGGTCAGGATATTATCCGTCAGATTTTTACCGGTCAGGACAGAAACAAACAAATGTTGGTCAAGCTTGACGCTCAGCGGACACAGAGCGGCACATCGGTTCCTTTTTTCTTATTTCGCTTAACGGAAAAATTAAAAAAACAGGACTCCGGTAAAACACGCTATTACCTTGCCTATACTCGGCTTAATACTGCGGGAAGCGTCGTAATCACAACCATAGAATACGACAAAATATTTGAAGGCATAGCCGCTACTACGAGGCGCAACTTCTACCTAACCGCCGCAATATTGTTCCTTTCCATAATGTGTATCTGGTTTTTCGCAAAAAGCATTTCCGTGCCGCTTAAAGCCTTGGCAAGGGCGGCACGTTCCATTGAAGGCGGTATCTTCGACGTGAAACTGCACGCTACAAGCAGCGATGAAATCGGCTTATTAACTTCCAGCTTTGGAAAAATGTGCGCCGCTCTTAATATATTCGGAAAATTTACAAACCGTGATATTGCGGTTCAGGCAATGCGCGGCACGATTAAGCCGGGCGGCTTGTCTAAACACGCAACTATCTTTTTTTCCGATATCCGAGGCTTTACCGAAAAATCGGAAAACTTTGTAAAGGCTTTCGGAGACGACGCTTCCAATCGTATCGTATATTGGCTAAACGAATATTTAACCGGCATGGTTGAGTGTGTTGAAAAAACCAACGGCATTGTGGATAAATTTATCGGCGACGCTGTAATGGCGCATTGGGGAACAGCCTCCACCGCCGGAACTCCTAAGGAAGACGCTCTTAACTGCGTAAAAGCGGCGCTTATGATGAGGGTGGCGCTTTACAAATTAGACATGAACCGAAAAAAAGAAAACCCGGGAAATCCGCCCATTAAAATCGGCTGCGGTATCAACACTGGTATAGTTACAGCGGGACAAATTGGTTCCGAGCTTCGCATGGAATACACCGTCATAGGAGACCCCGTAAATCTCGCTTCCCGTGTTGAAGCGCTTAACAAACCGTTGGGTACGGACATACTGATTACCGAAGATACATGGAATCTGGTAAAGGACTATATCATTGTCGAAGAAATGCCGCCTGTAACGGTAAAAGGAAAAGAAAAACCCGTGCGGCTTTTTGCCGTTGTAAACCATATCGCCGTTAAGTCGGGTCCCAAAACTTTGGCGGAAGTACGGAAATTGTTAGGCTTAAAAACGCCTAATATTTCAAATGTAGACGTCAACGCCCATGAAGATAAGTATAAAATCGGCGGCAAATAAAAATGAGAAAAGAAGATAAACCGGACAGTAGATTCCGTTTTAGGGATTTCCTTGTTATTCTGTTCTGTCTTTCCGGAGCGGTTTACAGCATTAACCTGTTCAGACTTGATCTTTTTCAAACTCTCAACGGGCAGAATAAAACGCCTATCGGTTCTGTTTTTATAAAAAGAAATACCGTTCAGCGCCGTATGTCGGACAGGGTTCTTTGGGACAGACTGATAAAAGAATCGCCCGTATATTCCGACGATATGATCCGCATAGCGGATAATTCCGAAGCGGAACTTCATATAGGCGGACATGAAATCAGTTTGAATGAAAATACGCTTGTCCGCCTGCACTACGACGATGAAACCGGCGAATTAAAGATTGAACTTACAAGCGGAAACTTAGGGCTTGTTACCGCTTCCGAAGGCAAGAACAATGTAGTTTTAAATATTATGGGCCGTCAGGTGGAAACAAAGCCCGGAACCGCTCTTAACGCCGCCGCAGGAGATAACGGTATTGCCCTGCAAGTCAGCGAAGGTTCGGCGGCGGTAACTACGGAAGAAGGAAAAAATCTTGAAGTATCTTCCGGCAAGATGATTGCGATAGATGAAGAAGGTTCTCTTCGCTCGGAACCGGCGGCTCTTGTTACCCAGCCTCGTCCAAACGCCGTTTACCGAAAAATCGGCAAAGAGCCGATTAACGTCGGTTTTTCATGGAATAGAATCAACTTTCAGCAGAATGAAACCCTGCGTTTGGAAATAGCGGAAGATCAAAATTTCAGGCGTTCTGTCCGTACGTTTAACGGACTTAATGATTCGGCGCAGGCGGCGCTCAACGCCGGTCTTTGGAACTGGCGGCTTACTTACAACAACGTTGTTTTAGGTTCGGGGCGTTTTACCGTAACGGAAGCTTCCGGTTCCGAATTATTAAGCCCCGCCAGAAACCAGCAGTTTTTTTATGAAACCGAACCGCCGAAAATTTATTTTCAGTGGTCGCAAACGGAAGACGTTTCGCATTACATTTTTGAAGTGGACGTTACCCCCGAATTCAGAAACCCCGTTATAAAAAAACAAACGGCGGTTACGTCTTTTTCCGATTCAAGCCTTACAGAGGGAATCTGGTATTGGCGGGTAACTCCTGTTTTTTCTCAAACCAATGAGAACGGAGGCGTTAATCCCCGCACCTCGGCTTTCCGTATTGTAAAAGAAAAAGAACCGCCTGCAGCGCCTTTGTTTACTTCGATTGAACTTGAACCGAGACCGGCTCCTGTCTTTACTCCGCCCCCTGCTCCCCCGCCCGCTCCGGCTCAGACGCAGCAAGTATCCGCGCGTAATTCTCAGCCTGTGCGTATAACACTTGAATCGCCGGCACATGAAACGTCATTGCCGGGACTTACAGCCGTACGTCAGCAGACTGTATTCCATTGGAACAGTAACGACGCGGTGGGAAAATCAAGATTTGTTCTTTCCCGCAATCCAAATCCGCTGACAGGAAAGGCTGAGATAGAAATACCGGATCCAAACAGGACTATCCGTCTTGATCGTCTTGAAGAAGGCGTTTGGTACTGGACAATAGAAGCGCAAACTCCCGAAGGCATAGACATTACGGCGCAAACCCCGCATAAATTACAGGTATTGCCCGTTCCCCTGCTTCCTGTTCCCGCCGACCGTCTGCCCGCCGAAGGACAGAAGATAGGTATAGAAGAACTTAAAAAAATTACTATCAATTTTAAATGGTCGGCAGTAGCCGGAGCAAACGCTTATATTTTTACGCTTTATCAGGAAACAGGCGGCGTACGAAAGCAAATTGCACAAGTGGGACCGGAGAACCGCACATCATGGACAGCGGAGATTAAAACTCTTGGAAGGGGAAATTTTGTCTGGCAGGTAGAAGCTGTAAACGTAGGAAAAAACAATGTTATTGAACAGCATGGAAGTCCCGGAGTAAATAATTTTGTTATAGATATTCCGCACCCGGGTCCGATACATATAATCAACGAGCCGGAGGCCAAGAAATGACAAACAAAAATTTGTTTATCATTTTTTTAACGGCGTTGTTTTTTCTGGGTCGTTCTCTGTGGGCGCAAAGCGGACACTATGTCATTGAACAGCATTATGTTCAGCAGCTTGTATGGGTTGGAGATAAATACGCTCTTAAATACGAAGTACAGCTTGAAAGGAACGAAGGCAAGGGATACCGTTCATACTTGCGGGAATTCACCGAAAAGCCCACTTTTCAAATTTCCGTTCCTCCCGGAAATTATCGTTACCGCATAATCCCCTATGATTATTTGGAACAACCCGGCGAAGCGTCCGCATGGATAAACATCGATGTAAAACCAATCGCAATCGCCCCCGTTGAGGTGCAGAAAAACGAGGACGGCAGTTATGTTTTACATAATTACGACAATAAACCGATACTTCCCGGCGTTGACGAAGTTATCATAAAAAAACCGAATGAATTGGATAAAAAAGACGGCGTGCTTGTAGTTGATAAACAGACAACGGCGGCGGCTGATACTGAAAACGAAAAGTCGATTAATTTTTATATTAACGCCGCATGGGCTCCGTTAATTCCCCTATACGGCGGAATGCAGCAAGTTTTCGGCTCTGAATTTTATGCCGCCGGCGCTATGCTGCGTTTTGGTTTGCTTTTTAACACGGCAGGATGGTTTAATCCCGGAGTGGAACTGTCAACCTCATGGTATGCGCTTAATATGGATATAAAAAAAGATAACATCGGCGTACAGGCTGGAGCGACAGGTTTAAATTTTGTCGCCAGAAAACATCTTCCAAACCGAAGCATGGCTCTTACGCTAAGGGCGGGATTCGGTCTTGCTTTTCAAATAGGCGAAATAGAAACAGGAGCTTATTCATTCTCGATGGGTGGAATGGCTCCTCAATTAAATTTGGAATTATCATTTCTTTGGTTTGCGTTAAAGCATTTATACCTGGAAACAGGCGTTTGTTTTAACCATTTATTTTTTAAAGACAATTCTTCAGGTTGTCTGCGCCCCTGGCTAGGCATAGGGTGGCAGTTTTAGACAAGCGGTTTGACAGATAGAAAAAAAGGAGTATTTGTTGTATAATAAGCTCTTGGCAGGAAAAATGAGTAAAAAACCAAAACTCAAAACCGCCGCGCGGCTATATCTCCTTTCCGCCGTTATATTTCTAATAACGGCAGGCTGTACTCCCGATCCTTTCTTTGTACCCGTAGCCTTTATAGACGGCGTACCTGAAACAGGCACTGCCGGAATACCCCTTACCCTTACAGGAACAGTCAACCCCGCTTTTGCCAGCAACACAACAATCAACTGGCTTATTGACGACGCCGGAACCACAGGCGCAGCTTTAGACGGAAACATTTTAAACACCCTGACGGAAGGAACAGTTGAACTAAGAGCGATAGTACCAAACGGCATTGCGGAGGGAATGGAATATACTCAGTATTTTAGTATTGTATTCACTAAGGGCGAATACGACGCTATTTTTTACAGCATTCCCGAGATGAAAGCATGGCTGGATGAACAACCCAACAATAACGAAAACAAACCCTATAAAATAAAACTGATCGTGAGCGACCTTATCGGCTCTTCCGATAATGGCTTTTACGATCAGCCCGGAAGCGCCGGAAACGCGCTTTTTACCAATCCAAATAAATACGTTTCTCTTGATCTTTCCGGCAGCACTTTTACCGAAATTGGAAATTACGCTTTTGATACTTGTACCAATCTTACCAACATAACAATATCGGATAACGTTACCAGAATTGGAAGAAACGCTTTCACCGGAACAACATGGTTAAATAACCAGCCGAACGGCGTAGTATATGCGGGGAAAGTGGCGTACATTTACAAAGGAACTATGCCTGCAAATACCGACATAACATTACTTAACGGCACAAAAGGAGTTGCCGTAGATGCCTTTAGCGGCAACGCCAACCTTACCGGCATTATCATACCTAACAGCGTTACCAACATTGGGGAACAAGCTTTTTACAACTGCGCCAACCTTACCGGCATCATCATACCGAATAGCGTTACTAACATTGGGGAACAAGCTTTTTACAACTGCGCCAACCTTACCAGCGTAACGTTTGAAAGAGATGATACCAATTTAAACTCTGCGTTCCTAGGCGACCTGCGCGATAAATACACTGCTACCCCCGGCGGCGGTATAGGAACGTATACCACAACCGCGCTGGTAAACAATTCTTCGGTGTGGACAAAACATGCCTATGTCCCCGTAACCGGCGTAACGCTTTACCCGAATTCTCTTCCCGTGACCGTAGGAGATAATGCTACTCTTAATCTTGCCATAACGCCTGATAATGCGACAAATCAAAATGTAACATGGAGTTCAAGCGATACGAGTGTTGCAACCGTAGACAACGACGGCAATGTTACCGCCTTAACCCCCGGAACAGCGACAATTACCGTAACCACGGCGGACGGCGGCAAAACGGCGCAGTGCGCGGTTACCGTAAAGGCGGCTGTAGCCAAGGAAGCGAGAATTGATACAACAGAGTACGACACCCTTACTGAGGCGATCAGCGCCGCCGCAAACGGCTCGTTAACAAATCCCACAGTAATAGTCATTTTAAGAAATATTGCCGCTACTAGGAATAGTACTAATGATTATGCATACAGCATACCCAAAGACAAGTACATAAAGCTGACCGTTGAATCGGGAGAGAACCGTACTATCACGGCTTCCGCCGGAAATTTCACGTTATTTTATATGAATAATTTATCCAGCGCCCTTACGCTGGAGGGTAATGGCACGGGAACCCTTACATTAGACGGAGGTAAAGCGGCAGCCGAATCAAACCGTCATGGCGTGTATGTAAGCGGAGATCCAAGCTTTACAATGAATAACGGCGTTATCATTACCGGTTTTAAAAACACCGGTAACGGCGGCGGCGTATATGCCAACGGAAGATTTACTATGAACGGCGGCGAAATATCGGACAATACGGCAAACAACTACGGCGGCGGCGTGTATCATGTCGGCGGACTCTCTAACATGAGCGGCGGCAAAATATTAAACAATACCGCCACAAACAACGGCGGCGGCGTATTTGTTAACGGCGGAACATTTACCCTAAGCGGCGGCAGTATAGGAGAAACAGCAGCCAACAAAAACAGCGCGACCAACGGCGGCGGCGTGTATATTGGCGGCGGAACTTTTGAAATGAAAGGCGGTAAAATATCATACAATACCGCTTCAACCAACGGCGGCGGCGTGAATAACTCGAACGGAACATTTAACATGAGTAGCGGCATAATATCGGGCAATACAGCAAAAACCTACGGCGGCGGCGTGTATAGCAATTACATTTTTTCAATGATCAGCGGTGAAATATCAAGTAATGAAACAACAGGCGGAGGCTCCAGCCACGGCGGCGGCGTGTATATAACCAGCACTTCTTCAAATTTTTCCATGGACGGCGGTCAAATATCAAGTAATAAAGCAACAGGCTATGGCGGCGGTGTGTATGTTGCCGTTGATGGGAAATTTACCATGGATAACAACAGCAAAATATCAGGCAATCAGGCAATAAGCGGCGGCGGCGTGTTTGTAAACACTGCCGCGAGTACTTTTACCATGAAGAACGGCGAAATATCAGGCAATACTACTACAAACTCAGGCGGCGGTGTGTATTTGAACAACGGAACCTTAAAACTGAGCGGCGGCGGAATATCAAGCAATACTGTAACAGGCAGCGGTAGTAGCGGCGGCGGTGTTTATCTTGCAAACAACGGAAAGTTAGAAATGGAAGGAGGAACCATAGGAGGAGCATCAGGAAGTGAAAATAGCGCAACTAACGGCGGCGGCGTGTATGTTGATAGCGGAACCTTTGAAATGAAAGGCGGTAAAATATTAGGCAATACAGCAAACACCAACGGTGGCGGCGTTTCTAACAACGGAACTTTTACCATGAGCGACGGCGAAATATCAGACAATAAAACAACAGGCACCAACAACGGCGGCGGCGGTGTGTATAACAGCAAAAACTTTACCATAAAGGATAACGGCAAAATATTACGCAATACAGCGCCCAACGGCGGCGGGGTATATGCAACAGGCGGCAGCGAAAATAACTTTACCATGGATGGCGGTGAAATATCAAGCAACAATGCTACAGCCAGCTTAGGCGGCGGCGGCGGTGTGTATGTACTCAGTAGCGGAACTAAATTCGCCATGAGCGGCGGCAAAATATCAGGCAATACGGCTTCAAACAACGGCGGCGGTGTGTTTGTAAGTAACGGAACTAAATTCGCCATGAGCGGCGGTTATGTTTACGGTACTGATGGAAACACATATTATCCGTCCGGAACTCCAAATACAGCAGCAACAACAAACAACAGTGCGTCTATTTATGTAGCCGGAGCAGCGCAGTACGACGGCGCTTATGCCGGTGGGGTATATACTTCAGACAACATGATTCCCACCACAAACGATACCATACCGCCCTCTATTACTTCGACATTTTTACAAAACAAGATAAACAATGCGTCGGCAGGGAGTACTATCTCTCTGCCCTCAGGCAATTTCACAGCGGATAAGACCATAACAATAAATAAGGAAATTACTATTGATACCTTAAGCAATAATGTAACTCTGAGCCGACCAAATGCTATGATATATGATAATGATTATCTTTTTAATATTATAAGCGGAGGTAAACTTACCCTTACTGCAAGTGCGGGCGGTGAATTGGTTTTAATGACTTCTAACTCTGTTGGTAACTACTCCAAAACGTCTCATATTTATGTAAATACAGGAGGAACGCTAATACTGAAAACAGGTGTAAAAATAACAGCTCCCTCATCTTCTAATAGCTATAACCTTTCTGGAGTTATAGTAGATGGCGGTATATTCAACATGAGCGGCGGCGAAATCTCAAAGATAGGAAGACAAAGCGGGGTAATTGTTGATAGCGGCGGAAAATTCAATATGAGTGGCGGAATCATTAAAGAGTGCGCTGGAAATAACGGGAGTTATGCAGGCGGAGTAACTGTTTGTTCCGGTAATTTTACCATGAGCGGAAATGCTGAGATTAGCGGTAATTATGCTGGTTCTTCTAGTTCTTATGGCGGTGGAGGAATCCGTGTTCAAAACGCTGGAATTTTTTCCATGACGGGTGGTGTCATAAAAAATAATTGGACAACTTCTGATAGTAAATTCGGCGGCGGTGTGCTTGTGGAAAACGGTGGAACCTTTACCAAGACAGGCGGAATTATTTATGGTATGAATGCGACGACAACTGTCTGGAACAGAATAACAGAGAATCCTTCTCCTACTAATTCTTATGCAGGTCAAGGTTATGCTGTATATTGCCAAAATGGGCATAAAGTTAGGGACAACACCGCAGATACGACAGATTCTATGGATTCGACAACAACAGGTACGTCCGGCGGATGGAATGTTCCTCTCACAGCAGGTGCTGTAACTATTAGCAGCACAGACAGTAAAGTAGGAACCCCTTTAACAGCATCAATAACCACCACTCCTGACGGATCCGGCCAAATAGTATATCTGTGGAAAAATAACTCTTATATAGAATCCCGTACTACTACAAGTACATATACTCCTACAAGCTCTGGTAATTATACTGTAACAGTATTCCGCGCTGACAACAGCGGAAGCGTTACCAGTTCGGCAATTACTATAACATATTAGAACACGCAAAATAATACCGACAAAAAACGAACTATGCCGTGGGAATTGTAACAGCCTTTAGCCGAAAAAATTAAATTATTCCAATTTTCACTTTCTTGCCAAAAACGTTTGCGGCTTTTGCCAGAGTAGCTAATCGTGTATCGGAAGGATAGTTCTCCATTCGTGATACGACAGTTTTTCGAGTATGCAATTTTTTTGCAAGGTCCTCTTGCGTCATGCCGTTTTCAAGCCGAAGCTCTTTTATAATTGCGCCAAATTTGAAGGCTTCATAACCTACATCATAACCATCTGCAAATTCCGTATCCTTTTTTTTACGGTTTGTTACATATTTTTCCAGATTGCTCATCGTTTCCAGCCTCCGTTTTTACCAAAATATAAAGCAGAATTACTCCTTGCCATGATTCACCACTACGTTTAAGTGAACAATGTTAATTACTGTTCTTTTTTGCGGATAAAAGTTCCGTATGTTTGATTTCCATTTTTGAAAAGGCAAACAGTTTTTTTCCCAAGTCTTTAAGAGATGCCCCTATAAGATATACGGTAGTATCAATAACTAAAAAACGGTCATGGTAGGCATTTGATGTGCTGATGTGTATCGGTTCATATTGTGAATTATGCTTTTTTAGGTCTAAATGTAATTGGTCGGATATGCGTTTTGTATAAACTTGAGCGCTGACTTTTGTTTGCCGTTTTGACAGTAAAAGCAATACGCTTTCATCTATATAGTTGTCAATTAAAACTATTGATTTTTTTGCCGACTTTATTAAATTAGAGGCGAATATATAAGCGTCAAAAATTTGCCCTTCATAAAAAATGCCTTGTACCGGGGGCAGGGCGGTTTTGACAAAAAAATCTATTTTTTTCTCGGTTTTAGTTACACGGTTTTCAAGGCGCTCAAACCTTTTGTTTACCGCATAACCTTTCATTATATAGTTTTTCAAAACACGATTAGCCCAAATTCTGAACTGAATGCCCCGACTGGATTTTACCCTATAACCTACCGATAAAATCACGTCAAGACTATAATATTCAACTTGATATACTTTACCGTCTGCGGCAGTTGTCGCAAATTTTGCGACAACTGGATTTTTACCCTTTCCTTCTCCAACTGTCGCAAAATTTGCGCCAGTTGAAAATATCGCCAATTCTTCATTCAATGCATTGTTTATATGCTTTCCTATGGTCTTTATATCCCTGTCGAATAAAACGGCAATTTGCTGTCTGTTTAGCCAGACATTTTCATCTTCCAGTCTGACTTCAACCGAAACGGTGCTGTCGGGTTGATACAATACTAATTTGCTTTTACCCATTGATTTATAGTATAGCAAGGTTCAAGAGAAAAAAGAATCCCTCAAAATTGCACTAAACAACAGTATGATTATGCTCCCGTAGCGTCATCATATAATGGGCGTTAAAGATGTATGCCAAATAAAAGTTACACAGGCGAGGCAAAATCTTTAGGCATACATTTTGCTATCACTTGGGAAAAAACGGACTATGCCGAGGGAAAGGGGACAAACTCATTGGGTTTATAAAAAAACAGGATAGGCTCTAAATTACTTGACATTCATAATACTATGTAATATATTTTTTATATAGGCAATACTTTTGCCGGATTCGCCAACGGGGTTTCCCGTGCTACCGGCTTTGACAGTATTGCCTTTATTTTTTATTAACTCATTTACAAAAATATCATGAACATAGAATTTATTATCTCCAATTTACAGTGTGCAATCCAGTAATATTACTAAAGTGTTTAATATTATCAGTAACAAGAATATAATCATTGCATAAACAATATGTTCTTCAGCGATTGCTTTTTCAATATTTTCAATTACGTTATTGTTCCCTTTCAAATAAAATGAAACTATGTTTGAATCAAGGGCAAAAACACTCATAAAGTCGGAATTTCCCTGAAATGTAATTTTTGAGATAAAATTTCATCAAATTCAGAGGGCAGGGGATCAGTTTTATTTAATTCATTAATTTCATTGGTCAATTTTCTAAACTCTGCAAGTTTTTTATGTTTTTCCGAAATATTATTTATTACAGTCTCAATATTAAGCGTCACTTTAGACCCGCTTGTAATATTACATGGTCTTTCAGGTATGAAAACTTGTCCATCGTATACAGCTTGAACTGCGGTCATATTCTACCTCTAAATTAATTATAACGTAAATTTATAGATTGGTAAAGAACACGAAACGGTATCAAACACCGCTTTTCCCACGAATAAAATCCTATTCATTACTTTATCATATAAACTACTTTATCACCATGAGCGCCGATTAATTCCTGCTTTGTCGGATTAACAATTAAATCCATAGCTTCAAGCGGAATTGCGCCAAGAAGTACGTCGCTAGCATTAGGAACTACCACCGCCTGACAGGTAGTTTTGCGGTCTTTCCAGTGTATTTGTACAGGTTCGGTTAAATCGTAAGTCTGCGCCGAGCCGTCGGCAAGTTCCGCTTCATAGATGTCTACCACTTCAAGCCCCAATTGCTGACAGATTGCTTCATTTATAACTATGGTTGCCGCTCCCGTGTCAACCATAGCGGCAACGGTTGTTTGACGAATTTCAGTCTCTTTGGCGGAACCACGCCTAACATTGATTACATCGCCGGCGTTCTTTAAAATTATTTCCGCATGAACAAGTCCCATATGGTTATTATACCACAAACATCATTGATTGTAAAATATTATTCGATAATTTTTTTAAAAATAATTTCATTTTCAGTCAAGCAAAATGACACTTTCAACCTATATAATAGTATGATAAAAGGGAGTTTTTTACCCACAATTGCGCTAGTTACCATTTTTCCATAGCGAAAATCTTTTTTACCACTTGACAAAAAAAGGGAAATGTGTATAAAATGACATTATCTTACACATAGAGGGTAAATTCCTATGAGAACAAATATAGAATTAGATGACGTTCTTGTAAAAAAGGCCATGAAAATAACCCATATTTCCACAAAAAAGGCGCTAATAAATAAAGCGTTAGAAGAATTAATTAAATCCAATAACCGTAAAGAGATGTTAAAATATATTGATTCAAACATTTGGGAAGGAAACTTAAAAGAAATGCGGGCAATGAGGTGAGCATAATAGTTGATACCAGCGTCTGGATAGACAGCTTTAATCCCAAAATTAAAACGCCTGAAAAAGAAGCATTGGTGCAATTGATTAAAAATGATAATCCCGTATATTTATGTCCTATAATTTATCAGGAAATACTACAAGGTATAAGAGAAGATAAAACATTTGAACAAATAAAATTCATTTTGCAGCAATACAGAATGATAAATATAGATTTAATGTATATAACAAATCATGCGATTGATTTATACAGGCATTTACGGAAAAAAGGAATAACAATAAGAAAATCAATTGACTGTTTAATTGCGTCATATGCGATTACAACCAATATGTATCTATTACACAACGACAGCGATTTTACACAAATAGCCGCTGAAAGTAAATTAAAAATATACAAGATAGATAAAAAATAAGACACATAACTGCTTAATTTTTCTACGATTCCTGATAAACTTCTTCCCGTCCGTACCTTGCCGCGGTCATGTCATCAACTTCCGCCATCTGGTAATTCATCATCTCTTTGCGGTACTCTTTCTGACGCTTTTCTTTTAATTTTTCAATCGCCTTTAAATCTTTTTGCGCTTCTATGTACAAGGCGCGCTTCTCCTCTACCACAAGCTCCGCCTGCGCCGCCCTTTGCGCCAGTCTCTCCGCTTCCTGTTCCAGCCTTAAGATATAAACGTCCCATGAAGCCATGTCCTGCGGAGAATTAAAACGCTGTTGAACAGCTTCGTGCCGCTTCACCGCCGTAATTTTCATATCGTTTTCTATTTTGTTAAGAACGCTAATAGCCTGCCCAAGGGCAAGTTTACATTCATTCTCCTTGAATTTCCTTAATTGGAGAACTTTTTCGAGTCTGAATGTAAATCTTTTCATAAGTTGTTATTTTCCAAAATATTCATGCCGGGAAGCGAAGAAAATAAGGACGCTACACTGTTAAGCGCCATCTTTGTATCTTCAATATTAGCCGGCTTTTCCACCTTTTCGGGCGCTTCTTTTTTTACCTTCTGGCTAGATGTTTCAGCAAGTTTCTCATTTTTATCCGTCATTTCCTCAGGCGGAATATAAATGTCCGCTATTTCCGACATGGCGGTAAGCGTTTCTTCCAGAGACGAAGGCTCGTCCACTTCCTGCATAAGAAACTCTTCTATAACGCCATGCTTGGCGATAGATTCGTCAATTTCGGGGTTGGAACCTTGATGATAAGCGCCTACATTGATAAGGTCTTCCGCGCCGGCATAAGCCGCCATATTTCTTCGTATAACGCCGGACGCTTTTTTTGTCATCTGTCCCGATACTTTGGGCGCAAGACGGGAAATACTCTTTAGCACGTCTATTGCAGGGTAATGATACGCTTGCGCTAAATCCCTTGAAAGAACGATGTGTCCGTCAAGAATACCGCGGACTGTATCAGCGACAGGTTCGTCCATATCGTCGCCGTCTACAAGAACTGTATAAAAACCCGTTATGCTTCCTACGTCGGAAGTGCCCGACCTTTCAAGAAGTTTCGGCATGGAGTCAAACATACTCGGCGGAAAGCCCCTTTGCGCTGGAGGTTCGCCGGCGGCAAGCCCTATTTCCCTCATGGCGCGGGCAAAGCGCGTAACCGAGTCAAACATCAGCATTACGTCGTTCCCCTGATCCCTGAAATACTCAGCGACAGCCGTCGCGACATAGGCTCCGCGAAGACGGGCAAGAGGCGGAGAATTGGAAGGAGTAACAATCAGTACGCTGCGCGCAAGTCCCTCGGGACCAAGATCGTTTTCTATAAAATCGTTTACTTCCCGCCCGCGCTCACCTATCAGGGCGACTACGTTTACATCTGCGGATGTGTTGCGCGCGATCATTCCAAGGAGAGTGGATTTACCTACACCGGAACCGGAGAAAATACCCAGCCTTTGCCCCTTGCCTACCGCAAGGAGACCGTCAATGGCGCGTACGCCCGTTGTTATGCGTTCCGTTATTCGTCTTCTTTTAAGCGGATCGGGCGGGCTTGTAAGGGCGGGATAATAACAGTTAGACGAAATATCGCCCTTATTGTCTATAGGGTTTCCAAGAGCGTCTATAACCCGCCCCAGCAGTTTCTGCGATACGGGCACTTCAAGACGGCTTCCAAGAGCGATAACTCTGTCGCCTACTTCAATTCCGTCCGTTTCTTCATAAGCCATAAGCTGGACAATTTCATATCTTAGTCCCACAACTTCGGCTTTTATACTGCCCTTTCCCTTAGGCGCGATAATTCTGCATATCTCGCCGATAATCGCCTGAGGACCGTGGCTTTCAATTAATAATCCGTCTATTTTAACTATTTTGCCGATGCATTTTATCGGATCTGTTTTATCCGTGCATGTAAGATATTTATCAAAAATACTCGGCTCAGCCGTAATTGTCCGCATGCGGTCCCCCCTCCACAAGCGACTCCGTAAGTTTACGGAGTCAGACTGTCGGATTTTCTTCTTGTTAATTTATCCAATCCGCCTGTTATTTTTTTATCTACTTCTCTTTTGCCTTTTGTCGCCATTGTCGCCAAAGCGGCTAACGCGGCGGATGCGGTAAGAGCCGCGCTCGCTCCGCCTGAAAGTTCCGGATCATCTGAATCTGAATCGGAAGCCGCTAATTCGTTAGATGATTTACTAAGCGCGTCCATCATCGAGGAAGAAGCGGCAAGATCGCCGTTAAGATTCGCCGTTCTGATTACAGGCGGCGGAGTATTATTTTTTCCTCCCGGCTGTATGGGCGAAATTTCCAGTATTTTGTTTTCCAACTCGGCAAGCTGGCTCGCGATACGCGCGTCTATCTCGCCGAAGTCGGTTTCTATTATGCAGCCGCCTTGATCCACAGAACTGTCTTCCACAACCTGAACCGATTTGGCTCCTTCCATAAGACGGATAAAATCCTGTTTGTGTTCCGTTGCAAGCTGTAAATCTACAAGATTGACTCTTATGATGACATTTCCCTTTGCTCTTACTTTACGCAAAGCCTCAATAACATTGGAAATGATAATATCGCGCTGATTCTCGGAAATCACTTTAATAACTTTACGCGAAATTAAAAGCACTAAGGAGACTATTTCTTTTTCAGTATCGCTTAATATCTCTCCCCTTTTGTCCTGCGCTCTTTCCAGCACTGTTTGGGTTCTTTCGATAAGGCGATCAACTTCCGCTTTGCCTTCGGAAAATCCCTCTTCCTTGCCTTCCTTTCTGCCAGCTTCTTTTGCATCATTGCGTTCAGAATCCAAAGTACGTCTTACCTCGGCTTCTATTTCGTTTGCTTTTACTTTTGCGTCGTCAAGTATTTTCTGCGCCTCATCTTCCGCCTGCTGTTTTAATATTTGAGCCTCATCGGTTTGTCTTTTAACCTCCGCAAAGGCCGCGTTCTGCGCCGTCTGTACAATGCTTTCCGCTTCCGCTCTTGCCGAAGAAATCATTCGTTCTTTTTCTTCTTCCCATTGCGCCTTAAACATTTCCGCTTCGCGCCGCATATCATCAGCGGAAGGTCCTGAATATTCTTCAACCTCGCTGATGTCTTCTACGGCGTCATCTATGGTAGATAAATGAGCAATTTCGGAATATGAACTGGGTGATTCAATAACAACCTTATCACCAACCGTTACCAATTCATTCGGTCTGAACACAGCCTTTAACATAGGTTAACCTCTTCTTTCCACAATGCTTGGAGTTTCCCGCAAGGGAAACTCCTTAAGTTAGTCGTAGAACGCGAAGCGTTATACGACTAACTCGTCCTCACCTGCTCTGGCGACAACGATTTCACCCGTATCCTCAAGGTGACGGATAATGGATACAATTTTCTGCTGCGCTTCTTCAACGTCTTTCAAGCGTACAGGTCCCATGTACTCCATATCTTCCTTAAGCATACTTGCCGCGCGTTTGGACATATTCTTGAATATCTTGTCCTGTACTTCCGAATCGACAGACTTGAGCGCTTTCGCCAATTCCTGCGAATCGACTTCGCGCATAACTTTCTGTATGGCGCGGTCGTCCAGCATAACGATATCTTCGAATACGAACATTCTTTTCTTGATCTCTTCCGCAAGTTCCGGATCTTCGTCTTCCAAAGCCTCAATAATCTGCTTCTCGGAAGCGCGGTCTACAAGGTTCAATATTTCTACGATGCTTTCAACGCCGCCCGCCGCGGTGTAGTCTTCGCTGGACAACGATGAAAGTTTCTTTTCAAGAACGCGTTCAACTTCGCGCAATACTTCAGGACTTGTTCTGTCCATTGTCGCGATACGGCGCGCTACGTCGCTCTGCACTTCATGCGGCAGGTTTTGCAGAATAATGGAAGCTTTGTTCGGCTCCAAGTACGCCAAAATAAGGGCGATGGTCTGCGGGTGTTCCTGCTGAATAAAGTTCAAAAGGTGCGCAGGGTCTGTTCTGCGGATAAAGTCGAAAGGACGCACCTGCAAACTTGACGTTAAGCGGTTGATAATATCGATAGCTTTCTGGCTTCCGAGAGATTTTTCCAAAAGCTCTCTTGCGTAGTCGATACCGCCCGTTGAGATGAACTGATTCGCCATCATCAACTCTTGGAACTCCTGAAGAATCGCGTCCTTCTGTTCCGCGTCTATTGTTTCCAGCCTTGCGATTTCAAAGGTTAGAGTTTCAATTTCATCTTCACGCAGAAACTTGAAAATTTCCGCGGAGATCTCCGAGCCTATTGTTACAAGGAAAATAGCCGCTTTTTGGCGTCCCGTATATTCTTTTACATTTTTCTTCTTGCCCCCGCCTACGGCGGCTCCGGGCACTAATGCTGTTTTTCCCATAATTTATTCCTCCAATAACCATGTTCTGATGAGTTGAGCGGCATCTTCCGGATGCTCTTTCGCCAAATTGATAGCGCTTTCCATCAACTGCATTCTTGTGCGTTCTTCCAGTGAAATGGAGACGTCCTCTCCTTCCTGTTCCGCCTCGGCCATTGCGCTCTCCCGCAGCATCTGTTCGCGTCTTGCCCGCTCTTCTTCCGCAAGCCTTCTGCGTCTTTCCATCTCGCGAGAGATCATCCTAAACAGCATAAATCCAAATAACATTAATGTCAAACCTGCAATAAAAACAATTATTGTAATTTGCATTTGTTTCTTTCTAAAATACGCGGCGTCTTCCTCCGCATGCTCCGCCCTGCGATCAAATTGAATATTGGTTACGGTAACGGAATCTCCTCTTGCGGAGTTATATCCGATAGCGTCGCGTATATATACTTCTACCTTTTTAAGGTCTTCGGGAGAGACGGGAATATATTCCCTTTCAATAGTGCCGTCCGAAAGCACAATGGGTTGTTTCTTTTCGTCAAACTTTCTTTTCCATACTCCGTCAATATTTACGGAAACTGTAACACGATCAATTTGAGGGCTTTTTTCTCCCTTTGTATTTTGCTCGCCCCATTCATAGTTTTTTGTTCCCGTATTTTGTTCCATCTCTCCGTATAAGTTACTCATATCCTTAAAAGCTGGGGGCGTTTGCCCTTCAACTCCGCTGGGACCTTCAGGATTAGTTCCCGTACCTTTCCATCTAGTGGTAGCTGAAGTTTCTCCGGCGATAATCTCTATGGTTCTTTCCGAGTCGTCATACGGAAGACCGGGAGTCTGCGGCTTAATTATAGTGGGAAGGATATCTTTTCTTGTATATGATTCCTGACTGTAATTAATATCAAATTTTATGTTAAGGTCTCTTACGCGATCCTCAGAGAATATTTTTTGAACAGCCGCAAGTACGTCTCCCCTGTACTTTTTTTCCAGCGTCATTAATGATTTTTGCTGACGCTCTGTAAGGGCTTGCTTGTCAAAATCTTTCATTCCCTCAAAATCGTTCAGCTGATTACCGTAATTATCGGTTATGACGATATTATCATCATTTAACCCTTCAATCGCGGCTTTAAGAAGTTTTTGCATACCCTCAATTTTTTTTCTGTTTTGGGCAATGTCGCTTCCCGGCGTAGGCATGATGGTTACCGCCGCGCTTACCGGATTCTGATCAGTGGCAAAAACTTCTCTTTTGGGCCACACGATTCTTAACTCGACATTATCAACGCCTTCAATCGCCCTGATATGGTCGGCAATCATTCTTTGCTGCGCCCGCTGGAAGTTTACATTACGTTCCATGTCGGTAATTGTCCAGCGTTCTTTGTCGAAAATCTGCCAAGGATCAATTCCCGACGGAAGTAAATTTTCGCGGATAAGAATTACCCTCATACGCCTGGCTGTTAAGTCGTCCTGAACGCGCACGACATTATCAGGCGTTACCGTAACAACTACGTCTTCCTGATTAAGGCGCGTTACTATTTTGTCCAGCATAGATTCGTCGGTAATCGGTCTGTCATAGACAGCCGACAATACCGGGGTCGCTGATACCTTAAAGAGCGCGACAATTACGCCGATGACGACAACAGCTACCGCGGCAATGATGATCCTTTGAACAACAGACCAATTTGCCCAAATAGCTGAAACCTTAGAAATGATTTTTTTGAATAAATCGTTCATATCCCCTCCCGAATATAAATCCTATCTTGTATTAATCAGGTCTCTCCAACCTTGAACTAATCTGCTTAAAATATTACGCGTAACTCCAAGAGCCATGCTGGCTTCCGCCTGAGCTATCGTAATATCGTGAATATCAACCGAATTAGGGTCGATCATCGCCTGCTTTTCCAGATCGCTTACGTTTAACTGCGCTCCCGATACCTTATCCAGCGCTTGAAGCATCGCATCTTCAAAAACGCCGGCTCTTGTAACGCTTTGAGCGCCTAATGTATCCCTAAGCGTCAGAGCCTTATTTCCGTTTCCGAAATACGGACTGTCAGGCGACAGCATGTGTTTTTCACGATTGCGCTTCATCGTTATTGAGTAATCTTTCGCGGCGGACGCGCTTACAAAATCCTGACTGTTAAAAATTTTCAAAATTCCCTCCCTTTAAAATACTATTTTGCTCCTATGTCCAAAGCTCTTTGGAACATAGATTTTGATCCTTCAATAATCGCGGCGTTCGCTTCATAAGAGCGCGAAGCCGAAATCATGTCCGTCATTTCCGTAACAACGTCTACGTTGGGCATCTCAACATAACCTTCCCGCGGACCGGAAAGAATCGCGTCCGGGTGCGTAGGATCATAAACATAACGAGGTTCTGTTTTAAGATCCTTTTGAACTTCTACAACGCGCACTCCCCTGCCGATTCCGTCGTCCATGGAATCGGGAAGGAACGGAGAACGCCAAAACGGGCTTTCCGTTACAGGACGCATAACAACGCGGCTGCGCCTGAAAGGACCGCCTTCGGTCGTTCTTGTTGTGTTTACGTTAGCCATGTTGTTGGCGATAACGTCTAGCCTCATTCTGTTTGCGGTTAAACCTGTCGCCGCAACGCTTATCGAATTAAAAATTCCCATTTATTCCTTCCTTATCCTCTTAATACCTGATTTATCTGACTGAATTCAAACGCCGCGGCTTGCGCAAAGAGCGTGTAGCTCATCTGGTTCTGCACGGCAAGCATGAATTCCTTTTCAGGATCAACATTGTTTCCGTTGTTGTTGTATGTGCTTGCGTAATCTAAAACACGGCGAATCTGCACATCGCGGTAGTCCCTTTCCTTGTAATTCGGAAAATGTCCCGGGCGAGTCATATTCATTTCCAGCGCCGGTCTTTTATTTTCCGAGTCAAGCGCCCTTTTTAACTCGCTTTCAAAATTGACGTCTGTCCGCTTGAAATTCGGAACATCGGCATTAGACAAGTTATTGGCTATAACCTGCCTGCGGACAGTGTTTGCGTCCATTGTGCGGTGTAATAAATCGATAGTTTTGGCAAATGTATTCATAACATTCCTCCCTTCTTAAATTTCGGCAAAAATAAACCCCCTCTTTAACGTCCTACTATAGAATATACCTGCCAAGATCCTGATCCTTGACGATTTCAGCCAGTTTTTGGTTGACATAATCTACGGTTATGTCAACTTTTGTGGGGGCTATATCGGACGCTTCAAACGAAAGCTCTTCCAGCAGAGTTTCCATTATTGTATGAAGCCGCCTTGCCCCGATATTTTCCAGTTTCGAGTTAACCTCCGCGGCAAGCGCCGCCATGTGCTCTATCGCCTCGGGCGTAAAATTAAGCTCGACATTTTCCGTCCCAAGCAGCGCAATGTACTGTTTGATGAGCGCGTTTTTGGGTTCCGTTAAAATACGCAGGAAATCGTCCTTGCCTAGGGAATCCAATTCCACGCGCAGAGGGAATCTTCCCTGCAATTCGGGAATCAAGTCCGACGGTTTGCTCACATTGAAAGCTCCCGCCGCGATAAATAGAATATGATCCGTATTGACGGGTCCCCATTTTGTGTTAACCGTCGCGCCTTCAACAATGGGAAGAATGTCGCGCTGTACGCCTTCGCGCGAAACGTCGGGACCGCCGCCCCTGTCGCCCTTTACGGCTATTTTATCGATTTCGTCTATGAAGATTATTCCCGTCTCTTCCACGCGCTGGCGGGCTTCGTCGCTTACCCTGTCGCGGTCTACAAGTTTTTCCGCTTCCTCGACTCTTAGTATTTCCATCGCGCGCGGAACGGTTACGACTTTTTTCTTTTGTCCGCCGCCTAACATTCCGGCAATTCCCGAAAGGCTTGCCTCAAGATCTTCCATACTGCCGCCCATCATTTCAAAGGACGGAAACGTAGGATTCTGTCCGACCGTAAGCTCGACTGTTCTTTCGTTAAGTTTGCCTTCGCGAAGCATTGTCCTTAACTTCTCTCTTGTATCTTTAAATTTTTCATCTTCGCCGTCTTTAATTTCTTCCGCCGCGGGAATTGCGGCATCTTCTTTACTCTGCTCCTCAGCTTCCTGCGCTTCTTTGTTTTTCTTTAAACTCGGGAACCCCAGTTGTAATGTTGTCGCGATAATACTGCCGTTTGAATTCTCGGGGTTTATCGAGAAAGTGCCCATAGGTCTCATTATCGGAGCGGGACGCTGTTTTTTCTCTTTTTGTTTTTTTGGATTTACAGGCAGTAATAAATCCAAGAGCGCTTCTTCCGCGCGTCTTTCCGCTTCCTGTTTTACATTCTCCTGCATTTCCTGTTTTACCATTTGGAATCCCGCCGCCATTAAATCGCGCACCATGGACTCAACGTCTCTGCCCACATAGCCTACCTCTGTGTATTTTGTGGCTTCCACTTTTAAGAACGGAGACCCCGCAAGTTTGGCAAGACGTCGGGCGATTTCCGTTTTTCCCACTCCCGTAGGTCCAATCATAAGAATATTTTTTGGAGCGATATCTTCGCGAATTTCTGGAGCGAGTTTCAGCCTTCTTATGCGGTTGCGCAAAGCTACAGCGACGGCTCTTTTCGCCTTTTTCTGCCCTACAATATACTTATCAAGTTCCGCTACAATTTGTTTAGGCGTATATTCCTTTTTTTCTTCCATCAGCTTAATTCCTCTAATGTTATTTGCATATTTGTATAAATGCAGATGTTACCTGCAATCTTTAAACTTTTCTCCGCTATCTCCGCCGCCGAGAACTTGCTTCCCTCAAGGAACGCTAACGCCGCGGCATAGGCGTAATTCCCGCCCGAGCCAATCGCAAGCGCGTTTTCCGCAGGCTCTATCACGTCTCCCGTTCCGGAAATTAACAATGTTTTTGATAAATCCGCTACCAGCAGAAGCGCTTCAAGCCGTCTTAGGTTTCTATCCATGCGCCATTCTTTCGCCAATTCCACTGCGGCTCTTGCCAAGTCGCCTGAATATTCTTTTAACTTTTCTTCAAAACGATCAAAAAGCGTAAATGCGTCCGCGGTAGCGCCCGCAAAACCGCAAAGCACTTTTCCGTCCATAAGACGGCGCACTTTACGCGCGTTATTTTTCATAACCGTATTGCCCATTGTTACCTGACCGTCTCCCGCCATTGCGACTTTGCCGTCTTTTCTTACCGCTATTACGGTAGTGCTCCTGATTTTCTCTTCCATGTTAAACTCCCGCATGCGGGTGTGAAGCCGCATACACCTTTTTCATTTTATCCATGTTCACATGCGTATAACGCTGCGTTGTGGAAATGCTTGAGTGCCCCAGCATTTCCTGAACAATACGCACGTCGCAGCCCGAATTTACAAGATGAGTGGCGAAACTGTGGCGGAGCGCGTGAGGATGAATGTTCTTCCCCATACCCGAATGAAGCGCATAACGCGAAATTATCCAGCGCACTCCGGGAATTGAAATTGGCTGTCCTTTTCTGCTGACAAACAAAGCGGTTTTTTTATCGTCAATACCCGCTGTTTTTAAAAGTTCCGCCCTTTGCGGAAGATATTCCTGAATCGCCGCTACCGCCTCGTCGCTGAAAAACACAAAACGCTGTTTTCCGCCTTTTCCCGTTATCTTCGCCTCGTCAAGATCGGCGGATATATTCGCCATGGAAAGCGACACCACTTCCGAGATACGAAGTCCCGCCGAATACATTGCCATAATAAGAGCCTTATCCCTTTCGGGCCAGAGGATTCCGGTTGTTTGCGGAAGAGAGGCAAATTCAGCCATCTCTTCTTCCCATAACACATGGGGCAATTTTACCGGCATTTTAATGTTACGCAACGAAGTACAGGGATTATCGGGACGTTTTTCAAAACGCACCATCCAGCGGTAAAAACCGCGGATTGTCGAAAGAAAACGGTTAACGCTGGACGCCGCCATTTTAATCGCCGTTAATTCAGCGATAAAACTTTGCACTTGATAGCTTTCAGCTTTTTCAAGAACAATATCGTGGTTGCCGCAGTAGATCACATAATGTATTAAATCATTTTTATACGCTTCAACGGTTCTTTCCGAACAACCCTTTACGGATTCCATATATGATAAATAATCTTTTACAATTACCGGAGGATCAATAGATTGAATACTGTCTTCTTTCATTTTTCCTCCTCGTTATCTTCCGCGCTGTGTAAATAATCGCAATCGGGATTTATACACGCCTTATGCGCGCCGTTTTTCTTATCGTACTTTTCTACCATGAAGAATCCGCACTTGGGACAATTCTGGTTTATCGGCTTAAAGTGGCTTATAAAGTCGCATTCGGGGTAATTTGTACAGCCGTAGAATTCTTTGCCCCTGCCCTTAGTTTTTCTCGCGACTATATCGCCGTCGCATTTGGGGCACTTGGCAAGAGGAATTGATTTAGTATTCCTGCACTCGGGAAAGCCCGAACACGCCAGAAAATATCCGTACCGCCCCAGTTTTTTCAGCATCGGCTTCCCGCATTTTTCACAGACAAGGTCTGTTTTTTCATCTAACGTTCCCTTAAATGATTCAACTTTTTTGCTTACGTCGTCTACGATTGTTTTAAAGGGGAACCAGAATTCCTTTATCATCTGGGGCCAGCTAACCTTGTTTTCCTCTACTTCGTCAAGTTTTGTTTCCATGGAGGCTGTAAAATCGGCGTCAACATAAAGCGGAAAGTTTTCCACCAATACTTCGTTTATTAGTTTGCCAAGCACGGTGGGAACCAACTGTTTATTTGAGCGCGTAACATAGTAGCGATCCAAAAGAACCGAAATAATTGACGCGTAAGTTGACGGACGCCCTATGCCTTTTTCTTCGAGTATGCGCACAATTGAAGCGTCTGAATAACGCGCGGGTCCCTGGGTAAAATGCTGTTCCGGTTTAAATTTATCCACATTTACCTTGTCGCCTGTTTTTAACGTAGGGCAGGAACTTCCGTTTTCATCTTTTGATGAAAGAAGTTTAATTACTTTGTAAAACCCTTTTTCAAGAAGTTTAGTCCCGCTGACGCGGAAAAGTCCTTCGTCCTGTCCTTCCGTAACTTTTATATCGACGCTGACGGTTCTGCTTTTTGCGTTATTCATCTGGCTTGAAACAAATCTTTCCCAGATAATCGTATAAAGGCGCAGTTGATCTTTTGTAAGCGATTCTTTTACCGAATCGGGAGTATATTCCGTGTATGTGGGTCTTATGGCTTCGTGCGCGTCCTGCGCCTTCTTGCCAACCGTGTATTCTACGGGTTTTTCGGGCAATTCGCCCGGGAAATTTTTTCCAAGCCACGCGCGCACATCTTCCAAGGCGGTGTTTGAAATGCGGACGCTGTCTGTACGCATGTAAGTAATAAGACCGACGCGGCTGGCTCCTATGCTTACGCCTTCGTAAAGCTGCTGCGCCACCTGCATTGTCTTGCGCGATGTGTAACCAAGCCTGTTTGCCGCGGTCTGCTGCAATTGTGACGTGGTAAACGGCGCTTTGGGACGGATTGTTTTATCCGTTTCGCGCACGTCGGAAACAACACATTCGCTGTTTTTAATTTTTTCTATGATAGTCTTAACTTCGGTTTCGTTTTTAAGCTCCGGTTTATTGTTATTCCACAGAACAAGCTGGGCGGCATATGTTGTTCTGCCTATTTTTAAATCAGCTTCCAGCGTCCAATATTCTTCGGGAATAAAACTTTCAACCTCTTTTTCCCTTTCGCAGATAAGGCGCAATGCTACCGACTGCACCCTGCCCGCGGAAAGACCGTTCTTTACTTTTTTCCAGAGAAGCGGTGAAAGGTTATAGCCTACAAGCCTGTCAAGAACGCGGCGCGCTTTTTGCGCGGCGACTTTTTCCTCGTCAATGTTACGCGGGTGCAGAACGGCGTCGTTAACAGCCTGCGGAGTTATTTCGTTAAAACTGATGCGTTCTATGGGAACTTTATCGGTCTTCGCTAAAATCGCGTTTCGCAAATGCCAGGCGATCGCCTCTCCTTCGCGGTCATTATCACAGGCAAGCAAGACTTTTTCCGCTTTTTTTGCGTCCGTCTGCAATTCTTTTAATATTTTCGCTCTTCCGCGGACTGTGATATATTCGGGTTCAAAATTATGCTCAACATCTATCGCTGTTCTTGACTTTGGAAGATCAATAAGATGACCCATAGACGCTTTTACGTTATAGGAAGTACCAAGATATTTCTCGATGGTTTTTACTTTTCCCGGAGATTCCACGATTACAAGAATTTGTTTCTTTGCCTTTGACGAGCTTTTTTTCGCCGTGGTCTTTTTTGCCGGAGTCTTTTTTTCAGAACTCTTTTCTACTGTTTTTTCCGCCGCCATACCGCATCCTTTAAATCTCAATTTTTAGAAAATCAGCCAATGAAATGATATAATCATTCATGTTCTTGTTTGATCCTTCTGCTCTTTTAGCAAAAGAACTTCCTGTTTCCATATTCCATTTTTCCAATATATCACACGCGGAATTAATTACTTCCGCTCCGTCGTTTGCAAGTTTCATTGTGCCTCTTTTGTCAAAACCTGAGTTTTCCTGCAATCCGCAGGAAGCGACCCACAGGTCTTTTCCCTGATCCAGCGCAAACGCAGCCGTAATCAGCGCTCCCGATTTCTTGGGAGCTTCTACAATTAACACGCCGCGAGACATGGCGGCAATGATTCTGTTCCTGGCGGGGAACGTCCATTTGCTTGGGTGCACACCCGGAGCGTACTCGGAAATCAGCGCGCCGCCTGAATCCAGTATTCTTTTTGCCAGCGGTCTGTTTACAGACGGGTATACTTCATCAATACCCGAACCAAGCACCGCGTAACCTGGCGCGTTGCCGATTAAATTGCCGCGGTGGGACATTGCGTCAATTCCCAAAGCAAGACCGGATATTACGGATATTCCCGCCTTGCCTATGTTACCCGCAATTTTATACGCCTGCTCCGCAGATTGCGGGCTTGGCTTTCTGGTTCCTACAATTCCCAACAGCGATTTCTCGGGGTTGGGAAGTTTTCCCTTGAAAAAAAGCACAATAGGCGGATCATAAGATTCCCTTAACAGCGGCGGATAATCCGAGTCGGCAAACGATACCCAATTAATAGACCGCATACGGCACATTGTGTCAATACGTCCGGCTTTTTCATGAATTTCAGTTATATCCCAAAATGCGGGTAACGCGTGATTGAGGATTTCTTCTATGTTTTCTCTGGATTGTAAAAATAATTGTTCTTCATTGTCAAAGGCTTGCAATAACAGCAGTTTATCCGTTATTTTCAAGTCCGGCAGCAGAGAAATACTTAAATCCAGCAAACCGCGTTCACTCATATCTCATCCCCTGAATAATATCCTTATTCTTTAACGCTTCTTCTTTAATTTTTTTATCTTTTGTTCGATTTATTATCCTATCGTAACAGTCAACCGCGTCCGCGTATTTTTCCGTAGAATAATACGCCCTGGCAAGAACGAACATGGCGGAAACATCTGATACGTTAATTTTCAGATAACGTTCCAAATATGTAATGGCGTCCAACGGTCTGTCAAGTTCAAATACATACAATATCCCAAGACCGTACATTGGTTTTGCGTATGTGGCGTCAAGTTCCAAAGCTCGTAAATAAGAATTTTCGGCAAGTTTATAAAGGCGGCTCTTTTCTTTTTCAGCGGAACCAGAGAACCCTACCAACGAGTGCGCCGCGGAAGCCGCTGAAACGCCTGTTAAATAGTAAAGTGTCGGGTCTTCGGTGTTAAAATAAATCGCCTTTTCAAAAGCATCCAGCGCGTCATTGTGCATATTTTTGTCCGCAAGCCTTATAGCGAGTATTTTCCAATACGCTCCTGTCTGCGCGCCTTCCCTTACGTTTCTTTCTATCTGATCTTCATATAACGCAATTGCCTTTCTTAAACCGTCAATAGTTTCAGGCGGACCGCCGCGCGGGCTTAATTCTGAAATGCGCTTTGCCAATTCCCTGTTGGTTTTTTGCATCGCTTCTTTGTATATAAAATAAACAAATGTACATACCGCAATTAAAAGAAGCGTCGCTAAAAAAGTTTCTCTTATTCTTCTCATATCATTCTCACATATCCGTCGTGTGTAATTTCGGAAGATAACGACGATGATTCTCCCTTAAAATTGCCGTATCTACATGCGTATAAATCTGAGTTGTAGAAAGATCGGCATGTCCTAAAAGCTCCTGTACTGTCCTTAAATCCGCGCCGCCCGCCAATAACGAAGTTGCAAAACTGTGCCGTAACGTGTGTATGTGAGACGATGTCCCCGCAATACAGGCGAATTTCGCGTAATTTTTCCAAATACCCTTTCTGGAAAGGCGTTTACCGTTTCTGCTGATAAAAAGAGCCTGTGTCTTATTTGTTTTTCCGGCAAGTTTTCCCCTTGCAAATTCAAGGTATTCTTTTAACAAAATGCCGGCTTTCTTGCCAAAAAGCACAAGACGCTCTTTATTGCCTTTACCTTTTACTTTCGCTACTCCTCCTTCGATATCAATATCTTTGATATTTAAATTTACAGCTTCGGAAACGCGTAACCCCGCGGAATAAATCAACTCAAAAAGACATCTGTCGCGGCAGCCCTGCGGTTTTGACGTGTCTATTTTGCTTAAAAGACCTTCTACCGTTTTTCTGTCCATTACTTCGGGAATATTCATTTTTCGCTTGGGGCTTTCAAGAATCTCCGCCGGATTGATTTTTAACATTTTTTCGTCTATTGCAAATCTGTAAAAAGATCTTAAAGCGGAAATTGCTTTTGCCGTTGAACGGGGTTTAATATTATCCTTTTTCTTTCTCATATCAAGATATTTCGCAAGAAAATCGGCGTCTGCGTTTTCAAGAAGCATACCTTTGGAATCAAGGTAATCAAGAAAACTTTTTATCTCCAGACGATAACATTCCTTTGTAAGCAAAGAACGGCGTTCTATAGCTAACAGGCGTGAACAATATCTTGCAAGAAGCTCGCTGTTTTTCAAATACTTCTCTCCACTGTTTCCAAAGAAGCGGTTTCTTCCCTCTGAAAACTATGTTTTCTGATAACGGCTGGAACGTCAATTTCATCATGATACTCGCGTTCCGGCACATAATATTCCGGTTTTTTTGTTCTTTCAACCATTTTCACATATTCGTTGTAATCGATAAAATCGGAATCTATTATATCAACAGAAGGAGATTGGGTTATATTCATTTGTTTATCGCTTGGGAAGCCCGTGGCGATTACCGTTATCTGAATACTGTTCTCGAATTTATTATCGATGCGAAGACCGTGAATAAGATGCACTTCCTGGTCGCATTTATCCTTAATGGTATTAACAATATTATTTATTTCGACTAACGTAATATCCTCGGGTCCGACAATATTTATTAAAACTCCTGTCGCTCCTTCTATGCTGGTATCCTCAAGGAGAGGGTTGTCGATGGCGCTTTTAACCGCGTCCAACGCGCGATTTTCGCCCGAACCAAAGCCAATGCCCATTAAAGCGTCGCCTTTTCCTCTCATTACCGTCTCAACATCGGCAAAATCGGTATTTTGGAAACCTGTTTCAACGATTATGTCGGTTATGCCCTGCACTCCCCTGCACAACACTTCGTCCGCTATCATGTAGGCTTTGTTATATGTTGTTTTATTATCGATAATTTTGAATAAATGCTGGTTGGGGATAACAATTAACGTATCAACTTCTTTGCGCAGTTTTTCTATGCCTTCTTCCGCAAGCCGCATTGTATAACGGCCTTCAAATTCAAAAGGCATTGTTACAACCGCTACCGTAAGCGCGCCTAATTGTTTCGCTATTCTGGCGATTACGGGAACAGAGCCTGTTCCTGTTCCGCCTCCCATTCCCGCTGTTATAAAGACCATATCAGCGCCCTTTACCGCGTCGGTAATCGCCGAGATATCCTCAATCGCCGCTCTTTCTCCTTTTTCGGGATTTCCTCCGGCTCCGCGGCCGCCTGTAACTTCCGCGCCTATTTGCAATTTAACATCGGCCTTGCTCTTTTTGTACAGATCCTGAATATCCGTGTTTACCGCGATAAATTCAACGCCTCTCATGTTTGTGTCTACCATGCGGTTTAACGCGTTTCCGCCTCCGCCGCCCGCGGAGATAACCTTAATAACCGCCGGCCTGTCGTTGCGGGCTTTTATCATCTCATTGTTATCATTAGCTGAAATAACTTTTAAAGACGCTGATACCTCCTGTGGTTTAAATTGTAGCACCTGCGGCTTTTCACATACTGCTAAAACATTCATTTAAATTCCCCTCCCATTTAAATTATTTATTTTTCAAATTGTTATAACAACGTTATACAATCAAATTACGCGAATTCTTCCTTTAACCATGAAATCAATTTATGTATAAAGGCTCCGTTCTTTTTCTCGCCAAGTCGCATATCGGAGCCTCGTTCGTTTGAATCCATACCCAGCCTGCGAGAGCCTTCGAGCGCGAGCCCTATGGCTGTGGCATAAGCGGGAGTACGGTATTCTTCCACCAATCCTTCCAATTCCTGCGTTGGTATCGGTGTCCCGATACGCGCGGGTAATCTTAAAATATTATTTGCCAGTTCTACAACACCTGCTAATTGCGCTCCGCCGCCTGTTAATACTACGCCTCCCCCAAGCGGACGCGGAAGATTCAATGAATCAATATGCTGTTTTGCAAGCTTAAATATTTCCTCCATTCTGGGTTTTATAATTACAAGTAACTGTGATCTCGGAATTGACATCGGCGGTCTTCCGCCGACGCCGGGCACGATTACTTTCTCGTCGTTATCCAGCATTTTTTCCCAGCAGCAGCCGGAATCGATTTTAATTTTTTCGGCGTTATCTATCGATATATTTTTTATAATTGATATATCGCTTGTTACCTGCGTCCCTCCGGCCGGTATTGTGTAGGTTGAGTACGGAGTGCCTTCCAAGTATACAAGCATGTCAGTCGTTCCGCCGCCGATGTCAACTAACACAACGCCCAGATCCATTTCTTCCTGGGTAAGAATGGCGCGTCCTGCGGCAAGGGTTTGTAAAATCAGTTCATTCACGCGGAAACCGGCGCGGTTAACGCATTTAATTAAATTCTGCGCGCCTGTTACGGAAACGGTAATAAGATGAACTTCCGATTCAAGACGCACTCCGATCATATCCATCGGGTTTCTTATGCCTTTTTGATCATCAACTTTGTAATTCTGCGGAATTACTTCCAGTATCTGCCTGTCTGTGGGTATTACAACCGCTTTTGCGGCTTCAATTACGCGATCAATATCTTCCTGCCCTATCTCTCTTTCCCTGGCATCGCGTTTTTTTCCTATTACTCCAACAACGCCGCGAGAATTAATCCCGTTCACATGATTCCCGCCTATGCCTGTCCAACAATCGGTTACTTCAAGACCGCTCATCATTTCCGCTTCTTCTATCGCCTCTTCTATCGAGTGAAGCGTAGCCTCAATATTTACCACTACTCCTTTTCTTAAACCCGTGGACGGACGCGTGCCTGTTCCGATTATTTTTAAAACTCCGCCCGCGTCGCGTTCGCAGACAATTGCGCGTACATATGTTGATCCAATGTCTAAAGACACTACTATTTCATTACTCATCAGGACAACTCCTTAATTTTATATGAACCCATACCGGATCTAAAATCAATTTCCTGCGGACGATTATTGTCCCTTTCAAACACGTTCAGCATAAGCAGCATATACCTAAGCGATTCTTCGGTTAAATTATTCTCCACCCTTACTTTTATGGAACTGTGAACGGGGAAAAGCACAAGGTCGTAGCCGTCCCATGCTTTTCTTTCCAGCTTTATTTCGGAAATAGCGGATAACAATTCAGGCGACGACGCCGAGATTTCACCAAGGTTATTCATAAGCGGAAGAAGAGCGGAAGGCATACGCATATTAATCTGAGGATTTTCTATTCCCGAAATAACGGGAATATCCGCTCTTTCCATTGAATTATTTTCTTCAATTTTATAAATTACTCCATGCCTGTCTATGTACATCATAGTCTGCCCCATGTTTGTATTTACAAGAGTAACGGCGGCGGGGTTACGCGGATTTAAATAGATTGATAATTTATCCGGAAAGCGTTTCATTACGACAGTCGATTCCACAAGGATATTCGATGAAAGCCTTTCTTTTACAAGATTAACATTAGTTGAAAAATATGACGAATTGTCGTCTATACCCGCAAGATAAAGAATCTGAGCGCGCGAGAAATCGGAAAACCCGTGAACTTCAACGGTGGAGAACGGAATAAAAGGACTTATCCCAAGGAGCCAAATTAATTCGGCGGCAAAAATAATACCGGCTATGATTAAAAGTCTTTTAAGACCTTTTTCAATTTTTTCAGTGGATTTCTTTTTTGCCAATACATTTGCGGCGGCTTCGGATTCATAATAATATTCAGATGTCATATTGTTCCTCCGCTACATCGTAAATTGGATTCCTTGCGCCGCTTGTAAGAGCGTCGTTCCTTGCCACATTCGCTATAAGTCCCGCGCAAATCAATGTTGTAACAAGCGAAGATCCGCCCGCTGAAAAGAACGGAAGCGGTATTCCGGTCGCGGGAAGCGCGCCTGAAACAACCGCGGTGTTAAGCATGGCTTGTGTCGCTATCAGCGTTGTTAATCCGCCGGCCAGCAATCTTCCGAAAATCGATTTGCTGTTCAGCGCGGCTTTAAATCCAAGAACCGCGAAAACAACAAACATGGCGAAGAACAGAAGAACGCCCATATACCCCGCTTCTTCAACATACGCGCTGAAAATAAAGTCGGAGTGAATTTCAGGAATACTCGCTAATTTTCTGCTTCCTTCGCCTATACCCTTCCCCCAAAAGCCGCTTGAAATAATAGCGTCCTTACTGGCGTTAACCTGGAAACCCGCGCCAAGCGGATCCCATTGCGGTCTTAAGAAACTGACCAAACGCCTGACTCTATGCTCTTTTGTAAATACCAGAAGCGCGGAAACAGGAACTATCATCGCTACCGCCGCGAAGAAGTAGCGGAAATGTATTCCCGCAAGGAAGAAGATAACCATCGCGTTAAAGACAAGAAACACCGCGGTAGAGAAATTGTTCTGCCCGTAAATAAGAGCGAAGAAAAGTCCCGTAACCATAACAGGCGGAAGAACACCGGAGAAAAAATTACCAAGGTTATTTGCTTTTTTATCAAGCAGATGCGCAAGGTATAACGGCAGTACAAATTTAACCATTTCCGACGGCTGATACGAAAACGAGCCGATTTCTATCCAGCGCGACGCGCCGTAACGCTCTACGCCTATGCCGGGAATCAGCGTTAAGATACATAATCCCGCCGCAATGCAAACAAACGGAATAATGCATTTTCTGAGTATATCCAGCTTAATACGCGAGAAAACAAAGAAGCAGATAACTCCCGCCGCGCAGAAAACCAACTGTCTTATGATAAAGTAATTACCGTCGCCGAAGAAACGCGCGGCGAATGAATATGACGCGGAATAAAGAGTTACAAGCCCCATGCCCACTAACAGCGTTATGCACAAATAAAAGAGGTGGATTGTTTTTTGACTCTGCGCTTTTTCCGCGTCAAACCTGTACATTTCTTCTCCTACTGTATCTTTAATGTTGATAGGGCTATGATTGCGCATAGCCCGCCTAAAATCCAAAAGCGAATAACTGTTCTGTTTTCAGACCAGCCCAAAAGCTCATAATGATGATGAAGAGGAGCCATTTTAAAAATCCTCTTTTTACGAATTTTAAAAGACGCAACCTGCAAAATGACGGATACGATTTCAATAACGAATACGCCGCCGATAACAAGGTTTAATATTTCTTTTTTTGTTATTAACGAAATAACGGCGATTACTCCGCCCAATGAAAGACTTCCAACATCGCCCATAAAAACATCCGCCGGATTACAATTGAACCAAAGGAACCCTACGCAAGCGCCGGCGGCGGCAAGGCAGAATACGGTAAGTTCTCCGGCTTCGGGAATATAAGGTATTCCAAGGTATGACGAATAGTCTATGCGCCCCGTAATGTATGTAAGTATAGCAAGCGTAAGAAACACTAAAATCAACAAGCCCGCCAAAAGACCGTCCAAGCCGTCGGAGAAATTAACCGCGTTTGATTCGCCTACAACAAGCAATACGGCGAAGGGTATCCAAACCCAGCCCATGTCTAAAACAGGTTCTTTAAAGAACGGAATATACAATGCGGTTACGTTCTCGCCGCCTGTAAAATAAATTATCAGCACAATAATTATCGCGATTCCGAATTGTCCGGCAAGTTTTAACCACGCCGGAAGCCCCGCCGAATTATGACGCGTAACTTTTAAGTAATCGTCTATAAACCCGATTGCGCCGAAACCTAAAAACGCTCCCATCGCTATCCAGATTGATTTGTTATGCAAATCGCCCCAGAACAGCATGGCGATTACAACGGAGAGAATTATAAATATTCCTCCCATAGTCGGCGTTCCCGATTTAACAAGATGCGTCTGCGGACCGTCCTCGCGAATAGACTGACCTATTTTTAACTTTCGCAGGAACTCGATAATTCTTCCGCCGAAGATAAAACAAATTAACAGGGTAGTAAGAGCGGCAAAAGCGCTCCTGAATGTTAAATACGCGAATACGCGGAAAGGAGAGAAATAACTGAATAAAGTCTCCAAGAACTCAAGAAACATTGTCTACCCCCGTTAGCATTTCGGTTAATCTTTCAAGCGCGCATCCCCGCGAACCTTTAAGCAATACAAGATCGCCTTTTTCCACATAACTGTTAATCGCGTCCGTAAGCTCTTTAATATCGTTTGAGTAAAAAACAGGTTTACCGTGTTCTTCCATGCGTGAAAGAGCGGCTTTAATTTCATTGCCGAACAGAAAAACTTTTTTTGCCCCGGACACTGATAAATGAAATCCCAATTTTTCATGTTCGGCGGCGGAGCTATCGCCTAATTCAAGCATGTCGGCAATTACATAAATTTTTCTGCCGGGCCATTCAAGCGAATCGCAGAATTCTACGCTCTTTGCCGTAGACTCGGGGTTAGCGTTGTAACAATCGCGGACTACCGTAGTGCGCTTTCCGTTAAGAATCTCAAGCCTGCCGAAAAGCGGCTTAACGGATTGAAGTCCCTTGATAATAGCGTTATCTGAAACGGGAATCTCTTTCGCTATGGCAATGGCGGCAATAGCGTCGTCAAGACTATGTTTGCCGGGAAGAGCAAAGTGAACTTTTTCGCCAGCCCAGATAATTTCAGTGCCTTCCAAACCAAGACTGCGCGCGCCTTTAAACTCCTTAAAGTTATCGGGACCGAAAAATTTTATTTTTCCCGTAACGCCGTCCGCCATCTCGTCGGCGTACTCGTCGTCCGCCGGAATAAGAGCGACATCGTTATCCTTTAAGAAATTGAAGATGCATTTTTTCTCGTTAACTATTTTAGATTTACTGCCGAAAAATTCGATATGGGCGGAACCTATGTTTGTTATGGACGCGATGTTTGGTTTAAGAACTTCGGCAATTTCCGATATTTCATTGTGTCTATTCATTCCTAACTCAAAAACTCCGACTTCATGCTCTGCGCGGACTTCAAAAACAGATAACGGAAGCCCTGTCTCGGAATTAAGGTTTCCCTTGTTCATAACGGTATTTTTTTCGCATGAAATAATAGCCGCCGTAATTTCTTTTGTCGTGGTTTTTCCCGATGAGCCCGTTATTCCGACTTTTTTAAGGTTGGGGAACTTTTCAAGGTAGACCCTAGCGGCGTCTTGTAAGCCTTTTAACGTATTTTCAACTACAATTAAGTCTTTTCCGGCTTTTTTCGCGGTATTTATTAAATCAAATTTATCCAGTTTGGATGACGCTACAACGGCGGCACTTGCGCCGGAATTAAACGCGGTATTAACAAATTGATGTCCGTCGTTGGAAGAACCGGCAAGAGCGAAGAAGAGCGCGCCTTCTTTAACGGCGCGGGAGTCAATGGCTACTGAGGAAAAACCTTTGTTAGGTGTAAACGAGATATGGCGGGCATTCAATAAACCGGATAGCTCGCCGATACCCATTAAGTCAGTGTCCACTCCCCTTTCCCCCCATTATTTTTACCTGAAGAAAATACTCAGGCGGTATCTTTTGCAGTTCAAGCTGGCTTTTAGCTACGCTTTCTATTCTTTCCGGGGACGAATACTCGCCAATCCCGGCAATAAGACGTTTATTGCTTTCTATCCATTCGTTTTGCGTATGTTCCAATCGGTCTAATTCTTTTACAAGATTCTGATACCTGTTTGACTGCCAGACCAAAAGAGCCAAGCAAACAGGAATCGTGAGAACAAAGAAATAAAGCAGTAAATAGCGTTTAATCATTATCATTCCTTTCTAAAATTTTTTCAGCGACGCGCAATCTGGCGCTTCTGGAAGGAGGATTCCGCTCAATCTCGTCTTTTCCCGCTGTAATACCCTTTTTTGTTAAGATATTGATTGAGCGGTGTCCCCCACATTTACAGATCGGCGCATTTGGCGGGCAAATACAGTCTTTATTCATAGTTCGCAGGAAATTCTTCACAATCCTGTCCTCTATTGAGTGAAAACTGATTATACCGAGCCGTCCCCCCGGCTCGATAAGCCTTAACGCCGCCTCAAGGAGCGATGGAAGCCGTGAAAGCTCTCCGTTTGTCGCTATACGCAAAGCTTGGAATGTCTTTGTCGCGGGATGTACCGGTCCGTGCCTGTAAGACGCGGGAACCGCTCTCGCTACCAAGTTGGCAAGAGCCGAAGTTGTCGTAATTGTCGATTTTTGCCTCTCATTAACGATTAACGAGGCAATTCTGCGTGAATAACGCTCATCGGCGTTATTGTAGAGCATATCAGCCAATTCTCTCTCGGGAAGACGGGCTAAAAGTTCAGCCGCGGTAATTCCCGTAGAAGTATCAAGGCGCATATCAAGGTATTCGTCTTTTTCAAAGGTAAAACCCTTGCCGCTTTTCTTGTAATGATAAAAACTAACGCCTAAATCAAAGAAAATGGTATCGGGTCTTTTAAACTGGGAAGGATAATCCGTTAAAAAGTCAAACGACCAACCGCAATGGAAATAAACGCGGTCGGCGAACGGCTGTAGGCGCTGTTTAGCGACTTCCAGTATTTCTTTATCAGCGTCTATGGCGATCAATTTAAGGTCGGTATATTTTGACATCATCGAATAACTGTGACCGCCCTCGCCTGTGTTGCAGTCGATAAGCAGTTCGTTATTCCCCCTGGGACCTAGCAGCTCGAGGACTTCGTTTAACATGACGGGTGTGTGAACATATTCTGTCATTCTTTGTTTCCGCCTCCGCTGTTTTTTAATTTAAGAGCAATCTCTTCGGATGCTGAAACGAAATTATCTTTGCTTTCAGAATAATATTTTCGATATGTTTCTTTGTCCCAAATTTCAATATAGTCCCACGCCCCAATAACCAGACAGTCTTTTGTTAAGGCTGCTTCTTCACGATAGTTTTGAGGTATCGGTATTCTTCCGGCTTTGTCAATTTCTACATCCTTGGAATTAAAAAAACGGCGGCGGAAAGCGCGATCTTTCTCGGATAAAATATCAGTATTTTTGTTGTACTTGGCTGACATTTCATTGTAAACGGCTGTAGGAAAAAGCCACAAACATTTTTCTTTTTCATAATCACATGGTTTGATAGTAAGCTCCGCTTCGCTTAAAATTTTGCGTAACGCTGAAGGTAAACTGATCCTCCCTTTTTCATCAAGAGTAACTTCAAATTGTCCCTTAAAGTTATATCCCACTTTTTCCTACTTTCTCCCACTTAATCCCATTTGATTACCATTTTATATGAATTTTTTCATTCGTCAACCACTATTCATAATATTTTTTAAAAAAAAGTGAAAATTTTTGTCAATTTGACTATACATACATATAGTATGGGTCAAAAACCCCTAAATTTGCGAATTTTGTGCTATTTTCCTGCATTTTTTGACGTTTTTTTGCATTATTATTTTTTTGACTATACAGACATATAGTACAAAGCAAAGCTCTGAATTTTCGTATTTTCCCGCGTTTTTTAACTATACAGACATATAGTACAAGGCAAAAAACCTCAAAATTTGCATATTTTCTGGCGTTTTTTGGCATTTTATCGTATTATTAACTATGCAAATAAACGAATTTTTTTTAGTATTTCCCGAAGGCGATGTTCAGGAAGTACAGGGGCGTCTGCCTTTTAACGCCCTTGTAGACATGAACGGAAACGTACTCAGTCTGCCGCTTCCTACCAACAAGATGATTGTTTTTAAGGTTGCCGGAATAAAAACCGAAGAAAGAACAGGCGTAAGTGAAACCTATCATTTTTTGGATTTGCTCAGCGCCGAGGAATTACTTGAGTACACAAAAGACAATAGGTACTAATAACGAAAGCTCTCTGCACCGCGCGTTAAAATTTCAATACGCAGGTCCCGGAGGAAAAACCGAAGCTGAGGTAGGCGGCTTTGTCGCCGATGGCATACGAAAAGACGGCGAATATATCGAGGTTCAAACGGGGAGTTTTGGTCCGCTTAAAAAAAAGATAAAAGAGTTTGCCGCTATCGGTAAAGTACGGATTATTCACCCAATCGCGGTAACAAAAACGATTGAAGTCCACGCCAAAGACGGAAAGCTCCTATACCGCAGAAAAAGTCCCGTACACGGAACGCCCTGGGACATTTTCGACGCTCTCCTATACGCTCCCGAAATACCGCTTATCCGCGGCGTAACCATAGAAATTGCGATGGTAGACATTACCGAAAAGCGGAAAAAAGACGGCAAAGGCGCGTGGCGGCGCAAGGGAATCAGTATTCATGACAAAGAGTTGTCGGCTTTTCACGAGAGTATTCTTTTATCAAAGCCTAATGATTATCTGCGCTTTATTCCTTTTAAAAAAGCGCAAGAATTTACCGTTTCGTCCCATGCCGAGAAGGCAGGCGTTAAAAGATGGGTGTCTCAAAGAGCGTTATATGTGTTAAATAAGATGAATTTGATTAAAAAAGCGGGGAAAAAGGGGAACGCTTGGGTGTATGTGCGAGGGTAAACTCAAGTTTTCCGCAGTAATTCCATCGGTTTTAGCTTCCCTGCCTTGCGCGCTGGTATCCATGACGCGAATACGGAGCAGAAAACCGCGAAAAACCAGATAACAAATACGGTGTTCCAGTCGATTATTATCGGGATTGTTTCAAGATAAAAGCCGGGATCGAGTATTTTTACCTCTCCTCCGCGGAAAATGCCGGAAATAAAAGTTAAGAATTTTTCCAAAGAACGAATTAATACATTGATGTTGCTTCCTATTAACAGCCCGAATGTTATGCCGATAACGCCGCCGATAAATCCTGTAAGGAAACTGCCCCAAAGAAAAATGTCGGTTATGCCTTTTATGCTTGAACCGGAAATTTTTAAAATGGCTATGTCTTTTTGACGTTCTATAACCAGCATGCTTGTAGCGGAAGAAACATTTACCGCGGCTACAATTACTATCAATGTCATAATAAACAATAAAAGCTGTCTTGTCGTCTGGTAAGAACTGTACTGAGAGCGCAATAAATCCTGCCATGTATAAATGCTGTAGTTCTTTACCAGTTTTGTGTTTAATTCCCACGCGATGATGTCGGCTTTTTTATACGGATCGTCAATTTTTACAATGTAATTTGTCGAGGGTTCCTGCGCAAAAACCCGCTTTGCGCCTTCCAAACTGATTATGCACCATAACGCGTCAAGCTCGTTATATCCGCAGGATATTACGCCGGAAACCGTAAAAGAAGCCGTTTTTGGAGATACTTTGCCGTTTTCCGCCGGCGTAATGGTCATAAGGCGCACGGTATCCCCTCTTTTTACGTTTATATTATTGGCGAGAGTTTCACCTAACACAATGTCTCTGTCTGTCTGCGGCTTGCTTTGACCGTCAATTATTTTTAATAACGCTATAGTGGAAAGATCGTCCCAAAATGAAGTTTCAATCGCCCGCACGGAAACGCCTGTTTTTCCTTTTTTGCCCGCTAAAACGCCCATTCCGCGCTGTTCCGCCCATACTCCCCTTATGCCGCTGACTTCGTCTATTACTTTTTTTGTTTTCTCATAACCTTCAAAATTATCATAATCTAAAACCTGCAGATGACCTGTCCCGAGTTCCAAATACCTGTCCGTAATGCCCCTTATCATTCCGTCCGCGACAATTAAGGTTACAATGATAGGAACAAGACTTACGGCTATTCCCGCCGCCGCTCCGCGAAGGTAGCGTACTCCTTCTTTGGCTCTGCCCCATACATATCTTATGGCTATATAAAATGACGTTTGCTTTCTCAAAATTCTTCCTCTGATAATTGACCGTTTACCAACGTAAACATGACAGACGCCCTTTGCGCCACCTTTTTATCATGAGTAACCACAATTAAGGTTTTTTTTCTTTTTTGCGCGCTTTCATACAGCAATTCCGCCGCAATTTCGCTGTTTTGAGGGTCTAAATTTCCTGTCGGTTCGTCGGCAAGAATCAGCGCGGGATCGTTTACCATGGAACGCGCCACCGCTACCCTTTGGCGTTCTCCGCCTGAAAGCTGCGACGGGAAATGACCGCTTCTGTCTTCCATTTTAACATCGGCTAACAACTGCCTTGCTCTGTCTATCGCTTCTTTTTTATTTACACCGGCTATGTAAGCGGGAAGCATAATATTTTCCAGCGCCGTAAAATCTTTTAAAAGATAATGAAACTGAAAAACAAAACCCGTTTGCGTAGATCGATACAGGGAAATTTCTTTTTCCGAAAGCGAAGTTATATCCGTACCGTTTAAAAATACGCTTCCTTCGTCGGCGTGATCCAGCCCGCCTATGATATTTAAAAGCGTGCTTTTGCCGCTTCCGCTCTGTCCGCTTATCGCTACGGATTTTCCTTCTTCAATTTCAAAATTAATGCCTTTCAGGATATGAAGCGTCTCGTCTCCTGAAACATAATTTTTTACGATGTTTTCAACTTTAAGCAAAACATTTCCCTGCGTATCATTCATAACGCAATACCTCCGCCGGTTGTATATTAGATACTTTTCTTGACGCAAACCAAGCCGCCGCAAGAGCGGATAAAAATCCAAACATGAATATAAGCGTTACTTCAAAAGGAAGAAGCCGCGACGGTATTTCTTTTATGTAGAATACCGTTGGGGAGAATACGGCGAAATTTTCCGCTGTTCCCGCTCCAAATAAACTTGCAAATAAATTCATAATTTCTATAAAAAAATTTATTATACTTTCTACAAATGTAAAAAATCCTGCCATATTCAAGGCTATAACTAATCCGAAAAACAGACCGATAGACGCACCTGTAAGCCCTATAATCGCTCCGTCAAGGACAAATACAAAACGCACCGCCATCCGCGAGCCGCCTACGGCGCGTAACAAACCTATTTCTTCGCGCCTTTGCAAAACCGATCTTCTTTGCGCCTGAAAAATATTTAACCCCACTACGATAAAAATAAGCCCTACCAATATAAACATAAACAGCTTTTCCGTTCTTAACGCTCCGAAGAAAGAACGGTTATAATCGCGCCAACTGGTTATTTTAATGTCTTTGTAAGCTGATAATCTTCTTTTTGCCTGTTCTAAAATTGTTTTGTCCGTAAAACGGTTCGCCAATTTTACTCCCAATATTAAATCACATTCGTTTTGTATGAATGAATTGCTTTCTATGTTGATAAAAGCCCAACTGCAGTCATATTCATAGTATCCTGTCCTGAATATTCCCGTAACTATTCCGTTAAAACTGCTTCCGGCTTCCTGCGACAAAATGCCCGTCAGAGAAAAAAGCGTTATTTCATCTCCTACGGAAAGACCCAGCCTGTAAGCAAGCTCGGAGCCCAATAATATATTTTTGTTATCTGAAAGATCAAAATAACCGTCTTCAAAATCCAGTTTACTGTTCATCGCCTTATCTATTTCCAGAGTGTTTTCGCCAAGTCCTCTTATTAACACCGCCTGCTGATTCATGCGTTTTCCCTTTGCGATAGACTGATATTCCTTAAAAGGAACCGCCGCTCTTACTCCGGGAATTCCAAGCACAATTTCCTGCACTTCTTTTATATTTTTTTGATCAAAGGATTCCACGCGCAAATGAAACGATGAAACTTCTAAAATACTTTCTATAAAACCCAATTGGAACCCGTTCATAACGGCGATAATTACTATCAGGGCAAGCACTCCTATCGCTATTCCCAAAACGGCTAAAATGGGAGAACTGCTTCGTCCTTTAAAAATATAACGAGACGCTACAAATAATATCCACGAATTTTTCAATTTCTTACCCTGGTTTCCGATATTTTTCTTCCGTCTTCCCAAACGGCGCGAAGAACTACGGCGTTATTCATGTAAAGCTCCTCAATTTCCGTATCTCCTTCTATCAAAACAACCCTTTCCAATACGCCGTTTTTCAGGTTTTTCTCCTGAATCATCTCTCCGTCCCTGTTATACGCGTACTCCGCCGTTAAGATTGTTTCTCCTTCCGTCTTTGTTGTCGACACAATACGATTATCTTTCCAAGTGTTTTGTATCGTCCATATTAATTTATCTTCTTCATTATAAAGAGTTTGCCCTAAAATCCTGCCTTTGTCATCTATATTAAAATTCATTTTATAGCCGTCGTTTACGGTTATATTTCCGAAGAAATCAGGATATAAATTGATTCTTTCGTTAATTATAATGCCTGTTTTTATGGAATCCATAATACGGCGCGGGAAAGATACCGTAGCGGGAGCGATTTTCATTTCATCTTTAAAAATACGCTCTATATTTCTTAAAGAAAAGGAACGATTGTAACGGTAATAATCCGTGTAAGCGGGTTTATAATTATTGTCGTTTTTAAGCGATACGGAATATTCGGCGGTTACTAAAAGATTATCTTTTAACGCGTATTCCGTTTTTTCCACTTTTCCGTCTTCAAAATATCTGTATTCCGAGGTTAAAAAGTATTTTTCATCGAATAACTCTATAAAACCTTTTCTGTTTTTAATATCTTTTACTATAACGATTTTTTCTTCTGCGTTTTCCTGTTCTTCCTCGCCTTCCTGCGCTGTTTCCGTTTCTTCTTCTTTAGCTTTTTGCGCCGTTTGTTCCGTCTCAATTTCCGGCTCAGGCTCCAAAAGAACGGCGTTAAGTCTTGTATTGCCGGTTTCGTCCCTGAATATCCACTGCGTTCTTATTTGTTCGCCGTCTTTATACAAAATACGGACTTCTACATAGTAACCTTCATTAAAATATGATGAAAGATATTCGGGTATTTCTTCATCTGAAACATAATTTATGGCAAGCGCATACGGGTAACGAAGCGCTTTAAAACGCGATTCTATTTCCTCTAACGCCATACCCGCTGAGTTTGAACGGAACCACCGCGCGGGTCTAGTCCAGTTATATTTATTTTTATCAAAATCTTTTTTTAAATCAAGTATTTCTTTTTCATCGGGATCTACAACAGGCAATACTTCCTCTATTTCTTTAGTTAAGGCGATGATCGCCGTAAAGAACAGTAAAACGAGAAAAATAATAAGTATTATTTTCTTACTCGATACCCGCAAATTCCCTCGCAAATTTATGAGGATCAAATAATTCGATATCCTCGTATTTTTCGCCTGTGCAGACATACGCCACAGGCAGTTTTAATTCCGATGCCAAAGAGAAAACCACTCCGCCTTTTGCCGTGGAATCGTACTTTGTTAATATTACTCCGTCCAGAGCGACCGCATCGTGAAATATTTCCGCTTGCGCGAACGCGTTTCTTCCCGTAGTCGCGTCCAGCACAAGGTATTTAATATAATTCGCGCCGCCCGCCCTTGACTCCACTACCCTGTCAATCTTGCGCAATTCTTCAACTAACGCGGATTTTGTATGCATTCTTCCCGCGGTATCCGCAATAACAACGTCCGCCCCGCCCGACCCTGCGGCTTCAAGCGCGTCGTAAACTACCGCCGCGGGGTCTCCGCCCTGCTTATGAGCCACTACCCGCGTATTTAATTTTTCTCCGTGTATTTTTAATTGATCAATAGCGGCGGCTCTGAACGTGTCCGCGGCGGCGAGTATGGTTTTTTTATTTAATTTTGTGCTGTAAAGGTTGGAAAGTTTCGCCGCGGTAGTTGTTTTGCCGACTCCGTTTACGCCGAGAAGCAAAATAGCCGTTAATTTTTCAGTTATATCGGCGGCAACGGTCGGCGCTTTTTTTAATTCATCTTCAAGTAATTGAGCCAATTTATCGGGTAACGCTAAGGAGCTGTCTTTTTTATATTGCTCTTTTAACAATTCAACCGTTTTATACGCCTGTGCGGCGCCGAAATCGCCTTCTATCAACAAATCGCAAAGATCGTCAAACAGGTCTTCGTTAATCGCAGGTTTTCCGCTGAAAAAATTCTTTAGTTTTTCGCTGAATTTCATTTAGTCCTGCCTGTATTTACAATAGGCGTAGAATCCCTGCCGGAAACATAAATATATCTAATCATACCGATAATTCCGCATATAGAGGTAACGCCAAAGGCGATTCTAGCTCCATAATAAAATTTATTTAAATTATTATTGGTGTTTTTTAAATCATCACCGACAGCATAGCCTTTGTTCACACCGTATATAACAGCGTTATTCGATCCCATAAACGCGTAATAACCCAGCCATACGGCAATGCCTGTAATCCATTGACCGCCCCACGCCCAGTAATAACCTCTGCGCGCCTTGTCCACCGCGCCTTTTTTATTCGGTTGGGATAGTTTTAACGATATTGTCTGGTTGTAATCGACAGAATCTTTTGATTCAAAAACCGCCGATCCTTTTTTTCCATTGTTTGCTTCTATTTCAATGTATTCCAAACTTTTAGCGGGAACCCTTAGAGTTAACGGCGATTCCCCGATATACAATGAGCCGTGATATACATGCCCCTGCATCTTGCTTGAAATATCGGTATTCACATATTTTATGGGGTTAAGTTTAATATTAATCTGCGTAAGCTCGCCGGAAACAAGCTCCGTTTCCAGAACAAGGCTTTCATGATCCGGCGCGGACGCGTTTATCGTTATTTTTCCCGGAGCGTATTCCGTCAGTTTAGCCTCGCCTTTGCCGGCGAATGATTGGTTAATTAACAGTAACGCCGTTTCCGGTTCAATTTTTATCGCTACCGCGGAAGGATTGTTTCCTGAAAGTATTATCATTAATTTACGCGCAATTTCATCAATTGTAGCGTTAATGTCGGTATACGAAAAAATATAATTATCTTCCCAAACAAATGATTTTGTATAAAGGGTATAAAGTTTCAGCGTTAAAGAATATCTGCCGTAAAAATCCGTAATTTGTCCGACTAAAAACGCGTCCGCTTTTTGGGCGACGCAAAACCTTCTTTCATTTCCTTTTACCGGAGGCTCCGGAAAAGTAAGGCTGATATTTCCGGAAAGCAATTTAAAAGTTGGTTCTTTATTTATAAGCGGGGCGTTTTTATCAATTTCATCAAGATTATCTCTTATTTTTTTTATATCGACATCTATTTTTTTGATACTCTGTTGATATTTCCAGTTGACTTCGCCCTGATAAATTAATTTTGATCTTTCATCCATCTTTGCGGAAAGAGTTTTTGCCGCGGCTGCGCGATCGCGCGCCCACGCGTATTCTTCATAGTAAGCGTATTCAGGCGATATGCGAGTGCGATAATTAATAGCGCTTAATCGGCTTACCAATTCTCTTAATACTACGCCGGAAATATTTGTTTTATCCGCCGGAAGAGAACTTGAATTAAAATTTGTTATACATAAAATCCATTCGTCATTTTGCGTTTTAACTTCGGTTTCATCTGTCTTGCCTTTTGCGAACAATGGCAGAGAAGAAATAAGAAAAATTAAAATTAAAAAACACTTCGCTTTTTTCAACTCATCTCTCCGTTACGCCATGAAAATCTTAAATACTCCTCGATAAACGGGTCAATATCGCCGTCCATTACAGCCTGAATATTTCCCTTTTCAACTTTTGTACGGTAATCTTTTACCATTGTATACGGTTGGAACACATATGATCTTATCTGGTGTCCCCAGGAAATATCCTTTTTCTCCTGCGAATATTTTTCGTTTTCTTTTTCCTTTTCCTCTCTGTAATACTCGTAAAGCCGCGCCTTTAACATACTCATTGCAATAGCGCGGTTTTTTATCTGACTGCGCTCGTTCTGGCAGGCGACGACTATTCCGGTCGGCAGGTGCGTAAAACGAACCGCGCTGTCCGTCTTATTTACATGCTGTCCTCCCGCGCCTCCGGAGCGATATGTGTCTACCCGCAAATCTTCGGGTTTTATGTCTACTTCGATTGTATCATCTATAACGGGAAAAAGGTAAACGGAGGCGAAAGACGTATGCCTGCGGGCGTTAGCGTCAAACGGGCTGATTCTTACAAGCCGATGTATCCCCGATTCGCCTTTTAAAAAACCGTAGGCATAATCGCCCTCAATGCGGCAAGTGGCGGACTTAAGCCCCCCTTCGGCTTCCTGCTGATCAACTTCTTCAACTGTAAAACCCTTTTGTTCCGCCCAGCGCAAATACATACGATACAGCATTTGCGTCCAATCACAGGCTTCCGTACCGCCGGCGCCCGAATGGACGGTAAGGAAGCAGGCGTTTTTGTCCATTTCGCCCGTCATAAGCTCAAACATATTCTGTTTTTCATAACGGGCGGTTAAATCTTTGATTGTTTTTTCGATGCCGGAGCCTTCGTTTTCGTCTTTAGCCTCGGTTGCCAGTTCAAACAGGGTTTGCAAATCGGCGGCTTCATCTCGCAGGGCTTTCCATGGCTCATATCGGTTTTTAAGGACCTTAAGAGAAGCCATTGTTTTTTCGACTGTTTCTTGATCGTTCCAAAAACCCGGTTCGGCGGTTTTTGCCTCGATTTCGGCTATACGACGGGGAAAATCGGCGTCTTCAAAGACGCCTCCATGTTTCGTTTATTTTTTTGTTTAAATCTGTTATGGGCGCGCCCAGTTCGGCAAGCAGCATGGTTATCTCCTACTTTAATGATATAGGAAATTGATTGTTATTTCAACGCAACGCTCCCTATTCCAAACCCTTCAAAAAACCGCTATTCTTCCATATATGGACAAATTAATCATCAAGGGAGCGCGCGAGCATAACCTAAAAAACATCGATCTTGAACTACCCCGAGACAAACTTATCGTTATTTCAGGGCTTTCGGGGTCGGGAAAAAGCTCTCTGGCGTTTGATACCATTTTTGCCGAGGGGCAAAGGCGGTATGTGGAAAGTTTGTCCGCCTACGCAAGGCAGTTTTTGGGGCGCATGGATAAGCCCGATTTGGACTATATCGAAGGGCTTTCGCCGGCAATTTCCATCGAACAAAAAACCACACACCGCAACCCGCGCTCCACAGTCGGCACTGTAACGGAAATTTACGATTACTACCGCCTTCTTTACGCTCGTATCGGCGTGCCCCACTGCCCTGTCTGCGGAAAGGAGATACGCGAACAGCCTGTGGATTCCATAATCGAGACAATTTTGCAATTTAAGGAAGGGGCAAAATTACAACTGCTCGCTCCTGTTATCCGAGGTAAAAAGGGAGAACATCAAAAAATAGTCGAGGATGCCCGTAAGGCGGGGTTTGCCAGGGCAAGAATAGACGGAGTTCCCGTAAACTTGGACGAAAGTATTAAACTGGATAAACAAAAAAAACACACTATAGAAATTATCGTTGACCGGCTTGTTATCGGAAAGGATATACGCTCACGGTTAGCGGAGTCTGTGGAAACCGCCTTGCAGACAGCGGACGGTCTTTTACTGGCATTGGTGAATGAGGACGGGAAAAATACGGAGCATTTTTTCTCGCAGAAAAATTCATGCCCCGATTGCGGAGTTTCTATCCCCGAATTACAGCCTAGGCTTTTTTCGTTTAACAACCCATTCGGAGCGTGCCCGGGCTGTACAGGGCTTGGCGCAAAACTGGAATTTGACCCCGATCTTGTAATACCCGACCGCACCCTGTCCTTCAACGAAGGCGGCGTTATTCCATATAACCCGGACAGCGCATGGAACAGCAGCCGTTTTAAAAGTCTTGCCAAACATTACGATTTCAGCCTTGATACGCCGTTTAACAAATTGCCGAAAAAAATAGTTAACGCTATTCTTTACGGCAGCGAGGACGATATAAAAGTCCGTTATGTGAACCGCGATAAAACGGGGCATTTTGAATACCAGTCAAAATTTCCCGGTATTTTGGAAGAACTTAAAAGGCGTTATCTTGAAACCCAGTCGCAGGGCATAAAAGACTGGCTTGAAAAATTTATGAGCCAGAAACCATGCGAGGACTGCGGCGGCAAAAGATTAAAACCCGAATCATTGGCTGTAACTGTCGCCGGAAAAAATATTTGGGAACTGTCACAGTTTTCCGTAACGGACTCGCTTAAATTTTTTGAGAATATTAAATTAAACGAAAACGAAAAAAAAATCGCTCATCAAATAATGAAAGAAATAAACGCCCGCCTAGGCTTTATGCAAAATGTCGGTCTTGATTACCTTAGCCTTGAACGTAAAGCCGCCACTCTCTCAGGCGGTGAAGCCCAAAGAATAAGGCTCGCTACGCAGATAGGCTCCAGCCTTGTGGGCGTTCTTTACATATTGGACGAACCGTCCATCGGGCTTCACCAAAGAGACAACCAACGTCTTATAGACACTCTCCTCTACCTGCGTGACTTGGGCAACACGCTGATTGTTGTCGAGCATGACGAGCAAACCCTGCGCACCGCCGACCATATCGTAGACTTAGGACCGGGAGCGGGCGTTCACGGCGGACGTGTTGTAGCGCAAGGTACTCCCGAAGACGTAATGAAAGTTAAGGAGAGCCTTACAGGGCAGTATTTGGCAGGCGAATTAAAGATCGATATTCCAAAAAAGCGCAGAGAAGGAAATGGAGCGTTTATCAAATTAAAAGGCGTAAGCGAACATAACTTAAAAAATATCAATGTTGATATTCCGCTTGGGATTTTTACCTGCATTACAGGCGTTTCCGGTTCGGGTAAATCCACATTGCTCTCCGACGTACTCTACCCCGCTCTCGCTAACAAAGTTTACGGCTCTAACCACGCCGAAGGCGCATACAAAAAAATGGACGGCGCGGAATACATCGACAAGGTAATCGATATTGACCAAAGCCCGATAGGCAGAACGCCGCGTTCAAACCCCATTACTTACGTTGAAGGGTTTACCGCCATCCGCGATTTATTCGCCAATATGCCCGAAGCTAAAATGAGGGGCTATAAACCCGGACGCTTTTCGTTTAACGTGCGCGGCGGAAGGTGCGAAAACTGCGACGGAGACGGGACAATACAGATAGAGATGAACTTTCTGCCGGATGTTTACATAACATGCGACGTATGCCACGGCAAAAGATTTAACAGAGAGACTCTTGAAATTCACTACAAAGGAAAAAATATCGCCGAAGTTTTGGATATGACAATCGAAGAAGCGGCTGATTTTTTTGCGGCGATTCCGCAAGTCGCCCGAAAAATGCAGACTTTGCTCTCGGTGGGGCTTGGTTATGTAAAACTGGGGCAGTCGGCGCTTACGCTTTCCGGCGGGGAGGCGCAAAGGGTAAAACTTGCGCTGGAGCTTTCAAAACGCTCCACAGGCAGAACCCTCTACATTTTGGACGAGCCGACAACAGGGCTTCATTTTGCCGATGTAAAACAATTAATGGACGTAATTCAAAGGTTGGTAGATCAGGGAAATACGGTTATAATGATAGAACATAACCTAGACGTACTTTTACAGGCGGATCACATTATCGATCTTGGACCGGAAGGCGGCGAAAAAGGCGGACAAATTATAGCGGTCGGTACGCCGGAGCAAATAGCTGATTGCAAAGACTCTTACACAGGTTCATTTATCGCGGAAATGATAAAAAGGGGCGCAAAGCGTAAAAACAGGGGACAATGATAAAAAAAAGGCTTTTTTTATTATGTTTTATGTCTCTTTTAATTGCGGCGTTATACGCGCAGGAAGAACCGTCGCCGCCTGCGGAACCCGCTGCGGAAGAACAAAAACAAGAAAATAAACTTGATACTGCCGAAAAAAACAGAATCACAATGGAAATTAAAACTTCAACCATAAGCGAACTTGCCGTATGGTGCCGCTCTCTGGGGCTTTCTGAAAGCGGTACAAAAGAAGAGTTAGCCAAACGAATAAGGGAACATTTTCATTTGGCTGAACCAAAAGCGCAGGAAAATGAAAGAGTAAAAATAATAACGATAGAATCCGCACAGGCTACGGAGTATTTTACAATCGATGTAATTGACGAAGATTACGCAAGATTAAAAGGCGACGTAAAATTAAGTTTAAAAGACGGCGAAAAAACGCATAAAATAAGCGCGGATGAAATTTTATTTAACCGCACAAGAAATATTATTACGGCAAGCGGAAACGTAAGATACGAAAAAATAGAAGCGGATAAAACGGAAACTTTCAGAGGAAAAGCGATAACGGTTAACATTGACAACTGGTCAAGTATTTTTATCGACGGCAACTCTGTAATGGAAGATGACGGCTCGTCATACCTTTTTTCGGGCTCTGTAATTTACAGGAGCGATCAGGACGTAACGGTTCTTAGAAAAGCCACAATTACAAGCGGAGCCGACGACAATGAATATTGGTCTATCAAAGCGTCAAAACTCTGGCTTTTACCGGGTTCCGATTTTGCCATTTTTAACTCTATTTTAAAAGTCGGGGAAATTCCCGTATTATACATTCCGTTCTTTTATTTTCCCGGCGATGATGTTGTTTTTCATCCCGTTATAGGATACCGCAGCAGAGAAGGCGGCTTTGTTCAGACAACAACTTATCTTATAGGCCAGCCAAAGGCAAGCTCTTCCGAAAAAAGCTCGCTGACAAGAATTATCGGCAATTCAGATAACAACGAAAAAGAACTTCAAGGATTGTTTCTGCGCAATACAAGCAGACCTGTTAAAAATACGAATTCACTCAGTCTAAAAGCTCTGTTTGATTATTACGTTAATCTTGGAACATACGCGGGACTTGAGCTTACCACTCCAAAGACGGGAATTTTAAATCAGCTTGATTTAAATTTAGGGTTGGGTTTTACAAGAACTGTTTCAAAAGTAGACGGAAATTACACTCCCTATTGGCCGAATTATGACGGCTCTTTTGAAAATAACGAATCAAACTTGTTTTCTAAAAGCGTTCCGTTCCGTTACAGAATGAAATTTTCAAGCGGTATCAGCATGAAATACGGCGGTCTGTCGTGGAATATCCCTTATTACTCCGATCCTTTTGTAGACAGGGACTTTACCGCCCGCGCGGAAAACATGGATTGGATGAACATGATTCAGCAGGGAGCAACGGCATTTGAAGGAGAATCATTGGAAGGAGAACTCTCCCCGTATATATGGACATTATCGGGAAATTTAAACCCGTCATTTCCGATACTCGCCCCTGTTATTTCAAATATATCCCTTTCCAGTATTTTTACGTCGGTATCTTTTATGACTTTAACTGACCGTGAACTGGAAAAAACCAGCCCTTATTCTCCAAACCGTAAATTTTTCGCGCCGGATAAATACACAATTTACAGCGTTTCAGGTTCTATCTCTGGAACTCCGGTTACAGTCGGCGGAAAACAGTCAAATACAAACAAAAAAACCGATACGAACACGCCTGATGATACAGCTAACGATCCTTTTAACGGCATCGGCGTTCCGATATCACCGTGGGCGGAAGAAAAAACAAACAAGGAAAAATCGACATCAACGGAGATTCTAGTCCCTCCAATGCTGTCTCAAACATTCACCCTGCCAACGGACGGAAATTTAAAATTCAGCGTTGATTATTCAATAGCTCCTTCAACTTCTTCAGAAATGCAATTTATGTCAACCGATTTTAATAATAAATTACTCTGGAATACATATAAAGACATAGACTGGAATAAACGTCAATCAGTATTGACCGGCGTCAGCGGAAATACAAATTTAAATTTCCATATAGATCACATGTCGGGTCTATATACCAACACTATTAATTTTTCAGGCAACGGGGCATGGCGCGAATTTTCATATTTAAACGAAGAAAAATATACTAACCCGGCTACGGGCATAGTAGATGAAGCTGCAATGGAAAAAAAACGCAGAGAACAATACAGTCTGACAAACTACACTGCTTCTTACTCTTATAACGGCACTATTAAACCTTTTTATGAAGATCCGGTATTCGCGCAAACAAATCTTCAATATACATTCAGAGGCACGTTGGTAAAATCAAAGAAATTTACAGACGGAGACGGACCTGAGCTTACGCCGCAATGGGGTTCATGGGTAAAAGAAGAACTTGGCAAAGACATACTTGGGCTTAACGGTCACAATATTACGACAAATCTTGCGGCAAATATAATGGATAAAGATCAAAGTATTTCAACCAGCGCGCAGCTGCCTCCTCTTGACGGACTTGTTAACAGCAATGCCACATTCAGAGTGTGGATAACCGAAACTATTTTTAGGTACAGCATGGAAAAAAAGGAAACGGACACGGAATGGCAAATTAAACCTTTTTACTTTACGGAAAATTTAAAATTCGGAACTGTAGGATCATTTTCCCATAACATGACATATACTCCCCGCAATGATACCACTAATCCCGAAGAAGAAAATAAAATAACATATCTTAACTCGTCTTTATCGTTATGGAGTTCTTTTAACGCGAGTTATACAATGACATGGATTCAAAAATCTGTTTTTAAACCGGATAATCCCGACATTCCGCATGAGGGAGGTAAATGGAATAAGGAAGGGGATAAAGAACTGCGTCCAAAAGATTTAAGGCTTTCATACAGCCGCACTTTCCCAAGTTCAAAATATTTTAATAATCGTTTTAGTCTTTCATATAACGTAAGTACGTCGTTAAATTTTGATTTACAGGAATACACAAGTTCCAACTTTCAATTTACGGCGGGCGTTACTATGGGTATTACCAAGTTTATGGAACTTAAAATATCGGCGACATCGCAAAACGCGGTAATATTCAGATATTTCAAAGGCGTTCAGGGAATGGAAGAGCTAACCGCCATGTATAAAGAAGGCGAACAAAATAATGTTTTTACCGATTTAGTTGACTCGTTTAATTTCTTTAATGAAAAAAAACGCAAAGAATCCGGGTTTAAAATGCGGACATTCAATCTTGCCCTTGACCATTTATTGGGCGATTGGACGGCGACGTTTAAGATCGATATGTATCCGTACCAGAGACCCGCCAAAACGGGAGAAATCCCTACAATTAACATTGTCTCGGACATTTCGTTCTTTTTACAATGGAAACCCATTATGGAAATTAAATCGGATATCAGTTATGACGGAAAAAACGACAAATGGACGAGAAAATGACCAATTATACGGCTTTTCCTCCCCTTGACTAGCTTATTTAACAGGATATAGAATAAGGTAACATCTAAAAACTGAAGTTTTTAGATGTTCCTATTAAATAAAAAAGAGGTATTTTTGGAGGACGGAATAACTATCGCCTTTGAAGACAGGGAACTTCTTTCCGGTATTTGCGGGGCAAATGACGGAAACCTCAAGGTAATTGAGGGTACTCTGGGCGGTTTTATCACGGCAAGAGGAAATGAGATTCATTTTCAAAGCCAAGATGAAACCGGTATCAAACGCTTTAGGACAATGATGGATAATCTTATCACAGCGGTTAATGAAGGCGAACAGCCGTCTGCTGAATATATCCGCGCTCTGGCGGATGATTTGCCGTTTTCCGAGACCGAGGAAAAAGGCGGCAGCGTTTTCCGCGATTCAATGATTCAAATACCCCACGGCTTCAACCGCGTTTATCCGCGTACAAGAAATCAGGCTTCTTATATTCAGGGTATGAGGGACAATGAAATATGCTTCTGCATAGGTCCCGCCGGTACAGGTAAAACCTATCTTGCCATAGCACATGCCATGCAAATGCTTCTTTCCAAGAAAATAAGAAAACTTGTCCTTACCCGCCCCGTCGTAGAAGCGGGCGAAAACCTTGGGTTTCTTCCCGGAGATCTCGCCCAAAAAATAGACCCTTATTTAAAACCGTTATACGACGCGATGGAATCGCTTGTCCCTTACGACGTGATAAACAGAATGGAAGAAATTCGCTCAATAGAAATCGCCCCGCTCGCGTACATGAGGGGGCGAAGCCTTAACGACTGCATGGTGATTTTAGACGAAGCTCAGAACACGACCAAAGAACAGATGAAAATGTTTCTAACAAGAATCGGTTCCGGTACGCGGGCGGTAATTACAGGAGACAACACACAGATTGACCTTCCGCGTAAATCAGATTCAGGGCTTTTACACGCTCTGGAAATATTAAGGAATGTTGAAGGTTTAAGCTTTTCTTTTCTTCATACAAGCGACGTAGCGAGAAATCCCTTAATAAAAAAAATAATACAGGCATACAATGAAAACGAAAAATGAAAATGAAGTAGAAAAACAAGACGTAAACTTGGTATTAAGGCGGCTTCGTTCAGGCGCGTCGTTCTTTGGTTTTGCTTTATGCATTATCGCTATAGCGGTAATTATTATATGCGAAAATATGGACTTTTATTATCATGCGCGTAAAATTATCGGTTCCGCTCTCCTTGTATTGTTAATTTACACCATGTTTATAATTTTAAAGGGACAGGCTATCATCGGAAAAGAATTGAATAACAGCGAACGTTTTCTGCTTGCCTCTCTTGCCGGCTCTTACATAATCGGAGCGGTACTAATAAAAAATCTTACTCCGGTTCCTGAAGGATTCCCGTTATCTCTCGCTATTCCCACAGGGCTTTTCATAATGCTGTTGGCTGTTTTTATGGGAAAAAGACTCGCCGTTATCATGGCGATTGTCATACCGTTAGGCGCGTACTTCACAGACGCTTTTGATTACAATTCATACTTAATCGCGCTTGTTTCGGGCGCGGCGGCGTCTACGGTTCTTCATAATGCGCAAAACAGAATGAGCCTTATAAAAGCGGGAGTGGTAATCGCCGTTGCGAATTGTTTGGCGGTTGTTGTCGTTCTGCTCATAAGTCAGGCGAACTTGTACGAATACCCTGGGCTTTTGTTCTGGGCGGCGCTTAACGGAATTATCTGCGGAATGTTAACCATCGGCTTTTTACCGCCCCTTGAACACGCGTTAAACGCCGTAACACCCTTCCGTCTTTTGGAATTATCGGATTTAAACGCTCCTATCTTACGTAAACTGTTTACAACGGCTCCCGGCACTTATACCCATTCATTAATGGTGGCGAACCTTGCCGAGCAAGCCTGTCAGGACATAGGCGCTAACGCCCTGCTCGCCCGCGTCGGCGCTTATTACCATGATATCGGTAAAATGGAAAATCCCGACTATTTTGTAGAAAACCAGACTGATCATAACAGGCACGATGAAATCGCGCCGCGTCTTTCCGCCACAATAATACGAAGCCATGTAAAACTCGGCGTGGAAAAAGCGCAAAATCTGGGGCTTCCCAAAGATGTAATTTCCATAATAGCGGAACACCACGGTAACTCGATAATCTCGTGGTTTTACAACAAAGCGACGGAACAGGAAGTAACCGTTAATACCGAAGATTTTTCGTATCCGGGCTCCCCTCCCCGCTCAAAGGAATCGGCGATTGTAATGCTTGCGGATATTACCGAAGCGGCGGTAAGAACCTTAAACAAACCGACCGCGAGCAAGATCGATAAATTTGTTCAGCAGTTATTCGACGCAAAAATAGATCACGGTCAGTTATGCGAGTCAGAACTTTCCTTCCGCGATTTGGAAATAATCAAGAAATCTTTTGTAAGGGTACTTGCCGGCTATTACCATGCCAGAATCGAGTACCCCAAACAAAAAGAGGAAAAAGATGAATAATGTTAATATAAACGCGCAGGAAATCCCCCTACCCGCATGGAGCGATAACGCGTGTTGTTTTGCGCTGAAAGTCTTGGACGAAATAAAACGCGATAATTGGGAACTTTCCGTTCTTTTCTGCGATGATAAAACAATTAAAGAGCTAAACCATCAATACAGGAACAAAAACGAACCCACTGACATACTTTCTTTTAATCTGGGCGAAACGGTAAAAGACGAGGAAAAAACGGTATTTTTACCCGGAGATATCGTAATTTCCCTTGATACACTTAAGGAAAACGCCCAATACTTCAACACGCCCGAAGATGAGGAGTTACGCAGACTGCTGATTCATGGTATCCTGCACTTAGACGGAATGGATCATGAAACATTGGAGAAAACTGAGCCTATGCTCGAATTACAGGAGAAAATACTAAACAAATTGAAAACAGAACAAATAATCACTAAAAAGGGAGATCAAAATTGAAAGCCCCTTTTAAAATAAATACACAGGCAATTAAAGAACTGGAAGAAGACCAAAGACAGATGATCCGAGGCGTTGTGGAATTATCCGACACCACGGTCAAAGAGGTAATGGTTCCCAGAACCGACACTGTTTTTCTTTCGGCGGACGCCTCAAAAGAAGAATTGCTTAAATTTATAAGCGAAAGCGAACACTCGCGTTTTCCCGTATACAAGGACACGGTTGATAACGTAACGGGCGTTCTGCATGTAAAGGACGTATTAAAAGCGCTTATAAATGACAAGCCTTTCAATATTAACACATTGGCAAGAAAACCGTTCTTTGTCCCCGTATCAAAACATATCGATGATCTTTTGCGCGAATTGCGCCGCAAGAAAGTCCATATAGCCGTAGTTGTAGACGAATACGGCGGAGTGTCCGGCATTGTTTCCATGGAAGACATAATCGAAGAAATAATCGGCGACATTCAGGACGAGTTTGATCATGAAACCGAAGACGTTGTGGTTCTCGGCGAAGGAATATGGCTTTGCGACGCAAGGGTAAACCTTGAATTCTTAGCCGAAGAAACAAATATCGAGTTTCCCGCCGACAATATTGACACGCTAGGCGGCTTTGTTTTTGCTCTTTTCGGCAAGATACCCGCGGTAGGTGAAAAAATTGAATATAAGGATTATGATTTTATCATACAGGAAATGGACGGGCATAAAATAAACTCGATAAAAATCGTAACTCATAAAAAGGAATAGTTGTTTTTAAAGGGGAGGGGGTATTTCAATGCGGCGTTTTAAAAATTTAATTTTTCTCTTTTGCGTTTTATCGTTCTTTCCCGCGGCATTGTCCGCGCAGCAGGCGTCTTCTACAACATACTATGAGCGCGGCAAAAGCTTTATGGCGGAAGAAAATTGGTATTCCGCGGTTGAGTCATTTCTTGAATGTACAAGGCTCAACCCGGCTCATGCCGAGGGAACCGCTTCTCTCGCGGAATGTTACTACGAGCTTGCGGAATTTGACGAAGCGCTTAAATGGGTAAGAAAAGCAAGACAGCTTGCGCGCACCAACATGACCGTGGCAAACCTTGAAGTTTTTTCCCTAATCGCGCTTGGCCAGCTTGACGCCGCCGCCAACCTTGTCAATGAAATACTCGCAAAGGAACCCTACAACAGGGAAACGCTCTTTGCCGCGGGAGAACTTGATATCGCCCGCAACAGACCCTCCGAGGCGATGATTCGCTACCGCGACGCAGTAAGACGTTACCCAGACGACCGCAGACTTTTAATTTCACTCGCCCTTGTAACCCTTTCTTTGGGAGACGGCGACACCGCGCTTACCTACATAAACAACGCTCTTGTACAGCACCCGGACGATTACCGCGTGTTTTATTACGCGGCTTACATTTATTCCATGAACAACAGAGTTAGAGACGCTATAGTCTACGCCGAGCGTTCTCTTTACTATAAATCCGATCACTTGGCAAGCCGCTCTTTAATGGCAGTCCTTCGTTACCGTAACGGCGAATACGAAGAAGCGGCGCGGCTATGCGACACATTAATCGCGGGCAACAGACAGGACATGAGCGCGTGGTATTTAAAAGGCATGTCTCTAATAAGACTGAACCGCAATCAGGAAGCGATAACCGTTCTTTCAAGCGCGATAACCGCTAATGAAGAAGACGAATTTATCCGCGCCGTTTTGGAAGAGACTCTAATCTCTTCCACCGTTTTGGAAGATCCGCGCCGCGTAAGATTCGCGGCATGGCATTTTAACAAAGCGCGGGCTTTCCGCCAGCGCAATTTAAATGAACAGGCGCTTTTTGAGTATCGCCGCGGATTAAGACTGAATCCCTTCGCGGCGGACAGGCGCGAATACGCCGAGATTCTAAGACTTTTAGGCTACCCCGCGCGCTATCTTGAAGAGCTTCGCTTTTTGCAGGAACAGGGCAAATCCGATAAAAGCTTAAACGACGCGGTGGAAGCCTACGCTTCCCTGCTCTCCAACGCGCTCTTTAAACAATGGCAGGTAAACCCCGTTGATCTGGCTGAACGTCATTGGAAAATAGCGGTCTTTTCCCTCGCGGGACAATCAAGCTTTTACCACGCGGATGCGGGTTCTGTCGCCGCCGGAGTCATTAAGGAATTACTGGTACACGACAGAAACATTAACCCCATGAATATTGAACAGCGTCAGGCTATTTTTTCCCAGGCGTTTAAACAGGCAAGGGAAGGCGGAGCCGATTACTTTATGCTTGTTTCGGTTTCGGAAAGCGAACGCGACATTTCAATAAAAGCCGAAGTCTTTGTAGGAAGGACAGGCTCTCCCGCCGGAACTTTTTACACTTACCGCACAGGCGTAGACAGACTGCGCGACGCTTCCCGAGGCATAGTAACCCAGCTTGCGTCGGCGATGCCGATTCGCGGAAGACTTCTTATACGAAAGCAGGGACAGGCGCTGATTAACAAGGGAAAAGCCGACGGGATTCAAAAAGACGCTGTTTACGATATTGTAAAACGCGGCCGCTTTCAGACTGCAAATGAAGGTATCGCGGTTATTTATTCAAACGACGAGCTTGTAGGGAAACTGACAATCACCGACGTGGACGAAGAAATAGCCATTGGAACCTTGGTAAGAAACGGTTTCTTTGACCGTATTGAACCGGCAGACGAGGTAATCTTACAAGCAAATAAATCGAATAAACCGGCGTTGGAAAGCGCGGCGAATCCCGAATTAAGAGCGTTATTAAGGTCTTTGCGTTAATTAACGAATAGGCTCCACATGAATAGTCGCGGACATACCTAGTTTGTCCAAGACAAGCTCTTCAATATCCGATGCTATCTTATGCCCCTTCTCTATCGTTAAATCTTTATTCAGCCGTATATGAAAAGTTAATTCTTTATGGGAAACATAATTATGAATATGCAAATGATGCACTTTTAAATCATCATAATATATATTTTTAATTTCGTTTGTTAATTTATTTATCAGTTCTTTATCAGCTTCTTCGCCGAGTATTTTATTTATCGATTCTTTTAAAATCTCAAAGGCGGCGAAAAACAACATCAGGGCGATGATTATTCCCAGTACGCTGTCAATCCACCAGAATTGTTTCGCGAATAAAATACCCACAAGCACAACAACGGAAGAAAGCGCGTCCGATCTGTGATGCCAGCCGTCGGCTTTTACGCTGGAATTATCCGTCTTGCGCCCGATATGAAAAGCGTATTGCGCCAGCAGTTCTTTTACAATAATAGAGACAGCGGTAACAACTATCGCTATTTTTCCGTACTCAACGCTTTCTTTATTCCAAAAATTTCTGATAGAGTTATCCAAAAAACTATACGCTATTACGGCTAAAATCACCGCGATAAAAAATGACGCTATCTGTTCCCATCTGCCGTGCCCGAACGGGTGTTCTTTGTCCGCTTTTTTTGACGCCAATTTTGCGGCGATAACAACCGCAACGGAGCTTAATGAATCGGAAAGCGTATGCCACGCGTCGGCGGCAAGAGCGATAGAGCCGGAAACTACGCTTGCCCACATTTTAAGCAAAAATAATAAAAAATTGACGATTATTGAAACAGCGCCTTCAACGTATCCGGCTTTTATTTTATTCATATATTAATTGGTATTATACGCCGAATTTAAAAAACTTTCAATTTCCCGCGCGGTAGACAATTCTAATACTTTTTGCGTTATTTCCTCAGCCCGCGCCGCGGTTATACCCGCAATAACTCTTTTTACAGCCGCTACGGACGCGGCTCCCATGCTGAATTTACGAAGTCCGCAGCCTATAAGCGCGGGAACCGCCAAGGTATCGCCGCCCATCTCCCCGCAAATCGAGATAGGCTTATCAGCTTTTTTAAAAGCCGATACCGTCTCTTTAATCAATTTAAAAACAGCTGGGTGATAACTTTGATAATAATCTTCCACAGCCGCGTTCATTCTGTCCGCCGCGCACACATACTGGCAAAGATCGTTTGATCCTATACTCGCAAAATCCACTTCCTTAGCGGCAAGATCCGCAATCAGCGCGATACCGGGAACTTCTATCATTATTCCTATTTTTACATCGCCAACCTGAACTTTTTCTTTTATTAATTTATTTTTTGTTTCCGCGATTATTTCCTTTGCTTTTTTTATATCGTCAAGGGAGCCTATCATAGGAAGCATTATCCAAAGATTACCGTAAGCCGACGCGCGGAAAGCCGCTCTTAATTGCGTTGTAAAAATTTCGGGGTAACTAAAACAAAACCTTATGCCGCGATTCCCCAAAAAAGAATTATCTTCTTTTTTTTGTTCTATACTTGATATTTGCTTATCGCCGCCAATATCAAGAATGCGCAGAATTACCGGTTTTTTCCCGAAACTTTTTAAAACTTTGCGGTAAGAGTTAAATTGCTCTTCCTCGGAAGGCAAAGTCTCGCGTCCCAAAAAAAGAAATTCCGTTCTGAACAAGCCCACGGAATCCGCGTAGCTTTGCGCGCTAAGCTCGCTGTCATTTGCGCTTGAAATATTAAGTCCTATATCGATTTTTTCGCCGCAGGCTGTTCTGCCCTCTTTTTTTAAAAACACTTCCGCGTCTTTTCTGTCGCGGGAAAAATCGTCGCTCTTTTTACGGTAATCTTTTATAACATCTTCTTCCGGGTCAAGAATTACGGCTCCTTCCATCGCGTCAACCGCGGCATACTGCCCCTGTTTAGCGTGGCTTAAAAGTCCGTCAATACCCAGCACGGCGGGTATCCCAAAGCTCTTAGCGATAATAGCGGCATGAGACGTTACTCCGCCTTCTTCGGTAAGTATCGCCAGGACTTTTCCGTTGTTTATGCCCGCCGCCCCGGAAGGTTTTATTTCGTGCGCGGCGATTATACAAGGTTCTTTTAACTCGGAAAGAGAGCTTGTTTTTTGTCCGTACCATAAACGCAAAAGCATGGCGCGCACGTCGTCAAAATCCGCCGCTCTTTCGGCGATAAGCGTATCCGCTGTCTTTTTTAAAACGGCTATAACCGTTCCGTAAACATGATAAATCGCCCAATCCCCCGCCCAGCGATCATTCAGTATCCGCGCGGGAATTTCTTCATTGATGATAATATCTTCTACTATTTCTTTATGCGCGTCAAAAATTTCCGCCTTTAAAGGATCAACGTCTTCCAAGGAACGTTTAATTTTATCAAGCTCTTCAAGCGCTTCTTTTTTTATTGAATAATAACGATCCAGCTGCGCTTGTTCTTTTCCTATAGGAACTATTTTTTCGGAGGGAATATTAAATTTTTCATTGTAGATATATATACGCCCTACCGCAAATCCCTGGGCAGTTCCTTTACCTTTTAAAATCATGTAGATTAAAAAAAAAGGCTACCGATTGATTAACAATCAGCAGCCCTTTGTTTCTCTTTTTTCTACCAACCGTCGACCATGTCGTCCGGATCGCGGTTGCTCTCGGAGAATAAATCGGTATATGCTCGAAGATCGTCAAAGTAGATATAGTAACTGCCTCTTGCTTCCATTGGATCGCAGTCAATTCTGAAACCCGTTATCTTGATTCCAAAGTTGCCCTGATAATGGTAGCTTCTCTGCGCAACGCCGCTCAACCCGTCCTCCGGAGCGGGAGGAATGGTGGCTGTCATTTTCTGCCAACCCATAAAAGTCAATTTACCCATGCTGAATTCATAATCTCTTCCGAAGAAATCCTGAATAAGCACATAAAGTTCATGATTAAAGTTACGGCCTGCAACCCACACGGAGATGGTTTTTGTAATACCCTCTACAGGAATCGGGCGCGCGGGATAAATCGTAAAACTGCTGTATCCCCTGCGAAGGAAATCTACCCTTGTGCCAAGTACGTACTTATCGGGAATATCCAAACCTTCTTCTTCCGGTATTTTTTGTTTTGCAGCGGGAGCGCCGACAAACAATCTGGTTGTCGTGTAACCGTCGTCGCCCGACATTTTGGATCTCCATGAACCGTCATGCTCGAATTTTTCTACGGATACTTCCCGTATCATCTGCTGACCTGCTTCAATTCCAAGTCTTTCCGGATCAGGCGCGCCTATCTCTTGTTTTTGCTGGGCAAAAAGATTACTGCCGATACTCAGGATTAATGTAACTATTAAAAACTTCTTCATTTTTTTGATACTCCTTTATCAGTCTTTTTTCTCAGCCCAAAGCTTCTTGATTTTATTCGGGTCGTTAAGATCACTGCCGTCGAATAACGCTTCGTTTGTATCTGTTAAAATTTTCAGCTGTTTAAAGTAAACATAAAAATTGTCTACTCTTTCCACAGGCTGCGTCCATATTCTGAACTTTATAAAATGCAAACTTGGATAAGCGGGTTCGTCGCGAATCTGAGGCTTATCGCTTAAATCAAGCTTAAGCTCTTCCGCTCTCTCGAGGGGTTCCGATTGAGTCCATGTTGTTTGGTTAATGTTGCCGGGAATGGTAACATATAAGTTTTTCCAGCCTCTGTAGGAAATATTTCCGAAGGGAAGAACATGAACTACTCCCTGGAAATCCTTGAAATAAACTTCTATGTAATATCTTAAATTGCAGCCCCATACCCACATATCCATTCTTTTCATTCTGCCGGGAATAGGAATACCTATCGGTTTCTCGTCTTTATCGTCAGCCAATACCGGATAAATATCGATCCAGTTATAACCTCTGCGATCAAAACAACCGTTGATACCAAGACTCATGGGAACGCCTTCAACTCTTCCGCCCCTGAAAGCCTGGCTTGGATAGGCGTCGATATAACCAAGAATCGGATATTGAACATCGCCTTTTTTGCTGATAAAACGGCTCGATTCAGCTCTCCATTTGTATATAGAGTCACCGACGCCGTTAAAAGTCTCTAAAACCCAGTTGTTAAGATTTTCAGCTCTGTACTGACCGTGGACTGATAAAACCGTTATACATGCCCAAATAATCAGGCAGATAAATTTCAAGCTACCTTGTTTCATCATTAAAGCTCCTTTAATAATCTAAGTAAATTATATAAGTTTGAACATTATTTGTCAATGATTCACAACCCTTTTTTACCATTTTACCTGTTTTTTTTGACAATTGCAAGAACCCTTCTGCTGAATTTAGACCTGTCTAAAACGCGAAATTCTGATTTTATAAGCCCTATTTTTACCCCGGATTTGACCATTTTGACAGCCTGCCGAACCTGCGCTAAGGGCGAATCGTTAACGGTCATGACCACGTCAAAGGGCAATAATGAGGGGTTAAGCCAAGTAAACGATATTACCGGAATTTCGGCTTTTTTGTCCAAAAATTCGTTGCCCAAGCCTGCCAAAACAACGCAAAAAAGCTCGGGCGCTTCATAGGATTGGGTATAATTGTTAAAGAAATGGGTTTCCAAAAGCTTACCCCTGTCATACAATCCCCGTAAAAAAACATCTCTCATTTCATTTAGTTTTTGTTCAAGATAAACAATAATTTTGTCATTTTTTCCTTCGCCGGCAATATAAAGTCCGTCATTTTTTATAGGTTTTGGCTTAATTGCGGTAACGGCAAGCCCAACTCTGTAAAAATCGTCGTTTATATCCGTTTTAAAGATAAAATATTCCGATTTATCCGCCCCAAGAATGCTTTCCGCGGGGCTTTCACCCTCAGGATACCTACCTTCCAGCACAACAATGGGGATATTTGGGGCTAAATCCTTGTAAAGTCTCGCGGATTTGGCAAACATGAGGGGAAAAAGTACGCAATAAGGCCTTATGGCGGCTTCCGTAACGGCAAAAGGGACGACATCTTCGCCCGCCTCATTGGCAACCGCTACAATTTTTACGGGACGGAACAGGGCGAGCGACGCGGAAAGAGACTCGTCGTTTATCCTTTCTTTCCCGTAAAGTTCGATAAATGACTGCTCCGTTACGATCAACACCGGAGAGCGGACATAGAAGACAAACAGCGGACTGATGACCGCCAGAACGATTGCCGCTATAATTGCCGTTTTTTTGTTTAACTTAAGTTTAAGTTGTAATTTAAGTTTCATTTATTGTCCGTATTTTAGCATATTAGCGGTAAATTGGACATACTATACGCTATTGCCAAATCTTTAAAAAACGGGTATATTAAGAAAAAACCAATAAGGAGCGAAAAATCATGACTAGTTATAAAGAGTTAGGACTTGTAAATACAAAGGAACTTTTTAAAAAAGCGGTTTCGGGCGGATATGCCATTCCGGCGTACAATTTTAACAACATGGAACAAATGCAGTCTATTATTCAGGCTTGCGTGGAAACCAAATCACCTGTTATTTTGCAGGTTTCATCGGGAGCGCGCAAGTACGCCAATCAGAATATTCTGAAAAACATGGCTCGCGGCGCTGTAGAGTACGCCCATGAACTTGGTTACGATATACCAATCGTACTGCACCTTGACCACGGCGACAGTTTTGAACTCTGCAAAGACTGTATCGAGACGGGATTTTCTTCCGTAATGATAGACGGTTCGCATTTAAGCTATGACGAAAATGTGGCGCTTACCAAAAAGGTCTGCGAATTGGCTCATTCGCAAAAAGATTATGTTACGGTAGAAGGAGAGCTTGGAGTTCTCGCCGGAGTGGAAGACGATGTTTCATCGGAACACAGTCATTACACCCAGCCTTCCGAAGTAGTGGATTTTGTCGGAAAGACAAAGGTCGATTCATTGGCTATTTCCATCGGCACTAGCCACGGAAGAGCGAAGTTCAAACCCGAACAATGCACAAGAGACGCCAACGGCATTCTTATTCCCCCTCCGCTGCGTTTTGATATCCTCGAAGAAATCGAAAAACAAATACCCGGCTTCCCGATTGTTCTGCACGGCTCTTCATCAGTGCCCATTGAATATGTGCACATGATAGAAAAATACGGCGGAAAACTTACGGACTCTGTCGGTATCCCCGAAGAACAGCTTCGCAAAGCGGCAAAGAGCGCGGTCTGCAAGATCAATATCGATTCAGACGGACGCCTTGCCATGACTGCTTTAATCCGCAAAATTTTAGTTGAGAAACCCGATGAGTTCGATCCCCGCAAAATACTCGGACCGGCGCGCGATGAGCTTAAAAAACTTTATTCGCACAAGAACCAGAATGTTCTTGGCTCGGCGGGACGCGCGTGAAACAAAATACGTCAATGATACCTATGCTGCTGACTAAGAATCTTAGTCTGGCGGCAAAGATATCAAGCGGTTTATTCAGGATCGGCAAAGCAAGATACTTTTTAAACCGGAACTACAAGCACAACCATTTTAATAATCTGGCTCTTGTTTACTTTAAAGTAACAGGAGCCTGCAACCTTCGTTGTAAAATGTGCGGACAGTACGGCGACAAGGGCGTGATGAAAGACTGCATGGCGGAAGAAAACAGAAAAATCCTTCCGCTTGAAACATGGAAAAAATTTATCGACGAAGTCGCGCCCAGAAAACCCGTTTCCTATATCTGGGGCGGAGAGCCGTTCCTCTACCCCGACCTTCTTCCCCTCGCAAAATACATGGTGGAAAAAGGTTTATATGTCAGCGTAAACACCAACGGCACTTTAATGGAACGTCACGCGGAGCAAATTGTCCGCGACGGCTGGAGCACAATCTTTGTTTCTCTGGACGCTTTCCGCGATGTGAACGATGAGTTGCGAGGTCAAGGCTCTTACGACAAAGTAATAGCCGGATTAAAAGCCATCAACAATGAAAAAATAAAACAAAAAAAGAAATATCCCCTGTTAAGCATTGTAACGGTCGTTACAAATAAAAATTACATGGATCTTGCGAACCTTTCCGAGGCAAGCAAAGAATACAATATCGATCTTCATATCTACAATTTGGGCACTTACACAAACGACAGCATTGTCGCCACGCAAAAACGTTTTATGAAAGAAAAATTGGACACCGACATTGACTGCCTTGAAGCTTACAACACAGGCTATAACATAGGAATAGACGGACAAAAACTGCACAAGATTCTGCACGATATTCAGGAAAAAAACTTCGGGCACGCTGTGCTTACAGTTCCCACATTGAACCCTGAAAAAACACACACATATTACGCAGAGCTTGAAACACCCGTGCGAAACAACTGCGTAGTGCCGTGGTGTCAATTAAATGTAAACTACAACGGCGACGTGCATTTCTGCGCCGATTATCCTGATTACATTTTGGGTAACATAAAAGAGCAGTCGATTAAAGAGATATACAACGGGGATCGCGCAAACTTATTCAGAAAAACCCTGCATGAATGCGAGGGCGGTATGTTCCCGGGCTGTCTGCGCTGTTATCAAAACATGCTTTTCGGTAAAAAAATTAAAGGATTCTGATAAATTCCCCCAAGTTACGCGATCCTATGGACACTAATCACTAACCGCTATACACTGATTTTATAATGGAACAGGTTAAATGGGTCTGGAACTACATGAAGGGAAAAAGAGCTGTCTTTATGGGCGGACTTTTTCTTACAGTTGTTACATCGTCTATACGCGTAATTAACCCCTTGTTAGGCAGACAAATAATCGACGTAGTTATCATGAAACACGATACAAGTCCGCTGATAAGGCTTCTTGTAACCATGATGATAGTCCAACTGTCGCGCCTTCTGCTTAACTATCTTCAGATAATACTGATGGAAATTGCAAGCACCGATGTAATGACGCGCCTTCGCAAAGATATGTACCAGACCGTTCAATGGCAGGATTATAAATTTTTAAACCGCTTCCCTACCGGTAACCTCATGACCCGTATGACACAGGACTTAGACCGTCTGCGCCATACTGTCGCGTGGGTTTCTTATCAATTTGTCGGCGCTATCGCCCTGTTTGCCGCGACATTTATTTTTTATCTGTTTTTAAATTGGAAGCTCGCCCTCTGCCTTGTAAGCATTACTCCGTTTATTCTGTATATCAGTAGCAGATTTGTAAAAAAAATAAGACCTCGCTTTCAATTACTGAGGGAAAAACTTACAGACTTAGGCACTGCCGTTACGGAAAATATTGACGGCAACCGCGTGGTAAAAGCGTTCGCCCGCGAAGAATACGAAAAAGAAAGAGTCGAAAAACAAAACGCAGAATTCCGCGACATAAGCTGCGAGAACGCCCTTATAACAGCGAAATACCAGCCGTTCCTTGAAACAGCGAGCCAGTTACTCATGGTAATAATGCTTGTAGGCGGCGGGTTTTTCTTAATTAAGGAATGGATGACCCCGGGCGAATACATGGCGTTCTCCTCGCTTACATGGGCGCTTGCCATGCCGATGCAAATGCTCGGTCCCCTGCTCGCGGATCTTGAACGCTGGACTTCCGCAGGGCAAATGATCCGCGAAGTGGTTGAAACGCCGAAGGGCATAAGCGATATGTCCGGCGCGATTGAGCTTACACAACGCCCCAAGGGAAGAATCGAGTTTAGAGACATAAAACTTACCATTGACGGCAATCCAATCTTGGAAGACATTAATTTTACCGCGGAAGCAGGCTCCACTATCGGCATACTTGGAAGCACGGGAGCGGGTAAAACTTCGCTTATAAATCTCCTTGTGCGTTTTTATGAGCCGGAATACGGAGCGGTTCTTTTGGACGGCGAAGACGTAAGACGCTACACATTATCATCGCTAAGACGGCATATAGGGCTTGCGATGCAGGACGTGTTTTTATTTTCCGATTCCGTAAAGGGCAACATAGCCTACGGCAGACCGGATCTTGACGACGAAAGTATAAAAAAACGAGCGGTACAGTCAGACGCGGATAATTTTATCAATGAAATGACGGACGGTTATGACACATTGGTAGGAGAACGCGGCGTGGGTATTTCAGGCGGACAGAGGCAGAGAATCGCCCTTGCCAGAGCCCTTGCCATAGAGCCGGCTGTTCTTGTGTTAGACGACACCACATCGTCGGTGGACAGCGAGACGGAACAGTACATTCAGGAACAGCTTGAAAAACTTGAGTTCCCCTGCACAAAGATAATTATCGCGCAGAGGATATCGTCGTTTAGAAAAGCGGATTTAATTCTTGTCATGGATAAGGGAAGAATTATTGAAAGAGGGACTCATCAGGAACTTCTTGATAAGAAAGGGTTTTATTATAACATCTGGTCGCTTCAGCATAACGCGGGTGTGTCCGCTTTGGAGACAAAATGAGCTTCTTCAGTAAAAAGCGAGAGCAAAAAACCGCCAAAGAGAAAAACCGCTACGACATGGACGAATACCTGGACGAAAAGGTAAGTCTTTTTAACGTAAAACGGGTTCTTGGTTATCTTTTAAAAGCAAAAGGTCATTTAAGACTTTCGTTAATTTTCAGTATCCTTGCCTCGATTTCCGGTCTTGTAGGACCGTTGTTTATTAAAACCGCGCTGGACGAAGCCGTCCCAAACAAAGATATACACCAACTGCTCCTAATGGGCGTATATCTTACGGCGTCAATTATTGTAAGCATTGCGTTAAGCGCTGTGCGTAACATACTTGTCGCAAAAGCGGGCGCGGGCATTATCCACGACATAAGACAGGATTTGTTTGCTCACCTGCAAAAATTGTCTTTTAGTTTTTTTGATTCCCGCCCGCACGGAAAAATATTTGTGCGCGTAGTCCCGTACATAAACAGCGTATCGGACGCGCTTTCCAACGGAATTATCAACTTTGTAATAGAAGTGCTGAACATATTTTTTATTATATTCTTTATGTACAAGGTAGACCCGCATCTTGCCACAGTTACAGTTATCGGTCTTCCCCTGCTGGCAATTTTTATTTGGACGATAAAACCCGCCCAGCGCAGGGCGTGGCAAGCCGTTTCAAACAAAGGCTCTAACATAAACGCCTATATTCAGGAATCCATAGACGGGGTAAGAGTTACGCAGGCTTTTGACAGACAAAATAAAAACCTCGATATAATGAACGATCTTGCCGACGAACGCAACGACGTATGGATGAAGGCGATTTATATCTCGAACACAGTGTGGTTTTCCACGGAATCTATCAGCCAGTTGGTGTGGTCGTTTGTATACATCATGGGAGTTTTTTGGATGAACCCGATGGCAAGTTTCGGAATGCTGCTCGTTATGGGAAACTACGCATGGCGTTTCTGGCAGCCGATTATCAACCTTGCCAACATTTACAATACGTTTATAACGGCAATGGCATACCTTGACCGTATCTTCGATACAATAGCGGAACCAATAACGATTCAAGACATTCCCAACGCCGTGGAATTTCCGTTTGTGCGCGGACATGTCGAGTTTAAAAATGTAAGTTTCAGTTATGACGGAGTCCGCAAGGTATTGGACAATATCAATTTTAAAGGACACCCCGGGCAAAGCATAGCTATTGTAGGTCCTACGGGAGCCGGAAAAACAACCATAGTAAATCTGCTGTCGCGTTTTTACAATATCGAGGAAGGACAGGTTTTAATTGACGGTCAGGATATAATGAAGGTTACCATACATTCGTTAAGAAGCCAGCTTGGAATAATGCTGCAGGACAGTTTTTTATTCACGGGAACAATCGCCGATAACATCCGTTACGGGAAACTTGACGCGACCGACGAAGAAATCCGCGCAGCCGCAAAACTGATTGGCGCTAACCACTTTATAGAAAAGTTGCCGCATGGCTACGACACCCACATCACGGAGCGCGGAAGCGGCATTTCCGCGGGCGAAAGACAGCTTTTAGCTTTTACCCGCACCCTTATTTCCAACCCGCGAATCCTCATTCTTGACGAAGCGACAAGCAGTATCGACACAGGAACTGAACAGTTGGTACAAGAGGGAATCCAAACCTTGATGAAAGGGCGCACCTCTTTCATCATCGCCCACAGACTTTCCACGATACGCAACTGCGCGCAAATAATGTTTATCAGCGACGGACAAATAGTAGAAAGCGGAACGCACGAGGAACTGATGGATAAACACGGAAGGTATTACGAACTTTGTTTGGCGCAGTATCAGCAGTAATCAGCTATTATTACTTACAAACGACAACCCAAACGGTATGTGCGCGGCAGCAAGAAAAACAAAACCAAGCAATGTATACTGTGAAAAGAACGCCCAGTATGCGGCGGCGGCGGTAATCGGTAAAAGAATCATACAAAAAACCGCAAGAACGGAAATAAAAGGATTAAAACTGTTTGTCATCCAAATAATTAAATAGGAAATGCCGACGGCTAACGCTGTCCATAAAAGCGGAGCCATTACAAGCAGAATAGGATCGTTCATGGAACTCCAGCTTAAAGCGCGCAGAGCGCCGACGGGAATCAGCCAAAGTAATGTAAAATTGGAAAAATCAACGTCGGAAAATCCGCTGAATATGTACATAATAAAGTACGCGATAAACGGAAGAATTACCGGCATGCTTACGATTTCAAAAAAACCAAAAAGCCAGCGGGAAAAACCAAATCCTCCCGGACTGAAAATATAGCCTAGGAGAAATTGAATTATCGCGGTAATACTGCCTAACAGCAAAGCCCATACGCTTCCCGCGGCGCTTCCGCTGCCGCCTATTGAACGGCGGAAGAGATAAAATAATGGAACCCATAAAAGACAGAAGAAAGTCATATCAGGCAAATTTCGCTATCGGAACAAAAGTATCCGTTTTAAGTGAAGCGCCGCCCACAAGAGCGCCGTCTATATTTTCCATCGCCATTAACTGCGCGGCGTTATCCGGTTTTACGGAGCCGCCGTACTGAATAACAATCTTGTCCGCGGCGTCTTGTCCGTACAAGCGCGCGATTACTTTGCGCACAAATGCATGAACCGCTTCCGCGTCCTGCGGCGTGGCTGTTTTTCCCGTACCAATCGCCCAAACAGGTTCGTATGCTATTACAACATTGGAAAGCTGTCCCGCGTCTACGCCTTCAAGTCCTTTGACCGTCTGTCTTTCGCAGACTTCTTCAACTTTGCCGGCTTCGCGTTCTTCCAAAAGCTCTCCGATGCAAAGAATTACCTCAAACCCGTGCTTGAGCGCGAGCTTTACTTTTTTGTTGATAAGCGCGTCGTCTTCCTTATATGTATGCCGCCTTTCGCTATGCCCCAAAATAATCGTTTGTACGCCGAGGTCTTTTAACTGCAATACCGATACTTCCCCGGTATGCGCGCCCTGCTCTTCGCAAGCGCAGTCCTGCGCTCCAAGGCGGATATTTGTACCCTCGATAATGGCGGATACAGTCTCCAAGCTTGTAAACGAGGGGGCGACAAGATACTCGTGTTTGCCGCTCTTTAATTCCGTAACAAGCGCCTGCGCCAATTCGGCGGATTCGGCTCTTGTTTTATGCATTTTCCAGTTTCCGGCGATATAATAAGGTCTGCCCATTATTTTCTCCTTAATTTGGTTATTTTGTAGATAAGCGACGTTTTAATGGCGCTTATCGTATAAGTATACGCCGTTTTAATGGCGTATACTGTGGATTATATACAAAATGGGAAATTTGTACAAGACGTCAAAAGTCGCTTTTTTATTGACAAAACAAAACTTAAAGTGTTAAATATTTATAATGGGTTTAAAATTATACAATTTATACCAAAACCTCATGTTAAGAACAAGCAATATAATATACCCCCCCCCCCCCCC
>Ga0268262_10000019_pt1 | contig 178565 bp, 152 predicted proteins | sample TergutNc150P3_FD_190354 | JGI IMG/M metagenome (GOLD analysis project Ga0268262, IMG submission 190354) | Nasutitermes corniger P3 segment gut microbial community from laboratory colony in Florida, USA - Nc150 P3 (SPAdes) (version 2) | ecosystem: Host-associated > Arthropoda: Insects >...
TTTGCCTCCGGCTTCCTTCAGATTCCACCTCGCGGTGGACACCCTTGCCTTTGGCTAACATTTCCTACTGCCAGGTATGTAGCGGACTTTCACCGCCAAGTTACCGCCCATGCTGGGCGCACAAAAAAGCCGGCCTCGGTAAGCCGCTGTTTTGACACTTGCAAATCAACTCTATTCGACAATTGCCAGAATATCGGCCATCTTCAAAATAAGGTGATCTTCGCCGCCTATCTTGACCTGGGTTCCGGCGTATTTATCGTACATTACTTTCTGTCCGGCTTGAACCTTAATGACTTCTTTGTCATCCCCTACCTCAATTACAAGGCCGATTTGGGTCTTTTCCTGGGCGGTGTCCGGGATGATGATTCCACCGGCCGTCTTGGCCTCGCTCTTTTCCAGCTTAACGATAACCCTGTCTGCCAAAGGTTTTACTTTCATATTTTCCTCCGTAGTCTTTATAGAATGTATTAATTTGGTGAATAAAGAATATCAAAGAAACGCCTTCAAAGTCAAGAAATCTGCCAAATATTAAATGGGGCATTTTGACCCTGTTTTTGGCGGTTTTTTGGGAATAGCCCCTTTTTGGGTCATATAAACAATTTACATTACTAAAAGAGTCAATTTATCATTTCCGGCAGTCTATTAAGCATCGAATTTCTTTAGCTAACTCTTTGTAATATAAGGAATTAGGAAATATTACCATTTTTATCAGGAATTCTCCCGTGTTGGCACGCTCTTTGCTTACTAATTCAGTAAAGAATAAGGAGAAAACAATGAAAAAGAAGAACAAAAAAGAAAGCCCAACCAAAAGAGGTGAGAGTTATGACAACAACCCAATGCTTATTTACCTGCAGGAAATCAACAAGATTCCACTTCTCAGTAAAAGCGAGGAAGAAAAGATAGCTTCCATGGCCGCGAAAGGAAACAGCGCTGCCAGGGAACGCCTTGTAAACGCCAATCTGCGTTTTGTTGTCTCAGTGGCAAAAAAATACCAGGGCAGGGGCCTGCCGCTAGAAGATCTTGTCAGTGAAGGAAACATGGGACTTTTAAACGCAGTTAACCACTTCGATGTGGAAAAAGGTTACCGTTTTATTACATACGCGGTCTGGTGGATTCGCCAGTCAATTGTCAAGGCCATTCAGGAAAAAGGACGCATGATTCGCCTGCCCTGTAACAAGGCAAACGAATTGTCTAAGCTTGATAAAGCCCGGCAGGTTATTCAAAACAAACCCGGCGTTCAGAATGATCAGGATATTCGGGAAATCGCCAATTACCTGGATATGTCGGAGGAAAAAGCGGAAGGGCTCATGCGGATAAGCCAGGATGTCGTTTACCTGGACGATAAGGCGTCAAAATACGATGAATCCCTGACTACCAAAGACCTCATTGAGGATGAATATTCCAAAACCCCCGTAGAATTCGCGATAAACAGCGTCCTTAAAGACGAATTGGAAGAGATCATTAACAGTCTTGAAGACAGAGCGGCGAATGTTCTCAGAAGCCACTACGGACTGGAGGGCTCTTGTCCCCAGACGCTTAAGGAAATAGGCGAAACCTATAATCTAAGCAAAGAACGCGTGCGCCAGATTGAAAAGCGGGCTTTAGGGCAGCTTCAGCACTCATCAAACCGTAACAGGCTTAAGAGTTACATATCTTAAGTATTATCAACAAACCGGAAGCCTTTCCAAAACTGCCGCTTTGGAAAGGTTTTTTAAATTTATCTTTGTTATTTCAGAATCCGATATAAGAAGCAGAAGGAGAGAAGATCATGGTTGGCGGTGTTTCCAATCTTATTATACCCAACCTCAGCTACACGGCGGCGCAATACGGGAAAATGTCCCTTCCCGTCGATCCTTCTTTGCTTATTTACTCCAACTTTGAACACGTTTCAGGCATGGCGGCCCCCAAAGGAATTCAGGGCGTTTCAATCAGCAAGTTAAACCTTCTGGATGTGCTTATCGGAATGGTCAGCCAGATCAATAAAACCCACCCCGCTCATGCCCCGGCAAACGTTGATCCAACAAAAGGCGTGGACAACTTAATCGAAAGCATGAAACACCACATCATGAAGGCCCAGGAGGCCAACAAGGCAATGCCTTACCACCCTTCCCCTAAAGCGGATAGCGGCTTGCTGTTCAGCCTGCTTAGCTAGGAAATCCAATTTAGCGACGAGTCTATAAATTAATGTAGCGCATATCCCGTACATAATTATTATTGATAAAATTATAGATTTTTTCTAATTTTGCGCATAGTAACAATAAGAGATTTTTCAAACGATGTTTTTATAGACGTTGAAAAATCGTCAAGGCACTTGTTTACAGCAGTTAAGGTATCTGATGAAACCTCTTCTTTAGGTTTGAAGAGTTCGAAAACTTCAACTTCCAGAGCATTTGCAAGTTTGGTCAAGGAAAAAGGGGAAACCCACCCTATTTTTCTTTCAATATCTGACAAATAGTTTGTAGAAATTTCCATTTTTTCCGCCAATTTGGCCTGTGACCAACCTTTTCTTTGTCGAAATCGCCTAATATTTTGACTAAACATATTTCGTAAATACATCTCATCCATATCACACTCATTCCTTTACCATGAATATCCAATAGTGGTATTGGCTTGACATAAATGCAAACAGGCAATACAATTAATTCTGTTTCATGGTATTACCCGTAAGGATGGTTCAATTCTATAAGGGAGAGGAGTATATGGAAATCCAAAAACAAAAATGGGTTAAAATTATTTTCATCGCATTATTATTAATTTCAATTCTTTTTAGAACTAAATCATTAGCAATACCATTAGTTTCTGATCATCATAATTGGAGACAAACACAAACCGCTATAACAATCCAGGATTTTTTTAACCATGGGCTTTCTGTTTTAAACTATAAAACACCCGTATATGGACCACCATGGCAAATGCCCTTGGAATTTCCGGTATACCAAATTACGGTATTCATTTTTATGAAAATTTTCGGAATGACAAACATCGATCTCGGCTGTAGATTAGTGTCATTAATCTACTTCTATTTGTCCGCATTCGCGTTGCTCAGTCTTTGCAAAATATTCTTTCAAAACAGTAAAATATATTTTTCTATTTTTTTTTACTACATTTTCACACCTTTTTCATTAATGTGGAGCAGAGCCGCATTGCCTGATTTGGCATCTGTTTTTTTTGGATTAATCTATATATTGTTTTTTATTAAATGGATGACTTTAAAAAAAATAATAAACATAAATTTCTTATTGACAATGATCTCAGGGATATTAGGTTACCTGAGTAAATCAACATCAATGTTTCCTGTAGTCGCTATTTTGGCGATTTTAATAATCAAATTCTTATATGATGATCTTCATATGGATTATTCAATAAACTTGATCAATATCCTAAATTATATAAAAAAGAATATACTCTTTTTATTAGTAACTTTATGCTTATGCATCATACCATTTGTAGTTGGTTTATTATGGGTTAAATATTCTGATTTCATAAAATCACAATTAATTTACACACAAGGGCTGACATCAAAATCCCTAAAAGAGTGGAATTTCGGGACGATTAGCGAAAGATTCAATTTTGATTTTTGGGGACTTTTATTTGCTCGCATACACAGGTATTTCGCGCCATATTTAATGATAGGATTATTCCCCATATCTATCTATGGTTTATATCATTCCAAATATAACAAAAGCGCTGTCCTTTTTTATATGTCTATGCCTATCGCGATTTTGTTTAGTTTATCCAGTATATATATGTATTATCGCCATGAATATTATTTTATCGCTGTTTCACCCTATATTTGTATCATATTTGGATTCGGTTTTTATTATACTTGTTTTGAGATAATTAACAACAAGATACTTCTGAAGTTCATACTTTTTTGCCTTTTTTGTATTTCCCTATTACAACCAACAGAATACATTCAAACATTGTTCTATAATAATGAACATAATGGTTATACAAGTATAGGTGAGATAATTGGAGATTACATAAAAAGAACAACAAATAAAGATGAATTAATATTCATACAAGATGATAGCTATTCACCTGTGATTTTGTATGCCTCAAACAGAAGGGGATTTATGCTTAGTGAACCCTCCTATGAGAATAAAGATACAATTTTTTCAATGGATATCAATTTTACTACATTAATAAAAAAGGAGGGTACGGAAATTACCAAGAATATACTCGATCATTTCAATATTGTGCCTGAGGTATTTATTTACGACTGGGAAATATATAAACTGTCACGTTTAAAATGAAATTGTCATTTTAGAAACATTTGGCGATATATAAAGGGATGCGGCTTAATAATGACTAGTATTAAAAATATTTCAATTATCGGCGGCTGCGGTCATGTTGGAATCCCATTAGGACTTGCGTTTGCAAAGGCCGGATTTACAGTAACGCTTATTGACATTAATAAAAGCGCGGTTGACATTATAAATGATGGCAAATTACCTTTCGTCGAAGAAGGAGCGGAAGAAATATTAAAAGCCCATATCGGAAAAAATCTTTTTGCTACTGAGGACATTCAAAAAGTTAGTAAGCAGGATATGGTAATATTTGTTACCGGTACACCCGTAGACGAACATCACAACCCCGAGATAAAAGAAGTATTAAAAGTCATTCAAGCATATCTACCATTAATGGATAAGAAACAGGTTATTATATTACGGAGTACTATATTCCCGGGAACTACAGAATTAATTCGCCGGTTGCTTATAGAGCAGTATGGGGAAGAGGAAGGACATATTGCTTTCTGTCCCGAGCGCATTTTGCAGGGGAAGGGAATCGAGGAAATATATAGACTGCCGCAAATAGTCGCGGCCGAAGATGACAATACATTTAAGGTTGTATCGGATGTTTTCTCAAAAATAAGCCCAAAAATAATAAGATTAAAAACGCGTGAGGCGGAACTTGTTAAATTGATTACCAATACATGGCGATACCTTGAATTTGCAGCGGCAAATGCTTTTTACATGATGGTAGAAAATGATGGTTTGGATTTCTATAAGGTATATGATGCGATAACTGACGATTATCCCAGGGCCGCTAATTTTCCGAAGGCAGGTCTTGCCGCCGGGCCTTGCCTGTTTAAAGATACAATGCAGCTTTCGGTATTTTATCAAAATAATTTTTTCCTGGGACAATCGGCGATGCTGATTAATGAGGGACTTCCAAATTTTTTGGTTAATCAACTTGAAAAGAAAATAAGTTCTTTGACAGGAAAGAGAATAGCCTTGTTAGGCATGACCTTTAAGGCAAATAATGACGATACCAGGGAGAGCCTGTCTTTCAAAATAAAAAAGCAATTGGAATTTAAAATGTGCCATGTTTTGCTTCATGATCCCTATCTTCCTGTTTCTGCTTCTCTGGAAGAAGTTTTGGAAAAGGCTGACGGAATAATACTCGGAACACCGCATAAAGAATATAAGGATATAAAGCCAAACGTCCCCTATGTTGATTGTTGGGATTTTTGGCCAAGGAGCAAAACGTGAAGATATTAGTTACCGGATCATCAGGTTTTATTTGTGGTTATCTCGTGGATGAGCTTCTTCAAAACGGACATAATGTTGTTGGAATAGATAATTATTCCAAATATGGCCGCGTTGAAAAATCCTATGATAAACAATCGAATTATCATTTTATTGAAGGTGACTGTAAGAATGTTGATCTGTTGAAGGAGCTTCTTTCTGATTGCGATACTGTTTTGGCCGCGGCCGCAATGATAGGCGGCATATCGTATTTTCATACACAGGCTTATGAACTGCTTGCGGAAAATGAGCGTATCCTTGCATCAACCTTTGACGCGGCTATCTGGGCATTTCAACACAAGAAATTAAACAAGATAAATGTACTCAGTTCAAGCATGGTTTACGAAAACGCCTCCGACTTCCCAAGCAAAGAGAGCGATGTGAGGAAGTGCCCGCCGCCAAGCAGTACCTATGGCTTTCAGAAACTTGCCAGTGAGTATTATTGTCAGGGCGCTCATGAACAATATGGATTGCCATTTACAATTATTCGGCCTTTTAACTGCGTTGGAACCGGAGAGAAGCGAGCATTATGTGACAAGGAAATACTTTCCGGTAATGTTAAGCTGGCCATGAGCCATGTTGTACCTGATCTGGTTCAAAAGGTTATTAAAGGGCAAAACCCTTTGTATATTCTTGGAGAAGGGAATCAAATACGGCATTATACTTATGCCGGCGATCTGGCAAAAGGAATAAGAATATGCATGGAGAATTCAGCGGCCATTAATGAGGATTTTAATATATCAACTTCCGAATCCACAACTGTTTTACAGCTGGCAAAAGCAATTTGGAAGAAAATAAACGGCGATATGCCTTTCAGTTATGTTTCAGACAAAGCTTTTAAATACGATGTGCAAAAGCGCATACCATCTGTTGAAAAGGCAAAAGCATTGCTGAATTTTACCGCAGAAACAAAATTAGACGAAATCCTGGACGAGGTTATTCCATGGATAACGGAGCAGATCAAGCTGGGTGGAATATAGATGAGTACCCCCCCCCCCCCCGATAGATAATGGCATCTTATACGCACGACGTTTTCAGGATAAACAAAATGCAAGAAAAAGAAAAATATGGAATACAATTTGCAAGCATTTTTTGCAAAAATTTATTTCTCCTCAGAGTGTTGTCATGGATATAGCCGCCGGAAATTGCGAATTTATAAACGCTATTGAAGCAAAAGAAAAAATAGCGATTGATGTTAATAGCAATATATACGCTAGTGTTATTGGAAATGTCCACGTTATAAATGATTCGTTTTTCAATTTAAGTAATTACATAGATAAAAAGTGCGATATAATATTTGCTTCCAATATATTTGAACATCTCAATACCAAAGAAGAAGTTATTCTTGCGATAAAAATATGCCATCAGTATTTAGTGCCTGGAGGCAAACTTTTGATTTTACAGCCAAATATAAAATTTACAGGAGGCGCTTATTGGGACTTTATTGATCATAAACTGCCTTTAACAGATAAATCCTTGATTGAGGCCGGTGAATTGGCCGGATTCACAATAACTGAAAACATCCCACGTTTTTTGCCGTATACTACAAAGTCATCAATTCCGCAAAATGCGCTTTTTGTTTTTCTTTATTTAAAATTGCCTTTTGTGTGGTTTTTTATGGGCAAACAATCCTTTTTGGTTATGGAAAAATAATTTGATCAACCTTAACATTGTTATTCCTGCTTTTAACGAGGCAGAAAATATAAATGTTACCATCAAAAGAATAGAAGACGAATGTACAGAACCACATATAATTACGGTGGTATATGATATGGATGAGGATACAACAGTTCCTGTTGTCCGCCAAATGCAGAAAGAGGTGGATAATGTTTTTCTATTAAAAAACAAATACGGACGCGGGGTTCTTAACGCAATTAAAACCGGATTTGAAGAATCAACAACAAAATATGTTGTAGTTACCATGGCCGATCTTTCGGATCCGCCTGCTGTTATAAATTCAATGTATATAATTGCCGAAGAACAAAATTCTGACATTGTATGTGCTTCCCGGTACATGAAAGGTGGAAAGCAGATAGGTGGTCCTGTCGTTAAAGGATTAATGTCTCGTTTGGCAGGACTAACATTGCATTTTTTGGCGGGTGTTCCAACCCATGACGCAACCAACAGTTTTAAGTTATACCGGACTTCTTTTTTAAAACAACGGACAATAGAAAGCAAAGGCGGTTTCGAGCTTGGGATTGAACTTGTGGTAAAAGCGCACGTTTATGGGTATAAGATCAGTGAAACACAAACAATTTGGACTGACAGAATCGCAGGAAAATCTAATTTTAAACTGCTTAAGTGGTTACCGGGTTATCTAAAATGGTATTCCTTTGCCTTCAAAAGGTATAAATGATAAAAAATATTTTATGCGTTGATATTGGCGCTCGTCTATAGAACCGTCGGATCGAATGTTCGCAATCGCTGCTTCAAATATACGAAATCGGTATAGTATAATCTTTTTTGCCCAATGGCAGATGGGTCGGCGCAAGGCATAACACGCCGCCTGGTGCGGCTTCTTTCGTAAACCGTGAAAGAACAGCAAAGTTTTTTATATCATCGGGGCTTGGGTTTGTTTTCTGTTTTATCTCCAATGGGTACAACTTACCGTTTTCTTCCAGAACAGCTCCGGAAAACGCCACGTATATACGAATCATAAGACAAACTCCAATTCTTATCCGAGGCGTTGAACAGGGCAGGATAAGAACCTTTCCAAATACGATTCCAAATACTAATACTGAAGTCTTTTGTCCCTCCGGTTGTTTTTTCTTTTCTCTGTCGATGATATTTTTGATATACGAGAACAACTCCGGCGCGTACTGTACTTCATCAAGCAATAGAGGCGCTTTATACCGCTCCAGGAATCTCCTGGGGTCATTTTTAACCAATTCCCGTTCTTCCAGAGTATTCAGAGAAACATAATTTCTTCCTTCTGATATACAGTTATACAGTTTTGTAAAATGGTAGTTTTCCCAACCTGCCTGGGACCGGAGATAAAAACCACAGGAAAGAAATCGCTTGCCTGTAAGAATGGATTTTATGCGAATAAAGGTAAGGCCCCTTGCTAACCTTAGTCGGTTCAGCGAAAATGAGGCAATGACATCCGAGGAAAATACCGCCCTAAAAGACCTTCTCAACCTTGCCTCCGATTACCTGAAAGACGGCCATACTCACGCGCATAAAACCTGCGAGTCTGAGGAAAAAGCCGCCCTTCCCCTTGCCTACATGGTAGAAGAACCGGAAGGTTTTGAAGAAGCCGGAGAACCAGAAAAGAAATACGAGAGTGAAGACTCGCTTGAGGCGGTGGCGGCGGATGTAGGCGCCTGTAAGTCTTGCGGCCTCGCGGCTACGCGAAAAAACGTCGTACCCGGCGAAGGCGCGATTAATCCGCTGGTGATGGTGATCGGCGAAGGGCCGGGCGCGGACGAAGACGCCGCCAGAAGGCCCTTTGTCGGCAGGGCCGGGCAGTTGCTGGATAAAATGCTTGAGTCTATCGCCCTTACAAGGGGAAAGAACTGCTACATAGCCAACATGGTTAAGTGCCGCCCGCCCGGAAACCGGAATCCCGAAGCCGCTGAGATAAGCGCCTGTTACCCCTTCCTTGAAAGACAGATCATCTTGCTCAAACCCGTAATTATCCTTTGCGCCGGGAATGTGGCGACGCAGAATCTATTGAAAACAAGCAGGGGGATAACCAGTATGCGGGGACAGTTCGTCGAATTTAAAATCGGGGAATTAACAATCCCTGTACTGCCGACTTATCACCCAAGCGCGCTTTTGAGGGACGAAACCCTGAAACGTCCGGCTTGGGAAGATCTAAAACTGCTTAAATCGCGCCTTGTTGAAATGAACCTTCTATAGAGTAAGTAATGAACAAGCCTCCGATTATGAATAAGCCGAATGAATACTTCGATCTCGTTTTCAACATCCCGTCGGAACGGGCCTTTAGCTACCTGGGCGATGAAAAGGGCGAGGCCGCTGTAGGGAGGCGGGCAATGGTTCCCTTTGGAGGCAGGGACTGCCTGGGTTACATAATTAGCAAAAAAGATTCCCCTCCACCCGGAATGACACCTGAAACCATAAAGCGTATACGCCGCGTTGTGGACAAAGAGCCTGTCTTCGATAAACGCGATCTGGAACTTGCAAAATGGATGGCCGGCTATTACTTCTGCGGCCTGGGCCAGGCCCTTCAGGCGATGATACCGTCGGGTAAGCGCGCCGCGGATTTTTCTTCCCTTGCAGGCGACGAGGAAATCACCGCCTCGCCGCTTGCCCTGTCAGACGAACAGCAGAAGGCGTTAGACGCTATCATAAGAAAAGAAACTCAAGAGTCTTCCGGCGCGGCGGCGCTGTTCTACCTTTTTGGAATTACAGGCTCAGGAAAAACCGAGGTTTTCCTGCGGGCCGCGGAAGCCATGCTAAAAGAAGGAAAGTCGGTTATATATCTGGTTCCTGAAATTTCACTTACCCATCAGACCGCGGACGTAATATGGAAACGCTTTGGAAACGCCGCGGCAACGATCCACTCGGGAATGAGTCCCGCGGCAAGGCTTTCGGAGTGGATGAGGATCCGCACAGGGCAGGTAAAAATCGTGGTTGGGCCGAGATCGGCGGTATTCGCGCCGGTACTCAACCTGGGCCTTATCATCATTGACGAGGAACACGACGGCTCTTATAAATCGGGAAACACCCCCAGGTACCACGCCCGGCAAACGGCAATGAGAAGATGCGCCGCGGAAGGTGCGCGGCTTGTTATGGGTTCCGCAACGCCCTCGGCTGAGGCCTGGAAACTCATGAAGGATGGGGCAATAAAGCGCCTTGACCTATCCCGCCGTCTCTCCGGCGGGCAGGTGCCGGTGATAATTCCGGTAAGCCTTGAAAAAACCGACGGCTGCCTTACACGCGAGCTAAAAGATGAAATCCGCGCAACAGCGCAGATGAAAAAACAGACCATTCTCTTTCTGAATCGCCGGGGCTTCGCTTACTACTACCATTGCAGATCCTGCGGCTATGAACTTACCTGCAAGCACTGTTCAGTTTCACTTACCTGGTACAAGAGCCGGAACAAGGCCGTCTGCCACTATTGCGGCTACTCGGTAACGCCGCCTCAGGTCTGTCCCCAATGCGGCTCGGTGGAAGCAGGGTTTTCCGGTTTCGGCACCGAAATGATCGAGGAAGAAGTGGCCCGAACTTTTCCTGATCTCAGGATAATGAGGATCGACGCGGATACCACCGAAAAAAAAGGAAGCTTGAAAAAAGCCCTTGATCTTTTTAAGGCCGGAGAAGTTGACATACTTCTTGGAACGCAGATGGTAGCTAAGGGCCTTAATTTTCCGGGCGTGCGGCTTGTGGGAGTAATCCTGGCGGACATGGGCCTTCAACTGCCGGATTTTAGGGCGGCGGAAAGAACTTTCGCGCTTGTGGTGCAGGTGGCGGGAAGATCCGGACGCTACTTCAGCGACGGCAAGGTTGTCGTTCAAACCCTCCGCCCCTGGGATCCGGCCATCGTGAAATCCTGCGCTCTGGATGTAGAAGGCTTTTTTGAAACAGAGCTAAATCAACGCCAGGCTCTTTCCTTCCCGCCGTACACAAGGCTAATCCGTTTTACCTTCCGTTCCAGGGACGAAAAAAGAACTCTGGCCGCCGCCGCCGCCCTCGCCTCAATCGCCGCGCCCCTCTTGCCGCCTGACGCCGACGCCCTGGGCCCCGCCGAGTGCCCGCTTGGAATAATATCGAACCAGTACAGAAGGCATCTGATTCTTCGCGGGAAGAACATGGGAACCCTGCACGCCGCGGCGGGGGCCATGCTCGCCCAATACGAAAGACGAAAAGACAGTAGGGTTTATCTTGAAGTTGACGTAGACCCGGTGAGCTTATTGTAACTATGGAAACCAAGAGCAACTGCATTTTTTAAACAAAAGTGTCTATATCGGTAAAGGGAACAGTGCGGGTCTGGCCAAAACAGATGGGGGAACCCGGACTGCGCAGCCCCCTGACCACTTAGCATTCTGGAAAACAAAATTACTAATACAAGACTAAGTGGTCAGGCTTTTGTTCCACTTTAACGGCGAGCATTTCTTCCCTGGTCTGCTCCGCCGGAGAACCCCATAATTTTTTGGCAGCCCCGCACTGTCCCCTTTACCACCTTATTCCTATTTTAACTATGGCACAGGTTACATACTGTTGCCTTATGCTATTATAGGCCAGCCGAAGTGGGCGCTGCGGGCTAGCGGAAACATTTTGGAATTCCCCGCCGGAGCAAACGAGCGAAAAATGGTTAGCCATAAAGTGTAATAATGCCCAGTACCTATTTTTATTTTGATCTCTGTATCTATACACCTCATGTTGTAAAATGGTACTGGGCGGTTGCGAAGGCGGACTCAACAAGCGTTTCCGCTAGCCCGCAGCGCCCACTCCGGCTGATCTATACTGCTATAAAGTAAATGCTGTTGCCTTAGCCAAGTTTACCATCGCATAAAAATAGCTTACAATAAAAACACTATGACAAGTCTTGCAAATTTTTCTGTGCGCACTTCACAGCAGAACGAATGGCTAAATATTACCGCCGAAGTAGAGCGGGCGCTGGCGGCATCGGGCGTGAAAGAGGGCGTCTGCGTTGTATTCGTGCCTCACACCACCGCCGCAGTTACAATAAACGAAAACGCCGATCCCGATGTTCCCCATGACGTAAGCCTGGCACTGAACCATATCTCACCTGACCGCAGGGAATTCCGCCACGGCGAAGGCAACTCGGCGGCCCATACAAAATCAAGTCTGGTCGGGCCTTCCGTTACCATTATCGTTTCAGGCGGCAAGATGCTCCTTGGTACATGGCAAGGCATTTGGTTTAACGAGTACGACGGCCCCAGAACCAGAAAGGTTTATGTTCGGGTGTTGGGAGAATGACACGCTGTTTTTCGCGGCAATATGCACTTGCCAATAAGACACAACGGGTCTATACTTTTCTAAATACTTTTTAAAGGAGTTTACGATGCCAGGAAAATTTGAAGTTTATAAGGACAAAAAAAATGAATTCCGTTTCCGCCTAAAGGCAGCCAACGGAGAAGTCATCGCCGTAGGCGAGAGCTATCCCGACAAAAAATCGGTCTTAAAAGGCATAGCTTCAATTCAAAAGAACGCGCCTGCAGCCAAGATTGAGGACACTACCATTGAGGGCGATGCAAAGAAGCCCGCGAAGAAAACCGCAGCTAAAAAGGGAGCAGCGAAAAAACCGGCTGCAAAAAAGCCCGCCGCAAAAAAGGCATCCGCGAAAAAACCTGCAGCGAAAAAACCGCGGGCCTCCGCTCCGGCAGAGCCAAAACCCGCAGAATAAATTAAGATACTCTGCCTTTGTCTGATTCGACAAACGAAAATATACGGGATTGATAACGGCAAGGAGAATACCTTGCCGTTAAAATATTTTACACATATTGAGGTACACCATGAAAGTGTTTATCAGCGCGGACATTGAAGGAATCACCACCACCAACCAGTGGAACGAGACGGAACCCACCCACCCGTCATACCCGCTTCACGCGAAGCAGATGACTGAAGAGGTACTCGCGTGCGTCCAGGGGGCCAAAAACGCGGGCGCGAAGGAGGTCGTCGTCAAGGACGCCCACGCCCATGCCCTAAACATTGATCCGGTAAGGATGCCATCAGGCGCGACCTTGCTGCGAAACTGGTCGGGCCACCCGTACATGATGGCCGAGGGCGTTGATAAAACTTTCCAGGCTGCGATGTTCATAGGTTACCATTCGTCGGCAGGCAGATGCGGCAATCCCATGTCGCATACAATTTCCAGCAAGCACGTTTATATCAAGATTAACGGTATTATTACAAGCGAGTTTCTTTTGTACAGCTACGCCTGCGCGCTGGAAGGCGTACCGACTGTTTTCTTAAGCGGCGATAAAATGCTCTGCGATGACTTTAAGAACCTGCATCCGAACCTCATCACCTGTCCTGTCAAGGAAGGCGTTGGAGCCTTGACAAAGAACTACTCCACCGAAGACACCCTGAGAAATATAAAGGAATTGTCGGAAAAGGCGCTGAAACAGGATCTAAAGAGCGCTCTAATCAAGTTACCAAACCACTTTGAAGCGGAAGTGTGTTTCAAAGAACATCCGCATGCTGAAAAGGTCTCATGGTTTCCGGGAGTAACCAAAAAATCCGAGAACACAGTAACATTCCATTCCGACAGCTTTTTTGAGATATTAAGAACCCTTTACTGGATAACCTGATTAAGCTTTATACAAGAAACCAAATGCCCGTCTTTCACCGGCTTTAAAACCGGAACCACAGACGAACATTCCGCGCACGCTTCGGGGCAGCGTGTATGGAAAGCGCAGCCTGAAGGCGGGTTAACGGGACTTGGGATATCTCCCTCAAGTATCGGAGCTTCATCTTCAAATTTTTTCTTCCCGATTTCAGGAATGGAACGCAAAAGCGCCCTGGTATACGGATGCGCCGGATTGGAAAAGAGTTCTTTTTTATCGGCGGCTTCTACTATTTTTCCCAAATACATCACCATAACTCTGCTTGAGATATACTCCACAACGCCTAGATCGTGAGAAATAAAAATCAAAGTCAGGTTATAGCGGCGCTGCAAATCCATAAGAAGGTTTATGATCTGGGACTGAATAGAAACGTCCAGAGCGGAAACGGGCTCATCGCAGATGACCAGCTTCGGCATTACGGACAAAGCGCGCGCGATGCCGATACGCTGGCGCTGACCGCCTGAGAACTCGTGCGGGTAACGGTTAAGGAAAGCTTTATTTATTCCGCATACTTCCATTAATTCAACCACACGGCTCAGCTTTTCTTCGCTGTTTTTTACCGTTTTCATGGTATCCATCGGTTCCGCTATGATATTGGCAATAGTCATTCTGGGATCAAGAGAGGCGTACGGGTCCTGAAACATTATCTGCATATGCCGCCTTACAGAGCGCATTTGTTTATTATCAAGCCGGGTGATGTCCGCGCCGTCAAAAATGACATTGCCCTCGGTCGGCTGGATGAGTTTTGCTATGGTTCTGCCCAGGGTTGATTTTCCGCAGCCGGATTCGCCGACTATGCCGAAGGTCTCGCCCTCTTCAACCGCGAAACTGACATCGTCAACAGCTTTGACATAAGCTTTTTTGCCTGTCAGCGAATAGCTCTTAACGGGAAACCATTTTTTCAAATTTTTAACTTCCAGGAGCTTACTCATTCACAAGCCTCCCAGCCGTCCTGATACTTGTGGCAGCGCACTTTTGAGCTTCCGCACAGGCGCAGTTCCGGTTCAATTTCATAACATTTCTTCCGCGCGTAATCACAGCGGGGCGCGAAAAGGCAGCCAGAGTGCTTCATTAAAAGGTTCGGCACCATTCCCTTTATCACGTACAAGTCATTTGCACTATCTTTACTAACGGAAGGAATTGATCTTAAAAGCGCCTCTGTGTACGGATGCAGGGGAGCGGTGAAAATGTCCCTTTCTTCAGCCTCTTCCACCATCTGGCCGGCGTACATAATGATAACCCTGTCAGCTATTTCCGATATAACCGCAAGGTCGTGAGTGATAAGCATGATAGACATGTTCATTTGCTTTTTCAGCTTGTTTATGAGTTTTAGCACCTGAGCCTGCACCGTTACGTCCAGGGCCGTGGTAGGTTCGTCGCAAATAAGGAGCATGGGATTACACGCAAGCGCCATCGCAATCATTACCCTCTGCCTCATGCCGCCTGAAAGCTGATGCGGGTACTCGGCATACCTCTGTTCCGGCAAAGGTATGTTCACGAGTTTTAGCAGCTCGATTGAACGCTCTTTGGCTTCTTTCGCTTTTACGCGCTGGTGAATTTTTATCACCTCGTCAATTTGGTTCCCTATGGTAAAAACGGGGTTCAGTGAAGTCATAGGCTCCTGAAAAACCATAGATACCTTTCCCCCCCGGAACATCCGCATTTCGCGTTTGCTCCTTTTTAAAATGTCATCGCCTTCAAAAAGAATTTCGCCGCTTACAATCCTGCCGGGGGGCGCGATCAGGTTTAAGAGGGAAAAAGCCGTTACACTTTTTCCGCAGCCTGATTCACCTACAATGCCGAGAGTCTCACCTTTGTAAATATCAAACGAGACATGGTCAACCGCCGTTAAGACGCCGTCGTCGAGCTTAAATTGCGTTACTAGGTCTTTTACCTGAATAAGAAGCTCATCTGACATATAACGCCCCTACAGGTTATTCAGCTTGGGATCCAGCGCGTCCCGTAAGCCGTCGCCTAAAGTGTTGAACATTAAAACAAGAAACATAAGCGCAAGCCCCGGATATATACAATAGCCGGGGTTTTGGCGCATATACTTCATTGCCTCGGCAAGTATACTGCCCCAGCTTGGCATTGGCGGCTGTACGCCCAAGCCTATAAAGCTTAAAGTCGCCTCGTACACGATGTCGTCGGGAATGTCGAGAGTTATAACAACAATTATCGTTGAAAGGCAATTAGGTACAAGGTGCTTGAAAATTATCGCTAAATCCGACGCGCCCGCCGCCCTCGCCGCTTCCACGAATTCCCGCTCTTTTAACTGTATTACCTGCCCCCTTATTAAGCGTGCAAGACCTATCCACCCTATGATCCCAAGCGCTATAAAGACAGCAACCAGGCCCTTGCCCAGGACATACATAAGAACCATGGCAAACAATATAAACGGGAAAGACGCCATGGTTTCAATAACGCGGGAGATAACGGCGTCAATTTTACCGCCGTAATAGCCAGCGATAGCTCCAAGCACGACTCCCAGCGGCACCGCTATACATTCTGTAATAATGCCCACCAATAAAGAAACCCTGGAACCGTATATTATACGCGAAAGCAGATCCCGTCCCAGCGAGTCAGTTCCCAGTATGTGCCCCTCCATAGGCCCTTTGTTCATGTTTTTAAGGTCAATGGTTTCCGGGGCGTATGGCGCGATTAAGGGCGCGAATACGGCAATAATTATAAATACAATAATCATTGCTAACGCGAATAAAGCGAGTTTATTTTTTTTAAGTCTTTTCCAGGCGTCTCTGTAAAGAGTCGAGGCTTTGATCTCTTCCTGTGTTAATCCCAGTTTGTCAATAATGCTTTTTCGCTTTCCGGGGAACGGACTTATCATTTTACCCCTCCTACGATCCGTATTCTTGGATCAAGCAGGCCGTAAGAAAGGTCAACCAGAAGATTAATACCCACAAACAGCAGCGCGCTGTACATAACCGTCGCCTGAATGATATTGAGGTCGCGCGCCATTACCGCGTCTATTGCCAGCTTGCCAAGCCCCTGTATGCCAAACACCCTTTCCACAACAAAGGCCCCGCTCAGCAAAGACCTAAGCATCCCTCCCAATAAGGTTAATATGGGAACCGCGGCGTTCTTAAACACATGTTTCATTACCACAAAGAATTCGGCCACGCCTTTTGCTCTCGCGGTTCTTACGTAGTCCTGGGACAAAGCCTCCAGCATGTTTGTGCGTATCAGTCTGGCGGACATAGCGCCGTAGCGGAGACCCAGCACGGTTACCGGAAGCACCATCCAAAGCGGATGGGACATTCCCGAGACCGGAAGCAGGCGCAAATTCAAGCCGAATAAAATCTGCAGCAGCATTGCAAACCAAAAGACAGGCGCTGAAATTTGAAATATAGCCAAAAGCATTATAATCTTATCAATAATTTTGCCACGGAATACCGCGGAGATAGTTCCAACCGTGATGCCAAATACGGCGGCGAAAAGCAGGGAAAAAAGTCCCAGTTTCAGCGTAACCGGAAACGCCTGCATAACCAGTTCTTTTACAGGTATTTTATTGGAATAAGATTTTCCAAAATCAAAATGAACCGCTTTGTACAAAAAGTCCGTATACTGCACAAGCAAAGGCTTATCCAGCCCCAGCTCGTGCCTTACCCGCACTATAGTAGCGTCGTCCGCTCTTTTTTGCAGCATAAGCAGGACAGGATCGCCTGGCGCTACAATTACGAGCCCAAATGTTACTATGGTCGCTAAAAGCAGCACTAATGCCGCCTGCGACAGACGGATTAATATGTACTTAACCATAAAAATTAAGAGGGAGCCCTTGCCGGGCTCCCTGCTTGTCAACTATTCGACTATATAGCCAATCTCAAAAGTAAACAAGAAATCCTTCTTTATATATACGTCCCTTACACGGTTGGATCTAAGGATATATCCGGTAGGCGTATAAAGCGGCCAGCCTGCTATCTTTTCATTAAGCAGGTAAGACTCCAGATCGGAATAAAACTTTTGTTTTTCCGAAAGTTGAAGGGTGCGGCCCTTCGCAAGCTGCTCATCAAAATACTTGTCCCTGAAGCCGGTAGAGAAGAAGTTAGCCGTACCGCTGTGATATATAGTAAATAAATAATTGTCCGGATCCAAGAAGTCGGCGTACCAGTTCATCATATAATACTGAACGTGGCCCGTAGAACGCTTCTGAGTCCATCCAGCGGCGTCAACCCTGTCAATGGTAAGGCGGATATTCGCGAGTTTATACTGCTCCTGGAATATCTGGTAAATCTCCACCCAGGATGTATTGGACTCACGTACCGTAGCTTCAATGTCGATTCCGTTGGGATACCCGGCCTCGGCAAGGAGCTGCCTGGCCCTTTCCAGGTTGTATTGCTTAAGCGGCCTTGCCGGATCGTGTCCGACAATGCCCGGAGGAATAACTCCTCTGGCCCGCCTCACATGGTTCTTGAAATAATCCTGAACAAGAGCGTCGATATCTGTCGCAAGACCTACTGCCTCGCGCACCTTTATATTGTTAAAAGGCGGTATATCCTGGTTAAAGCTCAGCCAATGGGTTCCCACATATTCCTGTTCAACGACATTATTCGGATATTTCGCGAGGTATCCATCCACCAACGACACGTCAACGCCGCAGATGTCGATTGTACCCGCCTCCCACTCAAGAAGCTGCGTTTCCACCAGCATGTGGTTCCACTTTATGCCGTCCAGTCTTGCTTTTGTTCCCCAATAGTCGTCAAATCTCTCAACAATCAGCTCTACGCCCGGATTGAAGGATTTTACTTTATACTGGCCGGTTCCGATTATGGTATCAATTCCCCAGCGATCCCCGGCTTTCTCGCAGGCGTCTTTAGGCATAATGGACAGAGGGGTAACGGCAAGGACGGCTAAAAAGGCGGTGAAGGGATACTCCAACTGTATCGAGAAGGAATAATTGTCAATAACCTTAAATCCGGCGAGCGAAGATACCTTCCCGTCCATCATGTCCTGCGCTCCAAGAATAAAGTCCGCCATCCACATATTCAGGTTGTTCCACTTTGGGTCAAAGAAACGGTTAAACGTGAATTCCACGTCCTTTGACGTAAGCTCATTTCCGTCGTGGAATTTGACGCCTTTTTTCAGGTGAAAGGTAAACACAGTGCCGTCCGCGTTTACATCAGGGAAAGCTTCGATCAAATAAGGCTTTAGTTCCATCGTTACAGGATCAGGCTGTATAAGCTGGTTGAAAATCGCGCCGTCAATTTCGAAAACCGTGTTGTAAGTGCTTGTGATGGGGTCGAGGTTCATGGCGCTATCCAGTAAGCCTCCGATTTTCAGGTAATTCGGACCTTCCGGCTTCTTGCTGCTTGCCCCTTTCGAACACGCCGCAAAACTTAAAGCCATTACCGCGACAAGCAATAAGCCAGTGTTTTTCACTACTCTTGCCATAATTCTCTCCTTTTGCTAAAATTCAATAATCCTATAGAATTACTATGTATAAAATGGCTAATACTAATTAATATGTCAATAGGGCGATGCCAGGAAAACATAAAAGGCGGGTATTATGCGAATTGCATCAATTGAATTTCGTAAACTCCGAATTAAGCTATCCGGAACTTTTAAGGTAGCTTTCGGTGAAATCAACTATCTGGATAATGTGCTGGTGAAAATCACCACCGATGACGGTACTATCGGATATGGCGAGGCGGCTCCGCTTGTTTTTGTTACAGGTGAAACAGTGGAAAGTATTTTTGCGGTATTGGAAATACTTCGTCCCCTGTTAATTGGCCAAAATCCGCTGGCGGTTGACAGTATCCATGCTAAAATGAACAGCGTATTGCACGGGAACAGCTCGGCGCGCTGCGCTATTGACCTTGCCCTATACGACATCCACGGCAAGGCGTTGGGCAAACCGGTGTATCAGGTTCTTGGCGGCGGGGACGGCGTTGTAATGAACGATATTACCATCGGAATCGACGATCCGGAAGAGATGGCCCGCTCCGCCAAATATTACGTAGATGAAAAGGGCTTTCGCATTCTTAAAATTAAGGTTGGGCTCAACCCAAATGAAGATATACGCGCAATACGCCTTATACGCGAAAAAGTTGGATACAAAGTCCACTTGAGAGTAGACGCCAACCAGGGGTATTCCGTCAGCGAGGCAGTGGGCATATTGGAGCCGTTTAGGGAGCTGGGGGTGGAAGCGATTGAACAATGCCTGCCGGACTGGGATCTTGAAGGGGCCGCTCATGTCCGCTCCAAAGCGCGCGGTATTCAGCTAATGCTGGACGAATCCATCCACGGCCCGCATGACGCGGCCAGAGCCTGTAAACTTGGCGCCGCCGATATCCTTAACATCAAACTGATGAAATGCGGCGGGCTTTACCCCGCGGAGCAAATAAACGCTGTCGCCGCGGCAAACGGCGTTAAATGTATGGTCGGCTGCATGATTGAAACCAGGCTTTCTCTTACCGCGGGGCTTAGCTTTGTGGCAGCCAAGAGCAACGTAACCGAAGCGGACTGCGACAGCTTTATGTATTATGACGACACCCAGACCGGCGTAACAGGCGGCTTTACCTCGGAAGGCAGCGTATTTCGTTTAAGCGACGCTCCCGGGTTTGGGGTGGAAGTGGATTTCTAATTTCGCATAACATAGGAGCACAGTTATGACTAAGTGGTCTTATTACTTTTCCGGCATTTTGCACGGAACCTTTGAAAAAGACGGCGAAAAGATTCGCTATAAATGGCTTGATCCTCTGACTTCACTCTTTTGTGATTACGCGGAACTGGACGAAGAAAAAAACAAAGCTCCGCTTTTATTGGCAAATCTTGATGTTCTGAAGGCGCTAAGCCATTTAGAAAACTATGAATGCGCATTTGCCGCTCAGGAGAGCGTTGTAACGACAGAACTTGGGGATTACTCCCAAAGGGAGCCGGGCTTATATGCACAGCGAAACAAAATATTACCCACGGATTTACTGTTTAAAGAAGGGAAACTCATAGCCTTCATCTGCCCGGCCCGTGAATACTGCGCGGTTCTTGTCCGCGAGGGGCACGAAAAGGACACCATACTTTCACGCTGGCGGGAGTACCCGGCAGGAGAGGCAAAGTATTCCGTCAAGTTTGCCGGAACATTCAGCGTCAGGATGCGGGATAATATACATCTTGCAACCGATGTTTACCTGCCTGAAGACGCTCAGGGAAAACTGCCCGCGATCCTGGTGCGTACCTGCTACAACAAAAGCAAGAACAAACACTTGTATTACCGTTATGTACAGCGAGGCTACGCCGTTGTCATTCAGGATACGCGGGGCCGTGATGAAAGCGAAGGTGATTTTAGGTCTATGTACCTTGAAATAGAGGACGGGGACGATATTTTAAACTGGATTGCAGCCCAGGACTGGTCCGACGGGAAGGTCGGCACTATCGGCGCTTCTTATCTGGGGTATGTACAGTGGTGTATGGCCGCGAGCGGAAACCCCCATTTGGCGGCAATGATCAGTATCGTAACCGCAGGCAGCGCTTTCGTGGATATGCCGCGCAGAGGCGGGCTATTATCTTCCGGCATGCTTGCGTGGGCGTTTATGATGTCGGAAAGAACAAGCAATCCGAAGCTGATGGAGCGTAACGACTGGGATGAACTGCTAAATATCCGGCCTCTGGAAGATATCGCCCCGCGCGCCATCGGCAAGAGAATTCCCTTTATTGATCACTGGCTTGCCCATCCTGATAACGACGACTTTTGGCAAAAAGGCGACTGGTTTAAGCGTTCAAGCGGGCGGCAGGTTCCCGCGTTAATAATGTCTGGCTGGTTTGACGACAACGGCATGGGCACGACACAGGCAATAGATCTGACTAAAAATTACCCCCCTGAAACGCGAAAGATTATCCTTGGCGCGTGGAACCACAACGCCAATACACGCTACGACATTCACGGCATTCCTATGGGGGAACAGGCCCTAAGGTATGATCTTGATTTGATCTTCCTGCAATGGTTTGATTTCCACTTGCGCGGGATACAAAACGGCATCGTTAAAACCCCTCCGGTAGAATACTTCACCCTGACAGAAAACCGCTGGAAGTCAGCCGAAAGCTGGCCGCCTTCTGTATGTAAGCCGCGTTCGTTTTATCTGGGCAAGGGGGGCGCTTTGCTTGACGCGCCGGCTGAGAACGGCGCCGACAGCTACGCTTACGATCCGCAAAACCCGGCAATTCACGTGATCGATATGTCCGAAAACGAATTGGCGGTGCCGGAGGAATACACTGATGAAGAGAAGCGGGCGGACGTGCTTTGCTATACAAGCGCGCCGCTGGAAAAAAACATCACTATTACAGGCGACATGAGCGTTGAGCTTTTTATTTCTTCCGACGCTGTGGATACCGACTTTATAGTCCGCCTTACGGAAGTAGATGAAAAAGGACGCTCTATCAGATACGCCGACGGCGCGCTTGGCGCAAAATACCGCGACAGTTTTGAAGTTCCAAGTTACTTGGAGAAAGGAAAAGTCTATAAGCTGAATATCAGGAGTACAAAGATCTCCAAGATGTTCGCGGCCGGAAACCGGATACGCTTTACCGTAACCTCAAGCGCAAAAAACCTTGCTTTTCCCAACAGCAATACTCCGGCAGGCTACAACAGCGAAAAAACGCTTATCGCGCAAAATTCCGTGCATTACGGCGCACAGTACCCTTCCAGAATTATTCTGCCGGTTGAAGCGCGGTAATTCCGGTTATAATCAGCGCTTACCCGCAGTTCCTTTTTCGTCGCCGCCCTTGCCGCAATTTGTCAGGGAACCGTTCTTGCGGTGGTGTTCCTGGCAAGCCTGGCAATTTCCGTGACGGGAACAGGAAGAGGTACACTTACAGGATTTATTGATTTGCTCTTGCATATGCTTTTGTAATAAATAATAGAATGATTGTCAAGAATGGAGATATATATAGATTTTACCGGTATATGTGATATAATTTCGCTACAGGGATACTTTTTCAACGCTTGCTAAGGAGGATGGTGGAATAATGAAAATCAAGTTCAAATTAAGCGTCATGATGGTTGCCATCGTGCTGGTCGTGGCCGGCGGCATTGCCGTATTAGAGTTGCAGCAGGCGTCCGACATAAGCCTGAAGCTTAGCAAGCAGAAAATTATGTATCTGGCGCGCCAGCGCGCCCAATACTGGAATGGCAGGATAGACGGCTATTTGCAGGTGTTACGGACGGTAGCGAATTCGATGGATCATTTTGAAAACGTTCCCGTCGGGGAAAGGCGGGAACGTTATGAGGAATTGATGACCGCTGTTTTTGAGGAGCTGCCCGATTTTGTCCGGATGTTTACTGTCTGGAAGCCAAATGTCCTTGATAACATGGATAGCCGTTACATAGGCAGGGTAGGCTCAACCGACACAGGGCAATTCGCTTTCGCCCTGGGAGGTGAAACCGGTCAGACAGTGCCTCAAACCAGCCAGGTCGTTCAGGCGGTGATGGAATATATCAGCGGCCCCAACGCGCGTAAAGAATCGGTGAGTCATCCCAGCACTCTTACGCTGTTGGGTAAAGAAATCTATTGCGTCAGACTTTTTGTCCCCGTTATCAATAAACGTACAAATGAAGTAGTCGGAGCCGTAGGTTGTCAGTTGAATATCGATTTGATACAGTCCAGGATAGAGTCTACTATCAAAACATTCGAAGAAGTTGCCGCGATATCCGTTTACTCCAGTAACGGGTTTATTATGGCGAGCTACCAGCCGGATAGAATAGGGAAAATGATGGCTGACGCGGAAGTGCAATTCGGAAGCTATGTGTCTGCCGCTTTCGACGCTGTTAAAGCCGGAAAAGAATACCAGTGTTTCAGTTATGCCCCTACGTTGAAAACAAATGTGCAAATCGCCCTGGCTCCTGTTGTAATAGGGAATTCGGACACAACCTGGACGATAATGGTCGGTTCAACCGAAGAATACATCATGAGAGAAGTCAGGGCTATTACCACATTTACCATTATCCTGGCGGCGATAGCTATCTTGGCGGCGGCGGGGATTATTTACTTTGTCCTTGGCAGAACCACCAAGCCAATCGTAAAGGTGGCCGATACCCTCAAAATCGTGGCCGAAGGCGACCTGACGCAGACCGTCAATGTGGATACAAAAGACGAAATAGGCGAACTGGCGCGTGACTTTAACTTTACGATGGGAAAAATCAGAAACCTTGTGAGCTCTATAAAGTACAAAATCAACGGGCTTAACCATACCAGCTTTGAGCTTTCGGTCAACATGGGCAAAACTTCCACAGCGGTGCAGCAGATTTCATCGAACCTTGACAGCATGAGGAACCTAATGGTCAAGCAGGAGGACAGCGCGGAGGAAGCGGGCAAGGCGGTAGAGGATATTAAGGTGAATATCGACAGCCTTAACAAGATAATTGAGGAACAGACCGACAGCGTAAACAGGTCGTCTTCGGCCATTGAGGAGATGACTGCCAATATTAACTCTGTAACCCGGACGCTGGTAGAGAACAGCAAAAACGTCAGCGCTTTGACCGAGGCGTCGGAGAACGGCAAGAGCGGGCTTCAACTGGTCGCGCAGGAGATACAGGAAATAGCCCATGACTCCGAGGGGCTTATGGAAATAAACTCGGTGATGAACAATATCGCGAGCCAGACAAATTTGCTTTCGATGAACGCGGCTATAGAGGCGGCGCACGCCGGAGAGACCGGCAAGGGTTTCGCGGTGGTAGCCGATGAGATCCGCAAACTGGCCGAATCATCGGGTCAGCAATCAAAAACCACGGCGGCGATGCTGAAAAAGATAAAAGCGTCCATAGACAGTATAACCAAATCCTCAGGCGATGTGCTGGAGCGTTTTGACGCTATAGACTCAAGAGTGAAGACTGTTTCCGAGCATGAGCAGAACATTCTGGCCGCGATGGAAGAGCAGGAAACAGGCGGGAAGCAAATACTGGAATCCATAAGCCGCTTGAGGGACATAACGTCTTCGGTTAAGAAAGGTTCAGATCACATGGCTGAGTCGGGGAAGGCTCTTGTCGAGGAAACGGATGAATTCATAAAAACCAGCAAAGAGACTGTAGAAGGCGTAAACGAGATACTGAAAGGCGTGAACCAGATAAATATTTCGGTGAGCCATGTTAACGAGATGAGTCAGGAGAACAACAGGAATTTCGACGCGTTAAAACTCGAAACGGAAAAGTTTAATGATACCTTTGGCAACGAGAAACGAAAAATCCTCATGGTGGATGACGACGTTATTCATCTTGAAATGGTGGGAGCGGTATTGGGGAATGATTATGATATATCCACCGCCAAGTCGGGAAATGAGGCGCTGGGCTTATTATACCAGGGGCTTGTCCCGCAATTGATATTATTGGACTTAATAATGCCTGAGATGGACGGATGGGGCACTTACGACAGGATAAAAGCGATAAGCGGCCTGCATGATACCCCGATAGCGTTTTTCACGGTTTCAGACGATCCGAAAGATATGGAACGGGCGCGGGAGATGGGGGCGGTAGATTATATCAAAAAGCCCTTTGATAAAGACGATCTGCCAAAAAGGATAGAAAAAATTATCAATAAATAGCGGAAGCCGCCTTTTTCTCCAGCCGTTTTATTCTTTTTTCTATTTCGTCGCGGAAGCCCGAAACGGCTTCCTCGGCGATCAGCGCCAAGTTGGTGTAATACAGCGCCAGTTTTAAATCCCTTAGCCGCCATTCCGCGTCCTTGGCAAGGACAATAGCCGCCTGAGGGCTTCCGTTTTTAGCGGCGGCTTCCAAAAGAGAAAAAGCCGTTTTAGCGTAAGATTCATCTTCAAAAAAAACCGGATGCTTTTTAAGGGCCTTCCACCATGATAAAGCCAGCGCTTTATCATCAAAATGAAAAGTGTCCCGGCTCTTAAAAGGATCAGAGGCTATTTGGGCAAGGGCAAGGAAAAGCGCCGCGAGGCCCGCTATGTCCCTTACGTTGTGATCGCAGATTGAAAGGAGTTTCTCTCTGCTTGCCGCGTTATCGCCTTCTCTTAAAAACGAAAACCAGATTTCAGGAGCCATAGCGCCTGATACGTCCCCTGTCCGGTCCAGGCCCAGAATTTGAACTTCGATTGTGGCCTGGGAACAGTCGCTTAAAATATTTTTCCAGAGCCGCCTTGAGGGGTGAAGGAGATCCGCCTGATAATATTCAGGCGGACGAATTCTGTTTAGCAGACAGCGGTTTTTCAAAATCTGGGAATCAAAGCACTTGCCGTTGTAGCTCACCACAAGAGGCAAACCGCCGCCCGCCGGAATGAAGTTGGCCGCCACGCTTTCGATGAATTCACTTTCGCCGGGATAATCCAAAAGCAGGTACTGGGTAACAGTCAGGGCGGCATTGCCGCTTTTTTCTACCGTAAACCGGCTGAATGCAGCGAGGAAAGCTATGGTTCCGGCGCCTCCGGAAAGGCCGGTGGTCTCAAGGTCAAAAAAAAGCAGGTCTCCAGGCAGGGGGATGCGCCCGAAACGGACAAGATCGGGAACGAGAATAGCCAGCGCTTTGGGAAAACCTGATTCAAATGGAAATGCAAGCCCGCAAACCTGCTCCCTTTTAAGGATATTGAAACCAACTTCAGTCCAGCCCGGCCATTGCGCCTGTAAGCCGCTTGCTTTGCCGCCCCCGGCGGGTCTTATTTCAGGGACAGAGCTGCTCTTTTTATTGTCATGGTAATGTTTCAGCCGGGCTTTCAGGTTCATAACCATACTCAGCTTAACACACTGACAGGGAGTAAAGAAACTACGGCGCGCCTACAAAGTAACAGACTTTGTGGACGGATTAATTAAGGCCGTTTTTCCCTGAGTTTTTTCTCAACCAGATGATCCAGTTTGATAAGCTCATCGTTTAGATTGTTCAGGCTGTCGAATAATGAAAACAAAAGCTTTTCGTTCTCCCGCGAAGTCCGTTTGATTTTAGACAGGTCCGCATTAAATCTGCCAAAAATTGTTGATGAATTTTGTTGTATTGAATTTGTCATAATAAAAATTTACTATTCTTTGCCCGATTAATGTACGTCTGAATAGTTATTTCACCGTTCCGTTAAGAGAAAAACAAAAAAGAAATTGAAAAGATAAAAAGAAAATCCAAAAAACCGTCCCGCTGCTAGGAGCCTGTCGGACTTGTAGAATTTTGCGGCTATTTGCCGCAAAATTCTAGGATTTGTGGGCTCCTTTCGGAGTTTGAAAGGTAGAAAATGCTCTAAAACCGAGTTTTTTCGCATTTTCTTTCATTAAAAGGGCAAAGCCCGACAAACTCCTAGTCAGCTTTTTTCCATGCCTTCGCAAGGTTAGCGGCATCCTCAAAATCGCTGTGCAGCAAATGCCCGTTGATTGTATCCAGCAATTCCCTGACAGAGCGCGGCAATTTTATTTGTTTTAGATCGGCAATCGCCGTACCGGCGGTTTTTTCATCATACTTCTCGCACGCTTTTTGAATAGCGAGCAATTTTTCACCCAAATACGCCCGGTCATATTCCGAATCTTCCTCTGCCGCGTCGCCGCCGTTTTCCTTTGGCTTGTTTTTCTCGATAACTTCACGCAGAGCTTCCAGAAACGCCGGGGTTTCGTCTGTCATTAGCGGTATATCTTCATCCCGCCCCGCCTGTTCCAATTTGAACGCAACAGCGGAAAGCTCTGTTTCACCGATATTCGCAAGCGCGCTCTTCATCGCGTGGACATTGATAACAAACATGCGAATGTCATCACTGCTGCGGTATGAGCCTGAATGTATCGCGTCCAGCCTCTCAAGGGCCTTCTCGGCGTCACGCACGAAAATTACCGCCAGTTCCGGATCGGAAACCGGCTGCACACCGGCGGCGGACCTTTCCGAATTTTCCTGAAGCGCCTGCTGTTTTGCCGCTTCAACAACTTCGGCCGGGTATTTATCGCGTATAAACTTGTTCAGCGAAGCGTTCAGTTGGCGTATGTCTATAGGCTTGGAAATAAAGCCGTCAAACCCGTTATTACCGAATATCTCCGCCATTCCCGACAGGGCGTTAGCCGTCAGCGCGATAATGGGATGCGAATACCCCAGGCCGCGAATGATTTTTACCGCTTCAATACCGTCCATTTTCGGCATCATGTGATCCATAAAAATAATATCGAAGACAGCGCCGCTTCTGACCTTTTCGATCGCTTCAAACCCGCTTTTAGCCGTCTCAATTGATAAACCGTAAGGGGTCATGAGCCCTTGCGCGACATACAGGTTCGATTCCACGTCGTCAACTATCAAAACTTTGCCATAGGGCATGGGTGTACGCGTCATTTGCACCTTTTTCATACGAGGTACGCTGCGTATGCGTAATTTTTGTAAATTTTCCGCCAGCTCCTTTCCTATAGTGCCGGATACGCCCAGGCCGACATTTCTCTGCGGCAAACGCACAGTAACCGTTGTACCCTTACCCGGCCTGCTTTCCACCGAAAATTCGCCGTTCATCATTTGTATTAGTTTCATCGCGATACTCATACCCAAACCGGTACCCTCGGTTGTACGGTTGGCTTCCATATTAAAACGGGAATACTCGTCGCCAAGACGACGTATCTGCTCAGTCGTCATGCCTTGTCCCGTATCGCTCACGCGGAAAACAAGCGGCACGTGGATCGATCCTCCCCGCGGCATATAATCGGCGGTAACCGTAAGTGAAACCTCTCCCCTATCAGTATATTTGAACGCATTGGAAAGCAGGTTGTTTAAAATCTGCTTGATGTGAAGCTCGTCGCCGATCAGCGTTAACGGAACATTCTCATCCACAAATAATTTAAAATCTATCTGTTTGCTTTCATAGTATAACACGTTCAACTGGACTGTATCATTAATTAGGCTTGGAACATCATATTTCGCCTGCGTTAATTCCAGCTTGCCCGCTTCAATTTTGGAAAGATCCAGTATGTCGTTGATAATGCCAATCAGCAAATCGCCGGAATTGTTAATTTTATAAAAAGCTTCCCTGACGCTCTGCGGAATCGACTCGTCTTGCAGCTGAATTTCGGCAATACCCAGGATCGCGTTCATCGGCGTGCGTATCTCATGGCTCATCCTTGCCAGGAAGTTGCTCTTCTGCTGATTTTTTACTTCAGCCTTGGTTTTTTCCGAAGCGATGCGTATAAAAATAACGCTCAAGCCCGCCGCCAGCGTAAAGCCCACCAGGATAAGCCCTATCATCATGGTATTCACATCCTGATAATATTTTTGATAGGGAGTTACGATACCCAGAAACCATTGATTATTTATGCTTCTGACAGACACGATGGAATCAGTATCCTTGTAATTTTTGACTCTACGCTCGGAAATGTTTTTTTTTGTCTCCAATTCTCCGGCAAGATCCGCGAGGCCGCTGCTCCAATAACGCAATGTTCTGCCTATCCCCATCGAATCCGGGTGGGCAATAACGATCAATTCCTGGTCAAACAGCACCCCGTAACCGCCGTCAGCAAGCTGCGTTGAGGCAACATTGTTGACAATCCTGTTAAGCGGTACATCAAAAGCAAAAATAAATAACGGATTGCCGTCATCATCGAAAACCTGCCTGACGCATGAAATGACGAACCTTTCGTAAAACGCGTCATTAAACGGCTGCGTAAAGGCCACTTCGCCTTTTGCGGCAACGGCAGTTTTATACCACGGACGTTCACTTGGTATATAGCCGGCAGGCGCCGGACGCGTATTATCATGGAGGAACTCATCAGCGAATATATGGAAAGCCCCGTAAACACCGCCGAAATTCAGATCATACTTTTCATTTTTTAACACAGCATCGGCAATATATATGATGTATTCCTGAATTGCCCCGGAATCAAAACCCATCAGAACCATACCGCGTATGTTTTCTGAAATATTGAGCATACATATCTTTATCTCTTCCAGTTTTGCCTCAATATCAGTCTGCATAAAGGTCAGCGACGCTTCCGCTTCTTTCACCAGGTGTCTGCGAACGATTCTGCCTACAAAGAAGTAGCTTAAAATAACCATCAATGTAAACGCCACCCACACAATCAGCACCTGCGCGTTCTGTGTGATCATCGTCCACCTTTTTCGGCCAAAAAAACGTATTACCGCCATAAAGCCTCCATCACCTGCATAAACTCATCTTTTACGATACCTGTCTTATATTATTGTCTTTCGCGTAGTCTGATAGAAGCTTGGCGGCCTCCTCAAAGTCACTGTGCAGTAAATACCCGGCGACGGCGTCCAGCAGCTCTTTGACAGAACGCGGCAATCTTGTTTGTTTTAGTTCATCAAGCGCCGTATTGGCGGTTTTTTCATCATACTCCCCGCACGCTTTTTGAATAGCGAGCAGCTTCTCGCCAAGATACGTCCGGTCATATTCCGGATCTTCCCCCGGCAATTCGCCGCCGTCTTTTGGTTTGTTTTTCGCAATAACTTCACGCAGCGCTTCCAGAAACGCCGGAGTTTCATCTGTCATTAACGGTATATTTTCATCCCGCCCGGCCTGCTCCAGCCTGAGCGCGGCAGCGGAAAGCTCTGTTTCACCGATATTCGCAAGCGCGCTTTTCATCGCGTGGACATTGATAACAAACATCCTGAGATCATCGGTTCTGCGGTACGCGTATTCCTGCATCAATTCCAGCCTCGCAAGGGCCTTCTCGGCGTCCCTCACGAAAATAGATGCCAGATCCGGATCTGAAACCGGCCGAACCTCCCCGGCGGATTTTTTAATATTGAGCTTTACATTAAGATCGAGCGCTTGCCGCCGCGCCGCTTCAACCACTTCGAGCGGATACCTGTCGCGTACAAGCTTGTTAAGCGAAGAGTTAAGCTGGCGTATGTCAATCGGCTTGGAAATAAAGCCGTCAAACCCGTTTCGCAAGAACATTTCCGCCTGCCCTGCCAGCGCGTTTGCCGTAAGCGCGACGATGGGATTTGTATAACCCATGCCGCGTATTATTTCTGTCGCTTTAATACCGTCCATTTCCGGCATCATGTGATCCATAAATATGACATCGAAGGCAGCGCCGTTCCTGATTTTTTCAACCGCTTCAAAGCCGCTTACGGCAGTTTCAATTGACAAACCGTATGGGGCCATAAGCCCCCTCGCGACATACAGATTAGACTCCACATCGTCCACAATCAAAATCCTGCCATAGGGCATATATTCGCGCACAATTTGCGGGGCCTTTTTCATTTGCCCCGCTCTGCCGACCCGGAACTGCTTCAGGTTTTCCGCCACTTCACTGCCTAACACATTTTCGCCGACAATCCCCTGCGGCAAGCGCACAGTAAAAGTTGAACCTTTACCAGGCTCGCTTTCTACGGAAATTTCGCCGTTCATCAAACGAAGCAGATGCCTTGTAATGCTCATACCCAGGCCCGTACCCTCGGTTCTGCGATTGGCTTCCAGATTAAAGCGCGTATACTCGTCGAACAGTTTATCCAACTGCTCACGGGTCATACCCTGCCCGGTGTCGCTGATGCGAAAAACGAATATCATTTGACCGCGCTGCTCCGTAGATTCACCGGAGGCCGTCAGCGAAATCTCGCCTTCGTCCGTATATTTGAAAGCGTTGGAAAGCAGATTATTGAGTATCTGCTTGATACGCAGTTCATCGCCGTACAGCGTTGACGGGATCTTTTCATCAACAAACAGTTTAAATTCTATGGGTTTACTGTCGTAGCGCATAACATTCAGATGTACGGTATCGTTGATCAGGCTTGCGACATCGTAATTGACCGGTGTCAGTTCCAGTTTGTTCGCTTCTATTTTGGACAGGTCCAGTATATCGTTGATAATACTGAGCAGCAAATAACCCGAATTGTAAACCTGGCCTAAAGCTTCCTTCGTATCAGGAGAAAGAGCTTCGTTTTCCAGTTGAATTTCGGTGATGCCCAGGATCGCGTTCATAGGCGTGCGTATTTCGTGGCTCATGCGCGACAGAAACTGATTTTTGGAGCGGTTGCTTTGTTCCGCCAGCTCTTTCGCCTCAATCAATTCAGTTACATCAACAGAGTGCTGAATTTGGACAATTCTTCCGTCAGCCCATTCAATATACCGGGTGGTATTGTGATACATACGGTTTGTAACCGGGTTGCGCATTTCCCAAACGACAGTGCTGTCAGGTTCCTTGTCAAGCTGATAGCAGGGGCAAAAATCGCATATTCCATCCGTATTTCCCATAAAAATTTTATAACAATACTTTCCTATGCAGTCCGTGTCAATTTTAAACTCGTTTCTCATGTAATCATTAACAAAAAGAATTTCACCGGTATGGGGAACAGTAACATAAATTTGCGCGTCAAGGGCGTTCAATATGTTTGACAGAATATTGAGTGACTGCTCCGATTCCTCTATTTGCTCAAAGCTGGTCTTAAGCTCCCGTAAATCGCGCGAGTATCCCAAAACAATAAAATCATTTTTATACTCAACGCGGACAAGTGTAATTTCGCACGGTATTTGTTCTCCGTTAAACTTTTGGTGCGTCCATTCAAAACGGTTATAACCTTCTTCAAACGCTTTCTTTAAATTTTCGACAGCCTTATTCCTTGATAGACTCCCGTCAGGCTGACGCTCAGGCGAAAGCTCAAAAAATCTGCTGGTATATTCATTCTTACTCGATAATCCAAACAGCTTTACCGCTTCCTGATTGCAGTCGATGTTATTAAGGTCTTTATCCCAAAAATTCACACAGAGAGGAACGGTGTCTAGCATAACCCTGGTCCGCTCATCCGCCTCGCGCATGTTGGCGCTCTGTATATTGCGGTTTACGGCGCTGGTCGACATCAAGCCTACAGACGCCAATATATGCATTTCTTCGTCTGTAAAAGTCCGCTCCTGGTGGCAGTCGTCAATACTGAAAAAGCCCCAAAAATTACCTTCCAAAAACATCGGGATAATAACTATGGATTTCATCCCGTAAGCATTCAAAAACGAGCGCTCTTCCTCCATCAAGCCGGAGAGCGGACTGTTTATGTATTCGCCGCGTTTAAATAAACTTTCCCATCCGGGTGTTGAGCTGTAAGGGAAACGCAAACCTATGGGAACCGGCGCGATATTACGCCCGCGGTCGCTGAGCCATTCATACCAGTGAACGTAATGCAGTTGGCCGTCGATCACCTCATTGCGCCAAATTTGAACGCGATCAACATCCAGACAGTTTCCTACAAGATCAAAACTCTTTAACAGCGAAGCCTCAAATGACTTCTCGTCATTGACAGACAGTAAGACGCTTGCCGCGCTGTTTACCGTATTCAACAAACGTTCACGTTGTTTTAACTCGCGTAAATCGCGCATATAGGCGGCCAAAACAAATTCATTGTCATGTTTAGCGCGTACAAGCGTAATTTCACACGGTATTGGTTCTCCGTTTAACTTTTGGTGCGTCCATTCAAAACGGCAGTAACCGTCGGTAAAAGCCTTTTCAATAAGCCCTGCCATCCTGTCTTTTGACAAACTTCCGTCCGGCTGATACTCCGGCGAAAGCTTGTCAAAATTATCCAGATATTCCTGTTTGCCTGAAAATCCAAACAGGTTAATAGCGTTCTCATTACAGTCAAAAAAACCAAAGCTTTTGTTGTGAATATTCGCGCCCAAAGGCATGGCGTCAAACATAAGCCGCATGCGTTCATCCGCTTTGGCCTTCTCTCTGGAAGAACGCAGAAATATGGTGATGAGCACTACCGCCAATAATGTCCCAAGCGCTATGAGGCCTATTCTTATTATGATTATCTGGAGAGCCTGCATACTGCCTTTCTGCGCGATAATGTTATGTATTGACGCCATTTCAACGCCGGAAAACAAAACGCCGATTACTTCATCTGTACCTGGCTGAAAAATAGGGCGGTACATCGTCAGATAATCATTGCCGAAAATGACCGCCTTCCCGGTATATTCCTCACCGAGCTGTATATAGTCGTACGCGGCGCTGGTCGGTGACAGAAAGGTATTCACCAGGCGGTTCCCGTTAGAATCAACAATACTGGTGGCTATGCGGCGGTAGTTGTTGTTTTCTCTCACAAAAATGCTCGCCGCTATGCCCATATCACGCGACAGGCGATCGACAAGATCGTAGCGGTACGCAACCGAAAAGCCATGTTCATCCGTCAACTCACCGTTTAGAAGACGCAATTCGCCGTATTCCGTTTTGATCATGGACTGGAAATGAACCATGTCGCCTTTCAGTTTGTTTTCGCCCATGAAGACGGCGATTTCAAGATTCAGGGCTTCCATGCTGGAGATGTTTATAATCAAAAGCGCAATGAGCACAAGAAGCAAAAAAGCAGCGGCAATGCCCGTTATTATCAGGCGTTTACTAAAGTGTACCCCTTCAATCCACTTGCGTCCGGCAGCGCTCATTATTATTCCTTGCTGTATTCCAGGTGGGCATCTCTCACCGCCATAAACTGATCCTTCACTTCAAGAAATACTTCTACTATTTTTGGGTCAAAATGCCTGCCCGACATTGTTATGATTATGCTGACCGCTTCCTCGACAGTAAACGCTTCTTTATACGGCCGCAAAGAAACAAGCGCGTCGTATACGTCGACAATCGCCATAATACGTCCCTGCAGCGGTATATCCGTTCCCGCAAGCCCATGCGGATACCCCGTGCCGTCCCAGCGCTCATGGTGGTATTCAGCAAATAATTTCGCGTTATAAAGAAACTCCTCTTCGCCTGTTTGCCTGATCATTCTGTCGATTATCCGGGCGCCTTCGGTGGTGTGGAGTTTCATTTTCTCATATTCCTCACTGTCCAGCTTACCCGGCTTATTCAAAACCACGTCAAAAATATGGATCTTTCCAACATCATGCAGCCGCGCCGACAAGACAACCATTTCCTTGTCCCATCCGCGTATTTCATCGGCATATACCTCGCGATCTTCCATCGCGTTCATCAATATTCTGACATACATGGCCGTGCGGTCATTGTGGCCGCCTGTCCTTTTGTCGCGTTCTTCGACCACGTCCGCCAAAACGGTTACAATGCCGTTTTGCAGGCGTCTGATTTGCGCAGTCCGCTCCCGAATCAGCTCATCAATGTCCAGATGTGTTTTAATGCGGTTAAGCAGCACGGGTGTATAAAACGGTTTTGTAATAAAATCCAATACGCCAAGTTCAAAACCCCGCGCTTCAATGGCGTCGTCTGTATAGCCGGTAAGAAATATAACGGGAATGTTCGCGTATAAAGAACTGGCTTTGAGGCGTTGCAGCGCCTCAAAGCCGTCCATTTCGGGCATTTCAATATCAAGCAGGATCAAATCCGGAGTGATTTTTTCCAAAAGCGTGAACATTTTAGCGGCGGACGGCATTGTTAATACCCGATAACGGTTTTCCAGCGCCTTTTTCACCATCGAAAGGTTGGTATCACTGTCATCTACCGCGAAAATTATCTTCATTATTCAACTTTAAACCGTGAGACCTCCCGCATCAAGGTATCGATGCCTTCACGGTTCTTGCCGCTTATTTCGTTGACGCGGTTTACCGCTATGTTTATCTGCTCCGCGCCTGAGGCCATCTCGTTCATGCCGCCGGTTATTTCAGCGGTTGCCTTTTCAAGGTTCTTGCTTTCCTTCATCACTTCCTGGCTGCCCTCAAGCATCTCCTCGGAGCTGCTCTTTACCTGCTGGGTAAGATCACTCAAACCGCTGGCGCCTTGCAGAACCTGTTTGCTTCCCTCGCCCTGCTCCTCCATCGCGTTGCGGATATTATCTTCCTGCTCAGAAACGGTTTTAACGCCTGTGTCAATTGCCTCGAATTTGTTCAGCACATTCTCGGTGGCGACTGTAATTTTTTTGATTGATTCCGCTATCTTTTTTAGTACGGTGCCAATCGTTTTGGACTGTTCGCCTGAGCTTTCCGCCAGTTTGCGTATCTCGTCGGCGACAACCGCGAACCCCTTGCCCGCTTCGCCCGCATGGGCCGCCTCAATCGCGGCGTTCATCGAAAGCAGGTTGGTCTGGCTGGCTATGTTTTCCATAACCGAGTTGATCTCCAAAAGCCCCTCTGACTCACGGGATATTTCCTGAATGTCCTGAGCCACGTCCTGCAGGCCGGTTCGGCCCACTTCCGAGGCTTCCCTTAGAGTCTTAACATTGCCGGCATTATTGACCAGCGTGTTGGTAACTGAATTGACATTGGCTACCATTTCCTCGATGGCGGATGACACCTGGGAAACGTTGTTGCTCTGTTTTTCCACATTACCGTTGAGTTTGTTGATGTTCGTTACAACCTGTTCCATAGTGGCGTTTGTCTCGGTTACGCTGGCGCTCTGGTTTATGACGCGGCCCTTGATGCTCTGGATGTTGGCGGTAATCTCGTTGATCGCCGCGGCGGTTTCGGTCATGTTGCTGGCAAGGTCAGTGCCTATGCTCTGAAGGTGTACCCCCTCTTTCTTGATGACAATAATGAGGTTTTTAATTTTCTCCAGTGTTTTGTTGAAATAAACGGCAAGATCGCCTATCTCGTCTTTGGAATTGACGGTAATGCTCCGCGTCAGATCGCCTTCGCCTTCGGAGATGTCTTTGAGGGTGTCGGCCACCTTTACGATTGGCTTGGTAGTGCTGTTAAGGACAAAGTACACAATTACCGCCGCTATTATAATGGCTATACCCGCGAGAATGATCGTAAATCTGGTCATCGTATTTACTTCCCTTAGAATGTACGATTCCGTTGACGCGATCATTATGCTCCATGAACCGCCGGAATTGCCCATTGGGAAAGACGCTATGGTAATTTCCACTTTTGAATTCAACACGGACGAATAGCTTGAACAATGAAAGTCCTTTCCTCCAAGAACAGCCTGATTTGCCGCCTGGAGATTATCACCGTATATCGTCTCTACATCGGTCAGCATCTTACCTATGCGCTCAGGCACATAATTCGCTATAACAAACCCGTTGTTTGAGTAAATAGAGATTGCGGCAACTTCTTCTCTGGTTTTTATAGTATCCATTATCGTCGGCTGTATCGCGTCTATAACACAAAGACAGCCCACGCCTCCCACTACTTCGTTGTTGCGTCTGTTAATGATAGGAACCATTATCCTGAAATACCAGGTATCTTTCCCGTCTATATTTCTTGCAACGGGATGTTCATACCTGTCTTTACGCGCGTTAGGGCCTGTCAAATATGCCATGGCGTCCGCTACATCGCTGGTAAGCGTGATATTTGCCTGCCCGTTTTCCATGCGAAACGCAGCGGCATACTGTCCTGTTTCGGTACAGCCGGGACGGCCAATGTAGCGCGAGTCCATTCCGTCAACAGCGTTTGGCTTCCAAACAGCGTAGACTTGATATATGGTGGTTTCCGACCTTGTAACGGATTGCATCATACTGTCATACATATCCCGCCTTCGCTCCACCGGATCATCTTCAAAATCACTAAAGACATTAGCCAGCGTACGAGCAACCCTATAAAGGCCGTCCTCTCTGCCTTGCCAGTACGCGGCGCGTTGGCCGGCAAGATTTTCAATAGCCCGCTTGCTTAATTCCATGCTTATGCCGGAAGCCTGCTGTAATAATATTACGGCAACTACGGTTACAATGACCGCCACAATGGCGATCATCATGACGCTGAGTCTGATCTTTATCTTCATCTTTTCCCCCCGGATATTTGTACCGTCAACAAGTTTATTTTTTGATGATCTTTTCTATCCTTTTCAGCAGATCGTCCTTATCAAAAGGCTTTTTGATATAATCTACCGCCCCCATATCACGCGCCTTTTCCATGTCTTTCGGATCGCTTGAAGCCGTGAAAAACGCTATAGGGGTATTGTGCAGGCCGCTTATCGCTTTAATTCTGCTGAAAGTATCCCATCCGTCCATTTCAGGCATTATCAAGTCCAATAATATTAATTTGGGAACAAGACCCTGGTAGAATAAGCCCAGCGCTTCTTTGCCGGATTTGGCTGTCGATACGTCATATTTGCCTGACAACACCGCTTCCACCATTTCAAGATGTATAGTGTCGTCATCCGCTATGAGGATTTTTTGCTTCTCGTTGCCGAAAGAATCATTAAATTTTTCCGTTTCGGTCTTTAACGACTCAAAGTTTTTGTTGTTCTCCAGACTCATCTCGTTTACATGGTTAACCGAATCACTTATCAGGCTGATACCGCTCATTATCTCGTTCATGCCGTCTACCGTTTCTTTACTGGTTTTGATAAATCCGTCAGTCTCCTCGACAAGAGCCTCGCCGGATTCGGCCATGCTGTCAGACCCCTTTTTAACGGAGGACGTTATGTCCCTAAGGCGGCCTATGGATTCCAGTATTTGCTTTCCGCCTATCTCCTGCTCCTGCATCGCGGCAAAGATATTCTGTTCATGCTCGGTAACTGTTTTTACGCTTGAGTCTATGGCCCCAAAACGCTCCAGCACCTCGTTAGAGGATTTAGTAATATTGTCTATGGACGCTTTTATCTTTTTCAGCATGGTCGCGGTGGTCTTTGACTGCTTCCCCGATGACTCGGCGAGCTTGCGTATTTCATCGGCGACAACGGCAAAGCCCCTTCCGGCTTCTCCGGCGTGAGCCGCCTCGATCGCGGCGTTCATTGAAAGCAGGTTGGTCTGGCTCGCGATATTGTTCATCACCGAGTTTATTTCCAAAAGCCCCTCGGATTCATTGGCTATTTCCTGTATCTCCTGCGCGACTGCCTGAAGTCCATTCCTGCCGTTCTCCGACGCTTCGGTTAAAGTGTCGACGTTTTTTTTGTTTTCCGCCAGCGTACGGGTTACCGAGTTAATATTGGCGGTCATTTCCTCTATGGCAGAAGACGACTTGTTTACGCTTTCGGTCTGTTCCTCTATCATGTCTTTAAGGCTACTAATGTTTTCCTTAATATCCCCCACCGCCTTGCCGGCGGTATTCGCGCCGTTTTCCTGCTTGACCATCAGGTTCCTCATGTTGTCAAGATGCGATGTAATCTGCTTGACGGCTGTAGAAGTCGCGCCCATGTTGGCGGAAAGCTCAAAACTGGTATGGTTAAGCCCGTTGATTTTGTACTTTATTGTACTTATAAGGCTTCTGATCTTTTCCATAGTAAGGTCGAAGTAGTTGGAAAGAGAACCGATTTCGTCATTAGACTTGGCGGCTATTCGCTTGGTCAAATCGCCTTCGCCTTCTGATATGTCTTTGAGGGTATCCGCCACCTTGATGATTGGCTTGGTGATGGAGCGGGACAGGAACACGGAAATGAAAAACAAAACGGCCAATACTCCGACGCTTATCACCAGGGTTATGGTCATCATCAAATTGACCGGCGCCATTATCGTATTTTTCATAATGGCTACCGCATAACTCCAGGGATTTGCCGTATTCCCGGCCCTAATGGGAATGGTAAATATTGTCATATCCGTTCTCATCGCCGCGATGTAATTGGTAAAGGTAACCGGTTTACCCGCTTTAATGCCGTTCACAAAATCATTGAGGTGCGAGCCCGCCATGTCCGCTTCAGTTTCCCTCATATTTTTTCCTATGCGGCTTGGGTCGAAGGTAGCGACAACCGTACCGTTGTTGCTGAATACCGCGGTTACCGAATCGGGAAAGGGCTTTCTGGTTTGCGAGATTGCCTGAATTTCAGTAAGCGGAAGATCAAAACCCACAACGCCCATGATATTGTTACCTGTGTTGCCGTGTATCGGAACACAAATTGAAGTCATCAATTGGGTCTTCCCGCCTACAGTATATTCGAAGGGGTCCAAAATTGTCGGATTGCCTGATTTTTTGGGCAAAAGGTAGTAATCGGCCGAGTTATAGTCTTCAAGGACAGTCAATTTGATTACTCCGCCGTCCCTGTAATAATAAGGAGAGAAACGTCCATTGGGGCTTGTTCCTCTTGTCCCTATATACTGCCGGTCATCTCCTTCCAAAGTGTCCGGTTCCAATACGCACCACGCCCCGATAATTTCCGGATTTTTCTCCACCAGGCCGTTAAGTATTACATTAAAAATATTCCGGCGGTTGGTAATTACTATGCTCTGGTACTCTTCCATTATATCAGCTACGACATCCAGTCTGGTCAAATATTTCTCAAAGTAATCACTGAGGTCGCCGGCTGAGTCCTCGGCCGTACTGAGGGCATATTGTTCCGAAAGACCGTAGATACTGGTTCGGGATCGGAGAAGAAGGGTAATAGCGACTGAAGCTATCGAGAATATTCCAAGCACGACCATAATAGCTGTAAGTTTTTGCCCTAATTTCATTATTATCTCCCTTGCCACCGTATAAACATATGTTATCCATCATATATGAGGATATTCACGCTGTCAACGAAAAAACGAGGGATATGAGGAAATCAATTTTCAAATAATTTACCACTAACCTCACTAACCAACACGAACTTACTGTTAGAAAACCATTTTTAACCTTCAAATTCTATGAAATAAGATGAATCATGAGGATTTTCCGACAAATATCGGACTAAGGGTTCGTGGTGTTCGTGTCGTTCGTGGTAGAATCTCTCCTTAAATTTCTTATTTCTCCATTATTTGTCTAGCCGTCGAAGAAACGTTTGTAAAATTGATTTCTGTGGAGAGATATGAGGAATGTAATAATGTAGCGATCTAATTAGCCAAAGCCTCAAGCAGGGCGGCTGTTCCTCTTTTATGCCCGCCGGGACCCACACAGGAGGGGCATCCTTCCTTACAGGGACAGCGCTCCACGGCTAAATACGCGTGCTTAAAGAGTTCCCCGGCCTTTCTCGCCAGATTTTCCGCCAGGCCCGTACCGCCGGGGTACTTGTCGTAGATGTAAAGGGCGCTGACTCCGAAATGCGGATCTCTTACACGCTCGGCAACGCCAAGATCCCGTAGGTCGCATAGCAGGTAAACCGGCGCTATTAGTTTGATCAGCTGCCCCGCGCCGCCCAAAACCATGCCTGCCGTTGCTTCGTCCATGCCTTTAAGCGCCTTGCCTCCCCGCGTATCCTCGCCGAAAAGCAGGACAAGGGCGCGGGTCTGCATCTCTTCTTCCGGAAGGTTTATGTCCCCGTAGCCTATGTTCTCGTGGGTGTGGAAACGTATCTTCTTGAATTTGGCGACCTGGGAACGGACAAGGACATCGCCCAAAACGCCTTTTGCCGTGATTAAGGCGGAGTTGTCCGCCCCGGAATAAGTAAAAAATTCATCCTCGGTCAAAACCTTGATGTCGGTTTTGACAAGGCCGTCGGTAAAGTAATTTACCTCCGCCTCCCTTACAAGGCACTTGCGGTTCTCTATGTCCAATTTCTCCACCAGGTACTGCCGGCCGCGGTGGATGTATACGGCGTTTTCAAATATAAGCTCCTTGGCGCTGGGCCTGTCCATTTCGCCTATGACCGCGTTGCGGCCGTCCGTAACGTCGATAATCACTACGTTGTCCGCCGTGGCAGAGCGCAGGCTTATGCCCTCGGCGGGGAAGGAGCGATCCGACCAGTGCCATTTCCCGGCGGTGTGGCGGACTATGCCGTCTTCCTCCAGGTATTCAAGCACAGGAAGGGCGGCTTCGGCGGGAAAGGACTCCTCGCCTTTCTCCATGTCCTCGTCACGGAAGGGCAGCTCAAAGGCGGCGCAGCGCACATGATCCGAAAGTATGTAGGGGTTGTTCGGGTCAAGCCGGGCTTCTTCGGCGCTTTTCTTAAAAAACCAGTCCGGGTCGTTCATTATAAACTGATCCATTGGCGAGGAAGAGGCCACGAACACGGACACAGAGCAGCCTCCCCTGCGCCCGGCGCGGCCTGACTGCTGCCAAAAGGAGTTGAAGGAACCGGGGAAACCCGCCACCACCGACGCGTCAAGGCCGCCTATGTCTATGCCAAGCTCAAGGGCATTGGTCGAAACCACTCCCTGTATAGTGCCGTCCCTAAGGCCCCTTTCAATTTCGCGCCTTTCGTTGGGTAACAGCCCGCCCCTGTAGGCTTCTACCCGTATGCGGGAATTGTCGGTGTATATGTTGGCAAGGTCTTCGTTCACATAAGTCGCGGCCACTTCGGTTCTTACCCTGGAATGTGCAAAAAGAATCGTCTTTATTCCGCCCTTTAGAAAGGCCAGCATCCAGCGCCTGCTTTCGGTAACCACGCTGCGGCGTATCCCCTGAACGGCGTCAACCAGCGGCGGGTTGTACAGGATAACCAGCTTTTCCCCGCGCGGCGCGCCGTTTTTGTCAACCAAAACAACTTCCCCGCCTGTCAGGGTCTCGGCCAGCTCTTTCGGGTTGCCGATGGTCGCGGAGCAGAGTATAAAGAGCGGTTTTGAGCCGTAAAAAGCCGCTACCCGCTTTAATCTGCGGATTAGGTCGGCAACGTGGCTTCCAAGCACGCCGCGGTAAGCGTGGGCCTCGTCTATCACTATGAATTTCAAATTCGAGAAAAACTTGATCCATTTGGGATGATTCGGAAGGATTCCGGCGTGCAGCATATCGGGATTGGAGATAATAATCCTCCCTGTATCCCTTGCCGCTACCCTTAGGCTGTCGGGTGTGTCCCCATCGTAAGTCGCAATTTTGACAGGAATAGCGCCCTGACCGTTGCCTTCTGCGCATGGATCTCCTTCTACAAGCTCGTTCAGCTCCGATTGCTGATCCTGGGAGAGGGCCTTGGTCGGAAAAAGGTACAGTGCCCTGGCTTTTTCGTCCCGAATTAAGGTATCCAGCACCGGAAGGTTGTAACAAAGGGTCTTTCCCGACGCCGTGGGGGTAACCACCACCGTGTTCAGGCCCTTTTTCACGTTTTCCCATACCTCAGCCTGGTGGGTATAGATTTGGTTAATCCCGCGGTTCCGCAAAGATGTGGCAATCTGGCTGTCCAAATCGGCGGGAAAAGGCGCAAAAGAGCCCTCAGAAGCGGGAAGGAGCTTTTCGACCACTATATTTGGGGCAAACTCGGGACTGGATAGAATTTTTTTTACAGATTGATCCACGGTTGGATTATATCCCCTATCGACATAATATGAAAAGTGAAATATAGTGTGCTATAATATAGCTAGTTAAAAAAGGTGTTTTCATTTATCCATACACTATAAAGGAGGCAGCTAATGTTTGAAGTTCTATCTATAGTACTTGGTGGCGGAAAGGGTACCAGGCTGTTTCCTTTAACCAAGGATCGGGCAAAGCCGGCAGTTCCCTTTGGGGGCAAATTCCGCTTGGTGGATATCCCCATATCCAACTGCATAAACGCGGATCTGAAGCAAATATACATTCTTACCCAGTTTAACTCCGCTTCGCTTCATTTGCACCTCTCGCAGGCCTACAATTTCGACGCTTTTTCATCGGGATTCGTTGAGATTTTGGCCGCGGAGCAGACCCATGAACATACCGGCTGGTTTGAAGGAACCGCGGACGCGGTACGAAAGAACATTATCCACTTCACCACCCAATCCCCTTCGTATTACCTCATTCTCTCAGGCGATCAGCTCTACCGTATGGATTTGCGGGATCTGATTAAAAAGCACAAGGAATCGGGAGCGAAAATAACAATAGCCTGTACTCCTGTTTCCCGCGGGGACGCAAGCCAACTGGGCATACTAAAAGCGGATAAAAACAACGTTATTACCGAATTTTTGGAAAAGCCCGGGCCCACAAAGGACATCAGCGACTATAAAATTCCGCCGGAACTCAAAAAAGACAAGAACAGGGGGGATGAGTACCTGGGGTCAATGGGTATCTACATCTTTAACTCGGAAACCATGCTATCCAGCCTGGACAACGAGTTAACCGACTTCGGTAAAGAGGTTATTCCCCAGGCAATAAGCAAACTTAAAGTAAACGCCTATATTTTTGAAGGCTATTGGGAAGACATCGGAACAATAAAGAACTTCTACGAGGCTAATCTTGAGTTAACCACTCTAAAACCCCGTTTTGACTTTTACGATGAAGATCACCCGATTTACACCCACGCCCGATGCCTCCCCCCGTCAAAAATGAATTTCAGCAACATGAACCAGTCAATTGCCGCCGAGGGCTGTATTATTACCAACGCCGCTATCTCGGATTCCATTGTCGGGGTCAGAACCATCATTGAATCCGGTTCCAGCCTGAACGGGGTTGTCTGTATGGGAGCCGACTATTACGAATTGGACACCAAAAAACAGAAAAACGCCGAAGACCGGATTCCAAACCTGGGTATAGGAAGAGGCGCCCTGGTGAGAAGGGCAATTATTGACAAAAACGCCCGCATAGGCGAAGGCTGCCGTATCGGGGTTGATGATATTAACCGCGCCGACGGTAATTACGGTAACTACCACATCGTAGACGGGATAATCGTAATACCCAAGGGGACGGTACTTTACCCCGGCACAGTGATCTAAACCAAGTACAAGTAAATGATGGAGGCTTTTTGATGGAATCGTTTTTAATTGTGTTGCTGAACAACTACTTTGCCGTATTAAAAAAATACATGGTTTTCTCAGGCCGCTCAAGCCGAAAGGAGTTTTGGTTTTTCGCGCTTGTAAATTTCGTTGTAGGCATCATATTCAGCATACTGACAAAAATCCCAATACTAAAGATTATTTTTTGGATCGTCTACTTCCTTTACGGCCTTGCCATTCTGATTCCCAGTATCACGGTAGGAATAAGACGCCTTCATGACACCAACAGAACCGGCTGGCTTATGCTTTTATGCCTGGTCCCCTTTGTGGGAGCCATCGCCGTATTGGTCTTATGCGCCCTGGAAGGGACTCCAGGTGAAAACCAATACGGGTCAGTGCCCTCAGAAAACGCCGTAATGTAGACGCCTAATAATCCCCAACGGCAGTTACTTCAATGTTATTTCTACCACTGTATCGGCCTGGTCAGGCAGAGGGTAACTGTCAGCGGTCCTGGGGCTGGTGAAGAAAAAGGCGTCATTGGGATACTCGGCTGTATTCCAATAGTCCGCAATCTTGACTTCGCTTTCGTCAGAAATCAGTCTCATCTTTTCAATCTTTCCCGCTAAACCCGGAAGGCAGACGCCGCCGGTTTGAGCTTCCATTACGTGCGCATAGAGGTTTTTCCCCTTTTGGGTAAAACGCCCCCATTCAGGCTTTTCGTAATCCGCCATACCGCAGCCATAAATGCTTTCACCGTTATCTTGCATCCAGCGGCCGACTTGTTCCAGAATTTCAACCGATGCGGAAGGGATACGGCCCTTGGCGTCGGGGCCGACATTCAGGAGAAGATTTCCATTTTTGGAAACGCAATTCACAAGCATACGGATTATCATTTCCGCGCTCTTCCAATGCTTGTCCGAGGAGCTATACCCCCAGTGGTTGTTCATGGTTATGCAAGCTTCCCAGGGAACGGCGTTTCCCAGTTCATTTACAATGCCCCGTGGAGGGATCATCTGTTCGGGGCAGGCGAAATCCCCGGCGAAATCCGAGGGGTTGGCGCTAAGTATGGTTCCCGAATGTTCCCCCGAACCTTCAAGCCTGTTGTCGATAATGAGATGAGGCTGAAGTGATCGCACCATATCCATTAGTTCCTGCGCTTTCCATGCGTCGCCCCTCAAATTACCGTAAGAAAAGTCAAACCACATTATGTCCAGCTTTCCGTAGTCGGTTAATAGTTCCCTAACTTGGCCATGCATGAATTCCAGATAGCGGTTAAAATCCCGGTTTTCATTGCCGTAAGCCGGATTGTCCCGCATTGGATGCTGTCTGTCGCTAAAATGGGGAAAATCCGGGTGTCTCCAGTCGATGATGGAGAAATAAAGCCCTACCTTTATACCTTCGGCCCGGAACGCGTCCACATACTCCCTGACCAGATCCCTGCCGGCGGGAGTATTGGTGGCTTTAAAGTCAGTCAGTTTGGTGTCCCAAAGACAGAAGCCGTCGTGATGCTTGGCGGTAAGAACCGCGTACTTCATCCCCGCCTTTTTCGCCAGGCGCGCCCATTCACCGGGGTTGTACTCTTTAGCGCTGAATTCCCCGAAGTATTTCAGGTAGTCTTCCTGAGGTATGCGTTCTACGCTTCTTACCCATTCACCGCGGGCCGGAATGGAGTATAAACCCCAATGTATAAACATTCCAAAGCGCGCTTCACAGAACCAACGGGTTCTTTCAGTCCGTTCCTTGATATTCTTGTTTTCCATATGATCCATTACAACCTTTAATTTACAACCTTTATGCTAGTACTCTGTAATATCTAATTCTTTGCATCCTTCCCATAACAATTCTTAATAATTTTTACCACGAACCACCACGAACCATCACGAACATCAACAAGATATGTGGTAAAAGTTTGTGTTGGTTAGTGTGGTTAGTGGTAAATTCTTTGTAAACATATAGATGCTCCATAGTACTAGGCTGTAGCCGCGCGCCTGTCCGCTTCACGGACAGGACGCCGGCTTACAGCCAAAACGTTACTTTATATACTTCTGTAAAATCTTTATGGCTTCAGGCTGGTTTAGCTGGTCAAGCTCCGCGAGATAGGAGTTCCACGCGGCGTCACTGTTGATGTCCCTTATCCCTGTTACAAATTCCGTAAAAGTTGTGTCAAGGAAGGGCGACAGCACCGCGTTTATATCCGCGTACCGATTGTTGTCCGCCTCTTCCATGCCGATTGGGGGAAGGAAGATGTCGTTACTCATCGCGTATTTGGAGTTGGCCAGGGACGTTCTGTACCACATTTGCTCGGGGTAGGAATTGTCGGCCAGGAGTTTGTTCATCAGGGCCGTGTCATTGGAATGAGTGGTGAGCCATTGCTCGGCTTCCCTGGTGTTTGTGGCTTGTTCGCCCAGCCGGAACTTGCTGGAGCGGATCATCGGGTTGGCCTGATCCCAGACGGTGTTAAGCGCGTCGTTTCCGTAGCTTATCAGGAGTTTATAAAGAGGAGTGCCGCCCGCGAGGGAAGAAGTGCCGGGATCCGGGTCTGTCCAGGCGGTTCCCTTGGGCCCGATATAGCCATCCAGCATTACCTCAAAATTCTGCATATAGTCGTAAAGGGCGTACACAAGCTCGGGGTTCTTGACTTTGTCGGTTATAAACATCCTGCCGCCCAAAATAGTCCAGGGCTCGGCGTTACTCGCGTTTCGCTGGCCTTTGGGGCCTTCAATCGCAGGCAGACCGAAGGTGTTTATCCAGCGTTCAGTACCCTGGTCGGTGAAACCGTTCATCCATGTGGCCGCCAGTATCGCGACCCTGGGGGTGCCGCTCTGCCAGAGGGCCTTTAACTGATCGCCGGACATTGTAAATGAATCGGGTACGATAAATCCCTGCCTGTAAAGGCTGTTCATCCATTTCAGGGCGTCACGGAACCTGGGGTCCCGGTATTGCGCGACAACGGTTTTCCCGTCCAGGGCTACTCCGTAATAACTGCCGTACACCCAGGGCAGGAAAGGCTTGGCAAAATAGGAGATAAAGTTTCTAATGGCGCCGGCATTAAAGGCTATACCCATAGCGTTTTTTTGGCCGTTTTTGTTCATGTCATTATTAATCACATAGCGCAGATAATCCTCAAGCTCCGCAGTGGTTTGGGGTTCCTTGAACCCGTGATCCCTCATCCAGGGCATGTAATACCACACTCGTCCGTACGCGTAGAGGCAATGGAAGCAGTCGTTTATATCGGGAAGCGCGTAAATTTTACCGTCAGTGCCCCGAATCCTCTGGAATACGGCGGGGAATTCCTCAAAGGCGGCCTTGATGTTGGGCCACTTCATAAGGGCGTTCTCGTCCATGGGCTGTAATATGCCCTCCTTGGCGTAATAGTTCATGTCATTCATCCCAATGTTGTGAATAATGACGTCAGGATAGGTGCCGGTACTCAGCATCACGTTGATACGCTCGTTGGCAATTGTGTAACTGGCCGCGGTAATGTCCAGCTTGATACCCGTGGCATCCACAATAGCCTTTGTCCAGGCGTTTTTTTCGTAAGAAAAATCCGTAACCCTGTCCGAGACGTTCCTTACAAACATTGTAAGGGTTGTATTGCCGTCGCTGTAAGGCAGCTTGCCCGGGGTGAGGGCCGCTCCGCTTCCTCCGGCGGAACCGCTTTTCTTGCTGCAAGATACCGCCCCGATAATAATTACGCCCAAGAGAAGGGCGCAAGCCATAACCGAAAGAACTCTTTTCATACTCTTCATCGTTTTCCTCCATCTTCATTTTTACTTTCTGAAAAAAGAAAAAATATATAAACCCGCGTAAAGCGGATACCAACCTGTTTTAACGCCCTACTCTTTAAGAGAGCCTATCATCATACCCCGGATAAAATACCTCTGAATAAATGGGTACAGGATCATCATGGGCAAGGCCCCTACTACCAGAACCGCGTAGCGAATTTGCTGGACGATGTTCCTCATGTTTTGTACCTGATTGGGGTCCATGTTGAGCAGCATCTCCTGGGGCATGGACGCCACAAAGAGTATATCCCGCAAAACCATCTGGAAATTGAACGTGCTGGACTTTGTAAGAAAGAGCATTCCGCTGAAATAACTGTTCCAGATTCCTACCGCGTTAAAAAGCACCATTACCGCGATAACCGGAGTTGCCAAAGGAAGGGCGATACGGAAAAAGAACTTAACGTCCCCGCAGCCGTCAATGTGAGCCGCGTCAAGCAGCCCCGCGGGAATACTGTTCTGGAAATAGGTCTTAACGATGATCATGTTGTAGCAGGAAAACATAAAGGCCAGCACCAAAGAAAGGCGGGAACCTATAAGGTTTAAGTCACTCATCAGTATATAATTGGGGATGATCCCTCCGTTAAAGAACATGGTAATCACAAAAAAGAGCTGAAAGAACTTACGTCCCGGCATATCCCGCCTTGAAAGGGGGTAAGCCGCCAGGAGCAAAAGGGTTACCGCCACCGTAGTTCCGCCGGCCACATAAAAGAGGGAGTTAAAAAAGCCCGTGCGTAAAAGCTGGTACTTTAAGACCGAGTTATACGCCCTCAAGGTAAATTCAACGGGCAGCAACACGACCTTGCCCTCAACAATCGACTGAGTAGAGCTAAACGAACAGATTATGCAGTACCACAGGGGATACATGACCACTAAAAAGGCTATTCCGAGATACACGGTACAAAAAACATGAAAGGTCCTATCGGAGAAACTCAAACGTCTGTAGGCTTTTACCCTGGTTATCATTTATCTCCTCCTGTTCCTAGAACATACTTTCGCCGGAAAGAAGACGGGCGATTTTGTTCACTGTCAGCGTCAATATCACGCCCACCACATTCTGGAAAAGCCCGATAGTCGTTCCGAAAGAATAGTCCGGACGTGAACCCCCTCCGGAGGCTCCAAGGCCGACCTTGTACACATAAGTAGGAATTATCTCCGAAGTGGCAAGGTTAAGAGGCGTCTGCATAAGGTACGCTTTTTCAAAGTTTCCCCCCAGCACGCCGCCCATACTCAAAATAAGCAGGATGATGATGATGGGTTTGATGGTGGGGATATCTATATGCCAAATCCGCTGCCAAAGACTGCAGCCGTCGATAATGGCCGCTTCGTGCAAAGTCGGGTCAACCGCCGCGAGGGAACTTATATAGATAATCGCGGAATAACCGGTTGCCTGCCAAATACCCGACCACACATACACATGGGGAAAAAGCGCGGCGGAACCCATGAAGTTTACTTCCGGCAAGCCCAGGGCCTGAAAGACAAGGTTTACCCCGCCGGTGCGCATCCCCAAAACCTGCGTTACCAGAGTTACCAGCAGCACCGCAGAAAGGAAGAACGGTGCAAAAGTAACGGACTGGGTTACCTTCTTGAAACTTTTCAGAAGGCTATGGTTCACACAAATAGCCAGCATCAACGGAAAAGGAAAGCCCGCGATAAGTGAATAGAAACTCAAAACCAAAGTATTGCCGATCACAGTAAGGAAATTGGGGGAGGTAAAAAACCGCTCAAAGTTATAAAACCCCACCCAGGGGCTGCCCAAAATGCCGGCCCGCGGGGAAAAGCGCTTAAACGCCATTAAAACACCATAGATGGGAAAGTAGTTAAAAATCACCACGTACACAAAAGGAATCGCGAGGAGCAAATAGAGCCCCCGGGCATTCAGAATACTGCGCTTTAAACTGATTTTGTGAGTAATAACCGGTAAAGGCGCCGCCTCAATTGGTTTCGCCATAGGACTTACCTCCCGTTAATGTTTGAGAAACGAAAAATAACAACACCATTATTAATAATATACTGTCTTTAAGCGGAGCTTTCAATGAAACAACCTGATAAAACGCTCAAATTTTACGCGGAACGCCGTTTACTTTCGTTCAGGCAGCAATTTCCAGGGCACTGGGGCGCGGCTTAAGCCCCGCTGTAGACCTCCGGATATCGCGTCAATACCGGCAAGATATGAATCCGAAAAAAAGACGATAGGAACCATGCGATCTTTGTCCGGAATCTGCCAGGCTTCAAAAAACGCGGCTATCCTTTCGTTGTTGTTTCCTGAACGGGTGTTAATCCGTATTATGTCCAGCGGCCGTTCAGCGCCGTTTACCTGAATCGTCTTCGGCAGCGCGTCTATGATGGGCGTTGTCTTCGCGCATTCGGGGCAGGTAATCCGGTAATAATAAACCAGGGTTACGTGATCAGGATTAGCAGGATAATCATCAAAAAGAACGGGCCCTGTTTTTTTTGTTCGGGGATTATAGGGACGTTTATACACATACAGATCTTCAGCGGCGGTCAGATAAGCTTCCTTGATGTTGGCGTTGATGCTGTCGTATCCCTGGAAAACCCGGCCTCCGATTATAAAAAAAGGCGTTTCAAGGAGGCTCCGATCTAGACCTAACTCGTCGGTTAGCTCCACATACCGCGCCCGTCCGGCGGTTTCATGGATATTGAAGGCCTTAAAGGAATTGGGATACTGATCCCGCTCGGCCTGAGGTAAATTTTGTTGAAGAATCGAAGCGAATCTGTCAACATCGGCATTACACAACGAGCAGAGTTCTTCATAAAAAAAATACCCCTCTATTTGGGATGAAGAACCAGCTTCTGTTCCAGAAAGTACCGGCTCACCCGCAACGCCGGCAGAGCCTGGATTCCGCGTGTTTTTCTCAGATGAAGCTCCGGCGAAAATGACGGCAGGAAGAAATAACAAAACCAACGCCCCAATTGTCCGGTTTAACATCAGGGGCTTAATCATCCCGTATATCATAGATTTATTATAAGTGAAGACGCCGCTTTTGCAAGCCAAACTTGACAAGTATCGAAGATGAATGATGCAATGATAACATGGATAGCAGCGAAAAACCAAAACCTGCCTCTTCAAGATTGCTAATCAGGATCGCCTTTACCGCCCTTTTTGCGGCCTTAACCGCCGCCGGGGCTTTTATCGCTATTCCGCTTGGGCCGGTTCCCATCGTCTTACAAAACCTTTTAGCCCTTTTGTCAGGCCTTGTGCTTGGCCCTGTCCTTGGCAGCGCCGCGGTGGGCCTTTTCCTGCTCGCCGGCCTGCTTAACTTTCCGGTTTTTTCAGGCGGCGGCGGCATAGCCCGTTTCGCGGGCCCAACCGGGGGCTATTTAATCGGCTACTTTCTTGCGGCGCTCACCGCGGGACTTATAGCGGGCAAGCCAAGGGTTAATGCCGGAAAAAAAATTTTTCAACCGCGCATTATTATCGCGGTAATAGCGGCCTTCCTTGTCATTTACATCCCCGGCCTGATTTGGCTTAAAGCAAGAGTGAACCTTGACTGGATAAAAACTTTATTTACAGGTTTTATTCCCTTTATCATCGGGGATACCCTAAAGGGAATTGCCGCGGTTCTCATTGCCCCAAGACTGCGAAGAATCGCGGCGGATTTTCTGGATGATAAAACCGGATGACAAAAACTGAAGTCTTATATTCCGTTCGCGGCTTGAGGAAAAAATTTTTTAACAGTCCGAACGGCTTTGAAGCCCTTTCCGGCGTAGACCTGGATATTTATATCGGTGAATGTCTTGTAATAGCCGGAGCCAACGGCTCAGGAAAAACCCTGCTAATGAAAATACTGGCCGGCCTTTTACCCGCCACATCAGGCGAAATTCTTTTCTATGGCAGACCGCTTGAGGAATGTAAAGAACAAATCCGGCGCTCGGTAGGATTGGTTTTTCAGGATTCAGACGCCCAAATTCTGGGCGAGACCGTAGAAGAGGATATACGCTTCGGCCCTGAAAACCTAAAGCTCCCAAAGGAAGAAATTGAAAGCCGCCTTGAAGAAACCCTCGCGTTTCTGGAACTTTCAGAAAAGCGAAACTTCGCGTCCCGTCATCTTTCAGGCGGAGAAAAGCGCCGCCTTGCCGTGGCGGGGGTGCTGGCAATGGGCTGCCAGACCGTCATCATGGACGAACCCTTCGCGAACCTGGACTGGCCCGGCGTAGTCCAGGTTTTGAAGATAATCAGTCTTTTAAAGCAAAACGGCAAAACCGTCATCATCCTTACCCACGAGCTTGAAAAGGTTCTAGCGTTTGCCGACCGCCTTGTGATCCTCTGGAAAGGCAAGGTCAGGGATTCAGGCGATGCTGAAGCGGTGTTGGAAAGACTAGAGCCTGAATGGGGAGTGAGAGACCCCAGAAAAGCTTACAGAAACGCGGGGGACTGGCTATGAAAAAAAGTGCGGTTACGCCCTGGTCGTATTTACCGCCGACAGGCAAGCTTAAAAGAGGCTCAAGCCTGCTGTACAAACTGCCGGCCGGTTTCAAACTGGCCTTTTTTCTATTTCTTTCCCTTGCCGCGTTTTTTCCGGGGACGGGTACGCATAGCCTTATACTGCTTGGAACAATAGCCCTTGTTCTAATAGCGCTTTCTTTCGCGGCAGGCATAGGCCCTCAGGCTTTGCTAAGGGGAAGCGGCCCGCTTTTACTTGTTGTCTTTTGGGCGTTCTTACTGCAGGCTGTGGAATTCTCACCCTTTGGAATCAGCTCCCAGGGCCTTATACAGGGCGCTGTTTTTTCGCTCAGAATAGCGGCGGCATTTTCGGCCGGGAATTTGCTTTTTTCGGTTACAACCCCTCATGAAATCAGAAAATCGCTTTCCCACCTGGAAACATTCTTACGCCTGGAAAAACTAAACTTAAGCCTTTACATATCGCTTATGCTGGGTTTTCTTCCCCAGTTTTTTGAAGTGTGGGAAGATCTGCGCCTTGCATGGAAAAGCAGGGGAGGAAAAAATAACCTGCAGCTTATTGTTACCCTTGTTCCGCTTGCGATAGAAAAGATGATGCGGAAGGCCGCGGAAACAGCTGCGGCCATGGAAGCGCGCGGAGCTTAAGACAGGTAAGTACGGAGCTTTTCCATAACCATTACAAAATCCAATGGTTTCCCTAAATGATCATTCATTCCGGCTTCAAGGCATCTATCAATATCCTCACGGAATACATTGGCGGTCATGGCGACTATCGGAATTTTCTTTGCCGCCGGAACATCCAGCGCCCTGATGCGCCGCGTCGCTTCATAACCGTCCATTTCCGGCATCTGTATATCCATGAAAATCATGTCGTACTGAGTAGGAGCTTCGGTAAACATGCGGACGGCCTGCGTTCCGTTTTCCGCGCAGTCTATTTCCAAAAGCGTAGGTTCAAGCAGCGTCAGCACTATTTCGCGGTTTATTTCCACATCTTCCGCCAGCAATACCCTGCGTCCCTCATACACACCGTCAAGGCTCTGTACATCGTCCTTTTTCGGCGGATTCTCTCCAGGCTCCCGGCTTCTATCCTCACCCCGTTTCAGGTTAACAGTAAAAACAAACGTAGATCCTTTCCCCGGCTCTGATTTTACCCATATCCTGCCGCCCATCATCTCTACAATATTTTTGGAAATAGCAAGTCCCAGCCCTGTACCCCCGTATTTGCGCGCCGTACTACTTTCGGCCTGCTGAAAAGAGCGGAACAGGTTTGCCTGCTGCTCGGCGCTTATACCGATTCCTGTGTCACTCACTGAAATTTGTATGGTACAAACGCCGTCCTGTTCTTTTTCCAGATGCGTTTCAAGAGTGATGGAACCTTTCTCCGGCGTAAATTTAACCGCGTTTCCCAGGAGGTTCGCGATGACCTGCGCAAGCCGCTGGTCGTCTCCTATCAGGGCTTTAGGAATATCACTGCCGATGTTTATTGAAAGTTTCTGCTGCTTTTCTTCTATGCGGAAGTTGATAACATTTTCTACGCGCTTGATCGTTTTCTCAAAATTAAATTCAATAAACGACAGTTCCAGCTTGTTCGCCTCGATTTTTGACATGTCAAGCACGTCGTTAATTATGCCTAAAAGATGCGTTGAGGCGTCCTGAATCCTGTTAAGCGCGTGGTTTTTCTTCGCCAGATCGTCTGAGTTCTTGCCGATCTCCGTCATGCCGATTATCGCGTTCAAAGGCGTCCGCATTTCGTGACTGATGTTGGAAAGGAATTCGCCTTTCGCCCTGCTTGCTACGGTTGCCTTGTCCAGCGCTTCCTTGAGCCTTGCGTTGTAAATGTCCCGCATGATGACGCCCGCGATGGTACTCGCCGTCAGGCCGACAAATCTCTTTTCATTATCCGTCCACTTCCGGGGCGTATAATTCTGCTCTACGCTAATTATCCCCCATAAGCGGCCTTCAACATAAAGCGGCGCGACAATAATCGCCATGACGTTAACGGACGCGAGCGCCTGAAAAAGCGGATCAGGATTAGCGGCGTTATCTTCGCAGGTAATTAAAGGCATGGTATCAATATCGGGCAGAGTCTCAGGGAAAACGGATTTTACATAATTAAACACATTGGGTATGGCCTGCCTCGGCGGCGCGCCGTCGGCGCACCAATTATATGCGAGATAAATATCGTTACGCTGATAATCCATGGCGAAAATGAACACCAGGGACACATTATGGTAGCGTCCCATTTTGGCGATGGCCTCTTTTACCAGCATTTCCGAATCGCCTGACGAAATGAAACCCCTCGAAATTTCGGAAATTAATTCCTGCTGTTTCAGCCTTATTTTGAGCTGTTCGCCCTGCTCGCGTATGCTTTCCATCATTTTTTTTGTGTTGCGCAGATCGTATTGATAAGCCATCACTACATATTTATCGTTGTACTTTGTGCGTGTCAGCGTAACTTCGTACGGAATCAGCGTTCCATCGGACGCGCGATGTGTCCATTCAAATACCAGCCTCTCACCGCCCAGCGACCGCTTAATTAACTCAATAGCTTTATCTACGGAATTTGCCCCATCATCCTGACATTCAGGCGAAAATTCGTAAAAATGCTCAAGATAGTATTTCTTCGCAGCGCCCAATCCGTTTAAAATAAAATCGTTACAGTCAATAGCGCGAATGTCTTCGTCAAAAGCGGTAAAGCCAACGGACGAGGCGTCAAGGATGGCGCGGGTAAATTCGTTAGCGCCGGCTATTTTACGTTCCATTTCGGAGCGTATGACGATGTTCGCGCACAAAAAAGCGGCCGAGCGCAGCATTTCGACGCTGTCATCTTCAAAAAAACGCTCGGCATGAAGATCCTCAAAAAAGGCAATGCCCCAGAAAATATTGTTGATAAAAACCGGCGTAACACATATCGACACTAAACCAAACGATTGCAGGACAGCCGCTTCGGGCATAAGCCGTACCGGACCGTTAATCGTACCGCCGGAAGCAAAAATTTTCCCCCAGCTCGGCACGTAACGCTCAGGAGAAAAAGATTCCAGCCCCTTTATCGGCGCCGTGGTCCCTCCTGATTTTCTGTCCCAGCGGTAAATCTGACCTCCGTATAGAACGCCGTCAACCACTGTAAGGTTACGCAGCAGGGAAAATCTGTCAAAATCGAAAATGTCGGCGATCTCCCTTACGCCCGCCGTCATGGTATCCTCAAAAGTTTCTCCGCTTTGCGAGAGAAAACTGATGGCCGCCCTGTTCAACGCGGCCGTCATCTTCCCGCGGCGTCTTAACGCTTCAATGGCTTTTTCGGCGGCGTGGTTCATTTCCGTTCTGATGACGCCGTTTGAAAATATACACGCGGCCGAATACAGCAAATCGGCGCAGTCCTCGTCAAAATACCGGTCGTTGGTATGATCCTGAAAATTGATAGCGCCCCAAAATTTTCCGTGCGTGAAAATAGGCGCAATGAATATCGACCTTACGCCGTAGATACGCATCAAGGCCGCCACATCATTGGTGTAATCGCTTTCCCTAAACCGCACACAGCCGCCCTGTGATGTAATTGACATCCATTCATCTAAAACAGGATGTCTGGGCAGAATTCGCAGTTCTTCGGCAAGAGACATCAAACCGCCTTCCGACTTGTCCCAGCGGTAGATTTGCCCCAGACGTTTGCCCCCTTCAATTTCCACCGTCTTATAAAAAACCACGCGATCCAGGCCAACCGCTTCCGCGAACGGACGTATGCCGCGGGTCATTGTTTCTTCAAATGTATCTTCATTGTGGGTTGAGAAAATTTCAATTGATTTGTTCAAAGCGTCAACAATGGCGGCGCGGCGTCCCGACAAGCCGGGTTTCTGACATCCGGCCGGCTTTTCGCGCTTAGGCTTAAAAAGAAAAGAAAAGAAACCTGGCTTGCCGTTCATAATCTGTTTGTGCGAATTATAGCATAGTTTTCACTTGACGCGCTATATAGATTATGAGGAGATAATATGATAAATTAAGCTATCGTTTGCCGCTTCGGAGTTCAAATTATGTATAAAACCATACATAGAAAAAAAACACTTTTTTTCGCGCTGTTTACAATCTTCCCCGCGATTTTCCTTTGGTCCAGAGAGGTAACAATTACCGTTACGGACTTTGACATTGAACTGCCCCTTGAAGGCGCCACGGTTCGTTCATGGGACGGAAGCGATCATATGTGCGATGAAAAGGGGCAGACGCGCATCTCTGTTCCGGACGACAGGCAGGTGTCGATTCAGATTAGCTATCCGGGTTACGAGCTTGGCAGGCTGGTCATTCCGTTAAGAGGAGACCATTTTGATATTGGCCTGCGTCTTGGCGGCACGGTTCAAAGCCGCGAGCTTGTAATAGAGGCGCAGCGCCCCGGCGTAAGCGAAACCAGAAGCGGCCGGAGCGTGGCAATCTCCGGTGAAGTGATGGAGCGCAGTTCCCAAATCGGCATTATTGAAGACGTAATGACATCCATTAAGCTCCTGCCGGGCGTGGGCTATTCGGGAATGTTTAACGCCCTGCCTTCCATAAGGGGCGGAGATCCCGGAGACCTGATGGCGGCCCTCGACGGCTTTTACATTGAAAACCCCTACCACTGGGGCGGGGGCTTCTCAATTTTCGATCCTCACATGGTATCAAGCGCCCAGCTTTCACACGGTATCTTTTCTTCCCGCTACGGCCACACAATTTCCGGGCTTCTTGAGGTAAGTTCAAGAAGGGCGGCGAGTGATTACGCGGAGCTGGAAGTGGGTATTTCGACCAGCGCCGTAAACCTGAACGCCGCGCTTCCCGTCGGCAAGGGCGGTCTCATGCTCATGGGAAAAGTCACTTACTGGGATCCCTTCATTTGGGGGCTTCAACAGTTAAGCAAAGTCTGGGATAACGAAACGCTACAGGCGGTAAATGCCGTAACCACAGCCCCCTATATACGCAGCAGCGCCGCGTCTTTCTTCTACCGCTTTCATTCCGATCTGGAGATGAACCTAAACGCCTTTATCGGCACGGACGGCGTAGGGGCGGACTACCTGAATGAAAGCCCAAACGTGTTTTCGACCACCAGTCTGGTTGAATCGCGCTCGCACATGGCCTTTAGCTGGGACAATTTGCAGATGTTTCTAACTTCAGGCGTAAACTACAACCCGCGGCCTTCCATGCTTTTAAAAGCAAAACTCGGGGCCGGTTACGAACAGGCAAAAGTAAACGCGTTTGTAAATTACGACTATCTAAGGGTCTACGAATATAAAGACGGCATAAGGTCTTTAAGTTACGAGCTGGGCGGAGAATATCTGGACAATTATTTTGACGGAATTCAGTCATCCTCAAATGTCCAGGGCCGCCTGGATTTTGACTGGAGTCTGGGAAACGGCTTTCTTTTTGCTACAGGAGTCGAGGAGCTTTTCAGCCAAAGGGCTTCTGAAATGACGGGCAAGTTCTTTGTTGAACAGAGAATCAGAGGCCCCTACCCCCCTCCGCCCCTTCCCGCGCTAATACCCACCGGAGAGGAAAGTTATATTCATTATCCCCGTTACGGGAATATGCCTGAAACCAAGAATCAGCGTTTTAACAGCTCAGCTTATGTTCTTTCTGAATACACAAGCCCGGCAAAAAGATTCGGCGCGGAGTTTGGCGTCAGGATGGATCATCTTTATTTTAAAGGTAAAGATTTCAGTATTCAAACCATGCCGGTTTTTAATCCCCGTCTTAATCTGGATTATAATGTTTTCAGGGGCAGGGGGTTTGTGGACTCTTTAGACCTTACATTGGGAACAGGGCTTTTTTCTTCAATGAATAACGCCATAGCATCAATTAGCCTGGACGACAGCATCGGCGATTTTGAGCTAAAGCCAAACCGCTCCTGGACTTCGGTAATCGGCGTAAAAACAGAAATCACAGGGGGTTGGAGTTTGAACCTGGAAGGGTATTTCAAATATGTTTTCGACAGGGCGTACCAGTACACTATCCAGGAACCGGGAAGCGGTCTTTCCTCCAGGGTCTTTCGCTTTAACGCCAGCGGAATTATCTGGGGCTTTGATTTAATGCTGCAGAAATTTGAAAGCCGGTATTGGGACGGCTGGCTTTCTTACACCTTTACAAACGCGCGTTACTACCTGCCTGAGTATCCGTTGAGCGACAAGCCCGGAGAAATTATTGAATACGGCTGGTATTATCCCAATTTTCATCGCTTTCATAACATTAACCTGGTGCTGAATTTTAAGCCGACAAAGAATTTCAATATCTATACGCGGCTTGGTTTGGCATCCGGCAGACCAAAATCTGTAACCGGAAAAATAACCGCTTACGACGTGGAGCTGTGGGATGAAAACGGACGACCTGTGCTGGTTCCCGATGAAAACAACCCGGGAAAATTCAAAACCCAGGTAATTAAAAAATATAAACGGAGCTCCTGGTACGATGACAATTCCAGAACTACCTGGTCAGTTCCCCTGGACTTAAAGTTATCATACAACATTTCCAATCCCCGGAACAAAGTACAGACCGAAATTTACCTGGCTGCGGAAAACCTCTTTTCTTTGATCTACACAGCCAAGGCAAACACAAGTTTTAACGGATATACCGGCCAGGAAGACACAGGAAGCGACAGCGCAAGCTACGAAATGCCTGTCCCAATGGTTTCGGTTGGGTTTAAGTGGAGCTTTTAAGTGGGAACTAGTATAATGGAACACCCAAATATTTACAAAGAATTTACCACTAACCACACTAACCAACACAAACTTTTACCACATATTCTGTCGTTGTTCGTGATGGTTCGTGCTGGTTCGTGGTAAAATTTTATGAAGAATTTTTATAGGAAGGATGTAAAGTTTTATATGTTACGGAGTACTGGTTGGAACTACTTCTTCTTATCTTTCTTCTTTTTGCTGGTCGGATGTACAAGCCTGATTCAAAAAGGCGGAGAGATTCTGGAAGGAAGCGCTTTTGCCGAAAAAACGACGGCGCTATACAGCTCAGACAAGAAAGAAAAAGAGGTTATAGAACTAAAAGAGATGCTGGGCAAAGACGGCGAAAGTTTTATTGAAATCACAAGCAGCAAATGGCCGGGACTAACCCTGCGGGGAAGCGTTCCGGATACCGACGGCAGCTTTCACCTAACGGAAGCGCATATTTTATCGACCCATGTTTCAGGCTGGAACGAGTTTAACTGCGAGCTTTTGGGAAGCGGGAATTTCATGTATAGACGGGAAGCAGGCGGAGTTTTACATATTGAAGAAACGCCTGAACGGATACAGATCTCCTCAGGGAAAATAAGACTGAAGAGCCGCCGGCTTACAGGAGACGCCGCGCTTGTCCCGCTCAGGAACCGAAGGGAAAGAATACTTGCCCTTACCGGATGGATGGCTGAATGGCAGGAAAGCTCAGGCGCTTCAGCTTACTTTGACAATCAGGACGAATTTGAGGAATACTGGAAAAGACTGCTATTCCCCGAGCTGGTTTCCGCGGATAAACAGCCAAAGGAATATTCTTCTGTAAATAACGATGGAAACGCCGAATGGAACAGGGCGGACGGCGTCAAATGGAATCTGGCCTATACAAGAAGCCTTTTTCCCGAAGCGCTTTGGGAATTCCGCGATTCAGGCGCTTTGCTTCGGGACTGGGACGAAGCGCTGCCCTGGATTTTTATCGAGTATTCATGGGACGCCATTATCGGTTCCTTTAACAATATAGCTTTGCAAAAAATGAAATAGAGTTGTTCGGAAACTTCAGTTTCTGAACAACTTCCATTAAAACGGAGGGTCTTTTTCTATGGAAAATTCAAGCGCAAGTTTCTCGCTTTTGCAGCTCTTTTCAATGGGCGGCATTTTTATGTGGCCTCTTCTGGTTTTTTCCATTGCCACTATCGCAATAACTCTGGAACGCACAATCTATCTTTTGTACCATAATTTAAAACTGAGCGATTTAAAGAAAAAAGTTGAAGAGGCAATTCAAAACGGAAATATCGCCGAAACGAAAGAATATTTATCGAAGCAAACCCGCCGCAGAATGGGCGCCAGGATACTTTTAACTCTGGTAAACTATTCCTCACATTCCGAGCACCTCCTTGAAAAAGCCGTGGAGGCCGAGGCGATGAGCTGCATCGGTTCGCTGGAGAACGGCTTTAACTTTCTTACCGCGCTTGGCTCCCTTTCGCCCCTTACAGGCTTTTTGGGAACCGTCTCGGGAATGATTGGAGCTTTTAGATCCATTGCCGAGGCCGTTGATGTAAACGCGCAGATCGTTGCCAACGGCATTTACGAAGCTTTGATAACCACCGTATTCGGCTTAATTATCGCCATTATTGCCATGTCGGCGCACTCCCTTTTCGCCAACACGGTAGACAAATTCGCCTCGGACGTGGAAATCGTCTGCTCGGAACTGATCATCGAGATCGGTAATTCCCGCGAGACCGCTGAAAATAAAGGCCAATAAAATTGAGAATTAAGCGCCGAAACAGAATAGCCGCGAGTGAATCCAGCGCGGCAAGCGACGTTGCCTTTCTTCTTATCATTTACTTTTTGGTGATTGCCGGCTTTAACATCAACCAGGGTTTTCTTATGAATCTTCCTGCAAAGGACTCTACCCGACTGATTCTTAGGGAAGAGCTTATGCGTTTTGAAATGGACAGTTCCGGCGCTGTTTTTCACAACGGCGAGAAATTAGAGCTCCCAGAAACGGAGCGGGAAATCCGGCTTGCAATCGCGTCCCATCCGAATCTGGCGGTTATTCTTTCAATTGACGGTAAAGCCCCGTGGCAGCAGGTTGTTTATTTTGTGGAGCTTGCCCAGAAGCTAAAGGTGGATTCATTTTCATTCAACATGAGGCAGGAGCAATGAAGTTAAACCGCAAGCGCGATAACCCTTCAATACCGTTGGCCTCAATGTCGGACGTGGCCTTTCTTTTATTAATATTTATCATGCTCGTATCCCTGATAAATTACAGGAAAGAAGTAAAAATCCAGTACCCCGAAGGGGAGACTGCAAAAAAAGTAAGCGCGGAAAAAAATCTTGAAATATGGATAGACCATTCAGGCGGTCTGTACCTGAACGGCGACCCCAGCAGTCTGCCCCTTGTTGAGCGCGGCATTATCGAAGCGTACCAGGCGGCTCCCGATACCAGGGTTCACATTATCGCCGACAGGGATACTCCTTTTGAAAACGTCCATAAAGTGCTGGATATTCTGCAGCTCCTTCAATACAGGGTTGTAAGTTTCGTGGTGAAGAATGAGTAGCACCGAAACCTTTAATCTTGGCAGAGTCAGATTCCTCACTTTCGCCGTAGTGGCGATTTTGCATGTAATAGTCATCATGCTTGTCGCGTTTAACATTGAAACCTTCATTGCCGAGCCGGAACCTATCGCGGGGGTGATGAAACTTGTGGACGTTCAGGAAAGAATCCCTCCTCCCCCTGAAAGACCGCTTGAACCAATAACCAACACTATAGAAACAATCGCCGAAACGATGATCGAAACCGACGAGCCCCCTCCGCCTCCGGTGATATATACGGAGGCCGCTCCCGTTACTCCTGCTCCTGTTGAAGAAATTGTTTACCTGCCGCAGTACATGGTTACCACTCTCGCGGTTCTGCCCGAAAGCGAAATTCTCCGCGCCATTGTTTACCCGCCCATCGCTTTAAGGTCAGGCATTGAGGGAACAGTTTACCTTGAACTCTTCATTGACCGCAGCGGAAATATACGCGACGTAACAATACTCCGCGAAAACCCTGCGGGCCGGGGTTTCGGCGAAGCGGCTGTAAACGCACTGAAGGGACTGAAGGCAACGCCCGCCGAGGCAAACGGCGCTCCTGTCGCGGCGCGGCTAAGGTACAACTACACTTTCAAGATCAAACAGTGAAATTAAAGAGTGATATTAAAGAGTAAATTGATAATTTCCCTTTCAAGCTCCGCGCCGCTTGTGTATGTTCTTTTCCCGCCGGAGTCAACAATTCTGTCAAAGACAATTCCCTCGCCGGGCCTCCCAAGAACAATGACGCGTCCGCCTAAATAAACCGCTTCCCTTGGATCGTGCGTTACCATGACTAGAAGGCGCTTTTCTTTTTCCAAAAGCGAGAGGGTCAGATCCATAAGGCTTTTTCTGAGGGGAATATCCAGGGACTGGAAAGGCTCGTCCATCAACAGCACAGGGGCGCTCCAGGCAAAAGCCCTGGCCATGGAGATGCGCTGGGCCTGACCGCCTGAAAGTTCAGCGGGAAAAACTTTTTCTTTATCGCCAAGCGAGACCAGCGAAAGAAAATCGCGGGCCCTTTCCTTTGCCTTTTCCTTTCCGAAAGCTTTTTCAAGCGGGACGCTTATGTTTTCAAGAACCGTAAGCCAGGGAAGAAGTCTTGGCTCCTGGAACATGAAGGCGGATACAGGCGTACTTTCTTCTGTTCCGTTTTCGCAAATAAAATTTATTCCCCCGCTTAAAGGTTTTAATAACCCGCCCAGGAGTTTTAAGAGGGTGGTCTTTCCTGAACCGGAAGGACCAAGTATTACAAGGGGGCCGTCAAGTTCGTCAAATACCGCGTTGAGCCCGTTATAAATTGCTTTTTCAGAATATGCAAAAGAAAGATTTTCAATAACAATCTTCATCTTTTTTTACTCCGGCATTTAATAACAAGAGAAAGAATGCCTTGGGTGAAAGCTGCCGCGATTACAGTCGCGGCCGTCCACGCGAAAAGCTGAGTCGTCTCCAGCTGCGTCTTTGACTGCTGCATCCCCGTGCCAAGACTGCGCAGGGGCTGGACTATCACTTCCGCGGCTACAACTACTTTCCAGCAAAGGGAAAGCGAACTCCTTAAGCCCGCGAGGATAAAAGGAACAAGCGAGGGGATATAAAGGTACTTCAGGGTTTCAGCGCGGCTCATTTTAAAGGCTGTAAAAAGTTCCTTTAACTTGTTATCCGTACTGCCAATGCCTTCCATAGTGTTGGCGGCCATCACGGGAAAGACCATCAGAAAAGCCGTAAACACCGGAGTCCTGCCTGAGCCGAGAAAAAGAAAAGCTATCAGAATAACCGACATCACAGGCGTAGCTGAAATTACGGAGAAAAGCGGCTTAAGAAACGCGCGGACACGGCTGTCCAGCCCCGCCGAGATTCCCGCCGCAGTTCCAAGCGGAACGGCAATGGCAATTCCCGCCAGCACCCTCAATAAACTGCCGCCCAGCGATTCAAGGAAGCGGCGGGTCTGTACCAGCCGGATAAAGCTTACAAACACCGGCAAAGGCCCCGGCAGTATAAGCAGCGAACCGAAAATCCTTGCGCCTAACTCCCAGAGCGCGAAAAGAAACGCTATACCGGCGAGTGTCCAGAGTATTTGCTTTTTTAAAATTTTACTTAAAATAAAACCCCTCACCCGGAAGCGCTCCGCCTATTGAAGCCGGGGCGTATTCCAGAAACAAACTAAACAGCGCTTCCACCGCCGCCCTCCCCTCGGCTGCCGGAATAAACACGTAGTTGCTTTTAGGAACTGCGGCGGTAACTACAGGGGCGCTTAAACCCAGCTCATGCTTTTCTACCAGCTTGCCTGCCTCGGCGGGGTTAGCCTTAACCCAATCAATGGAATTTTTCACAGCGTTTAATATTTCTTTTACCGCCCCCGGATTTTCAGAAGCGAAAGCCCCGTCAACAACCAGCAGGGTCATGGGGAAATTTTCTTTACCGCCGGCCCTGCTCCACTCCCGCTGTATGTCCGCGACTGAAACAAGATCCGGCTTTCCGGTTAAGGCCATGGTGGCAAAGGGTTCGGGAAGCAGGGCGAAGGAAACCCTGCCTGCAATAAGCGACTGGGCAATTTCAGGGGGAGCCATAGAATAGCCAAGAGCGACATCGCGGTCAGGCGTCAAGCCGTTAAACTCAAGTATCTTTCGGAAAACAAAGTCAGGCGTCGCTCCCTGGACCGCGACTTCAACGGTTTTACCCCTGAGATCGGCAAGGCTCCTCACGCTTGTATCGGAGCTGAGAAGACTCAGCATCCCGTTACCGATGATCGCGGCGGCTTTGAGGTCTTTTCCAGATGAGACAATTTTGGCCGCCATGTTTGGCGGAAGTATTCCTACCTTGGCTTCTCCTGAAATTAAACGGGCTGCCATTAAATCGGCCTGGGCAAGAGCTTCAATTTTTACATCAAAACCCGGAATCCGCGGAGGCTCCTCAAAGAGGCGTACTATCCCCACTCCCGACGATCCCTTGATGCCGTAAATCGTTAAGGGCTTAACGCTATTTTCACCGGCAGCGCGGGCATATGCCACTTGGGCATTTAGAAAACCGGAAAGAAAAAAAACTGATAAAATAATTAAAAATGTTTTTTTATTCATTGTAATTGTCTCCACAGTCGAAACAACCATCAATAAAACATAACAGAATTTGTTACGCTGTCAATAATTTGTTGCTTCGCGTTTTTATTGCTGGACCAGTAATCCACATAGATATTAAAGAAGTATCCGTTTTTTACATCGCAGCTAAGTGTCAAGATGCAGTATTGACTCGCCTTGCGGCGGGATACAAGATAATCCCGCAGTTCAAAACTTTTTCCTCCGATATCGACTTGCCTGGAATCAAGCAGTCTATAGCTCTCTTCGTCTGTAGGTTCCAGCATAAACTCCTGAAAGAAATTCATGAAGCCTGATATATCGTCGATTCCTTTAATTGATCGGGCATCCAAATTAAAACCAAGATGGCTGCCATATGAGGATGTTATAAGATTCGAGTAAGATAAAAGCCATAATTGCGAATGGGCACTGCCGTTATTATTGTTGCGGCCAATATCCATAGAAACATCGCTTGTAATGCCGCCCTTTGAGCCGCTAAAATTTTTTCTGTTTACATCATAAATCCACCAGTCTTTCGGGATGGTATAGGAAATACCCAAAAAATCATTGTAATAGCTGGCGTCTTCGGTTAATCTTGTCGCGTTTGGGTGCTCATCGAGACTTACCTGTGGATTCTTCTTGCATCCGCTAAAAGCCGCTGAAAGAATCAACAGGGCCACTATGGCTTTCTTCATCGATACTCCTTCTAATTTCCTGCGTTTATGTCAGGCAAGCGCTTTGTGAGTCTCCTTAAGCTGGTCTCTGATATGAATAGCCTGAGGACATTTGGTCTCGCAAATTCCGCATTCGATGCAGGAGGAAGCGTTTTTGTATTGCTTCCAGGGAACCTTGCCGATTTCGGCGTAGGCGTTTTTGGCGAAGTCCGTTATCTGATAAACCCTGTGATAGTTCATGATGGTAAAAATATCGGGGATATTGATTCCTTCCGGACATGGCATGCAGTATTTGCAGCCCGTGCAGTAAAGCCCGGCGAGGCGTTCGTTTTCCTTCATCATGGTTTCTATCTGCGTAAGTTCATCGGCGCTTAGGGGCGCGGCATTGTCGGCCACTTTGGCATTTTCCTCAAGCTGTTCAACAGAGGAAACACCGGAAAGGGCAATATTGACATTATTGTTCGACAGCACAAAACGCAGGGCCAGCTCAGCGGAACTTGTGAATTTTCCGGGGAGCATATCAAGGATAGCTTTAGAAGGCGTCCCAAGACGTCCGCCGCCAACCGGCCCCATTACAACCGTGCCAAGCCCCATGTCATGCGCCAGAGCAATACCTTTTTCCTTGTTGCGATCCATAAGGTTGTACTGGCAGAGGACGGTTTCCAAAACCCCTTCTCCCATTTTGAGAATCTCCATTAAGTTATCGCCCTCTTTAGCCCCCGCGCCGCCGTCATGAAAAGAAAAAGAAATGTGCCTGATAACTCCCTGCGCCTTAAGTTTCTTCGCGCGGTCAAGGGGGCCGTCCTTTGCCTTGACCTTTGTAACAAAAGCGTCAAGCGATATACCCCAGAAATGGTAAAAGTCAATGTAAGAGGTGTCCAGCTTTTTCAGGGAATTCTCAAGCCGCTTTTCGTAATCGTCCCCTGAATCGTTTTCAATCGGGTTTTTGGTGGAAAGATAGATCTTCTCACGCTTGCCATCTTTGAGGGCTTTTCCAAGGATTACCTCACTCAGCTTGTCGCAGTAATAGGGCGCCGTGTCAAAGTAATTGACTCCCAGCTCAATTGCCCTATGGATAAGGGCAATGCTCTTTTCCTCGTCGAATACAGTCTTGCCGTCTTTCATGTAGCTGGGCAGGCGCATACACCCCATGCCCAGACGAGAAACCTTAATCCCTGTTTTTCCGAAACCCACATACTGCATAATAATCCCCTAAACACGCGTTACTTTGTTTTTTTCGCCGGCTTCTTCTTCGCGGCCCTTTTGGACGTAGTAGCCTTTTTAACAGCCGTCTTTAGCGCCGCCTTCCTGGCAACTTTCCTGGTCGGGAAATTTTTAAGCGCAGGGTTTTTTGCGCCGGGGTTTTTAACCGCTTTCTTCACCGCCGGTTTTTTAGCGGCTGCCTTCTTTAGCGCGGGCTTTTTCGCCTTTGCCTTTTTATCAGCTGCCTTTTTGACCACCGGTTTTTTGACTGCGGCTTTTTTGGCCGCCGGTTTTTTGGCGACCGCATTCTTAGCTACGGGTTTTTTTACCAATGGCTTTTTATCTGCCGCCTTCTTGACAGCCGAACCGGAGGTTCGCGGTTTCTTTGCCGTTGCTTTTTTGGCTGCTTTCTTAGCCACAGGCTTCTTCGCCGCCGGCTTTTTATCTGCCGCCTTCTTCGCCACAGGCTTTTTGGCAGCCACTTTGGACGTAGTAGTAGGTTTTTTGTCCGCAACCTTTTTGGCTGCCGGTTTATCAGCCGGCTTTATTGGCGCCTCTTTTGGCGCAACAGCCGCCTTGGCTTTTTCAGGCGGGTTGTTCAACACGGCCTGGGCGGCGGCAAGACGCGCCAAAGGAACACGGAAGGGCGAGCAGGACACGTATGTGAGTCCGGAGCGGTAACAGAAGTCGATGGTTAATGGATCACCCCCGTGTTCACCGCATATACCCACTTGTAGATTGGGTTTAACCGCCCTGCCCTGCTGAGTGGCATAAGAGAGAAGGAAGCCCACGCCTTCTTCGTCAATAGACTTAAAGGGGTCAACATCCAGAACGACTTTCGTTAGATATGTCGGCAGGAAGGAAGCGACATCGTCGCGGCTGAACGCAAAAGTCATCTGGGTAAGATCGTTGGTTCCGAAGCTGAAGAAGTCCGCGTATTTTGCGATATGAGCGGAGCGTATGGCCGCGCGCGGCACTTCGATCATGGTGCCGATCTTTATATCAATTTTAACACCTTCCGCGTCAAAGACCCGCTTAAGAACCGCCTCGGCGTTGGGCCGCAGGAGTTTCAACTCTCTGGCGCTCATCACAATGGGAATCATTATTTCAGGCTTCACAGGAATTTTTTGCTTTACACATTCCGCAGCCGCAAGGGCAATGGCTTCTACCTGAATGTCGTATATTTCCGGGTAGGTTACCGCCAGGCGGCAGCCCCTATGACCCAGCATCGGGTTTTGTTCGCGGAGTTTGTCGATCTTGATCTGGAGGGAATCTACCGAAACATTCAGGAAATCGGCCAATTCCCTGGTCTCTTCCGGAGTATGGGGGACGAATTCATGAAGAGGAGGATCAAGGAGCCTGATGGTTACCGGTTTTCCTTCCATGGCTTTGAAGATGCCTAAAAAGTCCTTCTGTTGAAGGGGCAGAATTTTCTTTAGGGCCTCTTTGCGCTCTTCCGCGGTATTGGAAACGATCATCGCCCGGAAATGTATAAGTTTTTCCTTGTCAAAGAACATATGCTCGGTGCGGCAAAGCCCTATCCCCTGAGCCCCGAATTGGAAAGCCCGTTTAGCGTCCGCAGGCTGATCCGCGTTGGCCCAGACTTCAAATCCCTTCAGGCTTCCGCGTTTTGAAGAAACGCAGATTTCATCACACCACTTGAGGAAAGTTTCCATGTCTTTAGACATTTCATCCGGAGTTATCAGAGTAAGCTTACCTTCAAAAACCTGACCGGTAGACCCGTCAATCGTAATCCAGTCCCCCTCGTTATATGTTCTTGATCCTATGGTCATAGACTTGCCATGAATAGCAGCTTCTTTTGCGCCGGCTACGCAGGGTGTTCCCATTCCGCGGGCAACTACCGCCGCGTGGCTGGTCATACCGCCGGTTGAAGTGAGGATACCCTGGGATGCCACCATGCCGCCAATGTCTTCGGGGCTGGTCTCGTCCCTTACAAGGAGCACTTTCTCGCCCTTCTCATGCCAGGCCTCCGCGTCAGCGGCGCTGAAAACTATTTTCCCGCAAGCCGCCCCGGGGGAAGCGTTAAGCCCTTTTGTCAGGCAGACAGCCGACTTTAAGGCGTCAGCGGTAATCATGGGGTGCAGGAGCTGATCCAAAAGCGCGGGAGTTACCCTGAACACGGCCTCTTCCTTTGTGATTAATTTTTCGCCCACCATATCCACCGCGCATTTAACCGCAGCGGCGCCAGTGCGCTTTCCGTTACGGGTCTGAAGCAAAAAGAGCTTTCCCTGCTGGACGGTAAATTCCATATCCTGCATATCGCGGAAATGATTTTCCAGCTTGTTCTTAATGCCGACCAGCTGGTCATAGATTGCTTTGTCCTTCTTTGCCAGGGTAGCGATTTTTTCCGGAGTGCGGATTCCGGCTACCACGTCTTCTCCCTGGGCGTTCATTAAATATTCGCCGTAGAATTCTTTTTTTCCCGTTGAAGGATCCCTGCTAAAGCAAACCCCGGTTCCCGAATCATCCCCGAAATTGCCGAAAACCATCGCCTGTACGTTTACCGCGGTGCCCTTGATATTTTTTATATCGTTGAGCTGCCTGTATTTTATGGCCCTGTCATTCATCCACGATCCAAAGACCGCGTCAATCGCGCCCCAGAGCTGTTCAAGCGGCTTTTGCGGGAAATCCTTTTTGGCTGAATCTTTAACTATCTTCTTGTATTCATCAACCAGCTTTTCCAAATCGGCGGCTTTAAGTTCCGTATCAAGCTTAAGCCCCCGTTCGTTTTTTATCGCGCTGATTGCTTCTTCAAAACGTTTTGAGTTGACGCCCATAACAACATCGCCATACATCTGAATAAAACGGCGGTAGGCATCCCAGGCAAAGCGTGGGTTGCCTGTTTTGGCAGCCAAACCTCGCACAGATCTGTCATTCATCCCAAGGTTAAGAATGGTATCCATCATACCGGGCATCGAGACCGGAGCGCCTGAACGGACAGAAACCAGCAGGGGATCGTTGGGATCGCCCAGCTTTTTGCCCATCATCTTCTCAAGCCTTTCAAGCACCGTGGAAACTTCCTTTTCGACCCCTGCGGGGTACTTCTTCCCGTTCTCATAAAAAGCCGCGCAGACATCTGTAGATATGGTAAAACCGGGGGGGACAGGTATTCCGAGATTGGTCATCTCCGCCAGATTGGCGCCTTTCCCGCCGAGAGTGTTTTTCATTTCCGCTTTGCCTTCAGCACTACCGTTGCCGAAGAAATAAACATTTTTTACCGCCATTAAATGGACCTCCATTATTATCGAAATATTGTCTTACATTATCTTATATTGTATAAAAGAAAAAAAAAAGAGGGGCAGAATGACTTTGGTTTTGTTTTAGGGGCATCGGGAAACAAAATTGAAACCAAGAGGGCCAGTTATTCATGACCCTCCTGGGGGGCCTAAACAGCCCTTAGTTTTTTATCTGATTGGCAATATCATCCGATGTGGTTTGAGGGGCGCTATCTTCCCAACTGGTTTTATTATTTACCGCATCCTGATAGGTGGCGAAACTCCTGATATTAGTCCCGTCAATACGCCGCCATAAACCGCCAATGAATCTGATCGTCATAATAAGTCTCCTTTGCACAAGAATATTGTTACTCCAGGCTCTTAAGCATCTATAAGAGTATTTTAGGGGAGTTCTGATTTTTTTTCAAGCTTTTTCTCATTTGGCAGAATGTAAATAACACTTGACATTTAGTCCTGGCAATGATACTGTAAACAAAAGTTTACATTAGTGAAAATTCCCCATGGAAAATAGACTGGCAAAATTACGCAAAGAAAAGGGATTAACCCAGCAGGAATTGGCAGACATATTGAAAGTTTCAAGGCAATCAATAATCGCGATTGAAGCCGGAAAATTTAACCCGTCTGTAATATTGGCTATAAAGATTTCCCGGCTTTTCAAAACGGCGGTTGATGAGATATTCATTTACAGAGATGAGAAGTAATTACCGGTTTATTTTTTTACCTCTCTTATCCGTATCTTGTAAACATTGTCCTTCCATCTGCTGGACAACATCATCCGCTGTGGTTAGAGCAACATCTTCCCAACTGCCTTTATTATCCACAGCTCCCTGGTAGGTGGTAAAACTCCTGATATTTTGCCCGTCAATGCGCCGCCACATACCGCCAATGAATCTGATTGCCATAATAAACTCCTTAATAAAATATTGTTAATTGAGACTGCACATCCTAAATAATACGGGATAAACAAAAAAAACCGGCGGCAAATATTGTGTCTGCTATGATTATGCTAAGGAAATTTTGATTTTAGTTCAAAATTCTTCTGTGGTTTCGCTCCTTACCATAATTGATTTATTTTGATAAGATTCAATTACAGAGATGAATTACCTTGATCTGCCTGTTTACAAACACAAAGAGATTATCCTTGGCGCCCTTGAGAAAACCCAGGCCCTTGTCGTTGAAAGTCCAACCGGTTCGGGAAAGACCACCCAGCTTCCGGTGATTCTTTACCAGGCCGGTTACGCGAAAGACGGCATGATTGGGGTTACCCAGCCCAGACGTATCGCCGCCCTCTCGGTAAGCGAATTTATTTCCCGCCAGATGGACTGCGCCATGCCGGGCCTTGTGGGATACAAAATGCGCTTTGAAGACAAGACCGTCCCGAACACGAAAATAAAGATCATGACAGACGGAATTCTCCTGCAAGAAATGAAGCTTGATCCCTGGCTTTCAAAGTACAACTGCCTTGTGGTGGACGAAGCCCACGAGCGGAGCCTTAACATCGACTTTATCCTTGGGTTATTAAAGCGTGTTTTGGAAGAGCGAAGGGATTTCAAGGTTATCATTTCTTCGGCCACCATCAACGCGGAAGTTTTTTCGGAGTACTTTGGCGAATGCCCGATTGTAAAGATCGACGCGCAGACATTTCCGGTAACCCTCATATACGATCCGCCGGCAGTAGAAGGCATTCCCGGAAGTCAGATAGCCTGCGAGGCATTGCTTTCAAAAATCGAAGCCATCACAGAGCGCTGTATAAGCGAAAAGCTAAACGAAGGCAACGGTAAAGAACTGGAAGGGGACATCCTGATTTTCCTTTCGGGAGAAAAAATGATAAAGGACTGCATGAACACCCTTGCCTATTCGCCTGTAGGAAAGTACCTGCATCTTCTGCCCCTTTACGGAAGGCTTGGCAAGGAGGAGCAGGAAAAAGTTTTTGATCCCGCCCCAAAGGGAAAGATAAAAGCCGTTATCTCTACCAACATAGCCGAAACATCCGTAACCATAGACGGAATAACCGTTGTTATTGATTCGGGGCTTTCAAAACTGAACTACTACAACCCGCGGACTTTTACTTCAAGCCTGGTCGAAGCGCCCATTTCCAAAGCTTCGGCAAACCAGAGGAAGGGCCGCGCAGGCCGCACCCGCGAAGGAAGCTGCTACCGGCTTTACGGGCGCAAGGATTTTGAAAACCGCCAGCTCTTTACCACCGAGGAAATTTACCGTACCGACTTGTCCGAAGTGGTACTCCGCATGGCCGATCTGGGAATAACGTCCTTTGAGGAATTTGACTTTATCTCTCCCCCCTCAAAAGAAGGTCTTATTGCCGCTATTGAAACCCTGGATCTGCTTGACGCTCTGGAAAGCGATCACAGCCTTTCAAACACCGGGCGTCTTATGACCGAGTTTCCCCTGCCGCCGCGGCATTCAAGAATTATCGTGGAGGCAATTCTCAAATACCCCGATGTTATCAAAGAGACGGTTATCGCCGCCGCCTTTCTCTCAACCCAAAGCCCCTACCTCCTGCCGCCCGGCGAAGAGACCGACGCCCGTCAGGCCCATCACCGCTTCAGGGACGAAGACGGCGATTTTGTTTCTTACCTTAAACTGTACGCGGCGTACATGGAATCTTCGTCAAAGCAGAAGTTCTGCGAGAAAAATTACCTGGACGAAAAGGCCATGGCGGAAATAGCGAATGTAACAAACCAACTGGAAGAAATTGTCTCGCACTTAAAGATACCTATTCTTTCAGGCGGGTCAAAGCAAGACTACCTGTGCGCCGTGGCAAGAGGGCTTATACAGTTTGTCTGCGTCCGCGAAGAGCGCGATTTTTACCGCAGCCTTAGGGCGGATAAAATCCTCATCCACCCGGGCTCTGTTATGTTCAGGCTCACCCCGCAGTACATTATCGCGGGGGAGATCGTAAGAACCACGCGCATGTACGCCATGTCGGTAAGCCCGCTCGCCTATGAAACCCTGGAAAGGATCAGCCCCGCCCTGGTCGCCGGCCTTGGCGTTGACAGGAAAGGGAGAGAAAAGGAGCCCGGCTCAAGGCAAAGGCCAAGAGAAAGAGACTTTACGAACCACATAAAGATAGGCGGCGAAGTTTTTGCGATTGAAACCGTAAGGGGAAAAAAGCAGGTTATGCTACCCTGGGAAAAACTTAAAAGGGTAATAGACGGCACTGTTGCAGATAACGCCTTTATATATAAATCCTTGCGCGGAGTTGTAATTCTGGATGGAACCTATACTTTGCTTGAAGGAGAAAAACTCAAGCTCATCCTTTCGCTTGCCCCGGCCCTTGAAATTGAAGGCGCGCTAAAACGAAAATGGTTTGGCAAAAAAAGTTTTAATTCCGGTATAAACCCTGACGCGCTTTTAGCCGTCCTTCCCGATCTTGTAAGGCCGGGAATCTTAAAAGGGAACGGTCCGAACGGTAAAAAAGAACTCGGCTTTCTCTGCCTCTTTACAGACGGCGAAGGCAACTATTGGACAAAATGTTCCCGCCGCTTTCACACAAGCCTTAACGAAAGCCTCGCAAGCGTCGAAACCCTCATCGACGAACTTGCCGGCCATGTGGACGCCGATAAAAAACGCCTTGTAAACCAGTGCTACAGGAGACTGTCGGATTACCTGGGGTAATTCTTAATATTTTTACCACGAACCACCACAAACCATCACGAACATCGACAAGATATGTGGTAGAAGTTTGTGTTGGTTAGTGAGGTTAGTGGTAAATTCTTTGTAAATATATAACTGTGATAATGCACAAAAACAGGGAGCCTTAGCAGCCCCCTGTTAAAGTCTCTGCGCGGAATCCGCGCTTTCAATTCAATTACTTTGCGGCTGCTTTCTTGGCCTGTTTCGCAAAGGTCTGAGCGCCTTCAACGACAAGAGTAATGGACAGGATAACCAACAGCGCCGCAAATATAGTCTGGAGAATGTTGCCTGAGTCAACCGCTCCGCCTGAAAGGGCCTTCACCCTCTGGTAGAAGGTGATGCAAAGGCTGGTAATAGTAGCAATAAGCATGAAGATCATCGGGATGATAAACATCTTGTTGCTCTTGCCGATATTGCCAAGCCAGGCGGCGACCGCCATCAGGGCAAGGCCGGCGAGGAGCTGGTTGGCCGCGCCGAAGAGAGGCCATATCTTTGAGTAACCGCCGATAGCGAGGTAGACGCCAAGGCCCACGGTGATAATAGTCCCAACCCAGGGATTAACGAGGATTTTCTTCGTGCCTGTTACATTTTCATGGGTCTCCCCTTCATCAAGGAAGAACTCGGCAAACAGGTAACGGGCGAGCCGGGTCGCGGTATCCAGCGAGGTCAGCGCGAACGCCGAGACGGCTAAAATGAACAGGGCATAAGCCGTGGTATATAATTGGGTAGTATTAGGATTATCCTTACCCCCGTTTATCATTGCGGCAAGACCGCTGGCAAAGACTTGAGTGGGAGTACCGGCCGCTATTTTATCGCGGGTAGAGAGGTAGCCCACCGCGATAAGGGAGATGACCGCCAGGCCGCACTCAATCAACATTCCGCCGTAGCCGATAACTTTTGCGTCCTTCTCGTTGTCGAGCTGTTTTGCCGTTGTGCCGGAACCGACCAGAGAATGGAAACCGGAAATCGCGCCGCAGGCTACGGTGATGAACAATATTGGGAACAGGAAGCTGTTGTTATTGATACCGGCAAAGCCGTAAGCGGGGGCCAGATGCATCTCCGGCTGGGAAATAAAGATACCGATAACCGCGGCTATCATCATGCCGTAAAGCAGGAAGGAGCTAAGGTAGTCACGCGGCTGGAGCAGTATCCACACCGGGGTAACGGAAGCGATAATTATGTAGACGCCAATGATTAACAGCCAGGTATTCATTGAGAGGTATATCGGGAATCTCAGACCGATAGCGATGATGGCGACAATGGCGGCAACGCCGATGATGGTTGATATCCACAGGGGGGCGTTGCGGCGGTATACGAAGAAACCAAAGACAATGGCGATTAAGATAAACAAAACCGAAATCATCGCGGCTGTCCCATTGGTTGAATTCAAAGTGCCGTCAGCCCTATAACCGTTGAACGTACCCGCGACGATGGATGCGAAGGCCGCTACAACCAAAAGAAGGGTCAGATAAGCGAAAACGATGAACAGCCTTTTGGCTCTTTTTCCCATATTCTCGGAGATAACGGCGCCGATGGACTGCCCTTTATGGCGGATAGACGCGAAAAGGGAGCCAAAATCATGCACGGCCCCGAAGAAAATGCCCCCGAGGAGTACCCACAATAAAACCGGAACCCAGCCGAAAACCGCTGCCTGGATCGGCCCGTTTATCGGGCCCGCGCCGGCAATGGACGAAAAATGGTGCCCCAAAAGAACGGGAGCCTTTGCAGGCATATAATCAACTCCGTCCTTAAGCTCGTGGGCGGGGGTCTTCCGGCCTGGATCTACCCCCCACTTCTTTGCCAGCCATGAACCATAGGTAACATAACCTATGACCAGTACCACAATTGAAATCAGAAGAATGACAATTCCACTCATGATTTCACTCCTTACAAATATTTTTGATTTGCGTACGCAAATCTCTTCCCATGTTGTTGGTAACTACTTTTTCCTGTCCTATATCAAGCGCAACCATCCTTAAGGGCGACGACCCGTAAATTCCCCACTTATAACTCTTGTTGAACCTGCGCCGGCTAATAAACTTAAGAACGTCATGTTCAGTCTCATCCGCTACAAAAACCGCGGTTATAAATGAGTACATATGCTCTTTGTGCGGTTTTACATTCGGCAAGGCATCCTTAATAGAAAACAATACACACGCTTCTGTTTGTTCCTTTCCAAGCTTTGAAGCACTGAAAAGATAAAGGTAATCGTTCATTTCCACGGCCCATAGTTTGGCTTTTTTGGTCAAAACATACTTTTCCGACCGGGTATGGTGATGACACACGGCTTCAAGAGGCAGCCCTGAAGCCTTGTCCCCAGGAAAAATATCGTATGAAGATCTGTACGAGCTTAAAAATCTGTCAAGTATCGCCGAACGATCTTTAATCAAACGTTTCCCCTGCTTTTCAATATATAATATAACAAATATATTGTAGATTTGAAATTAGCTATTGTCAATCATAAATTAAGCAATATATCCGGTCCAAACCAACAACCCAATAAGGATAAAGGGAACACTAATAAAAAAGTCTGCAAAACCCTCTCCGATACCCCTGGATCGGCATATTTTTATGCCTCTATACAAAACCAACAACCCAATAAGGTTAAAAATCGTACCGACCAATATTCTTAGAAAATACATGGATATGCCCCTTTTTTCTGCTATTTTAACATGCCCAAAGTGACAAGTCCAGTTAAGAATAGGATAAATCCAACTCCTCAAAGGCCTCAAGCAAAAAACGGTTCAGAAAAAGCAGACCTTCTTTTGTAAGGGCGCATTTGTCCCTGCGTAAAAGACCGCGGTTTCGCCATTCGCTCAGGGTTTTGGGTATCATTTCGTCTATGTTTTTCTTAAAACGACGCAGAAAAGAGTCCTCATCGGGGCCATTGATATAGCGAAAACCCATCAAAATCGTTTCTTTTATCAAGGTAAGGGTGTCCAACTGCTCATCCACGCTTTTTTGCCAGTTATCTGCAACGGAGGGAAAGGTGAACCTAAGGCCTGAGGCGGTATTTTCGTGAATAATGGTTCCTGAGGCGGCAGGCCCAAGGGCAAGCCAGTTCTGCATTCGCCAGTAGCGTATGTTGTGCTTACATTCCATGCCGGGAGGGCAAAAATTAGATACTTCGTACTGAAAATAGCCCGATTTTTCCAGGGCGTCCCCGCCGCAAAGCCAAAGTTCGTCAGCTTCGTCACGTCCCATGCTCTCCGCTTTTTTGCCGCTAAGAGCGTAAAGCGAAATGTGCGCCGGTTTATAACTTAGCGCTTTGGCTATGTCATCAAGAAGGACACTTTTGCTTTGAAAAGGAAGGCCGGACATAAGGTCTACGGAAAAAGCGTCCGGGAAAAAAGCGGCGGCAAGGGCAAGGCGGCCCGGCAGAACAGCCTCATCTCCCGCCCTATGCACCGCTTTTCGGGAAGGGCCGAAAAAAGTCTGAACACCAAGGGAAAGCCGGGTTGCCCCCTCCTCGCGGATAGCCGCCAGAAAGGCTTCGTCCGCCGATTCGGGGTTTGCCTCTACCGTAACTTCTATTGGAGTCGGCGAAAAAACCCCTGTCAAGCTGAAAACTCCCTTTAATAAGCGGCGCATAAGGACGGGGCCCAGGACAGAGGGCGTACCGCCGCCTATAAAAATCGTGGGGACATTTTCGACAGGATATTTGCTAAAAAGCTTTTTTGCTTCGGCAAGCAGAGTATCGACAAAAATTTCAGGCCGCCCGTCGGAAGGCTCAAAGGCCAAAGGCCTTAAGGGCACAGAATAAAAATCGCAGTAATCGCACTTGCTTGCGCAAAAAGGAACGTGAATGTAAAGGGATGCTTCCATTACCCGCGCTCAAATGCGGCCAATGCGGGTAAAAGGCCAGTAACGGAACAGGGCCCTGCCTGAGATACTGTTCAGCGGGACCGGCCCCCAGGTACGGGAATCGTTGGTGTTTCTTCTGTCATCGGACAAAACAAAACATTCGTTCTCTCCCAAGACAATTTTTTCCATATTTCCCGAAAACGGCAGGGACGAATCCCAAAGCGCCGGTATATTGGGTATGTTTGGGGCATAATCAACTTCGGTAACTTCAAATTCCGTAAGGCTGTAAGCGCTTCCCTTTACTTTAACGCGGATCACAAAATTGGTCATTGTGATTTCATCGCCCGGAAGCCCTATTACCCTTTTTACAAAAATGTGTTCTTCCCGGTCAAGCAGACTGACGCGCTGAGCCGTAAAAAAACGCGCCAGGCCGTCCAAAACTTTGTAAAAAAACCCCGGCGGTTTTTCCCTGAACATATCCAAAAGAACAACGTTGCCGCGGCGCAGCGGCAGGGGGCCTTTTTCCAAATCCAGTCCGGGTATAAGTGAATAAATCCCATAAGAAAAAAAGACAAACCTTTCTCCCTTTCTAAGATTCGGGGCCATGGTATTGTTCTCCAAAACCCTCATGGAAAAAAACAGTGTAGTAAATGAAAAATAAAGAGCGATAAGAGCCAAAACTCCCAATACTATCCATCGGGATCTGTATCGCTGGTTCTTATGATCCGCATAGGAATACATCCGCCGCATATTCATCTTATAAAGCCCAGCCGATCAAAAGACGCGAAACGCCGCAAGGCAAAATCGCCGGGCCAATGAATCATGGAACCCTTGCCCAGAATTTTTGAAACCTTCACAGGCCCGAAGTAACGGCCGTCTCTGGAATTATCCCTGTTATCCCCCAGGGGAAGTATTCTTGACTCAGGAACATAATAACCCTGGTTGTGCCTTGCCAGAAGAACAGAGTAACGGCTTTCATGCGGAAACGCACCGCGCAGAACTTCCAGGCGGGCTTTTTCGTGGGCAAGATAGTCCGGGTATCTTATCGAGCCTGCCCTTACCGCCGGAGCTTCCAGGGAAGCCGGAATAGACAAGCCCAGGTCGTTGTAAGCCGCGGCCCACCCTGCCGCCTCCAGCTCAGGGTAAGAGTTTTCGTCCATAAGCCGGCTTAGGTTATGGTTAAAGCCCCGTTGAGCGTTAAACTCACTTTCGTCGATCCACCTGTCTTCCCCCGCCGGGCGAATGCGTAAATTACCCCGTTCCTGGACAAACCTGTCGCCCCCCACGCCCACCGCGCGTTTTATCAGAAAGTGGGCCTTTGGCTCGCCGTTTTCATCCCTGTCGATATCGACAAACGAAAGGGTGAGCATATATATAATCCGCTGGGCCACGTCAAAAGCCGTCCCTCGCGAGATATACGAAGGGTTCTCAAAAATTATCACGTCGTTTCTTTTGGGCTTAATGGGGCTTGGCAGCTTGAGAAGCCCCGGAAGCAATTCCGGGCCGTAAACAATCTTGTTTACGAAAATCCGGTCGCCTATAAGAAGGGTGTCGATCATCGAGCCGGAAGGGATCTGGTATGCCTGAAAGAGGTATTGGTTGATGAGCAGCACCATGCCGGCGGCCCAAATAAAAGCCTCAATCGTGTCAAGGATAAAGCCCTTTTGCCTTTGTTTTTCTTTTATTAACAGCTTTTTCCTGTTGCGGTAGCTAAGGTATCTCTCCGTAATAAGCTGGAGGCGGTCAAAAAAATCGGGGTTCGCATATGAACTCCGTTCATTTGAACTCCGTTCATTTGAACTCCGTTCATTTGAACTCCGTTCATTTGAACTCCGTTTATTTAGGCTTCGTCTATTTGGCATTGTACTGAAAATAACATGAAGTCATATTGATGGCAACCTCTATAAACAGTCCAACCCGGAGTTATCTATGGAGTTGTAGTATCGGGATCATCAATGATATCAATGGGAAAATCCTTAGTATAGTTAACTCCGTCGGCTTTTCCGTATAAAATGTTTGCGGTAACCAATACCTTCCCCTTAGCGCTTGTATTTAAGGTATCATCACCATACTTGATCCATGCCTTTGTTGTTCCGGCATCCTTAACAGTCCATACGATTTCATCATAACTTGCGTTATCGGGAGAAACTTTACCGTCAAGGGTTAGTTCACCTTTTGGACTTTCGTACGGGAAATTACGAGTAATATCCTTTACCGGCACAAAAGGATCTACAAAAATAGTAAAGTTTTTTTCATAATCTTTTCCTTTCGCTAATCCGTTTTCTACAGTTGCTTTGACTTTAACAAATCCATCCGCAGTTGTGGTTAAATTACTTCCATTTATTTTCCCTTTGATATCTCCCCCAGGCTGTACCGACCATATAATTGTTTTTTTTGTCGCGTCAGCTGGAACGACTCTACCGCCAAGATAAACGGTTCCCACGAAAACAGAGGTATTAACACGGTCAATGTTTGTTACTGGTACAAAATCGTCGTCTGTGTCGTCCGGTTCATTGTTTTTCGGCAGGAAGTTATCACAGCCCGCTGTTGAAAATCCGGTAAATACCGCCAGAACAACAATTCCTACAAGTTTCATCATGCCTTTCATAATGCTAATTATACATCCTATTGACAGAAAAGTAAAACGGATTAAAAAAGCCGCATTGAAATTATCCGGCTTTTTCGCGGCGAAAAATAATCAATTTACTGAAAAAGTAATTCAACACGATTACAATAACGCTTACCGATACTTTTGCAGCGAAACCTTCTATACCAAGGAGGGGATAATTAAGACCTATGCGGTAAAGAAAAGGCACTCCGGCGATTTCTACAAGGCCGGAAAAGATTCGGGCGCCGAGAAAAGCGCTCCCCTCGCGCAGCAGCAAAAGCGGCTGCCAGGAGCGGCTCCGGAAGACCCAGATCTTATTCGTTATAAAAGCGAAAACAACAGCCGCGACCCAGGCGATCACGTTGCCCGCAGTTATTGAAAAGCCCGCGAACCTCACGGCAAGGCCGTAAACGCACCAGTTGACAAAAGTGGTTGCCGCGCCGAAAAACAGGTAATAAACCATTTCCCCGGGAATTTTTTTCCACACAATCAACGCGGCAAAAACGGCAAGGGAAAGAAGGCTTATGATAATTCCGGTCTGCAGATCCTTGTTGTAATACCGGAATTCTATGTTGTGCGTTTCCTCACTTAAACGTAAAGCGATCATGCAGCCGTCAATCTCTATAACCGGGGCATTAATGCCGTCAACTATGGCGGTCCAGCTTTTACTATTGGGGATAGAGGTATAGAGCAAACCGTCTTTCTTGACAGTTATATTGCCTGAAATTTTGGTTTCAGAGAATTCTGTGAGGTTGAGGACTTCGTCGGCTAAAAGGGCGTAACCGGTGTCAAATAGCTCATTGTCAATAACTCCGGCCAGAATCCTCGCGGTTCCTAATGAAACCTTCGACCCGGTAGTAAAAGTAATAACATCACCCTTTAAAAAACTGCCAAGCGTAATAATGCAAGGCCTTAAGTTTTCGTTTTTTTGCAATACCTCGCCATTAAAATAGACGCTGGCCTTTGTTTCGTTTGGAAATATACAATGCGCGTAAAATACGCCGTCCGCCGGTATTACGTAATCCCAGTTGACCGTGTCGCTATTGTCATCGCCCTTTTTGCTATATGGATTATTGGGAACATCCATAACCGTGAAGAGGTCGCTGCTCAGGCCTGTTGCCAGGCGAAACAGGTTGTTTTGCGACACAAAGGGATTGGCGTCATGTTCATAACCGCTTAGCCCATTGTTCACCATAAACCCCAGCGGCAAATAGCGTTTGTTTTCCAACAGCAGTGTGTCGCCCGCCTTGCCGGCCGTTTCCCAAAAGACGCCGCTGTCACGGACTTTGCCGTCGCGGCTCACCAAATAACGCAAATTCAGAAAAGCGTTGATCACGGGGCTTGTCTCCGCGTAATAATACCTGTTGCCTGTTTCCCACGCGGAGAGCCCGATACCCTCCATGAACTTTGTGACGCTGACATCAACCGTAGATGAATAAAACGAAATTCCGTCGTAGCCGTAGAGGGACGGGTCGTTTAAGGTAAACCAGTTTGCCATCTCAGTCCTATAGAAACCGGAACCGGCGCTTTCGCGCAGGCTTAAGACTTCCTGTACCTGGCCGTAACTGTCCGGATAAGTCTTTCTATTAGTTGTTTTGTTCGTGTTTACGCCTACATACGAGGTAATGAAAAGTTCACCCATAATCAGCAATAATAACCCATAATGAAGCGCGGTCTTTATTTTACCTGTCTTAACGGCGGACATATCCCAAATCAAAAGGTAAAGGACACATAAACCGGCGCTGCCAATAATGTAGTCTTTTTTCTGCCCGCCTATAGCTGCCATTAAAATAAAGAAAGCGGCGCATATACCCATTGCTAACAGGTCCCGCCTGCTCATTGTTTCTTTCAGTAAAAATACCCTGTATGCCATTGCCACCAAAGCAAACGAAAACAGGAAAGAAAAGCGGAAAGGCAGCATATTCGCGTAATGAAAGGCGTTCCACATATAGTCAAGCACATTCATGTTGCAGCTCAAAAGCAGAAAAACCAGAGTAGCTGCACTCACGATTTTTTCTCTTAAGGGAATTTTCCCGGAACAAACAAACACAGCCAGCAAAAGAACGCTTACCATGCCGCAGTACAGGTTGGGAAGGCCCTCTTTGACAGTTGGCGGCGAAAAGGCAATGAGATTGCCCAGGACTTTGGCCCAAGTGCTAAACCAGACCACGCCGGAGGGAAACTTGCTTGCCGAGGTTGCTGTGTTTTGCAGGGAAAAGAAAGTGGGAACAGTGTACGCCGCCGTAAGGCCGACCGCAAGGACCGAGCAGGCCGCGATCAGGGCGAGTTTACGCAGAAAGTCGCGGAGCTTGATTTTTTGAATGACGCATTGGTTCAAAAATGTTATAGCGACAAAAATACAAATGAAGAAACCTATGTAATAATTCGCCATCACCGCTAACGCAAGCGATACCGTATATAGCCTGTACTTAGATTCGCGCATAAGAGCGACAAGGCCCTGCATTACCAGGGGCAGCAGCGCGAAGCTGTCAAACCACATAATGTTCCAGTAATAGCCGAGGGTAAAGGCGCATAAGGCGTAAAGGGAAGCGAAAACCGGAATCGCGAGGAGCCTGTCGGGCTCCCGTCCGCTTTGCCTGTACGTGTACCGCAAAAACATCCCCATGAACAGCCCGGCAAAACCGATCTTTAGAACCAGAATATATGTCAGCGCTTCTCTCAGAAGGGCGTGAGGAAAAAGAACGGCAAGGAAATTCAGCGGGCTCGCCATGTAATAGGCAATCATCGAAATGTAATCGATACCTGCGCCGAGCGTCCACGACCAGGGCGCGAATGTGCCGCCTCTTACCTTATGCCAAAAGTCGCTTAAAAAAGAATAATACTGCTGCCAAAAATCGGTTACGAGTATTTGCCTGTTTCCGAAAGGGTATACCCAGTGGAAGGCGAACATTATTACCATATATGCGGCAGGCAGCAAGAAAGACAGCGCCGTATACATCCCTTTATGGGGAATAGGCGCTGATATTATTTCTTCCTGCTTTTTTAGTTTCTTATGCTTCTTATTTTTTGCCTTCACTAAAAGCAGATTGACATATAAACTGATTAGAAACAAGCTAAACTATGCAGAACCAGGCAGCCGTAATGCATCATGAAAATAAGCCGGTCATATCGGTCATAATCCCGTGCTACAACGAGGAAGAGTCGCTTGCGCCCCTTTACACTGAACTTTGCGCGATAAGCGCATCAATGGGAGAGCGGTACGGCATTGAGTTTGAATTCCTTTTGGTAAACGACGGTTCGCACGACAAAACAATGCAAATAATACGGGAGCTGGCGGAAAAGGACAGCCGCCTTCACTACATATCTTTTTCAAGGAACTTCGGGAAAGAAGCGTGCATTTACGCCGGGCTGCAAAATTGTATCGGGGACTATATAGCGGTAATGGACGCCGACCTCCAGCATCCCCCGTCCATGCTGCCTGAAATGTACGAAGGCATTGTGAACGAGGGGTACGACTGCGTAGCCGCGAGGCGGAGTTCCCGCCAGGGGGAACCGGTTTTACGGTCCTTCTTTGCCCGCGGCTTTTACCGTATGGTTAACCGCATCTCAAAAACCAAATTGGCCGAAGGCGCAACGGATTTTTCCATGATGACCCGCCAGGTAGCCGAAGCCGTCCTTACTCTGCCTGAGTACAACCGTTTTTCCAAGGGCATTTACTCCTGGGTCGGCTTCCACACCAAATGGCTTCCCTATCATAATGTCGAGCGTGTCGCAGGTTCCACCAAATGGTCTTTCTGGAAACTCTTTCTCTATTCGCTTGACGGAATCATCTCATTCTCCACCGCCCCCCTGGCTATAGCCTCGGTATCCGGCATTTTTCTGTTCCTTATAGCCATTGTCATTATCTGCTATGTGGTGATAAAGACTATTCTTTACGGGGATCCGGTAGCGGGCTTTCCCACATTAATTTGCGCCATTTGTTTTATCGGGGGTATCCAGTTATTCTGCATCGGCATTTTAGGGCAGTACCTGGCGAAAACGTACCTGGAAGTAAAAAAGCGCCCTGTTTACATCGTCAAAGAAAGTAAACTGGGCTCCTATGGAACATCATCGTAGATATCGATACTAAAATCCTCGGTATAATCTATTCCGTCAGCCGTTCCGTTAATAATAGTTGCGGTAATAATTACCGTCCCTTTGGCTTTTGTGGTCAAGGTATCATCACCAAGCTTGATCCTTGCATATGTTGTTCCGGCATCCTTAACAGTCCATCCGATGTCTGTGTAGCTTGCGTCATCAGGATTAACATTACCGTCAAGGTATAGGTCGCCCACTATGTATGAATCGTCCACTTTGCTTGGGCCTGAGCACACAAGATCAATAGATGTTACCGGCACAAAAGGATCTACAAAAATGGTAAAGTTTTGTGTATAGTCTTCCCCCACTGCTTTCCCATTAACGATAGTCGCCTTGACCTTGAGCGTCCCATACACTTTTGTCTTCAAGATATTTTCATTTATTGTTGCGTCAGTATCTTCCCCGTCCACTACATTCCATATGATTGTTTTATTTGTCGCGTTATCCGGAACAACAGTACCACTAAGAGAAAAGGTTCCCACTATAATAGTGGTTTTAACACCGGTTATCTTTGTTACAGGCACAAAAACGTCTGTTTCGTCTTCTTCGTTGTCTACAGGCAGAGTGTTTTTACAGCCCGCCGATAAAAACGCGGTTAGCAGAGCAACAATTCCTATAAGTCTCATCCTGCTTTTCATAACAGATACCTATGTATATATAATAATACATACTGCCTTACGTTGACAAGTGCCAGTCGCTTTCTTATAATGCCGTCTATGCCTGATAAGAGCGAAAAAACAGTTTCACCCGACGACACAGTCAAGCTAAAACCCATTTTCGGTGTAAGACCCGGCGTTTACCTGGCCTGCATTTACGGTATTGCCCTGCTTGCCATCCTCTTTTTCATTTTTCTGTTTCCCGCTCTCTCAAATCCTGGCGGCTACATAGTAGTAAAATCCGAACCCTGGGGAGCCGCTGTTTTGGTTGACGGTGTCTACAGGGAAGCCGCTCCATGCGAGTTATTTGTCTCGCCGGGGAAGCATAAAATAGAACTGAGACTGCCCGGCTTTGTTCCTGCGCAAACAGAAATAGAAACAGGAAAAAGGCTTTTCGCCTCTATTATTTTTCCGCTTAAAACGCCGCTCTTCCAAAAACTGGAATCAAACGATCCTGCCGGAGCGTTTATAAACGAAGCCGAGGATTACGCCGCCTGGAGTTTTACCGGTGAAAGCAACGCCGCTTACCAGGTTCCCCTTAGTCTTTCCGAAGGGGCATACCGGCTTGGACCTTACGCCGCCGATCCGGCTCTGCGAAAATCCATGGAAGACACCATTGTTTCCTCAAGCCGTTTTGCCGTTACCAGGGCCGGCCTTCGCGACCTTATCAGGGCAAAAACCTTGCTCGACAATCAGGGGCTTTCTCCCTCTCCTTTAAGCCTGCTTGGTTCCACCGAAGATGTCATTGACTTTCTAAACGATAACCCGCAGGCGGCGCTCTGGCTTGGCGCTCTCCTTACCGGAGAAGCCAAATCCACCCTCACCGCTTCCTCCTGGTACAAAGAAGCGGCGGTGAAACAGGAAAGCCAGCATAGCGTTAGAGCGCCTCGTCTTGAAAGTGTTCAGATCGGCGGCCTCAGTTTCTGCCAGGTACAGGGCGGCCTTCCGCTTTTGGGCGCTAACTTTCCACAGGGCACGACAGTTGATACCTTTTACATCCTGCAAGACCCGATAAGCCCCGCCGCGTGGCGCGCTTTTATGGAGCGGGAACCAAAGTGGAAAAAAGAAAATCTGGACACCCTTATTAAAGAAGGGCTTGTAAATGAAGGATACCTTGAAGATTTTCCCGACGCCCCGGACAACGGGGTTTCAGGAATTTCCTGGCACGCGGCTGTAGCATTTTGCGATTGGCTAAATTCCTCGCTGCCTTCACAATTCGCTTCGTATGAGGTACACCTACCCACCGAGGCCGAATGGGAATACGCCGCTTCTTCAGGCGCGATTGAATACGGTGATTTTTGGGAATGGTGCGAAGAACCTTACGTTCCTTTAAGCTTTCTTTCAGTCCCGCAAGGCGCGCCTGAGTTTTCGCCTGAAAGGCCGGTCAGGGGAGGCTCATGGAGGAATCAGCCGGGTTCGGTAAACAGTGAAACCAGAGGCTCTCTTCCGCCTGATTTCTGCTCACCATTCGTATCCGCAAGACCCGTGATCGTCCTAAAAAGGAACGTCCCATAAATGAGCGAAGGCGTCAAGATCATCGCGATTAACCGCAAGGCAAGACACGACTACTCCGTTGACGAAACCTACGAATGCGGCATAGAGCTTTTGGGAACGGAAGTAAAATCCTTCAGGGACGGAAAGATATCTTTTCCCGACGCCTGGGCCGAGGTAATAAACAGGGAAGTCTGGCTTCGTTCCCTTAGAATCGCGGAGAATCCATTTTCGTCGATTTTTAATCACGACCCCGACAGAAAAAAGAAGCTCCTCTTAAACCGTGACGAGATAAAGCGGATAACGCGGAAGACCGAAGAAAAGGGTTACACGCTGGTTCCCCTTTCGTTTTATTTTAAAAAAGGAAGGGTAAAAGTTGAACTGGGGCTTTGCAAGGGGAAAAAGCAATACGACAAAAGAGCCGACATAAAAGAAAACGACATAAAACGTGATGTGCAAAGGGAATTCCGCGGTAAGAATATAAAAGTGTGATCGCTTCTACCCTTCCACTTGTTTCATAAAATTGCTATATTTTTTATCATGTTTCCATTAATCAAAGAACTTCTTAACTCCGAGCCGGACAGCCGCTCGGTTAACGTAAAGGGCTGGGTCAGAACCAAACGCGAAATGAAGAACCTCGTCTTTGTGGAAGTAAACGACGGCTCCTGCTTTAAGGGCATCCAGTGTACCTTCGACACCTCCGCCGGCCTGGACGACGGAACAAAGGCCGCCCTCGCCGAGCTCAGCACAGGGGCGGCGGTGGAGATTTCAGGCAAGCTCGTCCCCTCGCCGGCGGAAGGGCAGGCGGTGGAAGTTGCGGCGGCTTCGCTTTTGATTGTGGGCGCGGCTCCGGCGGAAACTTACCCGCTTCAAAAAAAGCGGCACTCGCTGGAGTTTCTCCGCGAAATAGCGCACCTGCGCGCAAGGACAAACACCTTCGGCGCGGTTGCCAGGGTTAGAAACAGACTGGCTATCGCGGTTCACGAGTTTTTTCAGAGCAACCATTTTCAATACGTTCACACACCAATCATCACAGGCAGCGACGCAGAAGGAGCCGGAGCGCTGTTTCAGGTTACGACCTTAGACCTTGCGGCTCTGGCAAAATCCGGCAAGGCCCCGGATTACTCAAAAGATTTTTTCGGCAAGTGGACAGGCCTTGCCGTTACAGGCCAGCTTGAAGTTGAGTCTTACGCGGAAGCCCTTTCAAGGGTCTACACTTTCGGCCCCACCTTTAGGGCTGAAAATTCCAACACCACCCGCCACCTTGCGGAGTTTTGGATGATTGAGCCGGAAGCGGCCTTCTTCCGTCTGGAAGACAACATGGCGCTGGCGGAAGATTTTCTTAAATACCTTTTCTCCGCGGTTTTAAAGGACTGCGCCGAAGACCTGGAATTTTTTGACGCCCATATCGAAAAAGGAATTATTGCGACCCTTCAATCCGTTGCCTCCTCAAAGTTTTCACACATAACCTACACCGACGCAATCGCGGAACTGGAAAAGGGCGGGCCCTTTGAATTCAAGCCTTTTTGGGGCTGCGATATTCAGACCGAGCATGAAAGGTTCATTTCAGAAAAGGTCGCAGGCGGGCCTGTAATTGTTACGGACTATCCCAAAGAAATAAAAGCGTTTTACATGAAACAAAACAGCGACGGCAAAACTGTCCGGGCAATGGATGTTCTGGTTCCCCGCCTGGGCGAAATTATCGGCGGTTCCGAGCGCGAAGAAAATTACGATAAACTGGCAAGGCGCATGGAAGAGTTAAAGTTCAACATCGCCGATTATCAGTGGTATCTTGACCTGCGTAAATACGGCAGCGTTCCCCATTCAGGTTTCGGCCTGGGCTTTGAGCGGCTTATTCAATACGTTACAGGGATGGTAAATATCCGCGACGTCATTCCTTTCCCCCGTGCGCCGGGTCAGGCGGAATTCTAGTACTTTGGAACAGCTAAAAACTTACAAAGAATTTACCACGAACCACACCAACCTCACGAACTTTAACTACACATTTTATAGTTGTTCGTGTTGGTTCGTGATGGTTAGTGGTAAAAATTATTAAGAATTATTATGGGAAGGATATAAAGAACTTGATGTTACGCAGTAAAATTCTTTGTGCGCTAATATTATTATTTCTCGCTTTTCCCGCTTTTGCCCAATCCCCGCAAAGCTCAGGAAGCTCCGGCCTTTTAGAGCTTTACTCTCAATCCGCCGTGGTGATGGACGCGGAAACCGGAACCATCGTTTACAATAAAAACCCGGACGATGAAATTCCCCCCGCTTCTCTTACAAAACTAATGACCATGCACCTTGTCTTTAAAGAAATCGCCTCAGGCAAGGCTTCCCTTGACGAAATTATCACCCCGCCAAGGGAGAGCTGGGCGGTGAACCAGCTTCCCGGCTCTTCGTTGATGTTTCTCGCGCAGGGCCAGACTTTAAGTCTTAGGGAAATAATGCTGGGCATGGCGATTTTTTCCGGTAACGACGCCGCGGCGGCGGCGGCCCTGCGTCTCGCTCCCACGTTTGAAGAATTCACGCGAATGATGAACATGGAAGCCGCGGCGATGGGGCTTAAAAAAACCAGATTTGTGGACGCGTCGGGTTATTCGGAGGAGGACATGACCACCGCCAGAGAATTCGCCGAGTTTTGCCGGCTATATTTACAGGAGCACCCTGAAAGCATTAAAGATTATCATTCGGTAAGGGAATTCGCCTATCCAAGGGCGGAAAATGTGCCGCCGGCAAGACGGGAAAATCCCGGAACCAGAATGCACAGAAACAACAACAGCCTGCTTGGAAGAGTAGAAGGAGTCGACGGTTTAAAAACCGGATACATACCCGAATCGGGATATAACATCGCGTTGACCGCGGAAAGAAACGGAACGCGGTTCATCGCCATTATACTGGGCGGTCCCTCGGAATGGGGGGGCGACAGAAAGCGGGACCAGGACGGGGAGAAAGTTCTTGAGTGGGCTTTTGCCAATTACAGGACAATCAGGCCGAATATAGGCGCGCTCCCGCCTGCCCGCATCTGGAAGGGCAAAGACAACTATACGGTCATTACACCGGAAGAGCCGATTAATTTTACCGCTCTGGCGGAAAGAGGCAACGGGCTTTCATGGGAAATTGAGCTGGAAGAACCGATTGTAGCTCCGCTTAACGCTGGGCAGGCGGTGGGACGCCTTGTGCTTTACGACAGCCTAGGCGAACTAAGGCGCTTTACGCTGGTTACGGCGCAAAACGCCGAAAAGGGCGGGTTCTTCAAGAGGTTATTTGATTCAATAAGGCTGTTTTTCGATAGAAATTTTAATGGGGGGCGCTCAAAAAATCGTTGAGTTCTTTTTCAAAACCTGCCAGAATTCCATCCATTTCCTTAATCCGGCGTATGGAATACAGAATGTGTTTTTCGTTGAGCCGTTCAAAGGCTGTATCTACAACCTCCTCAAATGAGGTTTCTTCTGTCAAAATAAACGGCTTATTCTCAAACATCATACTTCACTCTACTGCCACAGAGATGTTTTCACCGGTGTTCAATTCGGATGGCTTTAGCCTGGGCATTGCCCTGTCTGAATTATCATAAGCCCTGATAAACGTTACTACCGCAATAAATGCAATAAGAATCAGAACAAGTTTGCGCATACAATTACCTCATTTTACTTCTGTTTGCTTAAATAATCAAGCGGATTAACCGCCACTGAGTTTTTATAAACCGCAAAATGCAGGTGCGGCCCTGTACTGTAACCGGTGTTGCCCACGTTTCCTATCTGCTTTCCCTGGGAAACCGTGTCGCCTTTCTTAACCGAGAAGGAATAAAGGTGGGCGTACATGGTCTGATACCCGCCAGCGTGGCTTAGTATAACGTAGTTCCCATAGGTAGCATTGTAACCCGTGGCTGAAACCTTCCCGTCCATTGCTGCCCAAACCACAGTTCCCTGAGGAGCGGAAAGATCTATTGCAGCGTGATGCCGTCTTTCCCCGCTGATGGGGTCATTCCGCCAGCCAAAAGAAGAACTTAGCCTTGAGCCTTTTAACGGGTATATAAAAAGCTCGCCCAGGGCCAGAGCAAGATCATCCTTGTTCATTCTCGCGCCCGGTATGAACAGGGTCATCCCGGCGTTAATATTGTCGCTTTGCAAATCGTTGGCGTCAAGGATTGCCTCAAGGGGCACTCCCATCGATTTGGAAATTTTGGAAAGACTGTCCCCGCTTTTAACCGTGTATGGAATTCCGTCCATGTTGGGAATACGAAGCGTCTCCCCCTCTCTCAGGGATCTGGCGTTGCTGATTCCGTTAGACGCGATGATGGCGTCCATTGAAACGGAGAACGTGGCCGCTATTTTTGAGACCGAGTCCCCTCTTTTAACTTTATAACTTTGCCAGGCAAAGGTTTCTGTCATGTCCAGGGGAATGCTCTCGCCTGTGTGTGCCGACGTGTTTTCAAGCGGCAAAGCCGATTTGGTATCAAGGGGATTCACCCCCGCGTAAAGGGCAAGGTTATACTGGCTACCTCCGGTTCTTTGGTTTTCAGTTCTTATATCGCTGTCCATGGCGGCGCCGACAGCCTCACTGTAAATCCAGCTCAAAGCGCCCTGGCTGTACAGAATCGAGACAAGGCCCAAAGTCAGAAGAAGGAGAGCCGTTATAGGAATTACCGGTACATTAAACGAAGGAGCTTTGTTCCTGCCGGGGCTGGCGGTTTCTTCTCCGGCTGCGGGCCCGGCGGGCCGGTTACCCGGCCTGAAATTTTCCTGTTTTTGACAGTGAAACCTGGCGGGACTCTGTCTTACTTCATTTATTAGTTTGACATTCTTTTCAAAAAGAAAAATCACCCCTTTGGGCCTGAACGCTTTTTTTGGCTCCTTTCGGACCGATTTCCGTTGGGATGAACCCATCGCCTGAGCGTTCCTTATTTCCGGCTTTCGCTGTTTGCGCTTTCTTACCTTTTGATCAAGCAGTAAACTGTTCATGGTATACTGGTTTATCGACATAATTTTTGGCTATAATAAGCCCATTGTATTATGTCCGGAAAAGCAATCTTGCTGGCCTTTATTGCAGCCCTGGTAATAAAGTTTTTTGTTCTGGATTTCATGATTGCCGAGGGAAATTCCATGGTTCCCGCGATAAAAAGCGGGACAATACTAACGGTGTACAAAGCTTCGTATGGTATCAGACTGCCGGGGTCGTCTATATATATATTATCGTGGGGGGGGCCCAAAGAGGGAGATGTGGTGATTTTTTATACGCCGGCCGGTGAAGTAGCGGTTAAAAGATGCGGAGAGAGCCTTGCCGACGGTTTCTTTTATGTATTCGGAGATAACAGTTCCCAATCATACGATTCCCGCAACTACGGACCGATTCCCAAAAATCACATCATAGGAAGAGTATTGGGCAAATGATGTACGAGGACATCCGCGAAGAAACAGGCAAAAATGCCCCGCAAATTGCCGGGAAAAAACGCTTCGCAATTTTTGCGTTCGTTCTTGCCCTGGCCAGCCTGGCTGTCCTGGGCCGTTACGGCTACTTAATGCTTTCTCCAAAACAGTCCGCAACGCAAGCCGGCGCCGTCAGACAGGTAGGCAGGGGGCCCATTTTAGACCGCAACGGCCGGCTTCTGGCGCTTGAAACCAGACTTGGAAACATTACCTTAAGGCGGCAGGAAATTGAGAACCCCGAAGAAATAAGCCGGGAGCTTGCCTCCTACCTTGAAGAATCAGAGGCGGCGCTTCTGGACAGAATAATTACTTTTAAAAACTCCACAAGCAATTTTATGTACCTTAAAAGACAGGTGAATGAGTCCATAGTAAGGCTTATTGAAGCGGCCATTTCGCAAGGCCGCCTAAGGGGTGTGGGCATTGAAAACACGGTGGGGCGGATTTACCCCGAAAGAACCCTGGCTTCTCAAATCGTAGGTTTTGTAGGGGACGATGGCTTCGGCCTTGCGGGGATAGAATACGCCTTTGACAATGAGTTAAAGGTCGAACAGGGGGTATTGGGCAAAAGCGGAACCCTAATAAGCGGAGGCCTGAGAACCGGAGGCCTTAGAACCGGAGGTAGCCAGGTCTTTCTGACCCTGGACGTAAATATTCAGTACCTCCTTGAAAGTATCGCAACCCAGGTAATGGATGAAAATAAGGCCGAAGCGGTTATGTTTATGGCTATGGATCCAAGAACCGGAGATATACTTGGAAGCGCTTCCCTGCCCGGCTACGATCCCAACAACAGGAGAAACTCAGATGAAATTTCCCGCATGGATCGGCCCGCCATCTGGGCTTACGAACCAGGCTCGGTTTTCAAGGTTTTTTCACTTTCGGCGCTGATGGATTCAGGCGCCATATCGGGCAATACTTTTTTTACCTGCAACGGCCACTATGAGCGGACAACGGGAAGGGGTGAAAAAATAATCATCAATTGCATGTCCGCCCACGGGAATGTAAACGCCAGGGACATAATCATTTATTCGTGCAACTCGGGAGCCGCTTACGCGGCGGATCGTTTGGGCTCACAGGCGTTTTACGACAGCATCACAAGCCTGGGTTTTGGATCGCGCACCGGCGCGGGAAACCCGGGAGAGACCGCGGGATTCCTTCGCCCCACCGAGCGCTGGTCGGAGCGTTCCAAACCCACAATAGCGATGGGACAGGAAATTGCCGTCTCCGCCCTTCAGATGCTGCAGGCCGCCAGCGCCGTTGCCAATGACGGCATACTGGTTCCCCCAAGAATCGTCTCGCGCGTTGTTTCAGCCGACGGCAAAACCGTCAATAACTTTGAGACAGGCGTTCCCAAGCGGGTTTTCAGCGCCGAGACGGCAAGAACAATGCGTTCTTACATGATGGACGTTACTTCGAGCATAGGAACGGGCTGGCGCGCCAACGTGGAAGATCTTTCGCTGGCGGTTAAGACAGGCACCGCCCAGCTCATCGATCCCAAAACCGGCGCTTATTCTTCCACGGATTTTATAGCCAGCTGCATAGCCATGCTTCCGGCTGAAAATCCTTCCCTCGTGCTTTACCTTGTAATCGTTAAACCCCAGGGCGCGTCCTACCTGGGCGGCAGAATCGCCGCGCCGCCCATAAGGGAAGCCGCAGAAGCCCTCATTAACTACCTGGGTATTCCCCGCGGCAGAAACCCGCAGATAAGCCATTCCGGCGCACTCTCCATTCCCGCCCTCCCCTACCCCGCTGTAAACGAGACCGTCCCCAATTTTACAGGAGTCGCAAAAAGGCTTTTGATTCCTCTGCTGTTAAGGGACGATCTTCAAATGCAAATCTATGGGGACGGCTGGGTCGTGCGCCAAAGCCCCGCGCCCGGAACGCCGCTTACGCCTGATACAGTTATTATTTTGGAATTGGAGTGAGGTATCACAATGAAGTCTTTTTGCTTATATGAAAACGAGATATCCGACATATTTTACGAAGAATCCGCGCTAAACGGCGTAAAACGTGTTGCCAATACCGTTTCGGAAGACCTGTTTTTGGTTACAGGGAAAAAGCCGAACGTAATAAACAATTTGAAGAATTGTAAAAGCGAACGGATTATCATTACCGCTGCACTTGGCAACAGCGCTTTGATTGATTCTTTTACAGAAAGAAAATTATTGAACGTTGATAGTATAACAGGAAAACGTGAATGTTATTTGATTAAGGTTATAGAAACACCTTTTGCCGATTTTCCGAAAATCAAACAGGCTTTATTATTAATCGGCAGCGACAAACGAGGCGCCATTTACGGTTTGTTCCGCCTTTCAGAAATGTGCGGAGTATCGCCCCTTGTTTTTTGGGGAGACGCGGCGCCTGAGAAGAAAAATAAAATACACCTTGAATTTGAAAATGATATTGTTTCAAAAGAACCGTCTGTTACGTACCGCGGCTTTTTTATAAACGATGAATGGCCGGCATTCGGGAAGTGGTGCTCGGAAAAATACGGCGATGTTAACGCGAAAGCATACGATAAAGTTTTTGAGCTTCTTTTGCGCTTAAAGGGAAATTACCTGTGGCCTGCAATGTGGAGGTCATCGTTCAGTGAAGACGGCCCCGGTTTGGAAAACGCTCATCTGGCGGATGAATACGGCGTGATAATGGGTTCATCACACCACGAGCCTTTATGCCGTGCGGGTGTGGAATGGCAAAAACATTATGCCCAATACGGCAATGACAATACCTGGAGTTTTATTTCCAACAGCGATGCCATCACAGAGTTTTGGAAGGACGGCGTTGTAAGAAATAAAGATTTTGAAAAAATTATAACGATAGGTATGCGCGGTGAAAATGATTCCCACTTAATGGGTGAAGGCGCTACAATTCAGGATAATATAAACGTTCTCAAAAAAGCAATTACTGTTCAACATCAGTTGATAAAAGAAAATTTCAATTCAGAATTGAAACACATCCCTAGAATGTTTGCAATTTACAAGGAAGTGGAAGATTTCTTTTTCGATGTGGACGGGAGCGACGGGCTGCGTGATTGGGACGAAATTAAAGATGTTATTCTTCTATTAAGCGATGATAATCACGGACTGTTACGCGCCATACCGCAAGCCCAGAATAAACCGCACTCCGGCGGCTACGGTATTTATTATCATTTTGACTATCACGGCGGGCCTTATAGCTATGAATGGCTTAACCATACAAACCTTGTACACGCGTGGGAACAGCTAACAATGGCTTATGAGTACGGCATACGCGAGATGTGGATAGTTAATGTGGGCGATATAAAAGGAAATGAATATCCGCTCAGTTTTTTTATGGATTTGGCGTACGATTATACCCAATGGGGAATTTCTAACCTGGATAGCGCGGCGGAATATACAAAGCAATGGATAGATGTACAATTCGGAAGCGCGATTTCATCTTCGCAAAAAACGCAAATCCATAACATGCTGGACGCGTACACTACCTGGAGCGCTGTAAGAATCCCTGAATCGTTAAACCCCGATGTCTTTAAGAATAATTTTCATGAAATTGAAAATACACATAACACTGTTACAAGCATAATGGCACAGGCATCTGCTTTACGTGATGAATTGCCCAAACAATGTCTTTCCGCGTTTGAAAGCATGGTTTATTTTCCTCTAATGGCCTTTTTTAATACTATGCTACTCAATCTGGAAGCCGGAATGAATCATATTCACGCGGAAAGGGGCTCATTGGTCGCCAATCGTTATTCAGCTTCATTACTGGAAAAAATTTCAATGGATCGTTTTTACATAGACGGGTTTCATAAAATTTTGAACGGCAAATGGAACCACATGATGGAATCGGCGCATATGTGTTTCCGTACCTGGGATGATAACAATTGGACTTATCCCATTGCGCAAAACATAGCTCCCATTCCGCAGCCAAAAATCGTTGTAAGTTTCAGAGGGGATAACACATACAACCTGGGGCATCATTGGCAGGAAAGGATACCGATTTGCAACGCGGAAATGACCCGTCCGAACGTGAACAAAATAGTATTTGATATAGACAGTCGCGGTGATATTGACTTTAATTTTTCAATAACCTGCGATAAAGAGTGGCTTTCTTTTTCACAAAATGACGGAAAATCCAATTTGAAAGAGCAGCCGCGGACATCTATAGAAGTGTTTTTAGACAGGAAAAAATTAAGCGATTACGGTGAAGAAGTTGCTTTGATTCAGATTGATTTTGAGTTTTTAGACGGAACAAAAAAAATGGCTCTGCTGAATGTCAAGGCAAGCAATAAAAGCTATTCACAGCATCCGGGTGCATATATTGAATTACAAAATTATCTTTGCATTAATGCCGCTCATTACACTGAAAAAATCGATATTGACGGCATGGGGTGGCGAATTGTTTCCCGTCTTGGAAGAACCGGAAACGCAATAAAGTCTTTTCCCGTTACAAAAAATTGGGTAAATGAAAGCAGCCGCCCGTATGTGAAGTACGATTTTATTGCCGGTGAAACACGGGAATACATAGTTTGCTTTTATTTATCGCCAAGAAACCCAATGATAAAAGGCAGCGCGTTAAAAGGCATTTTCAGCGTTAATGACAGCCAACCCGAACAGTTTGATACAGTTGGATCAGATTTTTACGCGGGACATATTAACAAGGATTGGTGTTACAGCGCAACAAATAGCATAAGAAAAGCAAGTATTTCCGCTTCGCTCAACAAAGGAATCAATAATTTAAAATTTTATGCGGCAGAGGCAAATATTATTTTGGAAAATATTGTCATTTATCCAAAAGGTATTCCGCTTCCTGAAACACATTTAGCGCCGCCGGAGAGTTATCGCGTACCGGAATAAAAGGAGTTAATAAATATATGAATATTTTTGAATCAATAATGCTAATTTGTTTTGGATTTGCGTGGCCAATTTCCATATATAAATCAATTGTATCAAAAAAAACGGCGGGTAAAAGCCTGTTGTTCTTATTAGTATTACAAATAGGCTATGTGGCCGGTATTTTGTTTAAACTAACTGAATACTGGGATAACCTGAAAACAAACCCGGGCGAGACTATCAGTATAAATTTGTACTTGTACATTCTCAATTTCGTAATGATAACAATAGATGAGTTATTATTTTTAAGAAACCGTAAGATAGAGGCAATCAAGCATTAAGAAACAGGAGCGCTGCCATGCGGCTAAAAAAACAGTTACTGAGCAAATTGCCAATAATAATCGTCCTTGCTTTAATACTTCTGACCGTATTCGGCTTCAGAAGGTATCAAAGGGTAGATTTGCAAGTCAGGGAGCAAATTGAGGCTTTAGTTAAGCATTTGCCGGGCGCGCTGCTCAGTTATCCGTTCAAAGCAAAGACATCCGGTGAGGTTAATACCGTAAAGGCGAAAACGGGGGGCTTTATCAAGGGTATTTGCCACCCAAACGATGAATACGAACAGATCAAAGGCGCAGGAATCGAATGGGATCGCGCGGATATTCCATTCCCGTTTGATGAAAATGGGAATATCCGGCAGAGCTATATGCAATGGAAGGAACGAATGGGCAGATTCGTGGAAAATGGTATTCGTATCATGGCTGTTACCCCTTACCCGCGGGATTTTATCCAATACGGCGTGGATCCAAGGCTGCCTGAAAACGAGGACAGGGTCAAAGAAATCGCCGTTTTTTTGATGACGGATCTGCAAGGGCTGATCGGAGCAATGCAAATAAGCAATGAGCTATTCGCGCCGCGTTTCAAATATCCGATGACAAACAAAGAGGTAATAAATTTCATCCGTATACATCTGGAGGCGGTTTATCCCATCCGCGGCGATGTGCTGGTAGGTTATAACACAGCCGGCCCGCAAATGGATCAGCACGCGGCGCTTAAACCGTATTTAAAATACTGTGATTACGTTGGCGTCGATATTTATATAGGCAGTTTTGTTGAGATGGGCAACTGGATGTTTTTTTATGACCTGACGCTGAACGCCTTATGGAGCTATACAGGCAAACCGATTATTTTATGCGAGTTTGGCTACATAAGCGGCGGCGCGCCCAGAACGGCAGCCGAGAAGAAACGCATTCTTGAACAGTACGGCGTGTCTTCCGAAAAAGAGGCGCGTGAAAATATAGATGCTTTCGTCGAAAACTTGCCGGAAAAGATGCGTAATAATATAAAAAGAGAAGCCTCAGGCGATAAGGGGGATTTTATATTCAACTCTGAATTCACCAATCATTTATATATGGAACTGCCTGAAAAAGTGGTCGTCAAAGGTTATCCTCATACGCCTGAGGGCCAGGCGCAGTTCTATACGGATATTTTCCCGCGTCTTGTAAAGAGAGAGTATTTGATCGGGGCTTTCGTTTACTGCTACAGCGACTCTTCGGCCTGCTATTACTGCGGACAGCCGGAATGTCCGATAGAAACCAGATGGGGTTTAGTAACCGTAAAAGGCCAGGAGAAACCTTCATATTACGCCGTGCGCGATATGTGGGCAGAAACCAAATGATAAAGCTTGTTAACGTTTTATGTTAGCGCTATAAGCTAAAACATTGACATAACAAAATTTAGGATATAGCATAATAAAAACATCCAAACCGCCGCATAAAGGGAGGAGACAATATGCCAAAAGGATCAATTTGTTCGGAACAGTCAAGAAAAGAAGGTTTACAGCTTATAATCGCCGCAGGAAAAGGCGATATAAAAACCGTAGAATCACAGCTTAAAAAAGATGTTTATATCCATACACAGGACAGGGAAGGCAGGTGCGCCCTTGTAGCCGCCGCCTATAATAACCAGCTGGAAATTGTTGATTTACTGATTACCGCCGGCGCGGATGTCAATATGAAAGACAACACCCTGCAAAGCGCCTATTTGATTTCAACCTCCGATGGATTTACAGAGCTGCTGAAGAAGACACTCAAAGCCGGAGCGGATGTCCACAGCACAGACAGTTACAACGGAACCGGACTTATCCGCGCCGCCGACCGCGGACATGTTGAAGTCATAAAAGAACTTTTAAAGACAGATATCCGCGTCAATCATGTTAACAAGATGGGGTGGACTGCATTGCTTGAGGCAATCATTTTGGGCGACGGAGGAAAGCGGCATACTGAGGTAGTGCGTCTTTTGGTTGACTCAGGCGCAGATGTTAATCTGGCTGATAAAGACGGAGTTACCCCGCTGGCCCATGCTAAAAACAAAGGTTTTACAGATATTGTTAAGATACTGGAATAATTAGTGTTAATGTTAAAACCCTATGATTTATTTGAAAATATACTGCTTGATATTGAAAACGGTATAAAAAACAATATTAATGCGTCTATTCTTTCCAAAAAATATAGTTTTTCGGAAGTTCATTTACGCAGACTGTTCAGTTTTGCCTTTAAGCAAACCATATCCGCTTATATACGTTCCCGCATATTGGCGGCAAGCCTTAACGATTTGCTTAAAACGGATACAAATATTCTTGATATTGCGCTTGAATACGGCTTTGAATATGAGCAGTCGTATATCAGAGCCTTCAAGCGTGAATTCGGAATAACCCCAGGCGATTTACGAAAAAAAAGACAGATTGTAAAAATCAAACCGCCGCTTCATCTTTTCGATGAAAACAAGCTGGATGACGGCGTTCTCTTTGGACCTGATATAGTGATAGTTCCGCAGTTTCATCTCATAGGCAAACGCCATCTAATACCGTTTGAAGATTCTACGGAGATGGCTCCGCGGGTAGGAAAACAATTTTGGGAAAATGAACGTAAAGAAATAAAAGACGCGGTAAATCCCAATGTATATATAGGCTTAACCGGTAATATTAATTTGGAAGAAAAGAATTCAGAATATACACCGTCGGTACAGGTTGGAAACCTTAAAAATATACCGCATGGCTTTACAGGCGATACTTTCAAAACTTCAATGTGCGCCAAATTCAGATATATGGGGCAGCACCATTACTATGACATTAACAAGAAAACTGCGTCCAGGATGTATGCGGCAATTAAAAATTTTGCCCAAAATGAACACGCAAAATACGTTTTATTAAATGATAAAACCTACTTTGAGATGATTGACACAAAGCTTTATGACGGAACCTATTGTCAAATGGAATGGTATGCTCCGGTTTTAGAAAAGCAATAGCGATAAAGAGTTAGTGTTAATGCTAGCTCAATTCCTTATACCTAAAACAACTTACAATGTGATCATTTACAATGCCTACCGCCTGCAAATGTGAATACATTATTGTACTGCCAAGAAACTTAAAGCCGCGTTTTTTCAAATCCGCCGCGACACGGTCGGATAATTCTGTCTTGGCGGGAATTTCTCCAATGGTTTTCCACTTTCCCTTTACTGTCTTGTTTTTGGAAAAAGACCAAATATAATCGGAAAAGCTTCCCCATTCCTTTTGAATTTCCAGAAAACGCGCGGCGTTGTTTATTGATGCTTCAATTTTCATGCGGTTGCGAATTATCCCCGGATTAGCCAGAAGAGCGGCCTTTTTCTTTTCTCCGTAACGGGCTACCTTTTCAGGATCAAAGCCATCGTAAGCCAGGCGGTAATTCTCACGCTTCTTCAAAATTGTAATCCAGCTTAAACCGGCTTGAGCGGATTCAAGCACCAAAAATTCAAACTGTTTGCGATCATCAAAGCTTGGCGTTCCCCAATCTTTATCATGGTATTCCATGTATAATTCGCTGTTTATGCACCATTCGCATCTTTTTAGCGGTTTTTCATTTTTGTTCATATCACACGTCTTTAGGCCGCTTATCCATAACGCGCACCGCCTTGCCTTCCGATACCGGCAAACTGCCGCTCTCGTGTAGTTCCACCTTGGGGCTGATGAAAATTGAAGTCCTAAGCGTGTCCTTTATCCGTTCCATCAAGGCGTTGAGCGGACGGGCGTCGTCAACAAATATGTCCGGGTTTACTTCGGTTTTCACCGTCAGGCGGTCAAGCGCTCCGTCTTTTTCAACCACAATGAGGTAATTGTTGCCGACTTCCTTCATGCCCATGATCACTTCCTCAATCTGGCTTGGGAAAACATTCACGCCGTTAATGATGAGCATGTCGTCGCTGCGTCCTGTTATGCGGCGGAGGCGGCGGTGAGTCCTGCCGCAGGGACAGGGCTCGGTGTAAAAGCCGGTGAGATCGCGGGTGCGGTAACGGAGTATGGGCGTCGCCTCCCGGCATAAAATGGTAAGCACCAACTCCCCTATTTCTCCATCTTTAACAGGTTCCAGGGTGTCCGGGTTTATTATCTCGGCGATGTAGCCGTCTTCCCACAGGTGCATTCCGTTCTTGCACTGACACTCAAAGGCGACGCTCGGGCCGTTCATTTCCGAAAGGCCGTATGAATTGTACACGTCAATCCCTAACAAGGCTTCAATTCGCTTCCTGGTATCTTCCGAGTACGGTTCCGCGCCGGCAAAAGCGCGTTTAAGAACCAGACTTTCCCTCTTTACCCCTGCTTCTTTCATTCTGGTTTCAAGATGCAAAAGGAAACTCGGAGTGGCGTGCACCACGGTAGTGCCAAAATCTTCCATTAGTTTTAACTGTCTGTTGGTATTTCCCGCGCCCGACGGAATAACCAGCATACCGACTTCCTCACCGCCCTGATGCAAGCCAAGACCTCCGGTGAAGAGGCCGTAGGTTATCATGTTCTGAAACACATCGCTTTCAGTACAGCCTGTTCCGTAAATACAACGGGCCATGTTGTTCGTCCAGTGTTTGATGTCTTTACGGCTAAAATAAATCGTGGTTGGAATTCCGGTTGTGCCGCTTGAGGCGTGCAGCCTTATCACTTCTTCTCTGGGTATGCTTAAAAAACCGTAAGGAAAACCTTCCCTGAGATCGTTCTTGGTTGTAAAGGGAATGCGCTTTAAGTCATCAAGAGTTTTAATGTTATCAGGAGTTTGAATGCCCACTGTGGCAAGGCGTTTTTTATAAAACGGAGTACGCAGGCAAAAGCCAATTTCCTCCCTCAGCTTTCGCAACTGTAACGCAGCAAGCTCATCTCGGGGCATCTTCTCAATGTCCGGCTCCCAGTATTGATAGTTCATTGTTAATTACTGCCCAAATCGTCGCGAACCTTGACGGTAACTGTTTCTTCATAGCAGGAAAAGCAATTATCCACAAAGGCTTTATCCGGCGCTTTGGTGATCATGGTTACCACAGGCACAATGATAAGCCCGGCGAGCATGGCAAAGGCCCCGGCGTTAATCGGCGACTGCAAAAGAGCTGGGAATGAGCTTCTAAAGAAGATGTTAAGCGTTAAGAGGCCGGTACTGAAAATAAAACTGCACCAAACGGCAATTTTACTCACCCGCTTCCAATACAGTCCGTATACGAAGGGTGCAAGGAACGATCCGGCCAGAGCGCCCCAGGAAACGCCCATAAGCTGCGCGATAAAGCTGATTCCGCCCCTGTACTGAACAATCCCGATAAATGAGGAAATAACGATAAACACCACAATCAGCATCCTGATTACAAGGAGCTGGCTTTTATCGTTCATTTTCTTTATTACGTGTCCCTTCAGAAAATCGAGCGTCAAGGTTGACGCCGAAGCTATAACCAGGGACGAAAGCGTGGACATGGACGCCGCGAACACAAGCAGGATAACGACGCCTATCATCGCGTCGGGAAATTTTGAAAGCATGGCTGGTATAATTGAGTCAAAGACTATGCCGCCGTTAGCCCCGTATGAAATTTTATCCGAGTTAGCGTACAGCCGCCCAAAACTGCCTAGAAAATAGCATCCGCCCGCAACAACAAAGGCAAAAAACGTGGATATAATCGCGCCCTTCGAGATCGATTTTTCTGATTTAATGGAATAAAACTTGGAGACCATCTGAGGCAGCCCCCAGGTACCGAGCGATGTAAGCAGCACAACGCCTAGCAGGCTTAATGGATCCGGCCCAAAGAATGACGCTAACACGCCGGGCGTGGGAACTTTATAAACATTAACTTCTTCGATTTTTGCCATGGAGTTTAACGCCGTTATGAAGCCGCCATTATCATTTAACACCGCCCCTATTACAGCGACAATTCCGATAAGCATGATTACGCCCTGAATAAAATCATTTACGGCGGTTGCGAAATAACCTCCTGCGACAACGTAAATCGCGGTTAGAATTGCCATTATTATGATGCAGTATGTAAAGTCAATGTTAAATGCCATCGCAAAGAGGCGGGAAAGCCCGTTATACAGTGAAGCCGTGTACGGAATAAGAAAAATAAAAACAATAATTGCCGCCCCGATTTTCAAAGCCGTCGAATTATACCGTGAACCAAAAAACTCAGGCATTGTTGCGCTTTTCAAATGATTCGTCATAACGCGCGTACGCCGCCCAAGTATCACCCACGGCATCAGCGACCCGATGAAAGCGTTACCCAAGCCGACCCATGTTGCCGCCGTGCCGAACCTCCAGCCGAACTGCCCCGCGTACCCGACAAAAATAACCGCCGAAAAATACGACGTCCCATAGGCGAAAGCGGTAAGCCACGGGCCTACCGCCCTGCCGCCCAATACAAAATCATTGACATTCGCGACTTTTCGCCGGAAATATAAACCCACTGAAATTGTAACCGCAAAAAACAAAAGCAACAAAACTACCTTTATTACCATAAGAAATACTCCATTTGGGGATAAAAAAGCCCACAGATTATTAATCCGAGGGCGATGCGTGTTTGTCAATAGTATATTATGACCGCTTTTTGCCGCTGTAATTCGCGTAACAATAAACGCAGCCATTAGAGCAGGAATTGTATTCGCCTATATCAACGCTTTTTACACAGCCGCATTCCAGCCGCTGGTTTTTGTCTTTTTTAACAGTCAAATCATATCCGGTTATTTTTGAGATTAACCTGTCGTCTATACAGCGCCCATGCGTAATGCCATATCCTGAAAGATCGATATCTTCGGCGCAGGTATCAATCAAGAGATTATTGTTTCTTGCGATTTCTGAAAATTTTTGGGCAATGACATTCTTTTCCTCTGTTGATATTTCAATAACGCCTAATAATTTGAGGTTTTCAGCTATCTTCTTATAAAAATCAATAAAACTGAATATCACTTTTTCTGTATAGCCTTTAAGACCGCCGGCTAACTCTTCAAACTTATCAATATGATATGCCGTACTATATTTGCTATTGATCAAGATTGGATCATAGCGCCAAATAACTTTCTGCTGGCCAATCATACCGGATAATCTTTTAAAAGTTTCTATTATTTCAGTTTTGGGCGGCAATCTTGCCTCAACATCCGGCTCGTAAGGGTTAAGGGTGAATTGAAAATAGTATTTATGATCATTAAGTAATTGAAGCCTGTCAATCATTGGCTTTGGATTTTTTGTCCAGAAAACAATGCAATCAACGAGTTCGGGGCTAAGATTAATTTCACTGACTTGACGTATATTCATAGGATTTCTTACATAAACAATTTTTTCCTTTAGCCGGCTGAAAAACCATTCTGAATGGTATGCGGGAATATCAGTTCTTCTGCTTGCGCTTATTATCATGACACATTTGATAACTCTTCGGTTAATTTACTATCCACAAAATCTTTCATAATCTGCCATGCATTGGCTGCTGTGTGTTTATCACTATTGGTACCGGCAAATATCATTGTTGAAAACCACACTAACAACTCATCGCGATCTATTTCTATTGACTTATGTTCTTTACGAAACATATCAACCCATAAATCCGGATTCGTACCGTTAGCTTTTAAAAGTCTATCACTAATCCTCATCTAGTACCTCCTGTATTACAGCTGCTGCATACAAACAGCTTCATACTATAGTATAAAGCATTATTCCTGTTATTGCCAGAAATATCAAGCCAACTGATGGAAAAATTCGGCGGTGCTGCTACGGATTTGAAGGGTTTTAGAGAGAATTTGGCTGCCCTCGTAAGTTTTGATTGTTTTCATACCTTCGACGACACTGTGATTAATTTTTCTAGTGACTTTATTGCTTTATCAAGACTAGGCGAATTCTTACGGGCAGAATCAATATTCCAAATATTTTTTATAAAGTATTGAAATTGAATATTATATCCTGGACCCATACTTGCATAATCATCAATAGGAATAATATCTTCTTTTATTTCCCTCTTTCTTGATCTCTTTGCTAATGAGATAATGGTATGTTTAGGATCTACTTGATTATCAGGTTCTAAAGGAACTAATTCCCTGCTTATTGAAAAGTATGAAGCAAAGCAATCCCTGTCCGCAAGCAACCAGGATTCAATCTCATGTACAGCAATCCTAAACAAAAAATTATTCATTTGCTTGCCTGGTGGAAGCCAATCCTGTATTAAAGACGGAGCACATTCATACTCATTATCAAGATCCTCGTATACAGAAGTGCAATAAATCATTCAAACAATAATCCTTGCATTATTCCGGGCCGTGTATATGGCAGAACAGCTTCCGCTGGTGTCAGACCACCGTGTAAAAGATCCGCTATATCTGTAAAGTCCTTGGCAATTTTTGCATTTGTTCCTTCATTCATTGTTTGCAATAATAATATCTCAGAAAGCGAAATCCCTCTGCATGACAATAATTCAGCACTATGAGTGGTTATAATTATTTGCCTTTTCTTTGAACGCTGAACCGAATGAAATAATTCAGGCAGTTGCTCTACTATCGCAGTGTGAAGTGATAATTCCGGTTCTTCGAGCAAAAGAATCCCTTTGCCGCTTATTAAAGACCATAGCAACCCAATCAATCGCAAAGTACCATCGGAAAGCTGAGTTTCTATTTGCTTGGCGCCATTTGATCTCCAATGCTCATAAGTAACTTCAAGATGTGGCTGGCCAACATCTTCTTTAAATGATAAATCCCTTAATTGTGGAACAGCCTTCTGTAATATTCCTTGTATCTTTGACAAGCGGGAATCGCGTGTTTCCTTGGATGTTTTTGCGACAGTACGCAAAAAACCCTTACCGAAAGGGTCTTCCGGTAGATCAGGTCCGGAAAATGCATCTGGAAATTTTAACAGTTGTGGTACCAAATGCATATATTGGACCGAATTAAGGAAATCAACTATATTTCTGAAATCTTTATTCGTTGATATCTGTTCTAAATGGGTTTGAGTTAGCCGTTCTTTATCATTTTTATCTTCCTCATCAGGTCTTTCTAATTTAATTTGTCCGTTTTTTGACATTGTTTCTTTGCGAATAACAGTATTTCGGCTACCCCTTGATTCCTGAGTTAATGATAAATAATACTTCCATTGTGTATTGTCATCATCAAATTCCAATTCAATCACAATATCCGATTTTTCTCTGGCAGATAAACAGCGAATTTTTGAGATGCCTCCCCGTTGCGAAACTGCATATTGCAAGCCACCGCCATGTTTTACAATATCCCTCATAAATCGAATGACATCAAGAAAATTCGATTTACCCGATGCATTTGCACCAACAACAAACAACCGGTTATTTAGATCACATCTTAAAAAGCGAAAATTCTTCCAATTTTCAAGTGAGATATTCTTTAACCTCATAATCAATTTTAACTTCCTTTGTATTTAGTTTCTGATGTTCATTAAAAATCCCAATTATGCTGCATATAAAGTATTATGCCTATTATTACCAGAAATATCAACCCAACTGATGGAGAACGTTATTGTCTCATTTTCCTTTTTTTGATTTTCATGATTTCCCTGTCAAAATCGGATTCAAATAAACGGTCTTGAATGATGCGGTATTTCACAAATTCGCTTTCGGCAAATTCTTTTGCAATCTTGGCGCTAATCTTCCCCGAGTCTTGAAGAATCGAACGATCATCGGCCTCAAGAAAGCGGTCGAGGCGTTTGGCCCAATCTTCCATGGTCATGGGAATATGCTTTTTTGCGCGGTCTTCGGCCAAATCAAGATAGGCGTTGACTATGCGTCCCAAAGATTCCAGTTCTGTCTCGGTCAGATAGTTTTTTGCGACGGCCACATCCGTCTTGACTATTTTTCCCTGAGGGCCGTTTTCCCAAGTAGTCAATCCCATGTGTTCTTTGGCAGCATCGGCCCGTTCATAAATTACCTCGGCGGCGGTGTGTCCGTGAATTGCAAAGTGTAGTTTATTTTGAACCTTGGCGAAAAACTCCTTTGTTATAGGTGCGTTTTTGTTGTAGTCCATCGCGGTGGAATATATGTCGGTTATCTTTTGATAAAAACGGCGCTCGCTAAGGCGGATTTCACGAATCTCCGCAAGGAGGTGTTCAAAATAATCCTCGTCAAGAAACGCGCCGTTTTCCATACGTTTCCTGTCTATGACGTAACCCCGTAACGCATAGTCCCTGAGAACCGAGGTAGCCCACTGCCGGAAGGCGGTGGCCCGCTTGGTGCTAATTCGGTAGCCTACGGCAATTAAGGCGTCGAGGTTATAATGCTTGGTACGGTAGTTTTTACCATCAGCGGCAGTTACCGAGAAATCCTCGGTAACTGAAATTTCGTCCAGTTCCCCTTCAGCGAATATGTTTTTCAAGTGCAGGGAAATGTTATCGGCAGAGCAATCAAACAGGGCTGCCATGAGTTTTTGGCTGAGCCAGATGGTTCCGTCCTGGACGCGTACTTCTATGCCGCTTTCTCCGGCCTGCTTGGTGAAAATGAGAAACTCGGCTGTACTGTTACGGATTTGAAGGGTTCGTGCTGTCATTTGTTGCTCCTCATTTATTTATCACCCTTTTTTAAGGCCTGGAAAAAATAGCTAAAAGGTTTTCCATAATATATGGGTTCTCTATTAATTTTTTTATTTTGTGTTTTTACATGACTATCATCAATTCTTACTAAAAACTTAAGTAATTTTGATAAATACTTGTTTTTAGCTCTATCTAATGATTTTAGTTGTAAAGATGAATATTTATTTTTGTTTAATAATTGGAATCCATTAACCCAACACATATCATTCTCATAATTTAAATAATTCCATAGTTCAACTCGACCAACAGCCATGCCGTTTAATCTATTATAAGCTGATTCTAATATAGTCCCCTTGGAAACCTTCAAATTATCATTTGAAATAGCTGAGATAATGGTATCAATAAGTTCTTTCTGCTTGTTTATCTCTTTATTTAAGGATCTTTTCCTCACTCGTATTTCTCCCTTCCTGTTGATTTCATATCCAACAAATCCAACCCACGGTATATTATTGTCGTTCCACTCATAAGGGCCTTTAGATTTTTCTTCCCAAAATTTACTCCCATATTCGACATTCTTAACGGGATGAGGAAATAATTGCAATTTAGTAAGGGATTCATTATACGTTTCCATTGCCAAATTACATTTTTCCTTGTTTGTATGCATCATAATCATATCATCACAGTATCTAATATATAAGAGATTTTTATCATTTAATTTCAATATTTCTTTATCTGCATAGTCTAACACAATATTGGCAATAAGGCCAGAAAGTGCTCCTCCCTGTGGGATTCCAACTTTTAATAAACACTTATCTTTTTTATAAAACTTTCTTAATTCTTCTTTACTAATCCACTGATACTCACCTTCAGGTATTTTATGATTGCTAAAATGATCTTGACCTAAAAGAGATACATTTTTATAGAAGCTATAACACTGTAAATATTTACAAAATATTCTTTTTGCTCTTTTATCACATTTTTCGTTTTTTAATTTTTTGGTGTAGCATAATTCCCGAAATCTCTTTATTACCAGATCATGATTTACTGTGTCATAAAATTTCTGCATATCACACTCTGCCACAAATATTTTTTTGTCATTATTATTATTTAAATAATCAATTATTAGCTTAAAAGCATCATGATGGTTTACTACTTTTTGCTCACCATTAACAAAACGACCTGCCCTAAATGCAAATGAATGCTCATAAAACAAATCATCAAAGAAATGAATAAGGTATTTATTAGTTAAGCAATTAATCAGGTTGTCTTTTAATGTAAATATTGATATTGGGCGACATATAGAACCTCCTTTTTTTTTACGTTCTGGTCTAATGACTGGTGATTGAAAAGCAAAAAATATACTATTTATTGACTTTTGGACATTATTAATAAATTTATTCAATTCATTCAAATACTTGTATTCTTTTTTGCTTCCTATATGTTTTTTTATCGTCGAAGATATTGCATTTTTATTTTTATCTATAGAATTAATTTTCTGTCCATTTTGTCCATTTAGATATCTTTTCTTTTTTGATGGCCTTACCCATAAACGTCTCGGCGGTGTGATACAGTAAAGTATGTTATTCTTTCCTTGACTTTTGATAATTTTACTATATCTATCTCTTTTTGAAATGTTAGACATAATTACATCTTTACTTCTTTTTTTTGCATACTTTGCTCTTTGTTTTGATAGATAGCTAATAATTGCATTTCTTGAAAAATAATCATCAAATGACTTAGTCATATAAAAAGGGGGAGCTGTACAATGGTATAAATCATACGACCAATTATTTTTGCGCCTACTTAAGCCTCTGGGCACCAGGATAATGGCTTAATACTTAAGGATCGATTTTACTCGACACTTCTTCAGTACGGCTCCCCCATGCCTCCTTGAATTTGTTTAAAATAAAACATAATAGTTCCAAATGTTATTGATTTTTTGGAATTAACATAACAATATTGTAGCATAGCCTTGGATCCCTCTTCGTCATGTCTTGGACCATCTAACCGACATAATTGAAGAAAGTATTTTTCACCAAGATCATATGTGAATGTACTTGATATTGCATATGCTACTCTATACCAATTTTCGTATGTACTTGTGATGGAAAGATTCCTTTTTTTTAAGTACTTAATAATCTTTTGAATCTTTGTCCTTTTTATTTGTTCGTTTTTACCTAAAGGATTCATATGTTCTTTACGAATAAAATAACTACTTCTAGAACTACTCTTTCTTTTACTGGCATTTGAAATTATATCAGATACAATTTGATTATCTATAGTAAATTCTTCGACTTGCTCTTTTAATACTAGATTGCAATCCGATGATACGAAACACAATCGTGTAACATCATTTCCACTTTTATCTATTTCAATATTGTATTTTTCTTTTATATAATTATGCAGTTTAAAAAATGCAAATTTGTGATTTTCATAAGAAGTAATAATAGAAGGTTCTATTGCATATTTAAATTTGACTAATCCTTTGATTCCACTACCAGAAGGTGATATCCAAAAAGAAAAAATAAATGGATCTGAATAAAATGCATTCAAACATTTTTGAATATCTTGAATGGGAATACTGTCAATATCAATAACACAAATGTTATTATAATTATGCAATGATTCGATTTTTCGTGTCTCAGAGAACAAACCGCTAAATGAAATTGAAGGTAATCTAGTTTTTTCTTGACCATATCTTTTTCTATCACTAATATAATATCTTCTTAATTTGCAAATTTCATTATGGTATTTTTCATTCTTAATTAAAGAAATAAAATCACATATACTAATTTGTTTAAGAGGTTTGCTACTTACATGATCTTGATAAGTAACGATATTAGTTATAATTGTATCAGTCAATATCATAAAAAAATCAATGCTCCTTCCCCCTCCCCTTCCCCTCAATAAACAGCTCCCCGCTCAGCTTCTGGTACAGCCCAAACAGAAACGCCACCCGCTGGCTGTCATCGCCAAAAGATTGCCCGTAAGCGGCCTCCACCGCTTTGTCAAGTTTTTGGTGGGCTTTGCTTAAAGCGGGAGGCATGACAACGGGGTCATATAAATCCGCAAGACTGTCATTTGGGAACTTTGCACGGGTATCCAATACTTCCTGCGCTGCTTTTTCTATTTCTGCCGTCTGCTTTTCCGTTGGATTAGGCCACGGAAAATTGTTATATACAATATCCGCTGAATAACGATAGCGCATTTCAAGCCGACCGCAAACATAACGCATCCATGCCATATGCATCGCCGATGTTAATATACCAAAGTGATATAATGTTGCGCCAGTGATTGTCAAATTAGCATTTGTTGTAATAATTTCCTTATTCATAAATCCAATAGGAATATATTTTCTTTTTTCAGAGGAATGGCTTGGAACCAGAATATAATCAGAATCAGGTTGCCTAATTTCCATAAATCGAGTCGGAAAGTTGGCATATTTTCTTGTTGCTTCTTTTTTACTATTAGCTCGGAATTTTTGACATAATTCAACACGTTTCATAACTTCAGGCATTTGTTTTAATTCATTAGGTGATGCGTCTAAAAGCCATAAACAATATCTTTTTTTATTATTAATAAATTCTTCTGCTCCAATCAACTGGCGAATAAATTTCTTTGCTTTTGGTTCCTTCAATAAAAAGTCATTATACTCTTTTTCCTCAAGAATTAGGTTTCCATCATCTACTGGTATACTACCTTTCTGCATAACAAGAACATTGCAAAGCGGTGTTTTTCTGCTTTCAATAAAGATTATTGGAGCGTCAACCAAATACGCGTTTATCTGTTTTACCGATGTCTCCATTGGCTCGCTGGTAACAGTCGCGTATTGATAAATCTTTTTTGACTCCCTGTCCGCAAGCGCAAATCCGATTATCACGCAGTACACCGCGGCTTTTCCTCTTGCCTCGTTGCTCCATTTGAATGTCTGATGGGCAAAATTTACTTTTATGTTGTGTCTGCTCATCAGATCAGCCCATAATGTAGGAACCTGTTCTCCCTGACAAATACTATTTGTAGATACAAAAGCAACTTCAATATCTGTCCCTTGAATATACTGCGCTGCTTTTTTATACCAACAGGTTACATAATCAAGAATACCGTAATTATTCATCTTGTCAAAAATATTTTCTGTTTCCCGTTTCTGTTCTTTGCTCATAACGCTTGCGCCCAAAAACGGCGGATTGCCCAATATGTTGCTCAATTCGCCCTTCGGGATAACGCTTTCCCAATCAAGAGCAAGAGCGTTGGCATTGTGAATCGAAGCGGCGGCGACAAGCGGTATGCGGGCAAAGTAAGTCCCAAAGCGCTCACGGACAAGCATATTCATCTGGTGATCTACCAGCCACAAAGCGACTTGCGCTATCTGTGCGGGAAACTCCTCTATCTCAATGCCGTAAAACTGGTTGACATTAACTTTTATTTCACTGTGTATATCAAGAACTTTTTCTTTTCCTAACAGTATTTCCAGTATGTCAAGTTCCAAAAGGCGCAGTTCACGGTAACTGATAACCAGGAAGTTGCCGCATCCGCAGGCAGGATCAAAAAACTTAAGGGATGCTATTTTATCGTGGAACTTTATTAACCGTTCACGCCGCAGCGCGGGGGAAAGCTTTTTGACTTTTTCAAATTCCTCCCGTAAGCCGTCAAGGAACAAGGGACGAATAAGTTTTAGTATATTCTCCTCGCTGGTGTAGTGCGCCCCGATGTCGTGCCGCTCCTCGTCGTTCATAACGCTCTGAAACATGGCCCCGAAAATGGCGGGGGAGATTTTACTCCAGTCCAGGGCGCAGCATTCAATAAGGGTGTCCCGCATGAGGCGGTCAAAGTCGGCGGTTTTTAGCTGTTCCTCGAATAAATGCCCGTTGACGTATGGAAATTGGTTTAATTGAATGTCCAGTGTTTTCAGGCGATCTTTTTTATCCGTATTCAGCGTTTCAAATATTTTCTGGATATGCAGGGCAAGGTCGCTGCCGTCCTCACTGGTGCGCTCAAGGATATATTTAAGAAAAGTCTTTTGAGGCTCGAATATTCCGGTGTCATCGGCGAACAGGCAGAACATCAGTCGCACAAGGTACAACTCAAGCGAGCGGCCCGAATAACCGATCTCTTTCAGGCGGTTGTGCAATTCTCCCATTTTTACGGCGGCTTCGATGTTCACCGGATCCCAGCGTTTAAAGGGGTCTGTTTCCCGATAGCCCGCAAGGTCGCCGAAAAGCTCTATATTTTCCAGCAACTGGGGCAACTGAAACCGGTACGCTTTGCCGTCTTCAAAAACGGCTACTTTTTTCCGGTCAACGCCGAATATGTTGAAAAACTCAATTTGAAACGATTGGGCGTCCGCCTCCTCCCGCGCTGTCGGGGCTTTTTCTTTCCAGTCATTGACGAAAGCTGCGGCCCTGATTTTGATCTCATACCGGAGGGGAACCTCGCCCGACCACTTGCAGGTGGTCGGGCTCGGCGGCAAGTTCCACGACAGAGGCATGGTTACCTATACCATGTTTCCTTGGTTTTAACTAGGGAAGCGCTGCTTCTACGTTGTCATAAACATGATAATTACCATAAAATAGGGACAAGGAGAAGAAACGTGATTGAAGTTTCCAATTTGGTCAGGCGCTACGGCCCCCATGTAGCTGTTGACCACGCGAGTTTTAATATTCAAAAGGGTGAGATCGTGGGGTTTTTGGGGCCGAACGGCGCGGGGAAATCAACTACCATGAACATCCTTACCGGCTACCTTTCAGCCACGGAGGGGATCGTCAAGATTGACGGTCAGGACATTCTTGAGCATCCCACGGAGATTAAGAAAAAAATCGGCTATTTGCCGGAAAATCCCCCGCTATACCAGGACATGACAGTCAGGGAGTACCTTTCTTTTGCCGGAGAAATAAAGGGAATTCTCCCCCATGAAAAAAAAGAAAGGGTGAACCGCGTCATGGAAACGGTGGGCGTGCATGACGTTTCCAGGCGGCTTATCAAGAACCTTTCCAAAGGGTACAAGCAGAGAGTAGGACTCGCGCAGGCGCTAATAGGGAATCCACAGGCGCTGATTCTGGATGAACCGACCGCGGGGCTTGACCCCAAACAGATTCTTGAAATCCGCGACCTAATCATTGAGTTGGGAAAAGATCATACCGTTATTTTGAGTTCCCACATTCTGCCTGAGGTAAGCGCGGTGTGCCGCCGGGTTCTTATAATCAATCACGGCAGGATCGTGGCTGACGACAGTCCTGAAAACCTGGCAAAGCGAATTCTTGGGGGAAGCCGCATTCTTCTCAGGCTGGACGCCGCCGAGAATGCGGTGCAGGGAGCGCTGGAAAAGCTTTCAACCATAAGGAAGCTGGAATTCATAAAATCCCAGGAGGACGGTACAGTTGACGCGATAGCGGAAGCGGCGGAAGACACAGACATACGCCGGGATCTGTTCAGGGCCCTTGCCGCCGCTGATATTCCCATCCTCATGATGCGCTCTTTGGACATGAGCCTAGAGGATATCTTCCTCAATTTAACTACTAAAGAACTGACTGCCAAAGAAACAGACAGCATAACCGGCAACGGGGAGGAAAAATAAATGTTCGCGATTTTTAAACGGGAATTAAGGGCGTACTTTTTTACGCCTATTGGCTACCTCTATATGGGGCTTTTTCTGCTTTTGACGGGAATTTTTTTCACCTTCTATAATATCTTCCCCCAAAGCTCCCAGTTTTCAGGTTTTTTGGGCAATACACTCATTATCTATCTATTCACCATACCCCTATTAACCATGCGCCTTTTTTCTGAGGAAAAAAGACAAAATACGGATCAGCTCCTCCTTACAAGTCCCGTCTCAATAACGGGAATAGTTTGCGGAAAGTTTCTGGCCGCTCTGGCGGTTTACTGCGGTACTCTTTTGTTTACCGCTCTGTATACGGTGGTTATAGTCTTATACGGTGATCTGCAAATATGGGAAACCCTGGGTAGTTATATAGGCTTTATCTTTCTCGGAGCCTCTTATATCTCTGTGGGAATTTTCGTTTCCACCGTAACCGAAAACCAGCTGACAGCCGCGCTGGTCAGCTTCTTTTCCTTATTCCTTATCTGGCTGGTAGATTCCGTAATCCAGATGGTTCCCTCGGACACAAGATCGGGGATCATTTCCGCGGTGGTACTCCTTGCGGCCCTGTGCCTCTTCATCTACCTTAACACCCGGAACTGGGCGATTGTCCTGGGAGCGGCGCTGATCGGCGGCCTCGCTATTGCGGGGATCTACCTTTTCAAGCAGAATATTTTTTACGGATTCATCAGTAAATTCCTGGGGTGGTTTTCCCTTAACCGCCGGTACGGATCTTTTTCACTGGGGCTTTTAAAATTTGACGCCCTATTGTATTACATCTCTTTCTCTGGTCTTTTCCTGTTTCTTACGGTAAGGCGCATTGAAAAGCGGCGGTGGAACTAGGAGGGCATGATGGAAATAAAAGGTATCAAAGAAATAAAAGAATCTTTCAAGACCCGGCAGGTAAAATACGGCGGCTACGCGGCGCTCTTAACCCTGGCTGTAATCGCGGCCCTCATAATGCTAAACCTTATAGTCGGCCAATTCTCGCCCCAGGTGGATCTAACCTACAGCAAAATTTTCTCCCTTTCGGAGCAGACCTTACAGGTGCTGGAAACGGTAAAGACCCCTGTAAGATTTTACGGCCTATGGCGGGTCGGTGAGGAAAACCCGGACGTAATCAATGTGATTAATCTCTACCTGTCCAAAAACCGCAACCTCAGCCTGGAGACGATTGACCCGGACAGGAACCCCGGCTTTATGCTCAAGTACGACAGGGAAAGGCAGGGGATTCAGCGCGGCAGTCTGATCGTGGAAGGAGAAAAGGGGTTTAAGATTATTGCCCCCGGAGATTTCTACGAATACGCCCAGTCTCAATCCGGGGGCAGTTCAGTTACCGCTGTCGCCATAGAACGAAGGATCACGAATGCCCTAATCTTCGCGGGTACGGGGACTACTCCGGTTATCTATGAAATTAACGGTCATGGGGAAACCCCTATTTCGGCGTATGGTATGCAGGATACAGTGGAACGCGAAAACTTCACCCTCAAATCCCTAAACCTGTTCGTTGCGGCAATTCCGTCCGACGCGTCCGCTCTCATTCTGAATAACCCCCAAAGAGACCTGGCCGACGCCGAGGTGGATAAACTTCTGAATTACCTGGAGCGGGGAGGCCGCCTTTTGGTAATGGCGAATTACGGTATTCGGGAACTATCCGGCCTTAACGAAGTTTTGGCAAGCTACGGACTTGGGTTTATGTACGGAATTGTCCGCGAGACAGACTTATACTATATTGCTATGGATGCGAGTACCGAATGGCCGGATTTATTGGATCATGAAATCACCAGACCGCTTGCGGATAAAACAAAAACTCCCGTAATTCTGGCGGATGCGATGGCGCTTTCACTGTCGGATACCAAACGGAGGACTGTTGGAATTACGCCTTTGATGGTAACGTCTTCCGGCGCTTTTCTCCGTACCAATTTGGATGAAGGTTCCGCCGTAAAGGTACCCGCGGATATTTCAGGTCCTCTTATTCTGGGGGCGGCTGTCACAGACCCGGAGTGGATACAGAACAATGAACCGCAGACGCGCATTGTCGCGATCGGATGCGGCTATTTATTGGACTTCGCGGCTATGGGACTTGACGCCAACAGGGATCTCTTTATGAACAGTCTTACCTGGCTTGAAGATCGCCCGGAAACCATTTCGGTAAGATCGAAAAGCCTGTTCATACTGCCCCTCAGAATGAATATGCTGCAGATCATCATTTTCGGAGCCCTTTTTATCTTTGTCATTCCCGCGGCCTTTTTTATAAGCGGTTTGGTAACCTGGTTAAGGCGGCGGCATCTGTGAGGTTTTAAATATGTCGAGAAAAACCAATACCCTGATCATTGCTCTGGGAGTTCTGGTACTTCTGAGCGCCGGATATTACTTGTCAATAGCGAAGAACAGCAAGGAAACCGATTACGCGTCGCTGCCCTATACGCCTCCTCCGAAACTTGGAAACCTTCTAGGCTCCGAGCTTGTTAAGATGGAAGTAAACAGCCTGACGCTGGAAAAAACCAATGAAAGATGGAAACTCGTTTCGCTGGAAGGAAAAACCCCTCCTGCAGGAATTGAACTGGACCAGTCACGGCTTCAATACATGTCTTATTCTTTGGCAAGCATCTGGGTTGATCAGGTTATAGACGAGGCGCCTCCGGATGTGTCACAGTACGGACTGGATAATCCTTCCTACAGAACGTCCATTACCGATTCAGCCGGAAAAAAAGTGGAGTACCTGTTGGGAAACATGACGCCTTCAAGAAATTCTTATTACATTATGGAAGCCGGGGATCCCAAGGTGTACACGATCTCCACATATACGGCGGAGTACATGCAGTTTACCCTGGACAGTATAAGAGAGCGATTTCTTTTCCCGTCTTTTGATTCTTCGGAGGTGATCCAGCTGCGGGTGGAGTCCTCGCGGTTTAAGCGAATAGAAATCAGCTTAAAACCGGAAACGCCTGCGCTTGATTTGACCGGCCTCTTTTCCATCCATTCCATTACTTCACCCTATACACGTGCCCGGGGCATAGACAACGAAGCTTTTGGAAACTGGCTTGCGCCGCTTAGTGATCTTTCGATTGAGGATTTTGTTGATGACGCGCCTTCATCCCTTAAGCCGTACGGGCTGGATGACCCTGTAAGGATTTTTCTGCGGACTAAAGATGATTCCCTTGACCTGCTAATCGGAAACGAGGTTAACGGCAGACGTTACGCGAAACTGGCCGGCGCTCCGGGGGTATTTACCCTGTACGGCATGGAAAGTATCGTAAACGTCAAACCTTTTACCCTGATTAATAAATTCGCCCTCCTTGTCTACATTGACTGGGTAGATCATATTTCAATAAACGGGGGAGAGAAAAATCTCAGCGTGGATCTCCGTGGAACAGGAGATGACGCGCTTTATTACCTTAACGGGAAAAAAGCGGAAACAAATTCCTTCAAGACCTTTTACCAGGCCGTTATCGGCCTTCTGGTAGACGCGGAATACCCGGGTCAAGTCAGGCAAAGCGATAACTCCGGAGAAGTGACCATCGAATACCGGCTTAATAACCCGCCGGAGGAACGGGCAAGTTTCAGCCTTATCCCCTATAACCGGGATTTTTACGCTTTAAAGCAGGAAGGCGCAACGGAATTTTTGATTTCCCGAAACCAGGTTCGCCGTATTTACGAAACTGCCGACGCGATGATCTATACCGAATAAAAGCGCGCTGCCTGCATAAAAAAGCGCCCGAAACCGGGCGCTTTTTTACAGGTATCTTTCTGATATCGTCTTATCGCGTCTTACCGCTTGTTGAAACGATCCAGAGCGGCGTTCTGAATGGCAATGGCCCGGTCTATGTTCATCCTTCTGAGGGCGCTGACATATTCGTTCCATGTCGTGTCGTTTATAGGATCGGTTCCCAGAACCCACCTTGACGCCCTCTCGGCCGTGTAGGTATTGATTTCATTTATGATGCTGGCGTACTCACGGCTCTCGGCCTGGGTGGGGCTGACAGAGGCCGGCAGCATAAAGTTCTCAGCGCCCTGTAAAGCGAAGGTGCTCAGGGCCGCAGTCTGCTCTGGCTGATCGTAGTACTGATCAATGTAGCGCGGATCCTGGATAAAGGGGCCAGCCATGTTACCGCGCGCCCATGCGCCTATCGCCTGCGCCAGGGGCCACTTCTTGTCGGTTCCGCCCATGATGAAAGGCGTATAGAAAGGCTGGTTGTTCCGCATGGTATAGGATTCGCCTTCGGTTCCGAAGTTATAAACGAGATTCCCCAGCGTACCGTAACCAAAGTCCAGGAAGCGGGCAGCGATCTCCGCGTTCTTGCTGGTGGCGGAAATAGCAGCGCTGTCCGCAGCGTACGGCTGGGTCGCGACAGAGTACACCAGCTTATCGTTGCGGTTCAGCACGGGGTATTGCAGGGCCGTAATCATGTATCTGGGATTGTTAGGTCTGGCCGTGGTAGTCCATAATCCCATCCCGCTTTGGATGGAACCTACGGCCGCGCCCGAAACGTTGGTTGACATCTTCGTGTTTATCTGGGCGGCAGTAACCGTCATTACATCCTTGTCGATAAGCCCTTCCTTGTACCACTGGGCCATGGTCTCAAGCCAACGCCGGTAACCGTTCTCCATTGGGCCGAAATGAACCTTCTTGTCGTCGGCGCTTATGAACATCTCGTTAAGGATGCCGAAGCCGGGCATAAACATTCTGCCCCTGTTCGACCATGCCATGGTGAAGGGGGCGGTGGCGCCCTTTTTGTCCCTGAAAGCCACCAGCACGTCATGCCATTCCTGGATTGTCTGTGGGGGCTGGAGACCGAGATCGTCAAGCCAGTCCTTACGCATCATGAGGCCCTGGGTGTATAGAAGCTTAGGGTCGCCCCGGATGAAGGGGAACACATAGTAGCTGCCGTCATCCGTCTTTACCAGCTTGTCCCACTGGGAGTTGGACTTGAGCCTGGCTTTGAGATTCGGGGCGAATTTGTCGATCACATCGTTCAGTTTAAGGATGATCTCGTCGTAAATGGCCTTTTCCGGGCCGCCCGGATAGATTGTAAAGTTGTACTCAATGATGTCCGGCAAATCGCCTGAAGCAAGCATCACGTTATACGCCTCGGACACGGCATTTGACGGTGGATGCTCGAAACTTATTTTTACGCCTGTCCGTTTAAACAGCTCTTTGTAAAACGGCGTGTCCCCCAAATTTGTATAGTTGGGGGAAATATTGGCGTGCAACTGAACCCAATAGCGCAGGGTAACATCGGTATCAATAGGGTACTGCCCTACCGGCGTCTTGGTCTGGGACGCGGCAGCAGGAGCGTTGCTGGAAGAGGATCCACTGGCAAATAACGTCCCCCCCCCACCGGCCAGAATCAATAAAACCAATAGACACAAAACAACTCTTTTCATTTAAACCTCCAGAAAACAGTATGGGACATAAGTCCTCTAAATAATAATACCCTGTCTTACGCAAAAATCAACAAAAAACTTGCGCTAATAAAGAAAATGATAGATAATTTTATAGGCTTTCCGGTCGGAAAAGTCAGCCTGAGAATAAAGGGTTATTCCATGAGTGATTTAAAACAAACCCTCAGGAAGGATATGCGGCGGAACTGGTCCCTGTACATCCTCGCTATACCGGTGGTAGTTTACTTTCTGCTGTTTTCATACAAACCCATGTACGGGGCGCTGATAGCTTTCAAGGACTACTCGCCCGGGCGTGGTTTCAGCCGCAGTCCCTGGGTTGGGTTCGAGCATTTCGTCCGTTTTTTCAGGAGCCCGTATTTTTTCCGCCTGGTAAAAAACACCTTTCTAATCAGTTTTTACGGCCTTATCTTTGGTTTTCCGGCTCCCATCATTTTAGCCCTGCTCCTGAACGAAGTGCGCCATTCGTCTTTCAAGCGCTTCATCCAGACTGTAACTTACCTCCCCCACTTTATTTCCATGATCGTTGTTGCCGGCATTATCGTTGACTTTTCCATGTCCACCGGCTTGTTTAACGACATAATCGTCTTCTTCGGCGGGGAAAGGTTCCCGCTGCTCCAGCAGCCCAACCTGTACAGGCCCATTTATATCACCTCGGATATCTGGCAGCACATAGGCTGGGGGACTATCATTTACCTCTCGGCCCTGTCGGCAATAGACCCCCAGTTATACGAGGCCGCCATGATAGACGGGGCCGGGCGCTTTAAGCAGGTCCTCCATATTACGCTCCCGTCAATTGCTCCCACCATCGTTATTCTTTTGATACTGCGGGTTGGACACCTTCTAAGCGTCGGCTATGAGAAAACCATCTTGCTGTACAACCCCGCGACATACGAGACCGCGGATATAATTTCCACCTATGTGTACCGGGCGGGGCTTCTGGAACAGAACTGGAGTTATTCCACTGCCATCGGCCTCTTTAACTCGGCGATTAACTTTACGCTGATAATCCTCGCCAACAGGATTAGCCGCAAGGTTTCCGAAACGAGTCTCTGGTAGGAGGGCAATATGGCAAAATTCAAATTTTCAAGCGCGCAGCATTCCGGCGGAGAGAACGTCTTCATGATTTTTAACTACGCGTTCCTCCTTTTTCTGTCCGCCCTGACTTTTTATCCCATGTACTATGTATTGGTCGCGTCTTTCAGCAGCAACAGTCAGATAATCCAGCATACGGGTCTGCTCTTTAAGCCTAAAGGCTTCAGTACAATGGCCTACGAGAGGGTTTTCAAAAACCCGATGATTATCCTTGGTTACCGGAATACCCTGTTCGTCCTGATTGTCGGCGTTGCTTTGGCGCTCTTCATGACTTCGCTGGCCGCTTACTTCCTTTCACGCAAAAACGTCTTTTTTAAAAAACCGATAATGATGGCCATCACCTTTACCATGTTTTTCTCAGGCGGCATGATTCCGGCCTACCTCAATTTGCGGGATCTAAGGCTGACAAACAACCTCTGGGGCCTCATTATTCCGGGAATGATAAGCGTCTATAACATGATCATCCTTAGAACGTCCTTCCAGTCAATTCCCGAATCCCTGACCGAGGCGGCGATCATTGACGGGGCCGGACACATTCAGATACTCTTCAGGATTGTACTGCCCCTGTCCAAGGCGATTATGGCGGTCATGATCCTCTACTACGGCCTTAACATCTGGAACTCCTGGTTCTGGGCGAGCGTGATCCTAAGGAAGCGGGAACTCTACCCCCTGCAAGTGGTGCTGAGGGAGATTCTGCTCCAAAACTCGGCCCTGGAAATGGGGGGAAGCGGCGATCAGGAAGCCATATCGGAGACGATCAAGTACGCCACCATTATCGTGGCGACCGTACCGATACTTACGGTTTATCCGTTCTTGCAGAGGTACTTTGCACGGGGCGTTATGCTGGGAAGCCTGAAAGAATAGCGATTCCCTAGTACAAAGAATTTACCACTAACCACACTAACCAACACAAACTTTTACCACATATCTTATTGGTGTTCGTGATGGTTCGTGGTGGTTCGTGGTAAAAATTTAAATATTTTTTTAAGGCTCTCTGAATAAGGCGGGCGGGCAATTCCGAATTCGGTAACAATCGCTGTAATCAGATCGTGATCGGTTACGTCAAAGGCGGGGTTGAACACCTTTACTCCCACAGGGGCCATGCGCTCCTTGTACCACATTTCGGTAACTTCTTCCGCCTTCCGTTCCTCAATTACGATGTCCTTGCCTTCCTTAATCGACATATCAATCGTAGATGTCGGGGCGCAGACATAAAAGGGAATACCGTAATGTTTGGCGAGGATTGCGACGCCTGAAGTGCCGATTTTGTTGGCGGCGTCCCCGTTAGACGCCACGCGGTCGCAGCCCACGAAGCAGGCATTAATCCAGCCGTTTTTCATTACCATGCTCGCCATGTTGTCGCAGATCACCGTAGTGTCCACTCCGGCGGAAACCATTTCAAAGGCGGAAAGCCGCGCGCCCTGAAGGAGAGGGCGGGTCTCGTCACAGAAAACCTTGAAATTCATTCCCCTTTCGCGGCCCAGATGAACAGCCGCCAGGGCAGTACCGTAACGCACCGTGGCGAGCTGTCCGGCGTTGCAATGCGTAAGTATACCGTCGCCGTTTTTGATAAGTTCCAGCCCGTGTTCGCCTATGGACTTACAGACCTGTATATCCTCATCCCGAATTTTTATTGCCTCGTCATGGAGAAGCTCCTTGATTTTTGCATTGGCTTCTCCTTTGTGATCCAGCACAACCTTTTCCATCCGGTCCAGCGCCCAGAAAAGATTTACCGCAGTGGGACGGGAAGAGGCAAGGCGATCCTTTGCCTTTTTAAACCGGCGGTAAAAAGCGTCGTATGATTCCTCGTTTATTTCTAAAGCCGCAAGGTATACCCCGATAGCGGCGGCAACACCGATAGCAGGCGCGCCCCGGACTTTTAAAAGGTATATGGCCTGGTAAATATCTTCTTGTCTTGTAAGAAAAAGTATTTCCACTTTTCCGGGGAGTTTGGTCTGGTCAATAATTTTGAGGGCCTTCCTTTCCTCGTCCAAATCTACTGTGTCAATCGATAAAACATCAATAGATAAGATATTTTCATCCTTTTTCTCCGCCGTGTTCTGATGCGCAAGAGCGGAAAGGCCGCCGCCTTGAATGCCAAGTTTTTCCTGTATTCTTACAAGCTCCCCAATCTGCCCGCGGTTAAGCGCGTTGGCTTTGCCGATGACAAACTCCGTGTTCATAAAGATCATCGCGTAGTGTTCCAGCGCTTCCAGCCTGAACCAGGCTTCCATAAGGCTGCCGCCCCAGGTCAAAGCGCCGTGGTTGGCAAGAAGCAGGGCGTTATAATCCTTGCAGTATGGGGCCACAGAATCAGGCACTCCCTGAGAGCCCGGCGTTTCGTATTTCGTTACAGGCACAACGCCCAGATTCACCAGCGCTTCGGGGTATATCGCCTTGTCCAAACTTATACCCGCAATGGCGAAAGAAGTGGCATAAGGCGGATGGGCGTGACAAACGGCCTGAATCTTTGGGTTTTCCTTGTATATACGCAAATGCATCTTTATTTCCGAAGACGGCGCTAACTTGCCCTGCTGAAGCACTTTTCCGTCCAGACTCATTTTGACCAGGTCTTCTTCTTTCATAAAACCTTTGGAAACCCCTGTCGGAGTTGCCCATATCGTGTCGGGCCCGGTTTTGCAGGTGATGTTCCCGTCATTGGCGGCGACGTACTGCTTGTCGTACATACGCCGCCCTATCTCAAGTATCAACTCTCTGGCCTGGTTATCGCTAAGGTATTCCATAAGTACACTTACCTTATCACAGTATTCACTGTATATTAATATATCCAATGGCTTCACTTTACTATTCCCAAAACGTAGCCGTTCTAAAAAAAGTTTTTCCGCTTCTTGCGGAAGAAATTGAGAAGATAAGCGCGGACGAAACGGCGTTCAAGGTTGAACCCGCGGCCTCAGGGGAGCCCACTCTGGTCTATAACGGCCTGTATGTCCATTCAAAAATGGATCCCAAGCGGGAGGCCGAGCGGCTTGCGTCAGGCGATGAGGAAGACACCCCGGCGCTTGTTCTGGGCTTCGGCCTGGGCTACGCTTTTTCGGCCCTGGCGGCGAAGTTTCCCAAAAGGCCGATTATCGTTGTTGAAAAACACCCGGAATTACTAAAAAAAGCCCTTGAGCTTCGCGACTTTTCGGCTTCTCTTGCGAGGGGAAAACTGGTATTCGTTCTGGATGCCGAGGGCCTTACCTCCGCCCTCTCGCTCTTTGAAACCACGCCCGGCGTCCCTCCCCTTGTGATACGGAACCGCGCGCTCTGCGATTTGGAAAGGGAGTGGTACGCGCGCACCGACGACAAGATCGCGGAATGGAACAAGCGGACAAACGTAAACCAGGCTACCAAAAAGCGTTTCGGTAAACGCTGGGTTAAAAACCTCTCCCTGAACCTTCAGGCTGTTCGAGACCTTCCCGGAATTTCCCGCCTTGAAGGAATTTTGGCGCAAAAGGATATCCCTGTGTTTCTTGCCGCCGCAGGCCCAAGCCTGGATGAAACGGAGCCCTACCTCGGCGAAATTTACAAGCGCTGCCTGGTAGTCGCTGTAGACACAAGCCTGCGTTTCCTCTGCGACCGAAAAATTGAGCCCGATTTCGCGCTGTCCGTAGACCCCCAATACTGGAATTCCCGCCACCTGGACAGGGTTCACGCTCCCAATGCCCGCATGGTGGCGGAGTCCGCGGTCTACCCCACCCTGCTGCGCCTTCCTTTCGGCCAAATTTTTCTTTGTGGCTCCTTTTTCCCCTTGGGACGTTTCGTTGAGGACAGGGTTGACCCAAAGGGGGAGCTTGCCGCCGGCGGATCGGTGGCAACCAGCGCCTGGGACTTTATCCGCATACTTGGCGCTAAAAACGTGTGGATTTCCGGCCTGGATCTTTCATTTCCGGACCTTAAAACGCATTTCCACGGCGCTCTTTTCGAGGAGAAATTCCACGCCTCTTCCTGCCGCTTTGTCCCAGGAGAAACCTGGAATTACCGCCTGCTCAGGGACGGACGGCCTTTCCACGCGAAACGCTCTGGCGGAGGCGTCGTCCTTACCGACGAGCGGCTATCACTGTACGCCGGATGGTTTGAACACCGCTTTAGCCGGTTTCCAGCGGTAGAAAATTTCTGTCTTTCTCCGGGTGGAATGGAGATAAAGGGTCTGAAATTCGAGCAAATGGAGAGATTATTAGCCCTTCCTGAACGCAGGAAAGAAATTGACAGCCTCCTGACAGGAATCTATGAAACCATAAATGGGGACTTCTTTTCGGAAAAAGCAAGGAAAAACCGTGAGGAAAAGTATAAAAACGCAAAAGAGTCCCTACTAAAAGGCCTTAAAACGATAGGGAACCTGGCTTTGGAGGCGGATAAACTGGCGAAAACCAGCGCGACCCGCTGTAAACTGGGCCAACTGGGAAAAACCGAGCTGGAAAAAACACTAGAAAAGCTGAATGCCGCCAATAACGCCATAAACAACAGCGAAGTGAAGGAAATAGCGGGGTTTCTCATCCCGGAAACCACAAGCTGGGAAGCTGAAATTGCCGAGAGTACCCAGGATCCCATATTAAGACACCTTGAATACTCCTCCCGCCTTTACAGAGCGCTCGCCGAAGCCGCAGAATTCAACTTGAAAATATTAACTTGATTTCGTTAAAGTTGCAAAATTAAAAGCCGATAGTTTTAGTAACGGGAGGGAAACCTCCAAAGAAAAATTGACGGTGTGCAACGGGATTATCTCCCAAACGTCCAGGCGCACCGTCTTTTTTTTGTGTTTAGCTATAAAGCCAAATTCCGGTATCTCCAAGGTATCTGGAAATAGCCGCCGCGTGGATTTCTGCGGAAAGCCCGTGAATCGCACGTCTCCAGGCTTTCATTTTTGGCATGACATCCAGCGCTCTTTTCTTGCCCGCCTCTGAAATTTCCCTAACCCCTTGCCTGAATTGCGGAAGCAGGGCGTGAACATTTTTCTGTAAAAAATAGGAAGAAAGCGCGGTTACTACGCCGTCCGTCGAAAAAGACGCCAAATTTGAAAATTCCTTGATTGCATCCTCAATTTGCCGGTTTAACAGCAGGGAAAAACCGTAGTACCAGCTTACCCAGTCTTTTAACGCCGCTTTTGCCGTTTCTTTCCTGGTCTTAAAGAAATGCACCGCGCCTGAAATATCATTCCCAAGAATACGCGCCGTGCCAAAAACAAGAACGTAGGTGTCAACCAGAGCCGGCTTGTTGATTGCGGTCTTATTTTCAAGATTCACGACAGAGGCAGAATCTGAGAGAACCAGATAGCTATGCGCCAAAAGACGAACCAGACGGGAACTGTACCTGCCTTTTGAAATTATCTGTTCTTCCAAATAGCAGATCAAAGCCGGCCAGTCCTCTTTTTCCAACAGCAAAAAAAGCTTTTTGTTGGTGAAATAAAAAATGTTTAAAACAAAAAAAAGAGCGACCCAAACCAGAACCAGCGGTAAATTCATCTTCCAGAAGGATACCGAGACATAAGAACCCAGCATATAATAAGGTATAAAAGCCAGGGAAGCTAAAAAGAGAAGCAAAGCCAAGTTGGATATGATAAAGATTAGTTTGAATTTCAATTCATTTTCCTTTATAATTGTATAAATTTGTAAAGTTCAAAGCTAAATTGAATGATAATAGAATTGAAGGGATAAAGCAAGAATCCTAAGGAGACCTATTTGAGTGATAACAGCTTCCATAGTGAAGCAGACTCAAAAACAATGAAAAAATACGGGGTAAAGAGTATTACTCCCGAACACTTCTTCACCGAGCCTGTTTATCTGGACAAGCAGTTCATCCTTACAGTCCCTGAAATACCTTTTACCGGCGCAATGAAACGCGCCCTGCTGGAATGGGAGTTTAAAGACGTTTACAGCGCCGGAGTTCCAATGGAGGGTTATGCCGCAAAAGGCGCAGAACCTGGCGAACCGGCGGATTCATCGGGTGTTTCAACACCCGTGGGTATTTCAACTCTCGCCGCCGCTTCAACTTCCGGCGACGGAGACAAAATTATAATTGCTGAAGAATTTTACACCGATTTTATAAAATACGTTGACAAACTTTTTCTTCATGCGGCAATCAAAAACGATTTAAAATTCAACGCGGTGGCGGAAAAAATAAAATCTGCTCTTGACATTATAAGGGAAGACAGGCGCTTTCTTTTGCGAGTGCAGAAAAATGAACTTTCCAGCCCTGACGACAACTATCTTGCGTCCCATGCGGTAAAATCAACCATCATTGCGCTGATCATAGGCCTGTATCTTAAACTGCCCGCTCACAGGCTCATAGAACTGGGCGTAGCGGCCCTGCTCCATGAAATCGGAATGATTAAGCTTCCGCCCCAAATATACCTTTCCAAGCGTCCGCTTTTGCCCCAGGAGCAGAAAGCCATACTTACCCATCCTGTGCTGAGTTATAATTTATTGAAATCTTTTGACTTTCCCCTGACCGTCACACTGGCCGCCCTTGAACACCACGAGCGGGAAAACGGTTCAGGCTATCCCAGGGGGCTTCCCGGCGAAAGGATAAGCCTTTACGCAAAGATAATAGCCGTCGCCTGTTCCTACGAGGCCCTCTCCGCCCAGCGGCCGCACAAGGAAGCAAAAGACGGTTACACGGGAATGTTGGAACTGCTTAAAAACGACGGAAAGAAATACGATGAGACCGTTGTCCGCGCCCTGGTTTTTTCCCTTTCAATTTACCCCATCGGCCTTTACGTGCTTCTTTCAAGCGGGAAAAAAGGCCAGGTGGTGGATGTAAACCCTGAAAATCCCCGTTTCCCCATTGTACAGATCTTTGGAGAGCTTAACCCCGACGGTAAAAACAAGGTTGCTGAAACTTCCCATGACGGAATACACATTGTCCGTCCATTGACAAGGGAAGAAATGAGCAAGGACTAGTACTATGGAACATCTAAATGTTTACAAAGAATTTACCACTAACCACACTAACCAACACAAACTTTTACCACATATCTTGTTGATGTTCGTGATGACGCGCACCGCCGAATGGCGGTACATAAAAAGTTTCTTATCGGCAAACGGCCCGAAGGGACGTATGGTTCGTGGTGGTTCGTGGTAAAAATTATTAAGAATTCTTATAGGAGTACCAAAAGTCTGTTGTTTAAGTTTTTAAAGAGAATATTTAATAAAAAAGGCCCCAGGGGGGAGATGACCGAAGAGGAACTGCATCTTGCCCTTCTGGAAGGCGAGAAATCCGGCGTAGTGGAAAGCAAAGAACGGACAATGGTCGAGGGCGTTTTTCATCTTGGGGACAAACCGGTCAGCGCCTTTATGACCCACCGCTCGGAGATCCAGTGGCTTGATATAAATTCGTCCGCCGAAGATTCCAGAAAGGCCGCAGAAAGCTCTCCCCGCCAAATCTGGTTTCCCGTCGCCGAAGGAGAGCTTGACGAAGTGGCCGGCGCGGTTTACGCCCGGGATATTTATAAAGCCCTGCTCGATAATCCCTGGCCCGGCCTGAAATCCATCATGCGCCCCCCCTGCTTTGTCCCGGAAACCATGTCTGCCCTTAAAGCCTTTGAAGCCTTTAAAAAAGCCGACGCCAGCGATCTTTTTGTAATGGATGAATACGGCGGCTTTTCGGGGATACTCACGATCCGTAACCTTATCGAAGAAATTGTCGGAGAGCTCTCCGCCTCCGGAAAAGAAGAAGAAGCTATACTCAAGCAGGAGGACGGAACCTGGCTTGTGGACGGGGGCGTCAGCATTGATGATGTCGCAAAGGAATTGGGACTTGCGCGCCTTGTGGACAAGCAAAACGAATACCACACCCTTGCCGGTTTTATTCTTTACCTTGCCGAAGAGATACCAAAAACCGGCGCAAGCTTTGACTACGAAGGCTTTCGTTTTAAGGTCGTCGATCTTGATAACAACAGAATAGACAAAATCTTGATCTCAAAGATCGAATAATGAAGGGCAAGCCTAAGGGGTAAGTTTAGATTGCATCTGACGCCAAATCCGGCGGGTTCTTTTTTGAAAGATTTGCTTATTAATATCCCACCATCTTCTATTCATGACAAGTTCCCAGACAGGCATACGCGATTCACCGTAGTCTTTCCTGTAGGCCTCGGCGGTGGCTTTATAAATATCCGTAAGCTTCTTCGTTAATTCTTCGATTGACCACGAGCGGGCGTGCAGCCTGGCTTCCTCTGATTTCCGGCTTCTTAAATCTTCGTCCCCAAGCAATGCCAGTACCCGCTCCGTAAACTCGCTTTCATCGTTCTTTACCATAAAGCCGCCGTTATCGCCCCCCATGACCATCAAGGTGCCAAGAGCGCCGATGGCTACAACCGGAGTCCCGGAAAACATTGCTTCAATGGTAACAAGCCCCTGGGTATCTGTCAGCGACGGGAATAAAAAAACTTTAGATATCCGGTAAATCAATGCAAGATCCCTTCGCTCAACATAGCCTGAAAATTCACAGTTGTCCTTCAGTCCTTTTTTCCTGGCTTCTTCCTTGAAGTAATCCAGGTCGGGGCCGCTTCCTGCAAACAGAAGAACTACGTCAGGATGCTTCTTTAAAATTTCAGGAAGTATGTTCAACAGGAAGCCCAGATTTTTTTCTTTTGCTATTCTTCCTGCAAATAAGAGTATTCGTTTTCCCTTAAGCTTTGGGAAAGATTTTTCCATCTTTTCTCTGAAAATCTCCCCTTCCTCGTCAGTATGATCAAACAGCTCCGGTTCAATCCCGGTAGGAAGCAGGAAGGTTTTTGTCCTGGGGCTGTAATTGTGTACCACTTCATCAATCTGACGGGTTGGGACAATAACCCTGTAAGAACGAAACAAAACTATTTTCATTACGCTCCTGGCTACAAACCTTATTAAGAAAGACGGAACCATGGGAAAATAATTCGGGCTGTAATCTTCCCACATGGTATGAAAGGTATAAATTGCCGGCAGGTTATGTGCCAGGCCGTAAAGGAAACCAATTTCGGCGATAACAAATTCGGTATTGATATGAATAATTTCCGGATTGAATGATTCTACCTGCCTGAACACCCAGTGCCATTTTGTGAATTTGGCAAGTCTGTCTTCTTTTGTTATAAAGGCAGGCATCGAAGGAACCCGCACAATTTTCGGCCCTTCCTCCCTGGCCTCGCGATCAAAACGAACGGAAGACGTGCCGTCCATACCCTCGGGGTAAGAGGAGCAAATAACCAAAACTTCGTGCCCTGCCTTTATCAGCGCACGGGAGTAAGAATCGACCGACACTGTTACGCCGTTAACCCTGGGCCAGTAGGCGTCTGAAAACATTACTATTCTCATGGTTTGTTCTTAGTATAATACACTTTTAAGATGAACAGTGAACAGCGTTTACCGACAGTATAAACCAACTGAAGTGGACGCTGCGGGTGGGCGGAAACGCTTGTTGAGTCCGCCTTCGCAACCGCCTGTCCACTGATTCTAAAAAGTTATTTTAGGAATCAATGTCTATTACCATCAGTGGTCAGGCATTCTTCCACTTTAGGGCTAACCTTTTTTCGCACGTTTGCTCCGGCGGGGAACTCCAAATGTTTCCGCCCACCCGCAGCGCCCACTCCGGTCGGTATTACTATCATAGGGTGGCAGCATTTGCCCTGTTACATTACTTATAAATGCAATAATACTGTTACATAGGATTCTCCGCTTGTGGTTTTTCACAATTCTGGTAGTATTTTACTATGACTAAGAAAAACAAACCGTTAATTGCGATATTTGCCCTTGCCCTAACGCTGGCAGGCTGTTCAAGCATGCCCGCAGCAGGGACAGGCGCGAAAGACGACCCTGTTTTGATGGTTGTTACAGGCGAGTTCACCGAAGCGAAAATGGCTGAAGTCCTTGCCGAAATAGATAGCGCGGGAAAATACGTAAACCTTGACCTCTCCCCAATGACAGGCGGTATATTCGATCTTGAATTTCTTTAAAGAAACAGCGAGGAATATATCGCTTCCTTAAAGCTTCCCGGCACCACCAAGAGCATCGCTGGTCTTGATGGTTATTTGTGGGCAGGTCGCTTCTCCAGCCTTACAAGTGTAACAATACCAGACAGTGTTACCAGCATTGGGCAGGCCGCTTTTATCGCTTGCACAAGCCTTACAAGCGTAACGTTTCAAGGCGCAATTCCTTCAAGCGGGTTTAACGCTTCGTCTCCATTCATGGGCGACTTGCGCGACAAGTTTTACGCGGCAAATCCAGCCAACGGCACGCCGGGAACGTATACAACAACCGCGCCTGTAGATGATGAATCGGTGTGGACAAAACAGCCGTGAAAATGGATCTGGGAATTGTCTATTGCTTATTTATAATTTCTCATTTGCTAAACTCTTCTTCTGCCTCTCAACATATCCGTCCTGCCCGGCAGAAAGGTTTACAAGCCGCTGTTTGAGAAGGGCTTTTTCTATGGGGTCTAGTCCGGGTGTTTTGAGTATGTTCCGCAACCTTGTCTTGTGAGAATGACAGGCGATATGATAAGCATCCATAGGTAAGCCTTTGAAACGGTGTTTGCCGCTATGGGGAATGGCTTTGTCAACGCCTTGATAAATGGTTTTATCCTTTACTACTTCGAGGGCAAGAAAAGCGTCATCAAAACTTTGAATAGCTATAGTCAGGCTACTCAAAGAGTCTTTGTCGGTCTTTTCGCAGAATTCAAGTTCCTGTGATAAAAAGGTGTATTCGGCAAGGATTATGGCTTGGGGGTCGGCGGTCGCTTGCGCTTTCTGAAAAGAGGTCATCAATAAAGCGATACCTTTTTCGTAAGAAATGCGCCCTTCTTCCGCTTTACCTTTGGTGGCAAAACCCTTGCGGCCTGCTTCAATTAGCGTTGTGGCATTTGCAATATTACCTGCTAATGTAATTAGGTCCAAATTCAGCCTCTACTTCAGATAAATTCCAATTATATCTTGTAAAAAATTCCATACCGACCTTTTCCTTCATTACTTTTGCAATGTAAGGGGGCAAAGGGATTGTCCTTATAAGGCGGGAAGCTCCTTCTTCATCTCCGGCTTCTATTAATTCTGCTGCCTTACAGCCAATGGCTAGTTTTTCGTCAAGGGTCATGGTTTGTGATTGCGGCATATATTCCTCCCTGATTTACAGTATAACAGTCCTAATGATTTTTCAACGTAGAATCTCTTTTCAATCCTTTCTTGCATAATAATACCTAATATGCTACGCTTTTTTAACTATGAGTAATATCGGGGACTCAATTGCCCTTTTAGGGGATGAAGCGGTAGCTCTTGGGGCTATCCACGCCGGACTTTCCGCGGCCTATGGCTATCCGGGGACTCCTTCAACGGAGATACTGGAATACTTAATAGAAAAATCAAATGATTTATCATCTGAAAACAGCCTGGTTGCCAAATGGTGCTCCAACGAGAAAACCGCCCTGGAAGCGGCGTTGGGGGTTTCATTTGCCGGGAAAAGGGCAATTGTTACCATGAAGCACGTCGGTTTGAACGTCGCCGCCGATCCCTATATGAACAGCGCCCTTTTGGGCATAAACGGCGGGCTGGTTATCGCCGTAGCCGACGATCCGGGGATGCACAGCTCCCAGGGGGAGCAAGATTCGCGGTATTATTCAGCCTTTGCCCTGGCGCCCTGCCTTGAGCCAAGAAACCAGCAGGAAGCCTACGATCTTTGCCGCGAGGCGTTTGAGGTTTCCGAGCGTTACCATCTGCCTGTAATGCTGCGTCTTTCGACACGGCTTTCCCACGCCAGAGCCGCCGTAAAGCCCGCTTCCGCCGGAAAGCAGAACGCGCTCTCTAAAATGAAGGACAGGTCATACTGGACGCTACTTCCGGCCTACGCAAGGCGGAATTACAATGAGCTTATCGAAAAGCAGGGACAGCTCACCTCCTGGTCATGCGCCCATAAGGTAAACAAACTAGAAATGGGAGACACCGGCTTTACCGTAATAACATCGGGCCTGGGGGGCAATTACTACGAAGAAAACCTTGAAGACCTGATTTCTTCCCGGGGCGGAAAAGCCCCCTCGCGCCTGCACATCGGGGTCTACCCACTGCCTGTCGAGTCAATCAGAAAACTCTGCGAAAAAGCGGAAAAAGTCTTAATAATAGAAGAAGGCCAGCCTTTTATTGAAGAGCGAATTAAGGGCATACTTCCCCAAAATATCAAAGTTTCAGGCAAATTGGACGGAACGCTTAACCGTGCGGGAGAACTCGATCCCGATAACGTTAGGAAAGGCCTCGGTCTTGCGCCAAGGCCCAGCGTGCTTGATTCCGGCCTTAAGATACCTGAACTGCCGGGCCGCCCGCCGCAGCTTTGTCAGGGCTGCCCTCACGGCGATAGTTACACCGCAATTAACAAGGCGCTGGCGGAACTTGGCAGCGGCCAGGGAAGCCCCGATTCGGCTATAACTTCCGACATAGGCTGCTACGCCCTCGGCGCTTCCCCGCCCTACTCCACCATCGAAAGTTGCGTATGCATGGGGGCCTCTGTTTCCATGGCGCGCGGCGCGGCGGACGCCGGTTTGAAGTACGCTGTCGGCGTAATCGGCGATTCCACCTTTTTACACTCGGGAATTACCTGCCTTGTGGACGCGATTCAATCCGATACCCCAATGACGCTTATCATCCTGGACAATTCCATCGTTGCCATGACAGGCTGTCAGGAAACCATAGTACCATCGGCGAAACTAAAAGACCTTATTCTGGGTCTGGGCGTAAAACCGGAACACCTTATAGAGCTCGAGGCCAAAGGCCAGTTTCTTGAAGAAAACGCCGCAAAACTAAAAAAAGAATTTGAGTACAGGGGGCTTTCGGTTGTGATCTTCCGCAGGGAATGTCTTGAGGCTTTTAGGAAACGAAACAGGAAGTAATGCCATGAAGTGTGATGTTATTTTAGCCGGAGTCGGCGGTCAAGGGGTGTTGTCAATCGCGGCGATAATCGCGCAGGCGGCGGTTGAAGAGGGCCTTTCGGTGCGGCAGTCGGAAGTACACGGCATGGCGCAAAGAGGCGGCGCGGTTTTGGCGCACCTGCGAATCGCGGATAAAGCCATCGCCTCCGATCTGGTTCCACGGGGCGGCGCGGATCTCATTATTTCAATGGAACCCCTGGAAAGCCTGCGCTACGCAGCGTGGCTCTCGCCCAAAGGCGCCCTTGTATGCGCCGCGGAATCTTTTGTGAATATTCCCAACTACCCTGATCTGCAGGGAATCATCAATACCATAAAGAGCTTCCCTCTGAGCCGGGTGGTGGAAGCGGCCGCGCTTGCCAAACAGGCAGGCCTTGCAAAAGCGGTAAACATGGTTATGGTAGGAGCGGCCGCGGCTTTTCTTCCCATTAAAACGGAAACCATGGAGAAAACAATTGAAAAGATGTTTGCCCACAAAGATGCGGCGGCTGTGGAAGCAAACAAAAAAGCCTACAATTTTGGAAAAAATGCTGCGAAATGAAAGGTAATAATAACGATGGGGGAAAACAATGACCGTCAATGAAGCCATTAAAATAGTGGATGGGCAATTTTTTTGCGGTAAGGAAAAGGCTGATCTGGAAATTTTATCAGCCTGCGGGGCGGATCTGATGAGCGACGTCATGGCATTCGTCAAAGAACGGGTACTGCTTATGACCGGTCTTGTGAATCCTCAGGTAATAAGAACCGCGGAATTGCTCGACATAAGGGCAATCATCTTTGTCCGGGGAAAGATGCCGGGCAGAGACGTAATAGAAATGGCGGAACAATCTGATATCATCCTTGGGGGGACAAAGCTCCCTATGTTCATCACATGCGGAAAACTTTACGAAGCCGGACTGAGAGCCGGCGGAACCAGAGAAATCAACTAAGAGCTTCCGCGCACAAGGTAAAAAATGGGAAAAATAAAAAGCGCCCTGGAAATCGCGCTTGAAAAAACCGAATCGGTAAAAAGCGACAAAGGCAGCATTGGGCAGTTTGAAGCCAGGCAGAACGGCAAAAAACTGGCCAATCAATTTCTTGAAGGCGCGGTCAAATCCCTGGAAGAAGAAATAAAAAAAAGCCCCCCCGCTGAAAAAGAAAGTCTTAAGCAGGGCATCTTCGATGTTCTTATTTCTCAAATTGCACTGCCTCAGGTAAAAGACGACATAAAGCGAATCGAGGCCGCCGGCCAGGGGCTTTGCACCATAATCGAGAGCAAACGATTCGCGGAAATGTCCAAACAGTTCGTCCAGATTATGGGTCAGTTTCTGGAGGAAACAGCCCATTTTGAGGAAGCCATTAAAAAACAATACGCGCCAAAACTTCGCCAAAAAGAAGAAGAGCTTTCCCGCCGCATGGGACGGAACATAAAACTGGATCCGTTCCAGGATCCTGAATTCGCGAACTTTTACAATCAGAACATGCAAGCCCTAAAAGCAAATTACCAGTCTGCGGCGGATCAGGTAAGAGAAGAAGCGCAAAAGCTTTTTGAAAAAAAATAAAGGGAAGTTGTTCAGAAAAGAGTTTGTGATGTTATGACTGTCACCTGGTATGTACTAGGGTTGTTTGGTGAACACTAAGTCATAACTATTACCATAAGAATAATAGGAAAAAACAATATCACCGCCGTTGATCACTCCTGATAACTCAACAAAAATACCACCACGTAAAACAATATCATTGCCGCTTACCGTGTAGGTTCCACTTTCTCTTCCACTGCTCCCTCCATAGGGTGAACTACTAGTATAATCCATTGTCCAGGTGTTGTAGTCGTTAGAAAACTTTAAGATATATACATCTTTATAATTCACCTCTGGAATATTCTCATATTTCCAGGTGGTTCCTGCGAGTTCTGAATCGGGCTCACTAATTTGTATCTCTTCCGATAATACTTGTAGTGAATAGCTGCTGGTTACCCTAGCCCTGATTTTTTTGCCCTTATCGATAGATTGCAGAGCATACGACGCACTTGTCGCGCCGGAAATGGGGGTGCCATTCCTAAGCCACTGGCAACGGAAGCCATCTTCATCGGCATAGGAGGTGTACTCTTCGCCGTCTACGACGGCTACGGGCATCGCATATAAACTATTATCACCATATTGCCTGATCTCGACCGTATATGTCACTGACGGGATTGTCACCGGCATTGATACGGCGCTTCTACCCCCGCATGTTACTTTAACCTTGATTGCTTTGCCAGCGTCTGCAAGTTTCAGTGTATACTTCTGATTTGTCTGGTAAGAAATGGGAACATCATCCCTAAGCCATTGGAATCCAACCGTACCCGAAAAGTTTTTTTGGTAGTCAGCGAACAATTCATCGCCGAGAGCTAGATCCGGAGTTTCGTCGATCGTGACTGACAGCGACGGCCCCCCCGTCGAACCTGCGGGAATAATGGTCATAATATAATCGGTGGTTAAGGTCGCGGCATTCCAGCCGGTCGTCTCCTCCACGTCTAAGGAAATTCTATAGGATCCTTCAGTATAAGAAGAAGGATTGGTTTCGCCGTTGTATTTTGGAGTTACGCGTCCCGGTGAAATGTCTCTGCCTTCTACCGGCGATACGGTAACCCTTATTGCACTGCCGGTAGATTGTCGTTGCCCCCATCCGTCGACATGGTAGTCTTCTAAGACGGGGGTTTTGTTGTCATTAATCTCCAGCGTACCCGCGGATAAGCCTGTCGCGGCTTTCCAGCCGGTTGCCTCCGCAATGTCAAAGGTAACGGCATATTCTGAGCCTACCGCACCATTCTCGGGAAACTTATCACTTTTTGGATAATTTGTATCTTCTATCCCGGTGTACCAGATCTTTATTTTGCCGGTAGACTTGCCCTCCTTGGGCGTTATGGTTACGGCTTTAACTTTGCCCGCCGTCTGAGTCAGGTTGGAAATGATAAAATCGCCGGCAACGGGGGTCGGGATGCCAACGATCAGCGTACCGGCGTATAAGCCTGTCGCGGCGTTCCAGCCGGTTGCCGCCGCCACGTCAAAGGTAACGACGTAAGCCCCGTCAATCTGGGGGATCGTGATGCTTTTTGCCGAGCCGCCCGTCCCTTCATAGTAGATGGTTCTTGCGCCGCCAGACTTGCCCGACTTAGGCGTTATGGTTACGGCGGTAACGTTGTTTGTCGATTGCTTCAGATTGCCAATGTCATAATCGCCTGCGACAGGGGTCTGGTCTTGGGGTTTGTCGTTGAACAATTCGCAAGCCGCCATTGTGCATGCGATTATCGCGATAATTGAAATAATTCCGAATAGTTTTTTCAGGTTTTTCATATAAAACTCCTGTATAAAACGAAATTTTCGACAAGTGTGAAACTTAGTTAAAGGTGTCCATCTACTACCAATATGTACAATGGTATCACAGTACCATGATATTGTCAATAATCTACTGCCGATAATATCAAATTTTACAAGAAATTTTTTTTCCACATCATATTCTTGCCTGGTATGAAGAAAAAACAAATTGATCTACGGAAAATTCTATCCACAAACATAAAAAGCCAGAGGGCATTACTCGGTTTATCGCAGGAAAAACTATCTGAAAAAGCCGGAATTTCATCAAATATGCTCAGGGACATTGAAGGCTGCCGTACATGGGTCAGCGATACAACGCTTATTAATCTGGCCGCCGCCCTGAAAACCGACACTTACCGCCTTTTCATGCCCGAAACCATACATGAAGATGAAAACTATAAAACGGTATTACGTGATTTGACCAAAACATTTGAAAAAGCACAGGCTGATTTTGGCTTGACCCTTTCCAATGCCCTTAAATTATGGGGTATTAAAAAATGCTAACTTACCTGGTTTGGGAAGCGCCCTTTTTCCTAACCTCGGTTTTTGCCAGCTTCTCGTAAAATTTAATAATCGCGCTGTGATCGCTGACCGCCATGCCGTCAACCCTGAGGGCCTGCATGATTTCCATTACCTGGGACGTGAGAAGCAAAGGCACGCCCAGATCATGGGCTGTGTCGAGGGCGTTTTGCAGATCCTTAATGTGGAGCTCAAGACGGAAACCGGGCTTGAAGTTGCCGTCCAGAATAGTGGGAACCTTCGCGTTCATCATGGCGGAACCGGCAAGACCGTCCTTGATAGCGTCAAACACCGTCTGGGGATTTATTCCGGCCTTGGAAGCCAGGGTAAAAGCTTCTGAAACCCCTGCGAGGTTGACGGCGGCGATGATCTGATTTGCAAGTTTTACCACATTACCTGCCCCCAAAGGGCCTACCAGAATCACCGACGAGCCCATCTTTTCAAGAATGGGCTTTACCTTTTCAAAAGCGGCCTTGTCGCCGCCGGCCATGATGGACAGAGTTCCGTCAATGGCCTTGGGCTCTCCCCCGGAAACCGGCGCGTCAAGAAAGGACGCGTTTTTTCCCGCCAGAACGGCGCCTACTTCCCGGCAGGCTTCAGGAGCGATGGAACTCATGTCTACTACAATCGTCCCCTTTCTAACCCCCTCAATAACGCCGCCCGCGCCAATGACGGCTTCTTTTACCTGAGGCGAGTTTGGCAGCATGGTAATGATAATTTCACTTTTGGAAGCTACTTCTTTGTTTGAGACCGCCCCCTCCGCACCAAGAGACACGAGGTCGTCAAATTTCACGAACTTGTCATACACAACTAGCTTATATCCGGCTTTGATCAGATTTTTTGCCATGGGACGGCCCATTATTCCCAAACCGACAAAACCGATGATTGCCATGTTATTCTATTTAAGTTCCTTTTCCATATTATGCTGCAAACTGGACTGAATATATTTCCGTATCTTTGTTCTTACGCTGGGATCAATACGCTTGGAAAAAAGAACCACATAACATTTATCATTCCCCTCCATACGGGAACCAAAGACAATTCCTTCCGCCTTAATGAGCTGGCTTTGCAGCCGGAGCTGTATATTGTCAAAAATGCCGTTCTTTGTCAGGTTTGGATCTACCTCAAAGACACAGGAAAAGCCTACTACACTTATATCTTTAACAAGGCCGTTTACAAAGGTACCGTTCATCGGGAGGTTTACGGTTGTCTTCGAGTCATTTTCCAATAAGAGCCTTAGAAATTTACGGCGCCCCTTTGCATCTACAGCGTTCAGAAGGTCTACAAGCTGTTTAACCGCCCCGGCAAAATCAGACTTAATGACCGTAAAACCGCAGTGAACATTATACTGTTCCACATATTTTTTCTTGATTTCTTCATTATTTACCGACGCTATAATCCCTACTTTCACTGAATCGTTTTTGGGGTCTCCCATAATACTTCTGATAAACGCATCCCAGGCGTCTTCTTTCATTGTTTCGTTTATGCTTGCGAACACAATTGAATTCGGATAAAGACCAATAGCCTGCTTAAGTTTCGCTTCGTCTTTTAGAATGTAGACTTCAAACTCTTCCTGAGCCAGTTCTGAAATTACCTGATTCTGGACGAGCGCCGACGGATGAAGAAAAAAGATTTTTTTACCAAACGAGCCTAAATTATCACCTTCTGCCATGTAAAGATTATACCAGAAATTCGTATTTTTAGCCAATACCCGTATTGCATCTGGCTGAAAAAGCCTTCTTTGCGTAAAATTGCAGAAGCATGAAAATCCCGCATACCCTTTTTGCCGGGGCGTTTTTCTCCGGTATGCTTTTCTTTACGGCCTGTACGCCCGCCACGCGGGAGCCGGAAACTCAATATGTACTGGGTACCTTCTGCACGATAAACCTCTTTGACAAAGGAAACAGCGGCCTTTACTCCCTGGCTTTCGATAAAATTCGCCGGCTGGAAGATATATTCAGCGCCAACCTGGAAGGGACAGACCTGGACATGGTAAATAAAAGCTCAGGTCTTTATCCGGTTAAGGTAAGGCCCGAATTGATAGACGTTTTGGAGAAAGCGCTCGAATACGCGGAAAAAAGCGGCGGGGCTTTTGATCCCACAGTCGGCCCCCTGGTAAAACTTTGGGGCATTGGCACCGATAGAGAGCGTGTCCCCGAAAAGGAAGAAATACAGAGCACTCTGGAATTTGTAAATTACAGGGAAGTTGAAATTAACCGGAAAGAAGGAACCGTGTTCCTGAAACGCCCCGGTATGGCGCTTGATCTTGGCGCGATTGCCAAAGGCTACGCGGCTGATGAAACGGCAAAACTCCTTATAAATAAAGGCGTGGACAGCGGAATCATTGACCTGGGGGGCAACATCTTTGTTATAGGGGAAAGAAAGGAACGTTCAGGAAAGGGCGCATACTGGCGCGTTGGCATCCAGGATCCCAGAGCGGACAGGGGTAACTATATCGGCATCCTCAATGTTAAAAACAAAAGCGTTGTAACATCAGGGATGTACGAAAGGTTTTTTGAGAAAGACGGAAAACGCTATCATCACATTTTTTCGATTGGACTTCAGTCAGCCGGACTTCAGTCCGCAGCAAATGGTTTTCCGGTGGAAAATAACCTGCTTTCGGTTACAATCGCCGCCGATAACTCCATCGACGCCGACGCCCTTTCCACCGCCGCCTTTGTCCTGGGCTGGGAAAAGGGACAGGAGCTTATCGCCGGCGTTAAAGGCGCGGGCGGGATTTTTGTGTTCGACGACCTTACCGTACGCGTAACGGAAAACCTGGAAGAGTATTTCACGCTCACAGCCGCGGAATACAGGCTTAGAATTTATCCCTAATTTATTCTACCACGAACCACACGAAAAACACGAACTTCTAAGTATCCAACATATCGTTGTTCGTGATGGTTAGTGTGGTTTGTGGTAAAATTCTAAAAAAATTATTTGGGATAAGCGCCTACTTTATCTCCACCAGTTCCAGCTCAAAAATCAGAAAACTATTAGCCGGAATAACGTTATCAATATCCCTGTTTCCGAATCCCAATTCCGGGGGAACAATCGCAAGCCGCTTTTCTCCCTTGGACATGCCCATTACGGCTTCGTCAAGGCCCGCAATAACCCTGCCTATCCCGACAGGCAATTCCTCAGGCCCGCCAGAAAGATCCGAATTGGCAAAAACCGTGCCTGAAAGCAGGCTCCCTTTTATGTTGACCACTGCCGTGCTCCCGGGAGTAGGCTTTTGGCCGTTTCCCTGCTTTTGAACGATGTACCTAAGACCGGAGGGACTTACAACGGCGTTTGGATATTTTTTGGCGATCTCCGCCATTTCCTCATCCTGCCGGACTTTTGCCTTTGCCGCGGCAGCCGACTCGCTGTTGCGAACCAAAGCGTCAAAAACAGTTTGATCCGCCTTGAAGTTCGCGGCCGCATCGCCGTTACGGATTATGGTAATCTTTTGTATCTTATCCCCCTGCTGAACGGCGTCAACTACATTCTGTCCGAGGACTACCCTGCCGAAAACAGTATGCTTTCCGTCCAGCCAGGGCGTCGCCACATGGGTAATGAAAAACTGGCTGCCGTTTGTGCCTGCCCCCGCGTTCGCCATGGAGAGCACTCCGGGGCCGTCATGTAAAAGCGTGGGATCGAACTCGTCGGGGAAACGGTAACCAGGCCCGCCTGTGCCGTCGCCTAAGGGATCGCCCCCCTGGATCATAAAATCTTTTATCACGCGGTGAAAAACAAGGCCGTCGTAAAACGGTTTTCCTCCCGCGGCAGTCATTTTGCCTTCAGCCAGAGCGACGAAGTTACAGACAGTCATCGGTGTCTTTTGATATTCCAGGCGAAGTACAATGTCTCCCCTGGACGTTGTAATTCTGGCAAAAAGGCCGTCTCCAAGCGCTGAATCGTCTGAGACCTGTTTTGAACTTGGGCTTCCGGATGAGTTTCCGCCTGAGGCTTTCTGGCCTGTACAAGAAGACAATAATAGAACGCAAAGACCGGCGAAAATAGGCCGGGTGATAAATACTTTTCTTTCAAAGTTACGCATGGGCAACTCTATCATACTTAAAAAAAAATTACATCTTTATCCTGCCCCGCAGGCTTCGGGACAAGGTAAGTCTGTCGGCGTATTCAAGGTCGCCTCCAACCGGAAGGCCCGACGCCAGGCGGCTGATTTCAAGCGGACGGGAAGGCAGCTTTTCTTTCAGGAACTTTTGGATGTAAAGGGCGGTGGTGTCCCCTTCTATTGTCGGGTTTAACGCCAGGATTACTTCCGTAACGCCCTCGTCCCTGACACGGCCAAGAAGCTGCGCTATGGCAAGGTCGCCAGGGTTCACCCCTTCCAGCGGGGCAATGAGCCCGCCCAAAACGTGAAAGAGGCCGCAGAACTCCCTTGATTCTTCGATAACCCTGACATCCTGGGCGCGTTCCACTACACACAGCAGACTGTGATCGCGGGTCGTATCGGTACAGATGGAACAGGGATCGCTTTCGGTAAAACTGCCGCAGCACGAGCATCGCTTAATTGCCTCATGAAGGCCCTGAAGCTCCCCGGCAATAGTTCTTGCGAAAGAAGGATCCGCGTCAAGAATGTGATACACAAGGCGGCTGGCGCTTTTCTTCCCAATTCCGGGGAGCCTTGAAAAGAGCGCAACCAGCCTGTCAAGGGCGTTAGCCGCATTAGTCAATTTTTATCGTCCAATTTTAATTGTCCGTTTTCAAACAAGGCCAAGGCCGCTTAAGCCGCCGGGAATCATGCCGCCCATTTCGCTGTTAACCTCTTCACGGACCTTCTCCAGGGCATTGTTAAACGCGGCGGTTACCAAATCCTGAAGCATCTCCCGGTCTTCCATCGCTTCTTGTGTTATTCTGACGGCAAGCACTTCCATTTTTCCGTTCATGTCTATCTCCGCCATCCCGCCGCCGGCGCTGCCTGTGATTTTTATTCCGCCTAGCTTTTCCTGAAACGCCCCCATCTGCTCCTGAATCTTTTGGGCGTTCTTCAAAATGTCAAAGGGATTGATGTTCATCCGAGGCCTTCCTCTACAATGGTTCCGTTAAACACCGACATTACATTCCTGACGGCCTGTGGGGCGCTAGTAGAATCCTGCGGGGCGTTAACACTGGGGGCAGAATTAGAAGAACCTCCAACGGAATTTTCTTTGGGAGCTCCCCTGTTTGCCATGTGGCGCTTGAATTCCTCTGTTAATGAAGGCGCCTGCTTTTCACTCGCGGGCGCGGTCATGTCCATAGGATTCTTCAGCAAGACTTGGGTCTTCGCTACAGCGTCGCCCAGTTCTGTTGGGGAGATCCATTTCTCAAGCCAGCAAAGTTTTGATACCAGAGTTTCAAGCTCAAAGCGGGGGGACACCGAATAGCGAATGTCCCGGTAAAGCTCGTACAATAACTCCCCCGCCCGTTCAAGGCGGATAGTGTCGTATTTTTCAAGCACCGTGCGCGAAAACCTAGCCGGGGCGTAACCCAAAACCGAATCCCTTGTTACGCCGGCCTTTAAGAGAAGCAGGCTGTGGTAGTAACCGGCCAGACCGGTTATGAAAGTTTCCACCGCTACTCCCGAAGAAAGGACGGCGTCCAGCAGAGAAAGCGAAAGCGAGAAATCCCCGGCGGCGCAGGACTCGGCAAACCTGTTTAGCTCATCAAGCCCCACAAGACCAAGCTTCTCCCTGATAAGTTCCATGCGTATATGCCCGTCTGAAAAAGACGCGACCTGATCAAAAATGGTGTAGGCATCACGGCAGCTTCCGGTGGCTTCCCTGGCTATCCAGAGAAGGGCGTCGTCTTCCGCCTGAGCGCCGATTTCTTTGCACGCCTCGCGAAGCAGGGCAATAATGGTATCAACGGAAATTAAACGAAAATTAAATTGCTGGCAGCGGCTCCTGATTGTGGCGGGAACTTTTTGCAGCTCCGTTGTGGCAAAAATGAAAACAACATTCGGTGGCGGCTCTTCTATCGTTTTCAGAAGGGCGTTAAAAGCGTTGTTTGAAAGCATGTGCACTTCGTCAATAATGTATACCTTGTAGCGGCCTGTAGTAGGCGGAAAAAGCACCTCTTCCTTAATCTGGCGGACATCGTTTACGCCTGTATTGGAAGCCCCGTCAATTTCAAGCACGTCCATGCTTGCGCCGCGTAAAACCTCTACGCACTGGGGACAGACCCCGCAGGGCTGCGAGGGGGTGCCCTTTTCACAACGTAGCGCCCTGGCCAATATGCGGGCGGCGCTGGTTTTACCGCAGCCCCTCGGCCCTGAAAAAAGGTAAGCGTGGGCAATTTGTCCCTTTTCCAGTGAGTTCTTGAGAGTGGCGGTTACAAACTCCTGTCCCGCCAGTTCATCAAATGTTTTCGGCCTCCGCCTCGTGGCGGTTACTTCATAGGGCATTTTTAACAAATACTATGGGTGGTGCCTGATATATCGGGCTATCAAGAAAAGAGAAATCCCTATAATTACCAACGCTATGCTTGTAATTAACTGAAAAAACATATCAGCCTCCAATAATCCAATTGTGAATTATATCAATAATGCTCAGAATACCAAGCACGCTTACAACTGCCGCGCCAATCTCAAGGACTTTTACGACTATTTTTTCCGGTTTTGAAAGAACAATTAAGATTTTGTCGAGAGTCTCGCTCATGTGCTTAACTGTCTCTCTATCCTCTTTTTCCATTACTGTCTATAATAAGCTATAAAGTATTTTTACCTGACAGTCAACGCTAAGGAGGCAAATATGCTGCAACCGGAGCAAAAAAAAGAACTTGCGCGCAAAGCCTTACAGCTTCGCTATGACCTGCTTGAGATGATCGGCGTTGGAATAGCCGGGCACCTGGGCGGCTCAAGTTCCCTCGCGGAGCTAATTGCGGTTCTGTATTTTACTAAAATGAATTTCAGCGCGGATCGCTTGAATGATCCCAATCGCGACCGGCTGGTTATTTCCAAGGGGCACGCGGCGCTTATTCAATACGCGGCGCTGTGCGAGAAAGGATGCTTTCCCAGGGAGGAACTCAAGCGAGTAAAAACCCTGCGCGGCCTTTTACAGGGCCACCCCGATTGCTCAGTCCCCGGCATTGAGGCGGTTACCGGCTCTTTGGGGCAGGGCCTCTCTGTCGCGGTTGGAATGGCCCTTGCACTCAGGCTGGACAAAAGCCAGGCCCATGTTTACGCGGTTATGGGCGACGGCGAGCAGTCCGAGGGGCAGATCTGGGAAGCGGCAATGGCGGCGGCAAATTTCAAGATTGGCAACCTTACCGCCTTTATTGACTGGAACAAAGTACAGGCCACAGGCGCTACAAAGGATATTTTCAATATTCCGGATTTGGACAAGAAATGGTCGGCTTTCGGCTGGAACGTTATCAGCGCCGAAGGCCACGACTTTGAGAAGATCCTTGAGGCAATCGAAAAAGCTGAAACAGTGAAAGACAGGCCCTCGCTTATTATCCTTGATACGGTAAAAGGAAAATGCTTCTCTTTTGCCGAAGGGAATTCCGCGTATCACAACGGGATATTCACCGAGGAGGTGTATCAACAGGCGATTCGGGAGTTGGATGCAGTAAAGGCGGGGATATAAATATGGAAAAGATGAGTTTAAGAAAAGCATACGGCGAAACTTTGGTAGAGCTGGGTAAAACAAACCCAAACATTGTAGTTCTGGAAGCGGATTTAGGGAAATCAACCATGTCCTATCTTTTCAAGGAAGCTTTCCCCGAGCGTTATTTTGAAATGGGCATAGCCGAGGCGAACATGGCTTCAGTTTCGGCAGGTCTGGCCCTGACCGGAAAAATTCCCTTCTACAGCAGCTTCGCGGTTTTCGCTTCAGGGCGCGCTTACGATCAGATACGCTGTTCAATCGCGATCCCAAAATTGAATGTCAGAATCTGCGGTTCAAGCTGCGGCCTCTCCGATTTCGGCGACGGGAAAACCCACCAGTCCGTGGAAGACGGAAACATCCTTAGCGCCATGCCGCACATGACCGTACTTAATCCTGTAGATGCCGTGGAAACACAGAAAATCATGAAGGCTTTGATCTCATATCAAGGGCCGGCGTATATCCGTATTAACCGGAACGATCTGCCTGTTTACACTTCCCGGGAAGGCGAGTACAAAATCGGAAAAATGTATCCTGTAACCGAGGGGAGCGACGCGGTTATTTTCGCAACCGGCGTTATGGTGAGTAAGGCCGTTGAAGCGGCGGAAAAACTGAAAAGCGAAAACATCTCGGTTCAGGTGGTGAACGTCAGTACGCTCAAGCCCCTGTTAAAAGAGGAAGCGCTAAAATACGCCGCTGGAAAAAAAGCGATCATCACTGCCGAGGAAGCGGTGAAATCGGGCGGCCTTGGCGCCGCAATTGCGGCTTTGCTCTTTGGCGAAATCAATGTACCTTTCAGGCAGGTCGCCATTGATGATATGTTCGGAACATCGGCACATTCTTATGAAGAGCTCTTGACCGAATACAAGATCAGCGCCGCCGACATATACAAAGCGGTTAAAACAGCCTTATGAATTTTACCACTGAGTTTAACTAAAGGAGGATATATGAACATTGGATTTATCGGGCTCGGAATTATGGGACGCCCAATGGCAAAAAACCTGATAAAAGCCGGTTACAAATTGACCGTATTTGACAAGTTTGCCAAATTCGACGACCTTGTTGCCCTGGGCGCTGCGGGCGCTTCATCAAGCAAAGAGGCCGCGTCCAAAAGCGACGTAGTTATTACCATGCTGCCAAACTCGCCCCATGTAAAAGAAGTTATTTTGGGGAAAGACGGCGTTCTTGAGGGCGGCAAAAGCGGGCAGATAGTTGTGGACATGAGTTCCATCGCTCCGGCTGTTTCCGCGGAAGTCGGCGCGGCTCTTAAAGCCAAAGGCATGGCGTTCCTGGACGCCCCTGTTTCAGGCGGCGAACCAAAAGCGATTGACGGTACTCTGGCGATCATGGCCGGCGGCGATCAGAAAACCTTTGACACGGTAAAGCCAATCCTGGAAAAAATGGGAGCCTCGGTGATCCTGGTAGGCGATATCGGCGCCGGCAATGTGGCAAAACTGGCGAATCAGATCGTGGTGGCCCTCAACATCGCCGCGGTTTCCGAAGCCTTTGTTCTGGCGACAAAGGCCGGAGTCGATCCGGTTAAGGTCTTCGATGCCATCAAGGGCGGCCTCGCAGGTTCCACGGTGATGAACGCCAAAGTCCCAATGATTTTAGACGGTAATTTCAAGCCAGGTTTCAGAATTGAACTTCACATAAAAGATCTGCAAAACGCCCTGGATACAGGCCATAACCTGAACGTTCCCCTTCCGCTTACCGCCAATATAATGGAGACGCTTCAGGCACTCAAAACAGACGGCATGGCGGCTAACGATCACAGCGCTATTGTCCGCTTCTACGAAAAACTGGCGCATATTGAAGTGCGAAAATAGGGGGCAGTCATGCGGCTTGCGGGAAAAACAGCTTTAATAAGCGGCGCGGCGCAGGGCTTGGGAGCGGCAATGGCTTGCCGCTTTGCCGAGGAGGGGGCGCTTGTATTTATCGGCGACATGAAGAGCGACGCGGGAAATCAGATCGTTGAGAAAATACATAACAATGGCGGCAAAGCGTTTTTCCTTACGCTGGACGTTACCAATGAGCAAAACTGGATAGACGCGATGACGGCGATTCAAACGCAGGCAGGCCGTCTGGATATACTGATAAATAACGCGGGTATCAATATCCGGGAGCCTATTGAAGAAATGAAAGCAGAAAATTTCGATGCTATGCTGGCTGTCAACGTAAAGGGGCCTTTTCTTGGAACCAAGCACGCCATTCCCGTTTTACGCAAAGGCGGAGGCGGCTCGATCATCAATATATCATCGGTATGCGGGCTTATCGGTCACGCCTACACCACCGAGGCCTATACGGTTACCAAGGGAGCTTTAACTTTACTTACCAAGTCAATCGCCGTCCGTTACGCGAAAGATAATATACGCTGTAACAGCATACACCCCAGTACGGTGAATACTCCGCTGATACAGGAGCTGTTCAAAGACCCGGTAAAAAAACAGCAGCGTTACGACGAGGTGCCCTTAGGCCGGCTTGCCACCGAGGATGATGTCGCCAACGCCGCGCTTTTCCTTGCAAGTGATGAGGCGGCTTTTCTGAATGGTGTCGCTCTGCCGGTGGACGGCGGAGCTACCGCGGACTAGTAGACTGTATTATTAAAAACTTCACTAAAATTTTTTCTCGCAGAGGCGCAGAGGACACAGAGAGCTATGAGTAATGAGAAAATCAGATTTCTACTTCATGCTTATTCTTATTATGAAAAAAAAGGTATGTGGAAGTCGCAGAATTTGATAATAACGCCTCGTTCTTCGCGCCTTTGCGAGCTCTGCGTGAGGATATTTTTGAAAAATATTTGGAAATAATGTTTGTAAAGTTTTAGCTGTTGCAGCGTACCAGTGGCAACTTGACAGAAAGCTGGTAGTCTTTGCCCGCAACAATATCAGTCAGCACGCCTCCTGAGAGGGGCTTTCCTTCACAAAGCACGATGATTTCCCGCGCTTCCGGATCGCGCCGGATCTCCGCATGGATTTTCGCCCCGCGGAAGTAACGGGTTACCGAAGCCTCCTTCCAGTGGGATGGAAGCATGGGATGAACCGACAGGCCGGCTTGCGTACCGCGAAGGCCGAATAAACCGTCAACAAGGCAGCGGTAATACCAAGACACGGTTCCCGTGTTGAACAAGTGGCTGGAGCGCCCCGCCGTGCGCGGAAATTGACTGTAGCCTCCACGGTAGTAATTGGGAATAAAGATCGGCAGCTGCCCCCGCCGGATAATATCTTCATCGTTTTCAGCCGGAAGCATTTTGCGCAGAAGGCGGAAAGCGCTGTCGCTTTCGCCTGTAACGTATAGTGCGTAAATATAAAACACGGCCGCATGGTTGTAAACCGAGCCGTTTTCCACTATACCGGGGTGTTTTTGGGTCAGCCTCCCAATGTCTTCCCTCATGGCGGTGTACACTGGAGCCAGCATTTCCACGCCATAGGGAGATTCCAGATACTTCTCAACAGATTTCATTATTTTTTGTTTTTTATTGTCATCGGCAGCGCCGCACAGAATCGCCCAGCTTTGCGCGTTAAGGAATATTTTCCCTTCCTTATCGGCGCTGACTCCAAACAGAACGCCATCGTCGGTGATTCCGCGCGCGTACCAATCACCGTCCCACAGCCGGCTGTTAATGGCGGCGTTTATTTCATTCGCTTTTGCCAGATATTGCTCCGCCTCGCTTTTCCTTCCGCTCTCGCGGCAAATGGCGGCCCAGCAATTTATCGCGTAGGCGCTGGCCATAGTCAGCCAGCCGGAAACGCCCTTGCCCTTATAGCCCACCATGTTCATGGGATCACACCAGTCGCCCTGCCGTATGTAGTTAAGTCCCCTTTCATCCCGGTCGTTAAAGAGCCAGTCCATCGCGAGATCAATATGCCGCGATGTTGCCGCGTTTTCAACGCTGTCAGTGGTTTCACCACTGTTAGCAAAAGGAACCTCCTCATCAAGCAGCGCGTAGTCGCCGGTTTCATCAAGATACGCCGCTATAGAGATCGGCAGCCATACACAGTGATCGCTGTGGGGTATCTGGTTGATATATTTCAGCTCTGCCTGAGGAGATAACAAAATCCCGTCCGGCATTTCACCGTTCTTTTTTTGCTGACTCAACGCGAGCAGGAACATATCCCGCGCCGTTTTCGGCGTGATATAGCTCATACCCAAAGCGTCTTGAACAAAATTGCGGGTTTGGGGATCGGTACACATCCGGTTTGTTATACCGTGGTAATAAACCTGCCGAGGCAGCCAGTTGTTTACATAGTTATCAAGAGCGGCATCGGGTGTGGAAATCCGCAATACACCTTCTCCCTGCGCGATATAAGAAGAGTATTCCTTTTCGGCAGCGTCAAAATCATTTCCGTAGCTGCCTGTGAGCGACAGGATTTCTTTTTCATCTTTTGCGGGACCGAAAATAAATTCAAATTCCTTTTCGTCCCCAACGCCCATTTCAAGCCGGTATTGCATGACAGCCGCCATCATCTCGTATTGGCAGTCTCCGTTTGAAAGGCATTCCATAGAAATAGCCTCTGGCGAAGAAAGCCCTCCCTCGCCCTCAAAGCGCTCAAGACTCGTCTCCCACGCGGCGGGGGGATTATTGGCCCAAAGGAAAGTCTTATCTTTATATTCCTTGACTTTTGGGTAATCTTCGGATTTTTGATACGGCGTTACGCAGGAACATACAATCGCCTTCAGTTCCTCGTTGTACTGGCCGCCCTGATTCATCCATGACATATACCCAACCGTGAAATACGGGTAAACGCTCAGACTGCGCTTCCTTCCTGAAAGGTTCTTTACCTTTATCCGCCAAAGTTCCAATGGGTCGTGCTTTGGAAGGCACAGGCTCATGGTAATTTCTATGCCGGCACATTCCGCCAGCCACAGGAGCTTATGTTTCCAAACCTGAAACGCAAAGCGTTCCGGTTTGCGGCGAACCGGCTCATAAGGAGCGGAAAATAAAAGAGCTTTGCTTTCTTCATCTTTTACATACACAAAGCGTCCCGGGTGATGTGTATAATAGGGCGATTCAGGAAGCATAAAGGTTTTTGCTTCCATATTCGGTCCGTAAGAGTACTTAGAAGGTTCAGGCTGCATAAAAAGCGATGCCGCATAACCGCGGCAAGTGGCCCGAATCAGCATCTTTTCGTTCCACAAGAAACCGGAAGCCTTAGGCAAACTGACCGGGTCTGTCAATTCATAGTATTCACCGTCTGCGCCCGGATGTATTAAATTTCCCATGTTATCCTTTCAATTAACCTTTCAACCCGGTAGTAGCGATACCCTCGATAAAATACCTTTGGCAAAGAAAGAACAAAATGACAACGGGTAATACAGCCAAACAGGACATGGCCATTACATTTTTCCAAACTATCACGATATCCGAGTCAATGAACATCCGTAACGCCAGAGACACGGTGAATTTTTTTACGCTGTTAATATAAATCAGGGAATTGAAATAGTCGTTGTATGTCCATAAAAACTGAAACAAACCCGCCGAGAAAAGGGCAGGTTTAAGAAGCGGCAATAAAATGCTTATAAGGGTTCTGAAAGAACCGCAGCCGTCCATACGCGCCGATTCATCAAGCTCCTGCGGAATACCGCGTATAAACTGAACCAGCATGTAGGTAAAAAAAGGATAACAGGCGAAAATAGCCATCAGGTAAAACGGATTAAAACTGTCGAGCGCTTTAAGGTTACGGAAAATAGTATAACGGGGAATAAGCAAAATGGAATTGGGAAGCATGAGCGTTGAAAGTAAAACAAGAAATAAAATCTTTTTTCCCCTGAACTCAAAACGGGCAAAACCATAAGCGACAAGCGTACTGGATATGATCGTAAGTAACGCGGTTGGGATCACAAGCAGGAATGAATTGGTAAAGAATCTGGTAAAGGTATTTCTGGCGACGCCTTTCCAGCCGTCGCGGTACGCGTCAAAATTAAATTCACTCGGGAGCAAGTTTACTCCCAGAAATATCTCAGTGTTTGTTTTAAAACTGGCAAAAAACATCCACACCAGGGGATAACACAGGAAAACAGCGATTAGGATTAAAACAACATACGAAAACGCTTCCTTTATATAATTCTTCGATTTTATATCCATCTTAATTTTGCCTCCATACCCTTAACTTTCATCGCTGTAGAAAACCCAGTATTTTTGGCTGGCGAATAATCCCAGGGTAAAAAGCATTACCAATAAAAAAATAATCCATGATGTTGCGCTCGCGTATCCCATTCTCCAATACACGAATCCGTCGTTGTACAGTTTAAGGCCGAGCATGTATGTTGATTTCACCGGCCCGCCCCGCGTAATTACGAAGGCTGAAGTAAAATTTTGTAAAGCGTTAATTGTCTGCATTATGATACAGAAGAAAAGGATGGGCGAAATATACGGCAGGGTAATATTGAAAAACCTCTTCGCCGCGCCCGCGCCGTCAATGCGCGCGGCCTCATACAGAGCGGCCGGCACTTGCTTCAGCGCGGCCAGAAACATAACCATGGAAGAACCGAATTGCCATACCTCCAGTGAACTCAATGTCGGAAGGGCTGTTTTTGGGTTGCCCAAAAAAGAAACAGTGGGAAAACCAAAAAAGTTTATCCAGCTATTAACCATTCCCTGATCCCTGAACATAACCTGCCATAAAACCGCAACCGCGACGCTTCCTCCGAATAATGAAGGTAAATAGTACGCCGTGCGCAGGACGCCGATCCCTTTTCTGCCTTTATTTAGCAGTATGGCGATAAACAGGGACATGAGCAGTTTAAACGGCACTGTGTAAACCACATATAGCAGGGTTGCCTTTAACGATATCCAAAACTCCGGGTCTTTGGTAAACAGGTCGATATAGTTGTTAAGGCCGGCAAACGAAGATCCTTTTAACGGGTTATAGTCGCACAGGGCGTAATAAAACGAAATGACAAACGGGTACAACTGTAACAGCAATATGCCGACAAGCCACGGCAACAAATAAAGATACGCTACATTGTTTCGCGCTTTTAGGCTTTTGCCTTTCACATTAACTCCCTAATATTTTCTACCACAAACCAACACGAACCATCACGAACAAAGGCAAAGTAAATAATGTTCGTTTGGTTAGTGTGGTTCGTGGTAAATAAATACAATAAATTTACTGACGAGCGAGGAAGGCGTTGATCTGTGTAACAACGTCTCTGGCGGCTACAGCAGGGGTTTTTGTCCCAAAGGAAACCGCTTCGTAAGCGTCGTCCAGAATCTTCTTTACTTCTTGATTAGTGGTCAGCCCACCATCGTCTGAACCGTTATAAAGCCTGGTAATTGCCACTGATTCCGCTGTAAGCGGATTCAGAACCCCTGCATTAACTACAACCTGTTGAGCCATAGCTGTGGGCGGTACCGATCTGACTGTCCCGAGTATTTTGGCCGCTTCTTCTGAATTAAAGAAGAAGTCAAAGAATTTGGCGCATTCCTCGGGGTACTTGGTCTTGGCGTAAATGCCCATGAACTGAGGTGGATTGGTAAACCAGCCGTCATTCTTGCGGTTTGGCATAAGCGGCAAGTTCCCCGCAAAATACTGAGCGGAAGGATTGGCGGCCTGCATTACCTCAACTGTGGACGTATACCCAACATGCGCGACATACTTGCCGGCAACCCAGTTGGGATCGTCCTGATCACGTAAGCCGAAAGGCGCTTTGTAGGCGGCTGGCGCAGCGGTTCCTGTCTTATAGATGCGGTCAATGAGATCAAAGCACTGGGTAAACTGCGCTTCCGTCATATTAAGCTTCTTGGTCGCATCGTCAATGATGGGGGCGCCGTTAAGCTGGCGGGCATAAGCGCGAACAAAAAAAGGCATTGAATTATCAGCAAGGGCGGACAACAGGTAGACGCTCGGATCAGCGGCGCGCACTTTCTGACCCCAGGTGATAAGATCCTCCCAAGTATACGGTTTTGAAAAATCAATACCGAACCTGTCGGCCAAAGCCTTGTTGACAAGAACCGCGGTGCCGGCCACGCCGGTCGGGATTGCCCACTGGTTGTTGGTTCCGAATCTGCCGTTGTTCCTGATGAAATTGGGATCAAATTTGTCAAATTTAATGTTTTTAAGCGAGGAGAGGTTGTACAGAACACCCAGCTTTTGGTATTCAGGGCCGGCGCCGGTTTCAATCTGGAACATATCCGGAGCGGTTCCCGAGGCAAATTCCGTTGTTTTCTTGTCGTTATAACCGGCTTGCGCGCCGTACTCAGGCTCGATCTTGATGTTTGGGTTGGCTTTTTCAAACGCTTCAATGACCTTCAGGGTAGCTTCATGGCGCGGGTCGGTTCCCCACCATTAGAACCGCAGGGTAATCTGTTGGTTCGACTGAGAAGAGCCTGTGGCAAAAACCATGCCGGCTACCATGAAAAGGGCCAGTACCAGTAAAAGTACTTTCTTCATAATGATTCCTCCATAGAAAAAATATAATTCACTGATTATAAACCCTATAATCTGAATTTGAAATATGAATTTTTGTAAACACTTAAAATCTTACTTTTGTGTAAGGTGAGTTATAACATGGGCTCAGGCCGCTGGCAAACGCTTTTAAGCTCGCAGTATTTTCCCGATGCCGAGGCGTCGTGAATACCGTGCATTACGTCCAGAACATGGCTGGCAAGCTCGCCTGAAGCCCGATGGGGCCGGCCCTCGCCTATCGCCTCGGCCATGTCGGTTATGCCGATGCCCCGCAAATTATTGAGCAACTGCCAGTCGTCTTTATCTTTAGGATTATCGGGCGTGCTTAAAACCAAAGGAACCGTTGACCAGTTTTCGTCCCTGAAACGCCTGAGCTTTACCTCACCGCGGAAATAATTCGGATCGGGAACCTGCAAAGTACCCTCGGTTCCGTAAATCTCGATACAGGGCATGGAATGGTTAAAAACATCGAAGCTGGTAACGACAACGCCGACCGCACCCGAAGCAAAATCCAGCACACCGGCCACATGGGTGGGGACTTCGACCTTGATCATTTCACCCTTGTGCGGCTCGCTTGTAATAAGCCGCTCGGCCTGTCCCTTTTGGGCGGAGCCTGAAACCCTGGTCACAGGCCCCAGGAGGCTTATAAGAGCGGTGAGGTAATAGGGCCCCATATCAAACATCGGGCCGGCCCCCGGTCTATAGTAAAACTCCGGATCGGGGTGCCAATGCTCATGCCCGTGGCAGAGCATAAAGGCGCTGGCTGCCACAGGCCGGCCGATCCAGCCGTCGTCGATGATCTTGCGGCAGGTCTGGATACCGGGGCCCAGGAAAGTGTCAGGCGCGCCGCCTACCCTTACATTTTTCGCCTTCGCCGTTGACAGGAGTTCTGCGGCTTCTTCCCGTTTTACACAGAGCGGCTTTTCGTTATAAACGTGTTTACCGTTTTTTACCGCCTGCATTGCCACCTCATGGTGGGCCAGGGGCTGAGTAATATTGAGGATGATATCTACTTCAGGATCGCTTATCAGATCACTCGTTTTTTCTATGTGCCGCAAATTAAATTCGCTTGACGCCTTCGCCGCCCTTTCATGGACTGCATCCGCAACAGCCGTTACCTTGACTCGCTTACCGAACATACCGGTTAAATTCTTGAGATATATGCCGCTTATTTTTCCGCAGCCCACAATTCCTATACGCTGAATACCCATAGCTCCCTCTTAATACATTCCCTTGTCGTTTTTCCAATCGTCCGCCGAAAGACCTTTCTCCACGGCAAGGCGCTTGCCTTCGGCTGCCCAGAGCAGCCCCCGCTTCATCAATTCCCAGGCTTCCGGGATATTGAACACATCGTTATGATGGCCAAGCGCGTTGTAGAAAACCCTGCCGTGCCCCCACTTTCTTGTCCACACTTGAGGCACATCCACCTCGCCGTTAGCAGAATGATACCACTTCACCGTAGGGAAGCGCGTGGTTGCGAGAACCTCGTTGGCGGCGTCGGTGTGGAGGTAATACTGTTCAGACGACACATCAAAGTCCTTTATGCCGTCGGTTATGGGGTTTGACTTGCTCTTGATATTTATCCGGTGGAAAACGCCGTCGCAGCCCGGATGGGCCACCCAGTTGGCTCCGGTAATGAATTGCCACAGCACGTTGTTCCGAAAAGCGTCGCACATCCCGCCGTGGCAGCCGGCCAGTCCCACCCCGGAGCCGATGGCCTCGGCTATAGGCTCAAAGTAAGGCTTGGGAAGATCTTCTTTACACATTGTCCATACGGGGATAAAGAGATCCAACTCCTTGAGCCGGTCGAGGTTCTGCAGTATTCCCAGATTTTCCTCAACCGTTACTTCAAAGTCCTCGGACTCCAGGAACTTTTTAAACCGCTCTGTAACCAGTTTAGGTTCATGCCCGTCCCAGCCGCCGCAAAGAATTAGCGCTTTTCGTTTCATAAAACCTTCCTTTTTATTCTATATAATACACCCATCTGACAGCGAAAAAAGCCCCCGCCAGGGGTATCACGGCGCCACGGCCTACCGCTTGCCGTTGCTTCCTTCCGGACCTGGCGGGGTTGGGCGGGGGCCGTTCGCATGATTCCTGGCGAAGGTAAATCATAATACTATAATTACAAATAAAATGAAAAGGTCTCTTAACTTAGAACTTATCCCCAATTTAGATTTTACAAAAGTCTTTTTTTTTCCGAGAAGCTAGTAATGCGCAGAAAATTCCTCTTATCAATATTTATCGGTTTCACTTTTATAACACAGGCTTTTGCCCAATATGACGGGATAACTCCGCCTGGAGCAACTACTGCTCAGGATCTTTACGGGCCGTTTTTTGCAGGCACAGGCGGATTTACCACTTCTCGCGGCGGGGCAATGGCAAGCGCCCTGAACCCGGCCGCCGAGGGCCAAGCCCAAAGGATCATCTTTAACGCCGGATACATGGCGCTTGCGGGCCTTGGCAATGAAGACGGGTTCGGTCTTGGCGCAGCCGGGCTTGGCGCGATTTTTCCGACAAAATACGGAGTGTTCGGCGGATCTTTATGGTATATCAACAGCCCCTTCGGCTCTTTCCCTGTGGGAAGCTACCTTCAGGGAAACCTGAACGCCGCAAAAGAGCTCTACCCCGGGATGAGCTTTGGGCTGGGTCTTAATATCGGCTATCACTTCGGCGACGGCCTAACCATTTCGGGAGATCTTGGCTTTCGTTACAACATGGGAATTGTGGGACCGTTTGAAAACTTCACCTGGGCCATTACGGCAAGAGCCCTGGGTAAAAGCTGGATACCCAACGCCTTCACGCCTGCGGTCGGCGTCGCCCTTGACGTTTTTCGCATAAGGGGGAAAGCCGGGGGATCGGATCCTTTACGGATGACTTTCGCGACTGATCTAATGATGCCGACAGTTCAGAATGTTGCGGGCAAAGTCGGTCTGTCATTTTTAATCGCGGAAATAATAAATGTTTCAGGCTCTTCTCAATTTAATATCCGTGAGAACATGAATGAAAAAGGCCCCTCTCCCGTCCCATCGATAGGAATCAGCGCCGTATTCAAGCTTAAATCGGGCGGACAGAGAATAATTGGCGGCGCTTTGCCTTCGGACGGCGAATTGGCGGCAGACTTGGCCGCTAAACCGCTTTACAACGGGATATGGGCCATGGGGGGAGGCGCAACCTGGACAGTGGGAGTAGCGGACAAAAATCCTCCTGCAATAATTTTGGACTACTCCGAGACAGCGTGGATTTCTCCTAACAATGACGGCAAGTCCGATGACCTGGAATTTCCCATAAGCATAACGGATGAACGTTACATAATGGAATGGGTTTTTGAAATCAGCGATGATAAGGGCGCGCCTGTAAGGGTGTACCGGAACAAGGAAATCAGGCCGGAGACCCAGGGCGTTCAAAATTTCCTTGGCAGACTGCGATCGATCAATTCCGGGGTGGATGTCCCGGAATCCATGCGCTGGGACGGCACGCTGGATTCAGGCGGGACAGCGCAGGACGGAAAATATTTCTTTACCGTTACAGCGAAGGATGATAACGGCAACACCTCGAAGGCAGGGCCGTACGAAGTAAACGTGGATAACACCGCGCCTGAAATTACCTTGAGCCCGTTTGCGGACGAGATAAACATTTTTGCCCCCGGAAGCGGAGGCGGCAGGAGTACGCTGACCATTACCCAAACAGGTTCCCGTGAGGATCTGTGGGAAGGGGGCATTTACAATTCTTCAGGCAGCAAGGTAAAGACCTTCAACTATACAGACAAACAGCCGGCTCCGATTGTTTGGGACGGTACCGACGATTCGCTTTCCATCGTGAGCGACGGGGTTTACAGTTACAGAATCACATCCACCGATAAAGCCCAGAACTCGGCGGAAGCTTCGCTTGAAAATATCATTGTAAATACCGTCAGGCCGATAGTGGGCCTCGCGATCACCGACGCTTACTTTTCGCCTAACGGGAACGGAGTCAAAGACACCGCAGCCTTAGTCCTTACAATTCCGGTCAAGGACGGAATCGCGTCCTGGGAACTTCAGGTGAAGGATTCTTCTACCAATGTGCGGCGCAGCTATTCGGGCAGCACCGCAGTTCCTGACAGGATAGAATTCGACGGCAGGGACAACACCGGAAGACTGCTTGCCGAAGCGCCATACTCCGCCAGCCTCTCTGTGCGCTACAGGAACGGCTTTATTTCAACCGCCAATTCTCCGGTGTTCTATCTGGATATAACACCCCCGGCGGCATCGATCCAGATCGAGGACAGGGATCAGGGGCCGGGAACGCCCGCCGTGTTCTCTCCAATCGGCATTAAAAACCGGCTTATCATTATTCAGGAAGGAACAAACGAGTTTTCCTGGACAGGCGAAATACGCCGCGACGGAGACCGCACAGGAACTCCGGTAAGGACTTTCAGATTTTCAGGCACACCCACTAGAAGGATTGAGTGGGACGGTATTAACAACGCCGGAGCCCTTGCGCCTGACGGACTATACACTTATGAACTGTACAGCACCGACCTTGCCGGAAATTCCGGAAGGTCAAATATCGTAACATTTGAAATTGACACCAGGGACACACCAGTCTTTATTACAACCGACCTTCGTTCATTTTCGCCTAACGGCGACGGCGTAAAAGACACAATAAACCTTATACCGCAGATTCAGGAGAAAAGCGGCATCCTGACCTGGAAGATAGAAATATTTAACCTGGGAAGCATCGGAGCCGCCGGCGCAGTCGGCGTCCGAAGTTTTGAAGGCAGGGATCAGGCCCCCGCTTCGACGGTCTGGAACGGCCGAACCAATGCGGGAACTTTAGCGCCCGACGGAAACTATGTCGCAAGACTGGATCTGGAATACCGCTCGGGCAACCGGCCTGCTTCGCTTTCAATGGCATTTAGTCTTAGAACGGTCCCTCCGCAGGGGGATATTGCCGTGCCGTACAATATCTTTGCGCCTAACGGAAACGGAAGCCGCGACACCCTGCCCATCAGCATAATAACAGAGGGCAATGACGAGTGGGTTCTAACGGTTTCATCAAGCGCTGACACGGAGGTCAGATCCTGGAACTGGACGGGAAGAGCTCCGGCGATGCAGCTTGTCTGGGACGGAAAAGACGAAGCGGGAAACATAGTAAACGACGGAACCTATAACATAACACTCAGCTCTACCGACGACGCGGGAAACAGCACACGCAAGAGCATAAACAACATAACTGTTGACGCCAGAGTGCCAAAGATCTTCCTTACCGCCTCTGCCCAGGCAATTGCTCCAAAGCCGGGCCAAACCGAAGCCATGCGCTTTAACATCATGGCAACCCCGGCGGAGGGCGTTACTTTCTGGAAACTGGAATTGAGGGACGAGAACGACGAGCTTATCAAATCTTTCCCGTCCCAGTCGGGCGGAAGCGGGCCGCTCCCCGCAGTCCTGCCCTGGAACGGCGCAAATGAAAGAAACGCGATAATTGAAGGGCGCATCACTCCTTCCTTAACCGTGAATTATGCCAAAGGCGATATTGTCAATGTCTCGGCGCCGCCTGTAACGGTGGACATCTCAGGCCCCATTCTCGGCTTTTTTTCGCAGCCTGAATTCTTCAGTCCAGACAACGACGGGGTGGACGATGAGCTTTTCATCATCCTTTCCGCCAGAGACGCGTCCCCCATTGCGGATTGGTCGCTTGAAATACATGAAACCGAAGGAACCAAACAGTTATTTTACAGGATCGAAGGCAGGGGAAGCCCCTCGGACAGAATAATCTGGGACGGGAGGAGCAACTGGGGAGAACTGGTACAGAGCGCTTCAGACTACGAGTACACCTACAGCGCAAAAGACACACTGGGGAACGCGAGTACCATCAAGGGAAAACTCTCAACCGACGTTCTTGTTATCCGGGACGGCGACATACTGAGGATCTTAATACCGTCAATTACCTTCAGGGCCAACTACGCCGATTTTATCGGCATACCGGCAGAAAGACAGGAAACCAACACGCGCGTACTGAAGCGAATCGCGGAAATTCTAAACAGGTTCAGGGATTACAGAATCACCGTTGAAGGCCACGCGAATCCTGTACTGAGAACCGCTAAGGAAGAAGACGAGGTGCTTAAGCCCCTTAGTCTTGCCAGGGCGCAGTTCGTTATTGAGCGCCTTGTGAACAACGGAGTAAGCCGCAGCCGCCTCTCGCCCATAGGTCAGGGCGGTACCAGAACGGTAGCGAACAGCCAGGATCAAAACAACAACTGGAAAAACAGGCGGGGGGAGTTCTTGCTGATCAAGTAGCGCTTATATGCAAGTATTCCTCATTAAACGCGAAGTCCGAATGTTTACACCAGGGGCATATATTCCAATGTAGACTGACCCGTTTCAGGCAATTTTTGCATTTTTTGGTTTTTATAATATCTTCTCTCTTTCTATAATCAGGGTAAAAGAGATATTCCCGCAATTGATGATGCAGTAATACCAGTTTTTGAATGAATTTCAACATAGCAACAAGCTCCTCTTATGAAGAACATAGCAAAGGCGGCGTATGTTTATATCATCTTTCCGGTTGATTATGGGTTGATTTAGGGTTGATTTTTGGGTGTTTGGGAAGTATAGCCATGAAAAAGAGATGAGAGGGCGGCAATACCGGAAACGCCGGTAGTTTGATAAATATGTATTAAGTGGGTTTTTACCGTGCTGACAGAAATATTGAGGACGGCGGAGAGTTGTTTATGTCTGACATTACCCGCGAGTACGGCCTCGATAACCTCCAATTCGCGCCTGCTTAAAAGCTGAATGTACGGTGTGTATTGAGTATCTTTTTCAGCCTTCAAGGATGTTGGGCTTTCCGTTTTATCTAAAACGGTTTTCAAATTATCTCTGGCCAAAAGCGTATACAGATAAAATAAAAACAGCGTTATTGCCAAAAAAAACGTGCCGATAAAAGCGGATGTTAAAAAAGATATAGACATTACATTTAGTATATCCTCATACCATATGAGAATTACCAAAGGGAATAAAACAAACAGCAGATTGAAAATCACATAAAGCTTAACAGGCGGTTTTAATTTAGTTTCACGCATATGATGTGCGGCAAAAAGACAGCAGACGACAATGACAATGTTGTTAAAAAAAATACCGCTGTAATATATGTTAGGGTTTTTCTGTAGAAATTCCACATAACTTTGCGAATTAATAAAAGGAGCAACCACAAAAAATATAAAATGAGTAATTGGCAAATGCGCTAAATTAATGATACTAAAAGCAAATGAAGCTGAAATAAGCGCCCTTAAACGGTTATTGCCTAACAAAACAAAAGCAAGCAGATAAAGCGCGATATGAATGACAGTAATATCAATTAATGTGGGGGAATCTACCTGCTCATACATAAAAAATCTCTGCCATAACATGGAAAGAGGACGGCCCAGTATTACGGCAACCAAAAGAGCGACAGACCTCCACCGGGAAGCGGGTTTATTCAGCTTATAAAAAAGGGGATAAAATCCTATTACGCAAATTAGGCTAATAAAAAAGCTGGGGATGGCCTAACTCCTTTTTTTACCATAGCTTTATAAATATCACAAATATTGATATATATAAAGTATGCTTCCCCTCCCCTTTCATCCATTGATTAACGCCTGGTTTCTTGAAACCTATGGGAAACCCACGGCGGTACAAGAGCAAGCCTGGCCGCTAATCGCGAAGGGAGAAAACGTCCTTGCCATCGCGCCCACAGGAAGCGGCAAAACCCTTACAGGCTTTCTTTCGGCAATATCGCGCTTTGCGGATGGGACGTATCAAAGCGGTACCCTGTCGGTGTTATACGTGTCTCCCCTGAAAGCCCTAAACGAAGACATAAAGCGAAATTTGGTACTGCCCCTTGAAGCAATACAAAAGCGCTTTGAAGAAGCGGGAGAGGCGTTTCCGGCTATCAGGGTCGAGACCCGTTCGGGAGACACACCCCAGGCAGAGCGCAGGCGCTTTCTCTCTATGCCTCCTTCCATCCTGGCCCTGACGCCTGAAAGCCTCGGCATCATCCTTCTTAACCCCAGGGGGCGGCAGGCGCTTTCCACAGTGCGCTGTGTGATCCTGGACGAGATACACGCCGCCCTGGGCAGCAAGCGGGGCTGTTACCTCTCCTGCCAGATCGACCGCCTTTCGCTGGTCTCAGACGATTTCCAGCGGATCGCGCTTTCGGCCACAGTAAAACCGCCTGAAGCGGCTGCGAATCTGGCAGGTGGTTTGACGGCAGGCAAGAAGATTCACATCGTCTCACCGGAAGAAAAATCAGACCGAAGGTCTAAAGAAATTCAATTTAAGGTCATCTTTCCCGAAGGCGAAGGAAAGTCATATTCAGGCGAAAGCGGCGTGGAACGCTACGGCAAGCGTTATACGCAACTAATCAAGTTTATTTTAGGCAGGATTAGGGCTAATGATAAAAAAGCAACGATACTTGTTTTTACAGATTCAAGGCGCAGAGCCGAGCGGATCAGTTTCTTACTGAACCAGACCGCGGAGAAAGACGAGTATTTCATAGGACGGCCCGTATCTTACTGCCACCACGGCTCACTTTCAAAGGAAGTCCGCAGGGAGGTGGAAACTGCCCTTGCTTCCGGGGAAATTTCCTGTGTAGTTGCCACAGGCTCTCTGGAACTTGGAATCGACATCGGCAATGTCGATGAGGTGATTTTGGCGGGCAGCCCCTCTTCAACGGCGGTCGCTTTGCAAAGGGTCGGCCGTTCAGGCCACTCAGTCGGTATGACAAGCCGGGGCTGGCTCTTTCCCTTCCACGGCATAGATCTGCTTCAGGCGGCGGCGCTTTCAGGCGCGATGGAAGAAAGGGAGCTTGAAGAAACCGAAAGCATCGAAAATCCCCTGGACTTGCTCGCTCAGATCATCCTCTCATTCTGCGCCGAAAAGGATCAAAACGAGGATGAGCTTTTCAAAACGATCAGGGGATTTTACGTGTACCGCAATCTGTCCAGAGAAGGCTTCGACGGAGTTGTGCGTATGCTTTCAGGCAGTTACGAGGATACGCGGCTAAGGGAACTCAAACGGCGTTTGTTCCGCGATGAGGAAACAAAGACTTTGAGCGCCGCCCCGGGAACGCTCCCGCTTTTGTATACATCCAGCGGCGTTATTACCAGCCGCGGCCTCTACTCCTTGCGGCTTGCTCCCGGTGTAGAAGGGGCGGGAACCAAAATCGGCGAATTGGACGAGGAGTTTGTCTGGGAGCGCCGCCTTGGGGACATTTTCGATTTCGGAAACCGGTCATGGAGGATCACCGCTATTGGAAACGAGGCGGTCGAGGCAATTCCCATTTCAACAGGTGCGGACTACGCCCCATTTTGGACAGGCGAAAGCTTTTACCGCAGCCCGGTTCTTTCCCGGCGTATTCTGGAAATACTTGAAGGTTATTACCCCAAAGGCTGGACTTCCTTAAAAGCCGAAAGAATGTTGGACAATTTCAGCGATGAAGCGAAAAAAGAGCTGGAAGATTTCCTTTTTTCCCAATGGTCGCTTCAAAAAGGAATCCCTTTTCCCGGGCCGTCTTTCATTCCCATAGAAATAATTGACGACCCCGATCGCGGCGACGCTTACCTCATCATCTTTCATAGCTTTAAGGGCGGCGCGATTAACTTCCCCCTTTCACTGGCTTTGGCAAGAGACCTTGAGGCGCAATTCAATATGCGCGTTGACGGAGCTGCGAATGACAACGCCGTTTTTATAAGGCTACCCCGCTCCATTGACGAGGAACCGGCTGTAACAATTCAGGAATCCCTGCGCCGCGTTTCAGAAGGCGGAACAGGTGAGGAGCGCTTTAAAGAGCGCCTTGAGTCATCGGGGATTTTCGGCGCTGCCTTCAGGGAGTCCTCCGAGCGCTCGTTGGTGCTGCCCCGCTCTCCCTTCGGGAAGCGTATGCCCCTCTGGATAACGCGGCAAAAATCAAAAACCCTTTTTGACGCCGTTAGACGCTACAGGGATTTCCCCGTTACAGCCGAGGCCTGGAGAACCTGCCTTAACGACCAGTTCGACATGAAAGGCTTTGCCGCCGTTCTGGAAGACTTAGGCTCAGGCGCGCTCTCTTTTGATTTTTTTACAACCCGCCAGGCAAGCCCATTTTCAAAAGAACTAACCTGGGCCGAAACCAACACCCTCATGTACGAGTACGACGAGAGGCCGGATCTTGTCTCCAGCGGGCCTTCCCTTTCGGACAAGGTTATCGCCGAAGCTTTGGGCAGCTCCGCCGCCCGGCCTCCCCTCAAAGCGGATCTGGTCGATGACTTCTGCTCAAGGCTCAGGCGGGAAATAGCCGGATGGGCCCCAGACGATGAGCTAACCTTTTGCGAGTGGGTGAAAGAACGGATCGCCATTCCCGCCGATGAATGGGAGAAACTTTTACAATGCGTCCCCGCCGAATTGTTGGACGCTATACACAACGATAAAAACCTCGGTGGGAAACTCGAATATATAGAGCAAGATAATCCCGAAAACGCCGTCGTAGTCCTCCATCGGGAATGGGCAAAGAAATGGAAAGAAAGCGGCAGAAAAAAATTCGCCGAAGATTGCCTCGCTCAATGGCTGCGTTATCAGGGGCCTGTTCCCCTTTCAAAAATCGCAAACGTCTTCGGCCTTTCGATAACCGAAGCGGGAGAAGTGATCCTGCTTTTTTCAGAACCGGAGCAGGAAACCCTTGTATCTGAGGTTACAGTAGAGGGTGCTGGACACAACCTTGTCTGCGACAGGGAAAACCTGGAAATGCTCCTCAGGCTAAGCCGGAGAAAGCGAAGACCGGAGATAAAAGAAAAGCCGGCCGCGCTTCTGGTTCCTTTCCTGGCAAAGCGTCAGAGGCTAATACGCAGCGCGCTGGAGGCGGACTCAGGCAGGCCCTGGGAACGCCTTGCAGGAATCGCGGCACAGGCAAAACTTTGGGAGGCCGAATTCTTCCCCTGCAGGCTTTCTGCTTATTCAGGCGAATTACTTGACAGGGAGATAAGGGAAGGAAGGCTTTTATGGTTCGGGGCCGGAAAAGAAAAAGCCGCCTTTTGCCGCCCTGAGGATCTCGACCTTGTTCTGCCGCCAGCCATCAATAGCGAAAAAAGTGGTACGCCGTTTTCAAACAGACTGCCGCCGGACTTCTTTGACGTTCCGCGGAGTTTTTGGGAAATAAAGGACGCTTTGATTCAGCGAGGAAAAACAGCAGGTGAAGCTCCTGAAACGAATATCAACAGCACAATTGAAGAACTCTGGGACGAAGTCTGGCGCGGCAATCTCTCGGCGGATTCGTGGGAGCCGATGCGCCGCGCGATTGAGAGCGGCTTTAGCCCGGCTGAACACAGCGAGCTTCAGGCAGACAATAGGGCTTCAGGCGCAATGTCCGGCATCGAACCTTCGGTTCGCGAACGCAGAGCGTTTCGGGTACCACGCGCCATCCGCGAAAGGTGGAAGTCGGGGACGCCTGTCAGGGGCCTATGGTTTTCACTCGCGTCCGATTCCCCGCTTGATGAACAAAGTCTGCTTGAAGAAGATGAACTTAACAGAGAGCGCGTGCGCCTTCTTTTGGATCGCTGGGGAATCCTTACAAGGCCGCTTTTGGAACGGGAAGCGCCTGCCCTTTCCTGGGCGCGGCTGCTTCCCACAATACGGCGGATGGAGCTTGCCGGGGAGCTTGTTACAGGGCGCTTCTTCGGCGGCATTGCCTCGCTGCAATTCGCTTCGCCAAGAATAGCCGTGGAACTGGAAGAAGCGGAGGCGGAGCGCGGCATTTACTGGATGAACGCGGCAGACCCCGCAAGCCCGGCGGGGCTGGCGGTTGAGAGCATTATTCGTAGCGCAGAGCCCAGCGCCCCAGCGATCCGCCGAATAGCGTCCACCAGGCTTTGCTTCCGCGGCGCGGAATTGCTTGCTGTTTCAAACAGGAGCTGCCAGGAGCTGGAAATTTTTATTCCGCCAGATGACAGCGACATAGTTGAAGCTCTTGAATTCGTGAAAATTTCTCGGACAAGAAAAGTACACAAAGAGAATAAAATCACTATTGAAAAAATCAACGGCGCTTCCGCGGCTTCCAGCGCTTATTCGGAAATTCTGGCTGCTCACGGTTTTGTAAAAGAGAGGGGAAGAATGGTTTTGTGGTGAAAGAGCACATGCATAGAAGATAAATTTATGGAGGGTTAAAGTGGAAGGATTTGAAATTAAAAAGGTTTATCGGCAAGAAGTTCCGGAAATGTGTTTCATTGGTAAAAAAACTTATGACTGGGGCGCTATGTTTCAACCAGGCGGGTTTGATGTTATTGAAAAATATGTGAATAAAGAATTCAAGGAAAGGTACGAAGATTCCGATGCATATTTAGGACTTTATAGATTCAAAGAAGGCGATCCTGTTGAATATTTTATTGGCATGTTTTTACCGTTGAATACTCCAGTACTTGAAGGTTTTGTAAAATTTGATTTTCCCAAATCAACATTAGGTGTTTGTTGGGTTTACGGTAAAGAGAGTGAGGTACACGGTAAAACCGGAGAAGTTAAAAAAAGACTTGAGGATGAAGGGTATAAAATATTACCCTATCAAAATAATGATATCATTTGGGTTGTTGAACGTGATGGTTGTCCTCGCTTTACAACACCTGATGAAAAAGGTAACGTAATAACAGACGTTTGTTATTATCTGGAACATTAATTGTATATTTGGACAAAAGGGTTATGGAGGATATGAAAATGGCTATTGAAGTAGTAAAAACTTACAAGGAACATTTACCCGCGGTAAGGTTTGTCGGGAAAATGTACACTGACGAAGATCGAGAAGAAGATAACCCAAAAGGCGGGTTTGATAAATATTGGACTGAATGGCATAAAAACGGCTGGCTGGATATTTTAAGGCAGCTCCCCCAAATTGAAAACATAGATAATAGCCCGATTGGCTTAATGGGGATTGAATATAAAGACGGCGTTCATTGTAATTTTCAGTATTGGATAGGAATGATGCTGCCCATAGAAACAAATGTTCCCGAAGGTTTTTCATTTGTTGACATACCGGAAAGCGACGTTATGGTATGCTGGGTATATGGAAGCAATAAAACCGGGGAAATATTTGACTGCCATGAATTATGCATGGAAAAAATGTTTGGAACAGAAGACGGTTGGTGGAATAAAATCAGAAATGACTTAAAAGGGAAAGACAGAGATTGGTGTTGGTGGTTTGAACGTTATAATGGCAAAAGAATGTCTGATGAAGATGAAAAGGGCAATGTAATATTGGATTATGGGATGTATATGAAATCGGAAGCTAAAAAGTGAAAAAAATAATAATCTGTGTTGTTTTTATGTTATTTTCTTGTGTTAATCTGTCAGAGCCTGCAGCTCAGGTAAAATTCGACAAAAAAACATTTGTTGAGCAAAGACAGCTTTGGCAAAAAGCAAACATAAAAAATTATCAATATCAATTATCAGCAATCGGATTTATCTATTATTATGGAACAATATTTGTTGAAAACGGTAAAATTAAAAATGATTTGCCTTCCGTAGAAAATTCCAATATTGAAAATTTTATTAATTACTCGACAATTGATGAAATATATAAAACAATTGAGGAAACATTTACTTTTCATAATAATAAAAAACAATCGGAAAAAGATGTCTACTATACCGAAATCTTTGTGGAATATGATAAGATAAATCACATTCCAATAGATATAATTTATTACTATTATGCCCCATCAGATGTCGCGCTTGACGGGACATTTCACTATAGAATTGCAGAATTTAGCAAAAAATCAACAACCTCGCCCTGAAGGGCGAGGTATGTTGGTTCTGATAAGAATGGATTTTTAGCGGGTTTAATACCATCACAAACCATTCACAGTTAAGTATCTTTTAACGCCCTGAAGGGCGGGGTATTAAACCCGCCTGCGAATAAATTATTTTAATACTTTCTCAGTATCTCAATAGGTTTTAGCTTCCCCGCTCTGCGGGCCGGAAGCCAGGAGGCCAAAACCGAAGCAAGTATCGTCAAAAGCGCGATAATAAAAACCATTTTCCAGTTCACGATGATGGGGATGGTTTCAAGGTAATAGCCGGAATCCAAAATTAAAACGGGACCGCCGTGAAAAATCCTCGAGAAAAAAGTCAGCGCCCTTTCCAGCGCTCTTATCAGGCTGTTCACCGAGCAGCCGATGGCAAGCCCGGCGGCGATGCCTAAAACAGAGCCCGCAAGGCCGGTTAAGAAAGCGCCCCACAAAAAAACCGCGCTCGTAAAGGAAGGCCCGGCCCCGGACGCTTTCAGGACCGCGATGTCCCTTTGGCGTTCAATAACCAGCATGGAAGTGGCCGACGATACGTTGACCGAAGCCACAAGCACAATCAAAGCCATGATGAAAAGGAGGAGCTGACGAGTTGATTCATAGGAACTGTACTGGGAACGCTGAAGGGTTTTCCATGTGTAGACGCCGAAGTCGGAATCCAAAATATTATATAGCGTGTTGGCCATAGATTCAGCTTCCGTGTAGGGATCGTCGATCTTGAGCATAAGAAACGATGTGCTTGAATCCGGCATGATCTGCTTTCCCGCTTCAAGGCTCATTATGCACCACAGGGAATCCAGTTCGCGGTAACCTGAGCTGATTATTCCCTTTACGGTAAACGCCGTTACTCTTGGAATATAGCGGCCTGCACCGGATGAACGTATAGTCATTATCCTTACCGCGCTGCCCGCTGAAGCGCCTATGGAATTGGCCAGGTCTTCGCCCAGTAAAACGTCCCTGTCGCTTTCCGTTTTCGCCTCGCCGGAAAGAACCTTTAGGTACTTCATTGAACCGGTATCTTCCCAAAAAGAGCTTTCCACCGCCCTGATTGTTACGCCCTTTGAAGATGCGCCGTGAAAGATAACGCCCAGGCCGTGCCGTTCCGACCAGACGCCCCTGATGCCGGAAACTCCTTCAATGAACGGAAGTGCGGCCTCCGGCTGCTGGGCGTAAAGGTAATTGTAAATCTGAAGATGTCCGGTTCCCAATTCCAGGTAACGGTCTGTAATTCCGCGGATCATTCCGTCGGCAACGATAAGCGTTACGATAATTGGAATAAGGCTCAGGGCAATGCCCGCCGCTGCCCCGCGGAGGTAGCGCCCGCCCTCTTTGGCCCTGCCCAAGAGATAACGGAAAGCGATGAAAAAAGCCGGCCGAATTTTTACTGAGCCTGATTTCAAGGGATTTCCCTTCCGGTTAAATCATCATTTTCAAGAAGGCCGTTCTCAAGAACATAGCGTACTTTTGCGCGGGACGCTACGCTTTCGTTATGCGTAACAACAATGAGCGTCTTGCCCCATTTTTCCGCACCGGCGTAAAGAAGCTCCGCCACAAGAGCGCTGTTGTCGGGATCCAGGTTCCCCGTCGGCTCATCCGCCAGAATTATGTCGGGATCGTTTACCATAGCCCGCGCCGCGGCTACCCGCTGACGCTCCCCGCCTGAAAGCTGGGAAGGGTAATGGCCCTGGCGGTTTTCCAGCTTCATGTCCGAAAGTAAAACTTTGGCTTTTTCAACGGCGGCTTTTTTGCGGCTGCCCATCATATAAAGAGGAAGCATTACGTTTTCCAGGGCGGTAAAATCTTTCAGCAAATAATGAAACTGGAAGATAAAACCTATCCGCCTCTGCCTGTAAGAAGAAAGTTCACTTTCGCCAAGATTGGAAATATCGCTCCCCGCAACCTCGACGCTTCCCGAGTCAAAGCGGTCAAGCCCGCCTATAATATTGAGAAAGGTGCTTTTCCCGCTGCCGCTCTGGCCGGAAATCGCCACGGAGCTGCCGTGAACCACGCTGAAATTTATACCCCGCAGTATATGGAGCGTTTCCGTTCCTGATTTGTAGTCCTTGACCAAATCCTTAACACAAATAATTGTGCTATTACCATTAATATCACTCATAGCGCAAAACCTCCGCGGGCTTTGTTGCTGAAACTTTTCCCGACGCGAACCACGCCGCCAAAAGCGCCGAGAAAAAGCCAAACAGGAAAATCAATACCACTTCGCGCGGGATAACCCTGGAAGGAATCTCTTTTAGATAAAAAACCTGAGTGGAAAACACGGCGAATTCGCCTTGACCGAAATTTCCGCCGATAAAACCAAAGACAGAATTGAAAGCAGCGATGCAAAAGTTCACCGCCCCTTCAAGCAGGGAAAAGAACTCCTGGATGTTATACGCAATGAGAAGCCCGGGGACAAGACCGAGAACGGCTCCTGTAAGCCCGATAATAAAACCGTCCCAAACAAAAACCAGCCTCACAGCCGTACTTGAGGCTCCAAGCGCCCGCAAAAGCCCGATTTCCTCCCGGCGTTCCAGAACCACGCGCCTTTGCGACTGAAAAATGTTGAGCCCGACCACGATAAAAATAAGCCCCACCAGAATAAACATCATGAGCTTTTCAGTTCTAAGCGCGCCGAAAAAAGACCGGTTGTAATCGCGCCAAGATCTGACAGAAACGGCTGAAGCGCCTGAATCCATATTCGCGATAACTTCCTTTATCTTTTCAACCGCTTTCTGATCCTGCCAGCGGTTTTTCAGTTTTATCCCCAGCACAGTCTGCGACGCTTCTCCCGCCAATTCCGCCGCAGTATCAATATTAATGAAAGCCCAGCCAAGGTCGTATTCATAAAACCCGGAACGGAAAATTCCTGAGACCCTGTAAGCGCGGCTCGATTCATCTTCCCTTATTCCTCCGCTTATCGAAAGAAGGTTTACCTCATCTCCCTCGTCAACAAAAAGATGGCGCGCCAGCTCCCCGCCAAGCACAATGCTGAAGGGAGCTCCAAGATCAAAAAAGCCTTCTTCAATTTCAAGTCTCGAAGCCAGGCCGGGATCAAGGGCCAAAGCGCCGGGGGGCACGCCGCGGATCAACGCTCCTCTTGGGCTTGTGCTCCTGCCCCTGAGCAAAACATTTATTTCCTCAAATGGGAGAACTGAGAGAACCCCAGGAACAGAGCGCAGTTTATCGATTAATTTTTCGTCCGCCGGAGATATTAAGCCTTCAACCCTTACATGGCACGAGGATATTTCCAGAATACTTTCGATAAAGCCTAGCTGAAAACCGTTCATTACGGCAATGATAACCGTTAGGGCCAGAACCCCGGTCGCGATTCCCAGCACGGAAAATACCGGAGTGGGTGAATTCCTTCGGCCCTTTGAAACATAACGGCCTGCCACAAAGCCAATCCAGCGCGCCGCGGTCATCGGGGGGAACCCCCAGAACCCCCGATCCTTTCTTCTGAAATTTTCAAACCGTTCTCCCAGTACGCCCGAAGAATCAGGATTCCATTCATGTAAATTTCTTCGATTTCATTGTCCCCTTCGATATTAACAACCCTTTCCAACACACCCTTGCGGAAATTTCGTTCTACCACAGGTTTTCCGTCTTTGTCATATTCAAATTCAATACGCCGTTCATCATCGCCTGATTTCCAAAAAGCGGCCGTCAGCCTGTTATCTGACCAGGTGTTCTTCAATTCACCGATGGTTTTTCCTTCATCATTTTTTGTTATTTCGCTTAAGACCCTGCCGCGGTTATCCAGATTGTAATTAACCGTTAAGCCCTCAAGATTGCCTGCGCCCAAAAAATACGCGGTTGTGTAGACACCGGCGTGGGCCGCGAGTTCTTCCCTGGGGGTAATTCTGGGGCTCAAAGCCGGAAATCCAATGCGGGATCTCTTTCCCGCCCCTTCATGAATAGTACGGTCAATAGCCCTGAGTGAACCGGAGCGGGTGTAGCGGTAAGAATCGGTAAAAAGGCGCTCCAGTACAGGCTCTTTCCTTTCCGCCGGCGCCAGTGAAAATCTTTGAACCGGCGCTTCCTCTTCATCCGCAAGACCTGCTAAAACGTTAACTTCCTGAACCGGCGGCGGGAGCGGAGGCTCTTTAAGCCAGGTCTCGGCGCGGATTAAAACACCTTCCCTGTAAGTATATCTGTATTCCCATTCTGAAAGATCTTCGTCAAACTGTAATTCCCTTGTTACATATCCGGCGCTGTTCCGGATTTCAATAAAGCCCTTAACCTCGTCAGGTTCTTCGTCTTCATTTACACGCTGAACAACAGGCGAAAAAAAACCCGGGCTTCCCGAAGCTGAAATTCTGGCCAGGCCTTTACCGTCCCGGAAAATCCACTGCCTGCGGATTTCCTCGCCATTCTCGTAAAGCTGCCTGAGCTCCACGCGGTACCAGTTTTCATAATAGGGAATAATATTCCTTGGGATAACGCCCGGAAGCCTCCGCGAGGCAATTGATTCAACAGAGAGACAGTACTCGTATCGCAATGCCGCAAGACGCGAGGAGATCATTTCAATTGCGAGGCCTGAAGCATTCGATCTGTACCATTTGACAGGCTCTGCTGTTTCGCTTATACCCGTTTCAGCGGCTTCCTGGGCGGCCAGAAAAATCCCAAGGGCAAAAATAGCGGCAATTATTAATACAGCAAAATGCTTTTTATTCAAGGCCGATAAATTCTTCCGCATAACGCTGTGGATCAAATGGAGCTATATCCCCGTATTTTTCCCCTGTACAGAGAAAGATCACGGGGAGTCCCAAATCTTCCGCAAGGGAAAAGACCGTCCCTCCCCTGGCGCTGGAATCGTATTTGGCCAGTATTATCCCGTCCGGCATTACCGCCTCTTTGAATATCTCCGCCTGGGCCAGCGCGTTTCTGCCGGTTGTGGCGTCCAGCACCAGGTATTTGACATAGCAACACCCCGCGGCTTTTGACTCAATCACGCGATCTATCTTTTTAAGCTCCTCGACAAGGGCGGATCTGGTGTGCATTCTCCCCGCCGTATCCGCAATTATGAGATCACCGCCGCCGGAATTTGCGGCTTCAATCGCGTCGTAAATTACCGCCGCCGGATCCCCGCCGTGCTGATGGGCCACAACCCGCACTCCAAGGCGCTCGCCGTGTATTTTCAACTGGTCAATCGCGGCGGCCCGGAAAGTATCGGCGGCGGCAAGAATAGGTCGGCGCTTTTCAAGCGTTCTGTAACGCTCCGCCAGTTTCGCCGAGGTAGTGGTTTTACCAACGCCGTTCACTCCCAAAAGCAGGATAATTCCCAGCTTGCCGTCTTCAAGACCGCGTTTTGCGGTTCCCGCTTTTAACAGAATTTCCGTCAACAGCCGGGCTAATATCTTCCTTGCCTCCTCGCCGTCGCTTGCTTTTTCTTTGCCGCAGACTTCTTTTAGTTTTTCTGTCAGGGCCCAGGCGCCCTTGGCCCCAAAATCACCTTCAACAAGAAGATCCGCCAGATCTTCAAATACTTCCTCCGAAAGACTTTGCCGCCTTCCAAAAAAATTTTTTATTTTATCCGCAAAAGAATTCATCTCTAGTCGCTTTCCTTTGGGGGAGCTTTTACAATCGGCGTTGAGTCCCCTCTGGAAACGTACATATACCGGAAGATCTGAAAGAGGGTAACGCCCAAAGCCGCGCCCCAGGCGATATTGGCGCCCGTTCTTAACATGCTCCATGACCCTGCATTTGGATTTATCGCCATATGGGTTTCCGCAATACCGCCTGCGAGCAGGGATGCCGGCAGGATAAACCAGAACGCGCCGTATGAGGTATAAAATTTCTTGCGGGCATTTTCTACCCTCTTCTCTTCTTCCGACACCGGAAAAGCGGTAAGGAAATCAGCTTTTGCGTGATCATTAAGCGAGGAAAACTGAGCGCTGCCGCTGACAAGATTACTGTTCCGCAGCATTACTGAACCAACTTGTCCCTCCGGTGTTTCTACGCTGATATACGTGGATTCGCTTTTCGGCAGCTCTATTGTAAGCGGCGTCTCCCCCACATAAAGGCTCCCAAGAAAAACCCTGGAACCGGGTTTGTCCGTAACATCCGCTTCGAAAACGGTAAGGCCCCTTTGCGTAAGATCGACAGAGACTTCCGCAAGCTCCCCCGGATTCAGTTCCACCGGAAACGAAGCGGAAACATGATTATCGGCTGTAACGACAATTTCGGCAATTCCGGGAGAGTGAATACGCGGTTCTGTTTCCTCCTGCCCAATCAAAATCCCGTCTATGGTTATCATCACTCCGGCAGGGTTACTGCGAACTAGAATCGCCGAAGGATAGGTATCTGAAACTGCCTGAGCCAGATGCTCTGTAATTTCCGTTATTGCCTTATTAAGATCTTCGGTAGAAAAAAGCACGGAGTTTTTATAACTGAAAGAATTTGTGTAGCGTGTATACATTTTCAGATCAAGATATATTCTGCCGTAGTACTCTGAAAGGCTCCCCGTCAAGAAGGCGTCGACTTTTTCTGTGGTACAGAAACGGTACTCGGCGCCCGGCGGGGGCGGCGGAGGGAAAGTACCGTCCCTGTTTTTCTTGCTGAGTATAAAAACCGGTTTTTCTTCAATAAGCGGGGCGATGGCTATAGCCGCCGCTATATCATTTTCGAGTTTTGAAATTGCCGCGTCTATGGCTTTTAGTTCTCTCTCGTACTTCCATTCGGCGTTGCCCTTAAACAACAGGGCATCCCTTTCATTTCTTTTTTTTACAAGCGCATCCATGGCTGCCACCCTGGATTTCGACCAGGTATAATCCCTGTAATAATCGCTTTCTTCTTCCCCGCGGAAACGGAAATCCAGGTTTTGCAGACTGGCGGCAATGCTTCTTGTTACGGTGTCGCCTGCAGTCTGCCAGGCCGGAGATATTTTGGAAACATCAAAGGCGGTAATACAGAGCGTCCATTCGCCGGCCTCGGGCTTTTTTTCCGCTTCTTTCTGCTTCTTGCCAAAAGCGAAAAGCCCGCTTAGCGCTGTAAGAAACAACAAAACCAAAAGAAAAATCTTGCTTTTCATTCCTGCTCTCCGTCGGGCGTTATTCTTTGATTGTTATTCCAGGCAAAGCGCAGGTATTCCTCGATGAAAGGATCGATGTCTCCGTCCATAACCGCCTGAATGTTGCCCGTTTCTGTTTTTGTCCTGGCATCTTTTACCATAGTATATGGCTGAAACACATAAGAGCGAATCTGGTTACCCCAGGAAATATCCTTTTTTTCCTGGGCAAACTTCTCGTTTTCTTTTTCTTTTTCCTGCCTGTAATATTCGTAAAGCCGGGCCTTTAACATACTCATCGCGATAGCCCGGTTTTTAATCTGGCTTCTTTCATTCTGACAGGCCACCACGATCCCTGTCGGAAGATGGGTGAATCTGACGGCGCTGTCGGTTTTATTGACGTGCTGACCGCCCGCGCCGCCTGAGCGGTAGGTGTCTACCCTGAGATCCTCAGGACGAATATCCACCTCGATGGAATCGTCAATCACCGGAAAAACGTAGACTGAAGCAAAGGAAGTGTGGCGGCGGGCGTTGGCGTCAAAGGGGGAAATCCGCACAAGCCGGTGAACCCCGCTTTCGCCTTTCAGGTAACCGTAGGCGTATTCGCCCTCGATTTTCACCGTTGCCGACTTGATGCCCCCCTCGGCCTCCAGCCGGTCTTCTTCTTCCAGGACAAAACCCCGGCGCTCTGCCCAGCGAAGGTACATACGGTACAGCATCTGCGACCAGTCGCAGGCTTCGGTTCCGCCCGCGCCGGAATGTACGGTGAGAAAGCACCCGTTACGGTCAACTTCCCCGCTCATCAGTTCCAGAATATTCTGCTTTTCGTACTGACTAAGGAGTTCCTTTAAAGAGGCCTCTATTTCCGGGCTTTGGGATTCATCTTTTTCCTCGGCTGCAAGCTCGTACAGGGTTTGGAGGTCTTCCATGTCTTTAAGGAGCTTTTTCCAGGGTTCAAAGCGGTTCTTTAGGCCCTTTAACTCCCCCATCGCTTTTTCAGCCTTGCCTGAGTCGTTCCAAAAATCAACCTCGGCGGCCCTGTTTTCCAGAACGGCTATGCGCTCTTTAAAACCGCTCTGTTCAAAGACGCCCCCAGGTACTAAAGATTTGTTCTTTCAATTCCAAAACGGGCGTTCCCAATTCACTTAACAGCATTATTTTTCCCTACCTCATTGCCTACTGCCACCATACGGCGCCATTTTTTATCCTTCAAAGAGCTAAGCACCAAGGTTCCTTCCATCGGAAACTGAAAAAACCTGAGCCTGTCAAAGCTGTCCGTGGCTTTATCCAGATCCCGTTTCAGCCGGTTCAGGGTATCAGGCGATACCGTTGTGGACTCCCAAAGAAAGCGCTGCACCCTCTTAAACCCGTACTGCCCCAGAAGATCGGCCAGTTCCTTTCCCCGCCCCTCTGAAGACGGATCTATCGCAATAGACACAAACATACCGAAAGAATAAGGAAAAAAGGTGAATTTGTAAAGCATTCGTGTGGGACAGGGTAAATGCATTTACTTAATAACAATATAAACCAGCCGAAGAGGGCGTGTGGGCTAGCGGAAACGCTTGTAGAGCCCGCCTTTCGGAGCCCCCCAGCGCCTCAATTACTATGCAAATCAATATAATACGACTCTATGCTATTGAGGCGCTGGGCTTTTATTCCCCCCTATCCTTTTTGCTGTTACCTCTGGTCTCCTTCAGGCGGCGAATTCCAAATGTTTCCGCTAGCCCACACGCCCCCTCCGGCTCACGGAATTCAATTTTACCACAAACCACACAAACCATCACGAACTTACTGTTAGAAAAACCATTTTAACCTTCAGATTCCATGAAATTAATAAGGATCAAGAGAGTTTTACGGTAAATATCGGAGTGAGGGTTCGTGGCGTTCGCGTGGTTCGTGGTAAATTATTTGAAAATTGATTTCCGTGCCTCCGGCTGGCCTATGCTGGCATAAGGCAACAGCATATACCCTGTTCCCTGGTTACAGTAGGAATAAGACAGCATAGGGGACAGTGCGAGGCTACCTACGGTTCTGTAGGCCAAAAAATTATGGGGTTCTCCGGCGGAACAGACAAGGGAAGAAAAGCTCGTCTTTAAAGTGGAACAAAGACCCAGAGCCTAAAGTACAGATGAAATAAGACTTTTGAGTTTTTTAGGCTCTGGGGGGCTGTTTAGTCCGGGTTCCCCCATCTGTTTTGGTCCTACAGAACCGTCAGACCGAAGGTCTGCGGTAGACTCGCACTGTCCCCTTTGCAGATTTATGCACTATTGGCATTTAGGTAAATAATGCTGTTGCCCTATGGCTGGGCGGCAGCATTGGAATTCGGCGCTTTTTTGTGTATATTAAAGCGGGGGGCAAGAAGATGACAGATATTCTGGGATGGGACTGGGTAGTAGATACAGACGAAATGACCTGTAAAAGTGTAGAAAACAAAGTAACAATAAAAATAGAAAAAACCGGCAATAATTTCAGAGGGATGATTAGGGATATGCCTATGGGCCTGTTTTCTGAAATCGCCAAATGCCGGGACGGAGAAAGGATCATTGAAAATATTGTAAAAACGGCCGAAGAAGAGTATTTAAGGGCAGGCTCAGGAGGCGAAACCTAATACGGCTGTATTTTCGCAAATACAGCCGCTTGGTTAGATTAATCAAGAGCCGGTTGGCTCAGATTACTGTTTTTTCATTGTTACGGAGTATTTAGGCTTATTACTCCTTTCAATTTCCATGACCATATCGCTGTTGAGAAGGGGTTTCAGGAATTTATACGATCTTCCTGCCTCAGGACAGGTAAAAGTAATTCCAGGCTGCGCCCCTTCCATAATAATCCTAAAATCCTGAATTGTTTTCTCCGCAAAGTCGTACAGGACTCTTCCGTCGGGACTCAGAATTCTGATATTGTTCGACGCGAAATCCCAAACCGCGTTATAGTTGGCGTCCAACCATTGGCCTAAAGGGAAAGTCCCTAACTGAATGGGATCTGCCGACAGCGAAGCCGCCGTCAACAAAATGACAAGAACCACAAGCAATTTTTTCATGTTTTTTCTCCTATGCCTTTAATTTAATCAAGTTGAAATAAAAAGCGGGAGAATTTCTGTCTGAATCCGGTTAAAAACTGAAAAATAAGAGGAAATTTACTAAAAGTATTCAAATGTATCCAAGGAACCGAAGGCGGCCGCCCATTATGCCGATAATAAAGCATGAACGAAATCCCTGTTTATTTCAACATTTTGCTGAATTCCGACAACGAAGGCATTATTAAGGAACTTTTAGGCCAAAACAAGAACTACAATACTTTTTGGGGCTCCGAATACATCATAATGAACGAAAAAACGTTCATTGATAACAATGTAAACGAAATAATTGAGCTGATGATAAAGAGCCGTTCGATTTTAAAATCTGCTTTTTAAGGCTAACTCTTTAAGGCCTGCTTGAAATTTTCCACTACTTTGTCCACTGATGGCCGGGCATCCACATCAACCAAAAGACCCTTGCCGCGGTAATAGTCGATAAGAGGGGCTGTTTGAGCCCTGTAGACCTCCAGGCGCTTTTGAATGGCCTCGGCCTTGTCATCGTCGCGGGTGTAAACCTCGCCGCCGCAGTGATCGCAGACCCCTTCCTTTTTTGGCTTGTCGAAAACCATGTGGAAGTTATGTCCGCACTTGCGGCATACGCGGCGGCCTCCAAGCCGTTCCAGCACCAAAGAGTCGGGAATGTCAAAGTTTATCACCTTGTCCACTGCCGAGAATCCCGCCAGGGCTTCCGCCTGGGGTATGGTTCTGGGAAAGCCGTCCAGAATATAGCCGCCTTTGACATCGTCCTTTGCAAGGTATTCCTTGACAAGCGCGATGGTTGTGTCGTCATCCACGAGCTTACCGGAATCGATGATCGCCTTTACCTTTAATCCAAGCTGGCTTTGCGCCGCAATCGCCGAGCGGAAAATCGCGCCTGTACTTATATGGGGAAGCTTGAGAAAATCAACCGCTTTGTCTGCCAGGGTTCCTTTGCCGGCTCCGGGGGGGCCCAAAAAAATTAGTTTCATATATTGCTCCTTAATTGTTCATGCTTAATTACTTGTTACTTTTATCACTTTCATTGTATTGAATTTTATGAGCTTTGCAAAGATCGCAAAAGATAAATTAGAGTCTGCTTCGTTCTTAGGTTACCTTTGCGATTCAGCATTTATTGCAGGAATTGGCTATAACCTGGTTTAAAATGTTTATACCCTCCCTGAGCCTTTCTTTGAGCGCGTTCACACGCTCATCGTTCCAGTATTCCTGCGGCGTGTCGTACCCTAACGTGTCTTTTGATGTCTCAAAATCGTGGGTGATTATCCTGCCCCTGCTTACTATCGCCGCGTCCGGCACATACACGCGTGGGCGTCCCTCGTCGTCATACTGTAGACGACCGGTAAAAATATCGACTATCTTCCGGTAACTTTCCGAATTGCTTTCCCGGTCTTCTCTTATGTCGCAGTAAAAGATTTTTTCTACTTCCATCTCGCGCGCGACATCGTGAAGGTAAACGGCGTATTGCTGGCACCACGGGCACTCCTTAAAGCCGATAAAAACAATTCCCCTGCCTTTTTCTAAAATGTCCGCCGTCTCGCTTGCGTTTCTGTATGTAAATATATTGTCGCTGCCTACCAAAGGGTATTCCAGCGCGAACTTCTCGGAATCGCTAAGCTCAGATACATTCGCCGCTTTCTGATCACTTTTACCGTAACATTGTATAAACATACATGAGAAAACAGTAAGTAAAACAATTTTGCAAAATGCCAATTTCATGCCTGAAACTTCCTTCGGTTTTTAGGACACCCAGTGCTTCTCTCTAGGAGCATGTCGGACTTAAGCTAAATTCATCTGTTTTTTCGTATTATTTCCCTGTACCTCTGAATCTAATGGCATTGTAAATAATATGTAAATTTGTTGGTATAGGAATGGTGTCCTTTATTATGCTGCCCCTT